>ERZ780144.280-NODE-280-length-75627-cov-24.628024_pt1 | contig 75627 bp, 79 predicted proteins | sample MGYA00511380_ERZ780144 | MGnify/ENA primary metagenome ERZ780144 (study PRJEB29588, sample SAMEA1965858) | human gut metagenome | biome: human gut; feature: human-associated habitat; material: faeces | place: Denmark | collected 2008/2010 ... | reverse complement strand
GAGTAATTTTATCTTACATCAGTTTGGAGGTTTACACAAACTTTGGGATACTCCCTTTTTTTAAATCAGATGCCATTCTTTATTAATTTAATAGATATGTATTATAAAATAAAAATATTTTAGAGAAAATTTTATTTTGATGTCATAAATGAAGGTGGAGTAATAATAGGTCTCTCGCCATAGGAAGATGTCAACTGTGAGATGAGCAGTGAAATACGACTCATTATTATGGACATTATAACACTATCTTTGTTAAGTATTTTCTTTTTTATTAAGGTATAATCTAGCTGTTTATCTCCCTTATATTTATCATTAAGCTCTAAAAAAACGCTAAATGAAACGTTGATACATTCTTTAAAGAGATTGAACAGCCGCCGGTAAAATATTCATCAAAATTAGACATTTCTATTCCACCTTTATATTAGCAGAATTTTTAAAGGCAATTACATTATTAGAATAATTCTTGGTGTCATTAATATTACTTTCTTTGATAGCGTTTTCACAAAGCTGTTGAGCTGCAACATTTATATTAGCTGTAGGATGATTGGATAAATACATAGAAACTGCTTTTTCTACAGCTCGATTTAGCGTGTCACCATTTTCTAATGCTCTAAGTGCTAATTTCCTATGTAGCGCAGGTTTGATTCTAACATTGAATGTTCCTTTATATTTTTTTTCGGTTTTTTTTCCAACTTTTTCACAAAATATAAGATAATCGTCAACTGCACAATGAAATTCTTTCTCGACATCTGCGATACAAGTAGTTTGAAAATCTACATAATCATTTATCCCTTCAATAATTCCTCTGAGAGTACCGTCAGTAGCATTGTAACGAACTACTGTATGATAACCTTTGTATTCTAACATACTTTCTTTCATTATAATTCCTTATTCTTTTAAACATTTTATTAAATCTTTTACAGAACCGGTATCCATTGTATTTTCTGAATGTGGTTTATGAATCAAAATTATTCGCTGATCTGATTCTCGATAAAACATTACCCTGGAACCGGATGTTTTACCTTTGCTTTTTTCTTCAAAACCAAGTTTTCTTAAAAGTGCTTTTGCATCGTCATAGGTATAGTTTTTTGAACATTTTAGTAATTCTTGTTTGGCCTTTTCTAATGAACTCATGTTTGAATTTCAACATCTCCCCTTTCTGTGACTTGCAATTGAAATCTAGTTGCAAATATTATGTTGAATATATCCATATAACATTAGAAAGAGGATTGTCAAGACAGTGTATGTAGTTTTATTTGTTATTATTCATATATTGGAAAGTAATGGATTCTTATGGAGAAACCGGAATGTAATACATTCCAAATATAGAAAAAAGAAACCTTGAATAATCAAGGTTTCCTTTTAAATAATGAATGCGGAAGATGGGACTTGAACCCACACAAGCGCAATGCTTACAAGATCCTTAGTCTTGCTCGTCTGCCAGTTCCGACACTTCCGCATACCGTATGAACTTACGTCTCATGACGACTTGTAAATAGTAACAAATTCCGGGACAATTGTCAATGCCTATTTTTAACTTTTTTCGATTTTTGTCAATTTTATATATTTTTTCAAAAAAAGGGAAAAAATTAAAAATAGGGGTTGACTTATTACCGTTGAAACGGTAAAATATCATTTGTTCGCAGGAGTGGCGGAATTGGCAGACGCGCAGGCTTCAGGTGCCTGTGGTAGCAATATCGTGTGGGTTCAAGTCCCATCTCCTGCATAAAAAAAGCCTTGATGATATCAAGGCTTTTTTGTTGTTACAAAGCATCCGCAAGAAGCTGCTGGTGACAGGTTCTTTAGGTGTAATTTGAAATGCAGATTCGAATATACCGCAAACTATCTGGGCAAATCATTCGCTGACAAGCCTGGTAAGGGGTGTTAGGGGGACTTGGAATTTCCTGATATATTTAGCAACGCAGGCACAGGGATGTGCCTGCGAGGTGCATCTGAGCATGGATGCGAATATGCACCGGTTGCAGGAAGAAAAGTATGTAGTGGAAATTCTTAGTGCCCCTTTCAGCCCTTACGTGGTCTTGATGCGTAATGAATTGCCCAGATAGTTTATGGTTAAATATCTGCAGGAAACTACAGTGGCAGACTATACAACTCCAAAATTTCTTGACGAATCGCAAAAAGGAGCGTATAACAAATATTCGGAAAAAAGAAAGAAAAGAGCGTGTAATAGAATGGAACAGAAGAAAATGGTGCTGCGGGGAGAAGCAGCACTTATCATTGCAGTAATAATAAACAGTCTTGGTGTTTTGTTGATGTTGCAGTCCGGTTCGGGAATTTCGGCAATATCCAGCGTGCCATATGCATTTCATCAGGTATTTCCGAAACTGACATTAGGAACCTGGACATACATATTTCAGGGCTTATTAGTTCTTTCTTTGATGATTATGAGAAAGAAATTTGTGCCTTCCTACTTATTCAGCTTTGTGGTAGGATTTGCATTTGGCGAAATGATGGATGTGCATGAACTTTGGATTACAAGACTTCCACTTAATATTCCACTTCGGATACTTTATTTTGTGCTGAGTTATCTGATTATCTGCATTGGAATTGCATTATCCAATCGATGCAAACTTCCGATTATTCCAACGGATTTGTTTCCGAGAGAAGTGGCAGATATTACGAAAGCACTGTATGCCAGAATTAAAATCGGATTCGATGTAATCTGTCTTTTGGTAACTGCCGGCATGACATATTTTTGTCTGGGAAAAATCATGGGACTGGGTGTTGGAACCATTGTGGCAGCATTTACCATGGGAAAAGGAATTGCTATTGTCGGAAACTGGATGGATAAGAAAGTTACCTTTACTTCTATATTAGAAACGATGGAAAAGAAACGGGAAATGGTTTCATAACATGGATGAATAATGTTACATTATAAAAAATGCAAGACTATGATTGCAAAGTGTATCATGCTATAATTTATTTATAACATTTGATTAAAATTATGGAGGTAGGGTGTATGGCGAAAGAGAAGGTTGATTTGAGAAAAGAATTGCGCTCATATAAGTTTGAATTTAACTTATTGCAAAAAATTCCATGCTCGAAACAGGAGAACAGAAATTATCAAAAACTTTTGAAAGAGGGCAAGACACTTCCGAAAGATGTTTTTAGTTATACATATCAAACTGGAGAAACATCAACTACGGATTTTTATACAGTTTATGAGGCAGATTTATCTGAAGCAGAAATTGCAGAATATCTTACCTATAAAAAATTGAGTTTACTTAGAACAATTAAAAATTGTGCTGTATTCTTTACTATATTAGCAGTCATTGGAATAGCTGCATATTTTTTGTTCGTACTTAGTATGTAAAATAACAGTGGTTATAAAAAGAAAAAAGCAGGGTGTCAAGAAAAAATACTTGACACCCTGCTTGCTTTATAGTATGATAGCTAAGGTCGCAAGGAGTGAGAGCATGGAAGAAAAAGTAGAACAGGCTTATTTATATGATTTTTATGGAGAGCTGCTCAATGAACATCAGAGAAGAATCTACGAAGATTTTGTGTTCAATGATTTATCTTTAGGCGAGATAGCTTCCTGCGAGGGCATCAGCCGCCAGGGTGTACATGACCTGATTAAGCGGTGCAATAAGATGCTGGAAGGCTATGAAGAGAAGCTTCATCTGGTAAAGAAGTTCTTAGAGACGAAGCAGAAGGTAGAAGAGATTAACAAATTAGCGGAAAGCTTCCGGGCAGGACGCAAGGATACAGTAATTGATGAAATAGAGAGAATTTCGGGAGAAATATTGGAGGAGCTGTAATATGGCATTTGACAGTCTTTCACAGAAACTTCAAAATGTATTTAAGAATCTTCGCAGTAAGGGAAGGCTTACGGAAGATGATGTGAAGGCAGCACTGAAAGAAGTAAAGATGGCTCTGCTTGAAGCAGATGTTAACTTTAAGGTAGTAAAACAGTTTACCAAAGCGGTGCAGGAGCGTGCAATTGGTTCCGATGTAATGAACGGACTGAATCCTGGACAGATGGTAATTAAAATTGTAAATGAAGAGATGGTCAGGCTCATGGGTTCCGAGACAACGGAGATAGCACTTCGTCCGGGACAGCAGATTACCGTTATTATGATGGTAGGTCTTCAGGGAGCTGGTAAAACCACCACAACCGCTAAGATTGCAGGTAAGTTAAAGCAGAAGGGCAAGAAACCACTGCTGGTAGCCTGTGATGTGTATCGCCCGGCTGCTATTGAGCAGTTGAAAATCAATGGAGAGAAGCAGGAAGTTGAAGTATTCTCCATGGGCGATAAGAATAAGCCGGTAAATATTGCGAAAGCGGCAGTTGAGCATGCAGCAAAGAATGGCAATCAGGTTGTAATCTTAGATACCGCCGGACGTCTTCATGTAGATGAAGATATGATGGATGAGTTGATTGAGATAAAAGAAAATGTCGATGTGGCACAGACCATTTTGGTTGTAGATGCCATGACCGGACAGGATGCCGTAAATGTGGCAGGAACGTTCGATGAGAAGATTGGAATTGACGGAGTCGTGCTGACAAAGTTAGACGGTGATACCCGGGGTGGAGCAGCATTATCTATCCGTGCAGTAACCGGAAAGCCGATCCTTTATGTTGGTATGGGTGAGAAACTTTCCGATTTGGAACAGTTCTATCCGGATCGTATGGCAAGCAGAATTCTTGGCATGGGCGATGTGCTTACACTCATTGAAAAAGCACAGAGTGAGATTGATATAGATGAAGAAAAAGCTAAAGACATGCAGCAGCGTCTGAAGAAAGCAGACTTTACCTTTGATGATTATCTGCTTTCCATGGAACAGATGAAGAAAATGGGCGGTCTTGGTAATATTCTTGGAATGCTGCCGGGACTTGGCGGCGGAAAGATGCCGGATATTGATGAAGGCGAAGCTGAGAAGAACATGGCACGTACAACAGCTATCATCTATTCCATGACAAAGAAGGAAAGAAGTAATCCTTCACTTTTGAATCCGAGCCGTAAGCACCGGATTGCAAAAGGTGCAGGGGTAGACATCAGTGAAGTAAACCGTCTGGTAAAGCAGTTTGAACAGGCGAAGAAAATGATGAAACAGATGCCCGGACTTATGGGCGGACGTGGACGCGGTGGTAAAATGGGAAAATTCAAGTTTCCTTTTTAACATATAAGCATTTGCTTAGGATAGCATAATTCAAGGAGGTGAAACAGTAATGGCAGTAAAGATTAGATTAAGAAGATTAGGACAGAAAAAGGCTCCTTTCTATAGAATCGTAGTTGCAGATTCCCGTTCCCCAAGAGATGGAAAATGCATCGAAGAGATTGGAACTTATGACCCAACTAAGGATCCTAGTGAGTACCATGTAAATGAAGAACTGGCTAAGAAATGGTTAGCAAACGGCGCACAGCCAACAGAAACCGTAAACCGTATCTTCAAAGCAACCGGTATCGTAAAATAGTGAGGTGTACCTATGAAGGAATTAGTAGAAGTAATTGCAAAATCACTTGTAGATTACCCGGATGAGGTCAATGTCACAGAGACAGAGAACGAGAAAGCCATCGTATTGGAACTGCGCGTAGCTCAGTCCGACATGGGTAAGGTAATCGGAAAACAGGGACGCATTGCAAAGGCAATCCGTTCTGTTGTGAAAGCAGCAGCCTCAAAAGAAAACAAAAAAGTAATCGTTGATATTATGTAATAATATCGATGACATAAAAGGAAGCAGCAGAGTAATCTGTTGCTTCCTTTTTATCTATATGCTAATAATTATGCACCGGAATTCGTTCCTGTGCACTTTTCCATCTTGTCCCATTGTTCGACATATGTTAAAATACAAAAAAGCATACATTAATACAATCGAAATAGCAAATTCTATTATTCAAATCTTGTTTCATTTTGAACATGACATTTCTGTATCTATCTATGCTTTTATTCACTAATTAATCAAAAAAGCAGGAGAGGTACAGCAGTGGATTTTGTAGCAATGGGTCTCCTGCCACATACAAGGAGGACTTGCCTATGACAAGAGAAACAACTGAAAACACACCGGTAGCAAACCGTAAATTCAAGGACACTATTTTTCGCATGCTATTTTCGGAAAAGGAAGCTTTGCTGTCACTTTATAATGCGGTTAATGGCAGTAATTATACGGATGCAGATGCACTGGAAATTGTAACTTTAGAAAATGCTATTTATATGGGAATGAAGAATGACCTGGCTTTTATTCTGGATATGAATCTTTATCTATATGAACATCAATCCACAATAAATCCGAACATTCCGCTTCGGGATTTATTTTATATTGCAGCAGAATACCAGAGGCTTGTAGATAAGAAATCCCTATATTCTTCTGCATTACAGAAAATTCCCAATCCCCATTTTATTGTATTTTATAACGGAAGCATGCCGATAGAGGATTGTTGTACCAGACGGCTGTCAGATGCGTTTTATCATGCAACAGACAATCCATCTTTGGAGCTTGTTGTTACCACATTTAATGTGAATGTGGGGCACAACACGGAGTTAATGTCCCAGTGCCAGATATTGAGGGAATATTCTATTTATGTCGCAAAAGTGCGTGTTTTTACGGAACAGATGCCAGTAGATGCTGCTGTACAAAAAGCAGTTGCAGAATGCATCCATGAAAATATTCTGGCAGATTTCCTTAGGAAAAATCAGGCGGAGGTAATTGCTATGAGTATATTTGAATATGACAAAGAGGAAGAGGAAAAGAAATTAAGGAAAGCAGAATTTGAGGCAGGAGTCGAGCATGGAATAGAGCAGAGTTTAGTTTCATTTGTAATAAAGAAAATGAAAAAAGGAAAATCTGTAGAAGAAATTGCGGATATGCTAGAAGAAACTCCGGAAAAAATTCAAAATATATATGAACTGGCAAGAAATATGGAACCAGACTATGATGTAGAGAAAATCTGTGGACAATTGTCAAGATAAAAAGATAAAACAGTAAGTTTTTTCTGGGGAAAAGAAAAGCAGTTATATAGTTTCATAAAAAGTGCACAGGAATTCGTTCCTGTGCACTTTTGAACAATTTTACTTATGCGCGAAAACCGTAGTCGGTATACATTTCTTCGCAGTATTTGCAGCGATAGGTTTCTTCTTTTTCATCTGTGAGCAGGAAAATTTGGTCTAATTCCTGTTCGATGGAAGTGATGCAGCGTGGGTTCTTGCAACGGATTACATTTTTTACCTGCTTTGGAAGGTGCAGTTCTTTTTTCTCAACGATTTTATCGCCTTTGATAATATTTACGGTAATATTGTGGTCGATAAAACCTAAGATATCTAAGTCTAAGGCATCAATCGGGCATTCTACTTTGATGATGTCCTTTTTTCCCATTTTATTGCTTTTGGCATTCTTGATAATAGCAACGGTACAGTCTAACTTGTCCAGCTTTAAATTATGATAGATAGAAAGGCTCATACCGGCTTTGATATGGTCGAGAACGAAACCTTCATGAATTCCACTGATATTTAACATATTGATTACCTCCATTTTAATAGTGTAAGAATCAGAGCCATTCGCACATAGACACCGTACTGTGCCTGACGGAAATAAGCAGCTCTTGGGTCATCATCTACTTCTACGGATATTTCATTGACACGAGGAAGTGGATGAAGAACATACATATCGTCCTTGGCAAGTTTCATTTTTTCCTTGTCTAATATGTAATAGTTTTTCAGACGGACATAATCTTCTTCATTGAAGAAACGTTCCTTCTGCACTCTGGTCATATAAAGAATATCAAGTTTTGGCATTGCATCATCCAGTCTTGTTACTTCTTCAAACGGAATATTATTTTTTACCAGAACGTCTTCGCGGATATAGTCCGGAATTTTAAGTTCTTCCGGAGAAATAAGAACGAAGCGGATTCCGGGATAACGAATCAGTGCATTAATCAGAGAGTGAACAGTCCGGCCGAATTTTAAATCACCGCATAAACCGATTGTCATATTGTCTAATTTCCCTTTTAAAGAACGAATGGTTAATAAATCAGTTAATGTCTGGGTTGGATGTTGATGACCGCCATCACCGGCGTTGATTACTGGAATAGAAGATTTCTGGGAAGCTACGAGAGGTGCACCTTCCTTTGGATGACGCATGGCACATATATCTGCGTAACAGGAAATGATTCGGATAGTATCGGAAACACTTTCGCCTTTTGCTGCGGATGAACTGTCTGCACTGGCAAAACCAAGAACAGAACCACCAAGGTTTAACATGGCAGCTTCAAAACTAAGACGGGTACGGGTACTTGGTTCATAGAAACAGGTTGCAAGTTTCATGCCATCACAGGCATGTGCATATTTTTTTGGATTTTTTTCAATATCACCTGCTAAATCCAGCAGTTGATCCAGCTCCTCTACGGATAAATCGAGGGGACTCATTAAGTGTCGCATAAGATTCCTCCTGTATGATGTTTTTAGTAATGTCATCTAGGCATTTTTACTATCATATAATAATAAAATATAAAATTCAAGACAAAATATAAAGACGCAATATTCTGAAATTTGAAAAATTTTTCAGTATATGATAAAGTAGGGTATCATAAGGTGATGCAAAGAGAAGGAGAGCAAAAATGATTGAGGAAAGAAATGACATGCAGATGGACTTTGATGAGGATGCCCAGTACACAGAACGTAAGAGAATACTCTTTTTCGGTCTGCCATGGACCTTTACCAAATATAACATCAAACCAAGTGTAATTACTGTAGATGCAGGCTTATTCAAAATTGAAGAAAATGACTGCTATATGTATAAGGTACAGGATGTAAAATTAACGGCAACTTTGCTGGAGCGGATGTTCGGACTTGGAACTGTAATCTGTTATACCGGAGATGTTACCACACCGGAGCTTCGACTGACACATATCAAACATTCCAGGGAAGTAAAAAATTACATCTTAAAAGCATCCGAAATTGCAAGAATGAAACGCCGTACTTTAAATACGTTAGATATTGGAGCTGGCGCAGATATTGATGATTTAGACTCATAAGCGTAACAGGACATTGCAGGATTCAGGCATCGCACGGACTTAATAAAGAAGTTCCGTGCGATGCTGTTTTATGCAGGAAAGGGGATTTAAGATTTTCTCCGGGGAACAGTGGTAACACGTTCAAATAGGAGACCTGCCATCATCCAGAGAGGCGCATAGTCTAAGCGGATGACACCGTTGATATTGGTTTTGGCATTGCTGTAATCCCATGGACAGATGCCCTTTTTCTTTAAGAAGGTTCCGGTCAGATACTCACAGACAAAGATACCGGCAGAGTAAATGGAACCCCGGAAGATGGCAGGCAGCTTATGAATGTGCTTATAAACCGGCGGAATAACCGCCGCCATGCCATAAATCGGGAACATCCAGATAGAAGTATGCCCCGTCAGTTTAAAATTGTTATTGCGGATAGAATCAAGGGAGGTGAAGATAATTTCCATGCACCAGCCCGTGAGTCCGCATATCATAAAATTATTCTTTATCATAAGAAAAGTATTTCCTTTGAATTTAGAAAAATACTATGAAATTATGAAACAGGGATGGAATGCAACTGGTAATTTTTGTGTGTGAAATAACTGGGTGTTCACGAAAGGACGAATGCATGATAAGGACTGTTAGAAGCACTTGGAATTCTGTATAAAAACAGGCAACGCTGACACATGGATGTGGCAGCGAAGCGCATATGAACATGGATGTGAATTTGCGCTGGTTGCCGGAACAAATCATAACAATATCAGAATTCTTAGTGCTTCTTGCAGGTCATTATGTTGCATTCGGATTTCGTGAACATCCGGTTATTTCGGTTACACAATAAATACATTCGCAGCATTACCCTGTTTCGTGATTTCATAAAATATCTGTAAGAAATTATGAAATCTTTCATAAATAAAAAGTGGAAAACTTGTAAAAACCCACCCGGTAGCATATAATGATAAAAGTGTATTTTTAAGGATACGTCTATGGCATATCTTAAGGATTTACTAAAGCAGGTTACATATATTTGTACACGGGGAACGATGGATTGTAAGGTGACACATATCTGCCATGATTCCAGACAGGTGGTCAGAGGAAGCATGTTTATCTGCCTTGCGGGAAGCCGGGAAGACGGGCATGATTATCTTGCTCAGGCAATTCGTAAAGGTGCAGCAGTTTGTGTAGTATCAAAGCATGTCTGGGTGGAAGGTGATGTGACAGTCATCCGGGTACGCAATACCAGTGAAGCCATGGCATGGATAGCCAGAAATTATTATGGTGCACCGGCAGAAGCCATGCAGATGATAGGAATTACCGGAACAAAAGGAAAGACCACGACTGCCTGTATGCTGTATCAGATGTTAAAGGAAGCCGGGGTAAAATGCGGACTGATCGGAACTCTTGGCGTACGAAGAAGCGATGGATTAAAAAAGCCAGGCAGCAATACGACACCGGATGCTCTGGTATTACAGAAGGAACTGCGGGAAATGGCGGATGCAGGATGCAGTTGTTGTGTGATGGAAGTATCCTCCCAGGGACTGAAGCATTACCGGGTGGAAGGAATCACCTTTGCCATTGGAATTTATACTAATCTGTCCATGGACCATATCGGACCGGGAGAGCATCGGAGTTTTCGGGAGTATGCCTGCTGTAAAAAACGGCTTTTTGAGCGTAGCCGGGTGATTTGTATCAATGCAGATGATAAATATCATGGTTTTATGACAGCGAATCTTGAGGCTCCGGTATATACTTATGGAATCGAACAACCCTGCGATGTAAAAGCGGAGCATATCATATATGAAAGAAGCAGTCGTGGATTAAATGTCACATATCAGACAACCGGGTGGATAAAGGATGAAATCGTATTAAAAATGCCCGGAACTGCCAATGTATATAATTCCCTTGCTGCCATGGAAGCAGCACATCTCCTTGGAATTTCCCCGGAGATGATAAGGAAAACCTTAAGAAATGTTTCAGTAAAAGGAAGAATTGAAGAAGTAAGAATTTCAGATAAATTTGATGTAGTCATTGATTATGCCCATAATGCGGCAAGTCTGGAATCCCTGATAAAGACATTGCGGCAGTATCAGCCCAAGCGTCTGGTATTATTGTTTGGCTGCGGTGGAAACCGTTCTCCGCTGCGGAGGTTTCAGATGGGTGAGACAGCCGGAAGACTTTCGGATGTCACGATATTGACATCGGATAATCCAAGATATGAAAAGCCGGAGGCAATCCTTTCTGACATCGAACAGGGAATGAAGAGAACGAAAGGAAAGTATAAAATTATCCCGGATAGAAGAGAAGCCATTTCTTATGCTATTTCCCAGGCACAGGAGGGCGATTTGATTGTAGTGGCAGGAAAAGGTCATGAAGAGTATCAGGAGATAGAAGGACATTTTTATCCGATGAACGAACGGGAAATGATAGAGAACAGTATATGAGGTGAATCTATGGCAAAATATGCCAATATCATAATTGATATTTCTCATGAAAAATTAGATAAAACTTTTCAGTATCGGATTCCACCGGAAATGAAGGATGAGATAACGGAAGGAATGCAGGTCATTGTTCCCTTTGGAAACCGGACGATAAAGGGCTACGTGATAGAACTGACAGATAAAGCAGAATTTGACACGGCAAAATTAAAGGACATTAAAGCTGTTGATAACAATGCCATGCAAATCGAATCACAGTTCATTGCCCTGGCAGCATGGATGCGTAAAAATTATGGCGGAACCATGAACCAGGCATTAAAGACAGTGATTCCGATTAAAGAGAAAGCAAAGGAAAAAAAGAGCCGTCTGGTGCGTCTTGCACTTCCTTTTAACGAGGCGGCAAGCCTTTTGGAAGAATTGAAAAGAAAGCACAGAACTGCCCGGGCAAGACTGTTAGAAGCACTGTTAGAAGAAACTGTCTTAAGTTATGATGTAATAACCAAAAAGCTTCATATTACGGCAGATGTCATCAAAGCAATGATGCAGCAGGGCGTTATAACGGTAGAAGAAGTGCGGACTTACCGTAACCCTGTCCGTACACAGGAGATGGGAGCCTATACCCTGACCTTAAATGCAATGCAGCAAAAAGTGGTGGATGCAGTGATAGAAAATGCCAGAACAGAAAAGAAGCCGTGCCTCATTCACGGAGTGACCGGAAGCGGTAAGACAGAAGTCTACATGGAGCTGATTGCAGAAGCTGCCGGCAGGGGAAAGCAGTCCATCGTATTAATTCCGGAGATTGCACTGACCTATCAGACGGTGATGCGGTTTTACCATAGGTTTGGCGACCGGGTTTCCATTATGAATTCGAAACTGTCACCGGGAGAGCGTTCCGACCAGTTTGAGCGGGCAAAAAAAGGTGAAATTGATGTTATGATTGGCCCTCGTTCTGCTTTGTTCACACCTTTTTCAAATCTTGGGTATATTATAATAGATGAAGAGCATGAGGGCACTTATAAAAGTGAGACGATACCAAGGTATCATGCAAGGGAAACCGCAATAGAGCGGGCGAGAATGTCCGGTGCTACCGTGATTTTAGGCTCGGCGACCCCTTCCATAGAAAGCTTTTATCATGCGAAAAAGGGTGACTATTTACTCCTTTCCATGGATAAGCGGGTGAAGGAAAAGCCACTGCCGGAATGTGAAATTGTGGACTTAAGAGAAGAATTAAAGGCAAGAAACTTTTCGATTTTAAGCAGAAGCCTTCATAAAAAAATAGAGCAGCGGTTATTGCGGAAAGAACAGGTTATGCTATTTATTAACCGCAGGGGAATGGCAGGCTTTGTATCCTGCCGTGCCTGTGGTCATGTAATGAAATGTCCCCACTGTGATGTGTCATTGCATGCACATAATAATGGAAAACTGATATGTCACTATTGTGGTTATGAGCAAAATCATGTTAAGATATGTCCGAACTGTGGCTCAAAATATATCAGTGGTTTTAAAGCCGGAACCCAGAAAATTGAGGAACTGGTAAAAAAAGAATTTCCTGAGGCAAGGATTCTTCGGATGGATTTTGATACCACAAGAAGCAAAGACAGCTATGAGAAAATCCTCTCCGCATTTGCCAATCAGGAGGCAGATATCCTGATTGGAACCCAGATGATTGTAAAAGGACATGATTTTCCAAATGTAACATTAGTAGGAGTGCTGGCGGCAGACTTATCTCTTTATGTATCCGATTATCATGCCGCTGAGAGAACCTTTCAGCTTCTGACCCAGGCAGCCGGAAGGGCAGGACGAGGTGAGAAACCGGGAGAGGTCATTATCCAGACTTATAATCCGGAGCACTACAGCGTCATCTGTGCAAAGAATCAGGATTATAACCAGTTCTATGAAGAGGAAATTTTCTACCGGCAGGCAATGCGTTATCCACCGGTATGGCATATGCTGGTTGTGCTTTGTGCATCAAAAGAAGAAGCAGAAGCCTATGCATGTGCAAAAGAGCTTGCAGATACCATGGAAAAAGTGCGGGCTGATAAAAAGCTTCAGATGATTGGACCAGCAGATGCAGCAGTAGCCAAGGTAAATGACATTTATAAAAAAGTACTTTATTTCAAACACCCGGATTATGGTGTGTTGATTCAGATAAAAGATAAAGTAGAACAGCTTATGGAAGAAAAACAGGGAGTAAGAAACGTATCGGTGCAATTTGATTTTGACCCGGTAAATGGCTTTTAGAGAAAGGAATTTAAGGAGGAAGCAAAAATGGCATTAAGACAGATTCGGACCGTAGGAGATCCGGTATTGACAAAGACCTGTAAAGAAATTAAAGAGATAACACCAAAGATTTTAGAACTGGCAGATGATATGTTAGAAACCATGTATGAAGCCAATGGTGTGGGACTTGCTGCACCGCAGGTTGGAATCTTAAAGAGAATGGTAGTTATTGATATCGGAGATGGCCCGATTCTTATGATTAATCCTGAGATTATCGAGACTTCCGGAACCCAGACCGGAGATGAAGGCTGCTTAAGTCTTCCGGGCAAGGCAGGAACAGTTACAAGACCAAATTATGTAAAAGCCCGTGCATTTAATGAAGATGGTGATGAATATGAGATTGAGGGAACAGAGCTTTTAGCAAGAGCAATCTGTCATGAATTAGACCATCTGGATGGACATATGTATACGGAAAAAGTAGAGGGCGAGCTTCATGACGTAGTCTATGAGGAGGGCTAGAAATGAAAGTAATATTTATGGGAACACCGGATTTTGCGGTGGGTACATTAGAGGCAATTGTGGCAGCAGGCCATGAAGTAGTGCTTGCGGTAACACAGCCGGATAAACCCAAGGGAAGAGGAAAGAGCATGCAGTATCCTCCGGTAAAGGAAGCTGCAATCGCCTATGGAATTGAAGTGTATCAGCCGGAGCGGGTACGCCGTCCAGAATGTATAGAATATCTGGCAAAATATCAGCCGGACATCATTGTGGTAGCAGCCTTTGGACAGATACTTCCAAAAGAAATTTTAGAGATGCCAAAATATGGCTGTATCAATGTCCATGCATCCCTGCTTCCAAAATACCGTGGGGCTGCACCAATCCAGTGGGCAGTAATCAATGGAGAGAAGGCTTCCGGCGTAACGATTATGCGTATGGATGAAGGCCTGGATACCGGAGATATGATAGCATCTGTGGCTGTGGAACTGGATGCACAGGAGACCGGTGGCAGCCTTTTTGATAAATTGCAGGATGCCGGGGCACGATTATGTGTAGAAACCATGAAATCCATTGAAGATGGTACAGCAGTGTATACACCACAGGATAATGAGATTGCAACGCATACCAAAATGATTCAGAAGTCATTGGGAAAGATTAACTGGTCTTTATCTGCAGTGCAGATTGAGAGGCTGATTCGTGGACTGAATCCATGGCCGAGCGCCTATACTTACCTTTCCGGTAAGACATTGAAAATCTGGAAGGCAACGGTACATCCGGGCAATACGGATGCTGCACCGGGAACAGTGGTAAAGGCAGATAAACAGAGCCTTGTCATACAGACAGGCGTTGACCGTCTTTCGCTGGAAGAAGTGCAGTTAGAAGGAAAAAAGCGTATGCCGGTTGCTGATTTCTTACGTGGCTTTACAATCGAAAACGGAACGGTGCTTGGAACAAAACAGCAATAAAAAGGAGGAATTCATATGCCATATTATTATTGGTGGGACCCGACTTATTTCTTGGTAATTATTGGTGCAGTAATCTGCCTTCTGGCATCTGCCCATGTAAACAATACGTTTAAAAAATATTCAAAATACCGCAGTATGTCCGGAATGACAGGTGCACAGGCGGCACAGAGAATCTTAAATGCAGCAGGCATTTATGATGTGGAAATCCGCCATATTTCCGGAAACCTTACCGACCATTATGACCCGAGAAATAAGACCTTAAGTCTTTCAGACAGTGTCTATGGTTCGACATCTGTTGCAGCGGTTGGTGTAGCAGCCCATGAGTGTGGACATGCTATCCAGCATCAGAAGAATTATGCACCGCTTACCATTCGTGGTGCCATTGTTCCGGTAGCCAATATCGGTTCTACACTGGCATGGCCGCTGATTCTGATTGGATTATTTATCAGCAGCCGTAGTGGTCAGGCATTGATTACAGCAGGAATCATCTGCTTTTCACTGGCAGTATTATTTCAGATTGTAACACTTCCGGTAGAATTTAATGCATCGAGAAGAGCAGTAAGAATCCTTGGAGAGACAGGAATCTTAGGAGAACAGGAACTGGGCTATACGAGAAAAGTTTTAGGAGCTGCAGCGTTAACTTATGTAGCGGGAGCAGCTTCAGCGATTCTTCAGTTACTGCGTCTGATTTTATTATTTGGAGGACGACGGGATGACTGATTCGGTGAACAGCCGGGAACTGGTGCTTGCAATTTTGCTGGCGGTAACAAAGGATGGCATATACAGCCATGTGGCGATTTCTGATGTACTGACCAAATATCAGTATCTTGAGAAACAGGAGCGCAGCTTTATTACCAGAGTCAGCGAGGGCACATTGGAGCGCATGCTGGAACTTGATTATATTATCAATCAGTTTTCCAGTGTGAAGGTGAATAAAATGAAGCCGGTAATCCGTTGTATTATCCGGAGTGCCGTCTACGAAATGAAATATATGGACAGTGTTCCGGTATCGGCTTCCTGCAACGAAGCAGTAAAGCTTGCAAAGAAAAAAGGCTTTGGAAAGCTTTCCGGATTTGTCAATGGAGTGCTTCGGAATATCGGAAGAAATCTTGATAAGATTGCATACCCGGATAAGAAAAAAGCTTATAAACAGTATTTATCCGTAACCTGTTCCATCCCGGAATGGATGATTACGCTCTGGGAGAAAAATTATTCTCTGGAACGGATTGAAAAGATAGCAGAAGCATTTTTGAAAGAAGAACCACTGACCATAAGATGTAATCTTACGAAGATTACACCGGAAGTATTGATGAAGCGTTTAAAAAATCGTGGTATGGAAGTGAACATAGATGAAAAACTTCCTTATGCATTGCATGTAAGAGGTGTGGATTATCTTGGCAGCATTCCGGAATTTGCGGAAGGACTTTTTTATGTGCAGGATTTAAGCTCCATGAAGGTGGCTGAGGCGGCAGAGGTAAAAGAAAATGATACTGTCATTGATGTGTGCGGAGCACCCGGTGGAAAGAGTATACATATTGCACAGCTGCTTTCCGGCAGTGGAAGGGTCATCACCAGGGATGTCAGTGAGTATAAAGTCTCTTTGATAGAAGAGAATATCAGACGTCATCAGGTGACCAATATGACAGCCGAGCAGTGGGATGCCCGTGTATCAGATAAAGGCAGTATCGGCAAAGCAGATGTAGTTATTGCCGATTTACCATGTTCCGGACTGGGTGTGCTCCGGAAGAAACCGGATATCAAATACCGGATGCAGCCGGAAGATATCAAATCACTGATCGCATTACAGCGGGAGATTTTATCCACGGTTCATCAGTATGTGAAGCCGGGTGGCAGAATGATTTACAGTACCTGCACCATTGATGCGGGAGAGAATGAAGAAAATGTTGCATGGTTTACTTCAAATCATAAAGAATTTGAAGTAGAAAGCATGGAACAGATTCTGCCGGATGAATTAGGCAGTGACGGATTTTTCATTGCCAGATTAAGGAAACAGAATGTATGATAGAAAAAGTTGATGTAAAATCCTTGAATTTAAAAGAATTAGAAGAATTTCTTTTGTCTCTGGGAGAGAAGAAATTCCGGGCAAAGCAGATATATGAATGGATGCACATCCATCATGTCACCTCCTTTGATGAAATGACAAATCTTTCGAAGAATTTAAGGGAGACATTAAAAGAGAAAGCAGACCTTACAGTATTAGAAGAAGAACTGGTACAGATTTCGAAGATTGACGGAACGAGAAAGTACTTATTTGCATTGGCAGATGGGAATATGATAGAAAGTGTGCTGATGAAATATAAGCATGGCAATTCCGTATGTGTTTCTTCCCAGGTGGGCTGCCGTATGGGTTGCCGGTTCTGTGCATCAACACTGGACGGACTGGTGCGTAATCTGACACCATCGGAAATCTTAGAGCAGATATACCGGATTCAGGAGAGCATCGGAGAACGTATTTCCAATGTGGTAGTCATGGGAAGCGGAGAACCTATGGATAATTATGATAATATTGTAAAATTCATTGAACTGCTGACAGACGAGCATGGACTTCATATCAGCCAGAGAAATCTTACGGTATCTACCTGTGGACTGGTGCCACGGATGAAGCAGCTCGCTGATTTGAAGCTTCAGATTACACTGGCACTTTCCCTGCATGCATCCTCACAGGAAAAGAGGAAAGAGCTGATGCCGGTTGCCAACAGTTATGAGCTTTCCGAGGTCTTAGATGCCTGCAGATATTATTTTGACAAGACAGGACGAAGAATCACTTTTGAATACAGTCTGGTGGGCGGCGTCAATGATACGGATGAGGATGCAGAGCGGCTGGTTAAGCTGGTTTCCGGCATGAACTGCCACATTAATCTGATTCCGGTAAATCCCATTAAAGAGCGGGATTATGTGCAGTCAGACCATGAGGAAATCCTCAAATTTAAAAATAAACTTGAAAAAAACGGAATTAATGTTACTATTAGAAGGGAAATGGGCAGAGATATTGATGGTGCCTGTGGACAGTTAAGAAAGAAATTTTTAGAAAGGTAGGTGGACTATCATGAAGACTTTTTCAATTACAGATATCGGACAAAAGCGCAGCTCCAATCAGGACTATGTCTTTTCCTCTGAGCAGCCGATTGGTAATCTGCCAAATCTTTTCATTGTTGCAGATGGAATGGGAGGACATAAAGCGGGAGATTATGCTTCCAGATATACGGTAGAGACATTGGAGAAGCTGATTCGTGAGTCGACATTGTCAGAGCCGGCTGCAATTATTGAGTCTGCAGTAAAGCAGGCAAATACCATGCTGTTAGAGGAAGCAAATAACCATGAGGAAATGAAGGGAATGGGAACTACTCTGGTAATTTGTACCATTCATGACAACGTGCTTACGGTTGCCAATGTGGGAGACAGCAGACTATATGTAGTAAATCAGGAAATCAGACAGATTACGAAAGACCATTCGCTGGTAGAAGAAATGGTGCGGATGGGTGAGATGGACAAAGAAACAGCCCGGAATCACCGTGATAAAAACATTATTACAAGGGCAATCGGAGCAGTCCCGGAAGTGGATGTGGATTTCTTTGAGATTAATCTGGATCCGGAAGATGAAATACTTATGTGTACCGATGGATTAACCAACATGGTAGAGGATGCAGATATCAGAAATATTATGCTCAGTCAGCGTGATATTGCAGAACAAGCAGAAAGACTGGTAAAGACTGCCAATGAAAATGGCGGTAAAGACAACATTACAGTAATTGTAATAAAACCATTTTCGGATGAGGTGAAGATATGTTAACAGAGGGAATGTTTATCGCAGAACGTTATGAAATTATTGGAAAAATAGGCGCAGGCGGAATGTCTGATGTTTATAAGGCAAAGGATCATGTCTTAGGACGTTTTGTGGCAATTAAGGTTTTAAAGCAGGAATTCAGTGAAGATGTTAATTTTGTGACAAAGTTCCGTACCGAGGCACAGTCAGCAGCAGGATTAGAGCATCCAAACATCGTAAATATCTATGATGTCGGAAGCGAAAACGGCATGCATTATATTGTCATGGAGTATGTGGATGGAATCACATTAAAGACATATATTGAGAAGAAAGGCAAACTGACTTACAAAGAAGCAGTCAGCATTGCCATTCAGGTAGGCAGAGGTATTGAGGCTGCACACAATAAGAATATTGTGCACCGTGATATCAAGCCACAGAATATTATTATTTCCACAGAAGGAAAAGTAAAGGTAACCGATTTTGGAATTGCCCGTGCAGCAACTTCCAACACCATTAATTCAGATGTTATGGGTTCCGTACATTATTCTTCTCCGGAGCAGGCAAGAAACGGTTTCGTAGATGGCAAGAGTGATATTTATTCTCTTGGAATTGTCATGTATGAAATGGTAACCGGAAGAGTTCCTTTTGATGGAGATACTACGGTTGCGGTAGCAATCCAGCATTTACAGGAAGAAATGGTTCCACCAACTGCGTATACACCGGACCTTCCAATCAGCTTAGAGAAGATTATTTTAAAATGTACACAGAAGAACCCGGACCGCCGTTATGAGAATATGGGCGAACTGTTGATTGATTTAAAGAAATGTCTGATTAGTCCGAATGAAGATTTTGTTACCATGGTTCCACTTGGCAGCAATGATAAGACAAGAGTCATCGGACAGGATGAATTAGAGCAGATCCGGGAAGGCTCCGGAAAAGTTTCCTATGATGAAGAGGAAGAAGCAGGAGAGGAAGAAGAACCGGATGAGGATGAATTAACAGAGGATGAGGAGAAGGAGAATGGAATTCTCAATCCGAAGATGGAAAAAGCAGTTACTATTATGGGAATTGTCGCTGCAGTTATCATCGTAGGAATCGTCATTTGCCTGGTTGGTAATATCCTTGGAATTTTCCGATTTGGCGGCAACAAGAAAAATGATACCGAGACAGAGATTGCAACAGAAACCGAAACAGACACCGAAGATAAAATCGAAATGATTGATTTGCGTGGTCTTACTTTTGAAGAAGCACAGAATGAAATCAAAGATAAGAAGCTTGATATCAAGTTAGAAGAAGGCGAGGAGATTTCCTCTGATGATTATGAGGAAGGACAGATTGCCGAGCAGAGTGTGAAGAAGGGTGAATCTGTAAAGGCTGGCGATACCGTTACTGTCCGTATCAGCAGCGGAGCAGGAGATGTTCCGATTCCTGACGTAGCCGGTTATAAGTCTTCGGAAGCACAGAAAAAATTAGAGGATATGGGCTTTAAGGTAAGCACGGATTATGATTACAGCGATACCGTACAGCAGGATTATGTTATCAAGACTACACCAGATATCGGAACCAATGCGAAGAAGGGTGATACCATTACCCTGATTTTAAGCCGTGGTATTGAAAGCGTGCAGGTACCGGATGTCAGAGGACACTCAGAAACTGATGCGAAAAATGAATTAACCGGTGCAGGCTTAAATGTTACAACTAAGACCGATTACAGCGATGATGTGGCAGAAGGTCAGGTTATCAGCCAGGATCCGGTAAATGGCAAGTTTGTTGACCGGGGAACAACCGTTACCCTGACCATCAGTTTAGGAAAGAAGACCACATACTATTCTTATAAGAGCGATACATTAGCAGTACCGCAGGATGGCAAGAATTACATTGGCGGAACCGTTACGCTGAAAGGTTCTGACGGAAGTACCCTCTGGACTACAACCTTCGAGGGAACAACACCTGGTTCTGTGAATGTAGATAATATTAAAAATATGAGCAGCGGTACCCTTGAGGTTGACTGGACATATACCAACGAAGATGGTACAACAGGAACCAATGTGGTATCGACCTCTGTAAACTTTACTGAAAAATAAGGATGCACATGCAGGGAAAAATAGTCAAAGGAATTTCCGGATTCTACTACGTTCATGTAGTGGAATCCGGAATTTATGAATGTAAGGCAAAAGGAATATTCCGCCAGCAGAAGATGAAACCACTGGTGGGAGATGATGTAGAGATTGATATTATTTCAGAAGAGAAGAAGACCGGAAATGTCGCAGCAATTCTTCCAAGAAAAAATGCACTGATTCGTCCGGCAGTTGCCAATGTGGACCAGGCTCTTTTGATTTTCGCGGCGGCAAGTCCCAATCCCAATTTTAATCTTTTGGACCGCTTTCTGGTAATGATGGGACGGCAGGATGTTCCGGTAATCCTTTGTTTTAATAAGTGTGATTTGATTACGGAGGAACAGCAGCAGGAGATTGCATCTATTTATGAAGCAAGCGGCTGCAAGATACTCTTTGTCAGTGCAAAAAAGGAACTGGGACTGAAAGAACTTCAGGAAATATTAGAAGGAAAGACTACAACGGTAGCAGGACCTTCCGGAGTGGGAAAATCTTCACTTATTAATCTTTTAGCACCGGAAGCCTGTATGGAGACCGGTGAAATCAGTAAGAAGATAGAGCGCGGCCGTCATACCACAAGACATGCAGAACTGATTCAGCTTAAGGGCGATGGTTATATCATGGATACACCGGGATTTAGTTCTCTTTATCTTCCGGAAATGGAGAAGGAAGAATTGCAGGATTGTTATCCGGAGTTTGCAGCCTTTGAACCGTATTGCAGATTTCAGGGCTGTTCCCATATCAGTGAGCCGGACTGCGGAGTCAAAGAAGCTTTATCAGAAGGAAAGATTCATCCGGTGCGTTATGAAAATTACTGCCAGCTTTATGGAGAATTAAAGGACAGAAAGAAGTATTAAATAATTAGAGTATCGAAAGAGAAGAGATAGAAAATAGGATATCGAAAATAAGGTACAGCCAAATAAGATACGAAAGAAATATCAGATACAGAAAGGAATCAGACGATGAATTGTTTATCCCCATCTATTTTATCAGCAGATTTTAGTAAATTAGGAGAAGAGATTAAGACGGTAGATGAAGCCGGGGCGCAGTACATTCATATCGATGTAATGGATGGAAGCTTTGTGCCAAGCATTTCTTTTGGAATGCCGGTAATCCGCTCCATTCGAAAATGCACCGATAAAATATTTGATGTTCATCTGATGATTGATGAGCCAATCCGTTATATTGATGAGCTGGTAGATTGCGGAGCCGATTTGATTACGGTGCATGCAGAAAGCTGTAAGCATTTAGACCGGACCATTGAAGCTATTAAGGAACGTGGCATCATTGCAGGAGTAGCATTAAATCCTGCTACACCATTAACTGCCATTGAACATATTTTAGAAAAAGTGGATATGGTATTAATCATGACAGTAAATCCGGGCTTTGGCGGACAGAAGCTGATTCCTTATACTATCGATAAAGTGCGTCAGTTAAAGAAAATGGTGCAGGAGCGGAAGCTGAAGCTTGATATTGAAGTAGATGGCGGCGTAAACCTTTCCAATGTTGAAACATTGATGGATGCAGGAGCAAATATTATTGTTGCCGGAAGCGCAGTTTTTGGCGGAGATGCGGAAGAGAACACCAGATGTTTCTTAAATCTCATTAATGGTGGTAAATAAGATGAAAACATTGATTATCAATGGCGGAACCATAGAGGATGCATTTGCATTAAGTTATATAGAGCGGGTAAAACCGGATTGTATCTTAGCAGCAGACCGTGGCATGGAATTCTGTTACCGCAATCAGATAAAACCGGATGTCATATTAGGAGATTATGATTCGGCAGATAAAACCATATTGGAAGCATTTCGACGGCAAAGCGGTATTGAGTGGCACCAGTATCAGCCGGAGAAGGATTATACCGATTCTGAAATTGCCATCGGAAAAGCTATGGAGCGAAACAGCAGCGAAATCCATATATTAGGTGGCACCGGCACAAGGCTTGACCATGTGTTAGGTAATATACAGCTTCTGATGCAGCCGCTGGCAAAAGATATTCCGTGTTTTCTCATAGATTCCCATAACCGGATTCGCCTGTTGAAAGAGCGCGCGGTTCTTCGAAAGAGTCAGCAGTTTGGAAAGTATGTATCCTTACTTCCTCTTACCACAGAAGTAACCGGAGTAACATTGACCGGAATGAAATATCCTCTGCAGGATGCCGCATTTACCAGTGATAATACATTGGGCGTCAGCAATGAAATTGTAGAGGATGAAGCGGTGATAGATTTAAAAAACGGAATATTGATTATGATTGAATCGAGAGACTGATTCTTAAGAGACTGAATTCTGTAAGACGGAAGGAGGTCTCTTTTTTGTTATTAAGCTTCTTCAGGCATGAGAACGAAGGAGTAAATAACTTTTTTTGTTTAGTAGAATAGTGGCACAGTCTGTCCGCCACCAATACATTATAAAGTCTGCTAGGAGCACTTGGAATTTCGTCCGACAACAGGCAACGCTGGCACAGGGAAGTGCCAGCGAGGCGCATTTGAACATGGATGTGAATATACGCCGGTTGCCGGAACTGATGAAAGATGCTATAGAAATTCTTAGTGCTCCGGCAGGCTTTATACCTGTATTGGTGGTGGACAGATTGTGCTGCTATTTTATTAAATGCAAAGAAAGGTATTTTCTATATCTTGACAAATCAAAAAAATATAGTACAATACAATTCATAGTAAATGAATAGGAAAAGGATGAAAAGAAAAAATGAACAGAAGTGTAAGAACAAAAATAACAGCACTCGGTCTTTGCGTAACATTAATGTTTACAGCACTGACAGGGTGTGGAAATAAGGATACAAAGGAGACCTTAAGCACGGAGCAGCAGTCTGTGACAGAGGTAATTGAGAGTACAGAAAATGTGACAGAAGCAGGAAATGAAGTGACAGAGGGAGCCAGTGAAGAGAATCCGGTTACTTTTACGGATGCACTGGGAAGAGATGTAACCGTAACTTCCCATGACCGTGTGGCAGCCATGATTGGAAGCTTTGCAGATGTCTGGTTATTATCCGGTGGTGAACTGGTGGCAACAGCCAATGACTCATGGGAGTCATTAGACCTTGACTTAGGAGATGATGTGGTAAATCTTGGAAGTATTCAGGAGCCAAATACAGAAGCATTACTTGCCGCACAGCCGGATCTTGTAATTGCAAGCACCAATACTACTTCTAATGTGGAGATGGAAAATATGCTGACAGAAGCAGGCGTTACAGTAGCATATTTTGATGTATCTGATTTTGACGCATATCTTCAGATGTTAGACATTTGTACAGATATTACCGGAAGAAAAGATTTATATGAGAAAAACGGACTTGAGGTTCAGAAACAGATTGAAGAAATCAAGGCAAGGGTAGATGATTCCCATCCAAGCGTATTATTTTTACGTGCAGCAGCAAGTGGTGTAAAAGCCAAAGGAAGTGAAGGCAGCGTAGGTGGTGAGCTGTTAAAGGATTTGGGATGTGTGAATATTGCAGACAGCGACAGCGGATTATTGGATAATCTGAGCCTTGAAGCAATCGTAACCGCAGATCCGGATTATATTTTCGTGACTACACAGGGAACCGATACAGATGCGGCACTGGAAAATGTGCAGGAAACATTAATTAACAGTCCGGTATGGAGCAGTCTTACTGCAGTGAAAGAGAATCACTATTATGTACTGGATAAACGGCTTTACAACCTGAAACCAAATGCCCGCTGGGGAGAAGCGTATAAAGAACTGGCAGACATTTTATATCAGGAAAACTAAGACGCAGAAACTTAAGTGACAGAGTATAGGCAATAAAGGAGAAGCGGGATGGGATATTTTCCATTTTTTGTGGAACTAAAAGGAAAAAGAGGACTGATTGTCGGTGGCGGTATTGTAGCAGAACGCAAGGTAAGAAAGCTGCTGCCTTATGAACCGGAGCTTCTGGTTGTTGCACCAAAGATTGATAATGGAATCTGGAAACTTTCCGAAGAAATAAAAGAGAAAAGAAAAAAGAACGAAGATACGTCGGAACTTATTTTATCCGAGCGGGATTTTGAAACTACAAATCTGGAAAAAATGGATTTTGTTATTGCGGCAACCTCGGATGAAACATTGAATGCAAGGATTGCAAAGCTTTGTGAAGAGAGGAATATTCTGGTAAATGTTGTAGATGATAAGGAAAAATGTGGATTCCTGTTCCCGTCGCTGATTCGGGAGGGAAAGCTCAGTATCGGCATTTCTACCGAAGGAGCAAGTCCAAGAGTAGCAACCACGTTCCGTGCCCGGTTAAGCGCAGACATCCCGGAGCGGATGGAAGAAATCCTGGATTATCTTGAAAAGATTCGTCCTTTTGCAAAAATGGCAATCGAAGATGACAAAAAGAGAGCTGCTTTTCTGATGGAATTGGCAGATGTGTGTATGGGAAAAGGACGTCCCCTGACAGAAACTGAATGTGAAATTTTACTGGAAAATTATCAAAGCAAAACCCTAAAAGAAGCATTTGCAGATAAAGAAGCACTTTCGGGTAAGGAGGCACAATCCGGAAAAGAAGCTTGTCCGGTCAGGAAAGTATCCCCAGGAAAGGTGGTTCTGGTGGGAGCCGGTTGTCTGTCCTATGAATACATAACACTGCGCGGCATGCAGGAAATCAGAAAAGCACAGGTGCTGATTTATGATGCGTTAATTGATACAAGGCTTCTTGATTTTACCATTGAAAACTGTGAAAAAATCTGTGTAGGAAAACGCAGTGGCAGACACAGCATGAAGCAGGAAGAGATTAATATGCTGCTGATAGAGAAGGCAAAAGAAGGTGCGCATGTTGTAAGGTTAAAAGGCGGTGACCCATTTGTCTTTGGCAGAGGAAATGAAGAAGTAGACGCACTGACGGAGGCTGGCATTGAAACAGAAGTAATTCCCGGCATTTCCTCCTGCATTGCAGTGCCGGAGCTTGCCGGAATTCCGGTGACGGAGCGGAAGGTCAGCCGGAGCTTTCATGTAATGACCGGGCATTTTGCCGGAGATGAGGAATCATTAAAAGATGAGATTCACAAAATGGCTGCCATGGATGGAACCTGTGTCTTTCTGATGGGATACAAAAGACTTGCGGAGATTGTAAGAGAATTACAAAACGGCGGTGCAGCGGCAGAGACACCGGTAGCAGTAATTCATGGAACTTCTGATGGAAGCAGCCGGGCAGCATATGGAACACTTCTTACCATCGAAAAAGAAGTGCAGGAGAAACAGATTCCAATGCCAGCAGTGATTGTGGTAGGAGACACCGTCCATTTACCGGAGTAAAAAAGAAAAATTTTCAGGACTTTTCGGGAAAATCGAGGTCCTGAAAAAAATTTCTTACTTTTCCTATTGACCATATATGAATTATAGGGTATTATGGTAAATAGTTACAGGGAAGGAGAAAAAAGGAAATGGCGAAAATAGCACAATCTCTGACAGAATTAGTTGGTAATACACCAATACTGGAACTGAAAAATTACGAAGAAGCAAAGCATCTTCCGGCACACCTTTTAGCAAAGCTTGAGTATTTTAATCCATTGGGCAGTGTAAAAGACCGTGTGGCAGAAGCAATGATAGAACAGGGAATAAAAGACGGGCTGATTAATGACAAGACCGTTATTATAGAACCGACCAGTGGCAATACCGGAATCGGGCTGGCATTTGTATGTGCGGCAAAGAAGCTGCATCTGATTTTAACCATGCCGGATACCATGAGTGTTGAGCGAAGAAAGATTGTAACAGCACTGGGAGCAGAAGTGGTACTGACCCAGGGACGGCTTGGCATGCGGGGCGCAATTGAGAAGGCAGCCCAGTTAAAAGAAGAATATGGAAATGCATTTATTCCACAGCAGTTTGAAAATCCGGTCAATCCAAAAATCCATGAGCTTACTACCGCAGAGGAAATCTGGCGGGATACGGACGGGAAGATAGACATCTTTGTAGCTTCCGTAGGAACCGGTGGAACACTGACCGGAACAGCAAGAGGCTTAAAGGCAAAGAAAGCAGATATTAAGATTGTGGCAGTAGAACCTGCAACTTCCGCCGTTCTTTCCGGAAAAGAACCGGGACCACATAAGATACAGGGAATCGGCGCAGGATTTATTCCGAAGGTTATGGATTTGTCACTGGTTGATGAGATTATTCCGGTAGATAATGATGTGGCATTTGATACCACAAGAGAAGTGGCAAAGACGGATGGACTCCTGATTGGAATCTCGTCCGGTGCAGTCTTACATGCAGCAGAAGAACTGGCAGGCAGACCGGAGAATAAAGATAAAAATATTGTTATCTTAATGCCGGACAGCGGAGAGCGGTATTTATCCACCTCTTTATTCGAATTATAAAATCAATGAAAAGAGATAGAAAGGAAATGTTGGGTGACATGCAAAAGAGCAGAAAACAGCAGGGAAAGAAAATTACATATCGTTACCACATGACTGCACTTTTACTTGCAGTCATGATGTTGCTGCTCAGTGGATGTGGCAGACAAAAGAGTGATGTCATTACCATAACCAATGTTTCCTATGATCCGACCAGAGAGTTTTATGAAGCATATAATAAAATGTTCATACAGCATTATGAAGCAGAAACCGGAAAAAAAGTGGAAGTCATCCAGTCTCATGGAGGCTCCGGCATGCAGGCACGTTCCGTAGTGGAAGGTTGTAATGCGGATGTGGTGACACTGGCACTGGCACATGACATTTCGTTGATAGAGGATACCGGATTGATTAATGAGGGCTGGGTGGATCAATTCCCGGATGAATCCGCACCATATACTTCAACCATTGTCTTTCTGGTACGAAAGGGAAATGAGAGAAATATCAAAGACTGGGATGATTTGATTCAACCGGGTGTTGAAGTAATCACGCCGGATCCGAAGAGCAGCGGCGGTGCATGCTGGAACTTTCTGGCAGCATTAAGCTATGCAAGGGAAAAGGATTATAGTGAGGCAGAACAAAAGGAATTCTTAAAAGAACTTTATGCCAACGTTTCCGTGATGGATTCCGGAGCAAGAGGTTCCACAACCACCTTTGTGGAAAATAGAAAAGGCGATGTTCTGATTGCATGGGAAAATGAAGCCATGACAGTACTTAAGAATTATCCGGGAGAATATGAACTGATTTCTCCAACGGTCAGTATCTTAGCACAGCCCAGTGTGGCAGTGGTAGATGATAATGTAGATTTCAATGGAGCAAGAGATGTGGCAGAAGCATATTTATCTTATTTATATGAAGATGATGCGCAGCGGCTCGCCGCAGAGAATGGTTACCGTCCATCCAATCAGGAAATTTTAAAGGAATATGAAGATACCTTTGATCTGACGATGACACTTTGGAGTATTGATGATTTTGGTGGCTGGGATCAGGCATACAAAGATTATTTTGATGATGATGCCTGGTTCGATGAGATATATAACTACTAGAAGAAGAGGCAAGTATGAAAAGACGATTCCGTAAAAATAAAAAAATCAGAGTCATACCGGGATTTCATTTAACGCTTGGAATTACAGTTACAATGCTTTCACTGATTGTACTGATTCCACTGGCATCCGTAATGGTATATTCCTTAAAGTTATCTCCGTCAGAATTTTTCGGACTTCTGACCAAGTCAAATGTATTATATGCATTTGCCACCAGCATCGGATGTTCTTTTTTAGCAGCATGTATCAATGTGGTATTTGGTGTGATATTAGCCTGGACGCTGACCCGGTATGATTTTCCGGGAAAACGGATTTTAGATGGATTTATTGAACTTCCATTTGCACTGCCTACTGCAGTTGCGGGTATTACTTTATCAAAGATGTATTCCGACACCGGAATCATTGGAAAGCCGTTAGCAGCTCTTGGAATAAAAGTAGCATATACCCATGTGGGACTGGTCATTGCACTGGTATTTGTGGGAATTCCGTTTGTCGTGCGTTCTGTCCAGCCTGTATTGGAAAAATTGGATGGACAGTATGAAGAGGCAGCTTATATCCTTGGAGCAACACCTTCGAAAACATTTTTCAAAGTAATCTTATCTGAGATGAAACCGGCAATTTTAACCGGATTTGGACTGGCATTTGCCAGAGGGGTAGGAGAATATGGAAGTGTTATCTACATATCCGGCAACAGTGCCAAGGAGCATACACAGGTAATTTCCTATGTCATTATGCAGAAATTAAATTATATTGATTATGCCTCTGCAACAGCAATTGCACTGGTTATGTTAATCATATCATTCCTTATTTTATTTGCGGTAAATATCATTCAGATGAAGCAGGCACAACGCACGAATCAGTTATAGAAGGAGAAAAGTATGAACGAGCTTGAAAAACTGGAAAAAAGAAAAAAAAGTACGCGTCATATTCTGATTACAGTCAGTGTACTGTTCCTGTTCCTGATGCTGGTTCTTCCGCTGCTCTGCATCATTGCAAGTTCCTTAAAAGAAGGATTTGCCTTTTACATGCAGTCCATCCGGACAGATTATGTAAAGAGTGCTTTAAAGGTAACTCTGATTGCAACAGTGGCAGCGGTGGTGATTAACACATTCTTTGGATTATGTGTTTCATGGCTTTTAACCAAGTTTTCCTTCCGAGGAAAACAGGTGCTGGCAACCTTAATCGATATTCCGTTTTCCATTTCACCGGTTATCGTGGGACTGGCATTTTTGATGACATTTGGAAGACTGGGCTGGACATATCCATTTATCCGGGCAATCAACCAGTTCTTTGGAACGAATATCAGAATCGCTTTTGCAATTCCGGGCGTTATTTTAGCAACGGTATTTGTAACATTCCCTTATGTATCAAGGGAAGTGATTCCGGTTTTAAATGCCCAGGGCAAGGACGAAGAGGAAGCAGCAGCCCTGATGGGAGCCGGCGGACTGAAAATCTTTTTTAAGATTACATTTCCACAGATGAAATGGGCATTGCTCTATGGAGTCATCCTTTGTACATCGAGAGCATTGGGAGAGTTCGGTGCGGTCAATGCTCTGTCAAAGACAAGAGGAGAGACCTTTACACTTCCACTGGAAATCGATGCATTATATATGTCGGGTACAGAGCAGTCTGTTACTGCAGCATTTGCAGTATCCTCGCTTTTGGTTATTCTGGCAGTTATTATATTATTCCTTCGAAATATTCTGGAATATCGGGCAAAAACAAGAAGGGAGAGCCGCTGATATGTATGTTGAAATGAAAGATATATGCAAACAATATGGCAGTTTTAAAGCTTCTGATCATGTCAGCTTTGGCATTGAAAAAGGAAAACTGGTGGCACTGCTTGGACCATCCGGCAGTGGAAAGACAACACTGCTTCGTATGATTGCAGGACTGGAAATGCCAAATTCCGGAGACATTTACATCGACGGAAAACGGGTCAATGATGTACCGGCTTCCAAACGAGGCATCGGATTTGTTTTTCAGAACTACGCATTGTTCCGCTATATGACCGTATATGACAATGTGGCATTTGGACTGGAGCTTCAGAAGGTGCCAAAGAAAGAGATTAAGAAGCGGGTAACGGAGCTTTTGGAGATTACCGGACTTTCCGGTATGGAGAAGCGGTATCCGAACCAGTTGTCCGGCGGACAGCGGCAGAGAGTTGCTTTTGCAAGGGCATTGGCACCAAGACCACAGGTACTGCTTCTGGATGAACCGTTTGCAGCAATTGATGCCAAAGTTCGTTCGGAATTAAGACTCTGGCTTCGCAGTGTGGTTACAAAGCTTGGAATCACCAGCATTTTCGTAACCCATGACCAGGATGAAGCCGTTGAGGTGGCGGATGAGATTATCATTACTAATCACGGAACCATCGAACAGATTGGAACACCGGCAGAGATTTATAATACACCGGATACTCCGTTTGTAGCACAGTTTATCGGACGTTCTTCCCTGGTGGAACATTACGAAGAACTGCATGGATTTGATAAAATCGAGGGTGCAGCCAAAGCAGTCATCCGACCGGAATTTGTAAAGATACATAAATTTGGCAAAATTGACCGCTATATGAGTGCATCCCAGGATGGCATTGTAAAGGATATCGTATTCCGTGGAAACCGTCTGGATGTTACGGTAGACGTAGGCGGCATAGAGATGATCTGTGAATGGCCATTGGAAAAAGAAAGTCTTGAAATCGGAGAGAAGGTAAGCCTTTTGATTTACCGGTTATATGTGCTGGATAAAGAGCGGACGTATCTCTGTGAAAATAAAGAAATGCAGGAGGATGATGTATTCTACATCTAAGTTGCTATGGAAATTAAGAACAGAAAAATATTGGATACAGACATTTTAATTATTGGCGGTGGAACCGCAGGCTGTTATGCAGCACTGACCATTGCAGAACAGTCCGATGCGAAAGTTATCATTGCAGAGAAAGCCAACATCAAAAGAAGCGGCTGTCTTGCAGCCGGAGTAAATGCCATTAATGCATATATCGTAGAGGGCAGAAAGCCGGAAGATTATGTGGATTATGCCAAAAAGGATGCAGACGGCATCGTAAGAGAGGATTTACTTCTTACCATGTCGGAGGGCTTAAACCGTGTAACAGAGAAAATGGAGAAGCTTGGTCTTGTCATTTTAAAAGATGAGAATGGTAAATATGTGGCAAGAGGAAAACGGAATATCAAAATCAACGGTGAGAATATCAAGCCGTTACTTGCTTCTGCAGTAGAAGCACTGCCGAATGTTACCATATTAAACCGGGTGGCAATTACCGATTATCTGGTAAAGGAGAACAGGATTTATGGTGCAGTGGGATTTTCCATTGAAAATGAGACAGCAGTAGAAATCCGGGCGAAGAAAGTGCTTTGTGCAACCGGTGGAGCATCCGGTCTTTACCGGCCGAACAATCCGGGATTCTCCAGACATAAGATGTGGTATCCACCATTTAATACCGGAGCCGGTTATGCCATGGGAATTGAGTCGGGAGCAGAGATGACCACCTTTGAAATGCGTTTTATTGCATTGCGTTGTAAAGATACCATCGCACCAACAGGAACCATTGCACAGGGTGTGGGAGCAAAACAGGTAAATGCCCTTGGCGAAGTATATGAGACAAAATACGGACTTACCACTTCACAGCGTGTGTATGGAACCGTAAAAGAGAATTTATTAGGACATGGTCCATGTTATCTTCGGACAGAAGGAATCAGTGCAGAGCAGGACGATTCTTTAAAGAAAGCTTATCTTAACATGGCACCGAGCCAGACCTTAAAATGGATTGAGCAGGGAAAGAACCCAAGTGAGCAGAATGTGGAAATCGAAGGAACCGAGCCGTATGTGGTAGGTGGACATACCGCCAGTGGTTACTGGGTTGACACCAGAAGAGAATCTACGATTCACGGACTGTATGCAGCCGGAGATGTGGCAGGAGGCTGTCCACAGAAATATGTAACAGGAGCCATGGTAGAGGGCGAGATTGCAGCAAAGGCAATGGTAGAAGACCTTGCAAAAGAAAAGGCTGCAAGCCATGAAATGACCGGAGAAGAGAAAGCATTCTGTGATAGCAGATTTGAAGAAAAAATAAAAGAGTATGATAAGATTTTAACAAATCAGTCTGGTTTATATGATACAGAACAGTTAGAGGAAGCTATGCAGAAGGTAATGGATACCTATGCAGGTGGAATCAGTAATCATTATCAGTTTAATAAAAACCAGTTGAATCTGGCAGAAGAGAAAATCGAAAAGTTAAAGGAACTTTCGAAGGAGCTTGGAGCTTCCAATATGCATGAGCTGATGTTTGTCTATGAGCTTAAGAACCGGCTGACGGTCTGTGAGACACTGATTTATCATCTGAGAGCCAGAAAGGAAACCCGCTGGCACAGTTTTGCAGAAAACTTAGATTATCCGGATAAGAGTGATGAGTGGTTAAAATATGTGAATACCAGAAAAGAAAAGGGTAAAATCCATGTGCTCTTCCGGGAATTAGTAAAGCGAGGTGAGACCTATGAGCATAGCTATTAATCAAAGTAAATGTGTGGGATGTGGCAGATGCAGTCAGGTCTGTCCGGGAACACTGATTGGAATGGACTCTGACGGAAAGGCATGTATGCTGTATCCGAAGGACTGCTGGGGCTGTTGCTCCTGTATTAAGGAATGTAAGGTAGATGCCATAGCACTTTACTTGGGTGCAGATATGGGCGGCATGGGAAGTAAGATGAGTGTAGCAAGCCGGGAACAATATCTGGACTGGAAGATAGAGAAACGGGATGGCAGCGTAGAAACCATCGTTATTGACAGAAAGCAATCGAATCAATATTAATAAATCGCCACAGGGTGGCAGAAAGAGGTAAGTATGGGTGAATTATCACATTTGGATGAACTGGAAGCAGAAGCAATTTACATCATAAGAGAGGTAGCCGCAGAGTGCGAGAAGCCGGTTATGCTTTACTCCATTGGAAAAGACAGCTCCGTAATGCTGCATCTTGCCATGAAAGCATTTTATCCGGAGAAGCCGCCATTTCCATTCCTGCATGTAAATACCACATGGAAATTCAAGGAAATGATTCAATTCCGTGATGAGACAGCAAAGAAGCTTGGCATTGAAATGTTAGAGTATATCAATGAAGATGGTGTAAAGAAGGGCATTAACCCATTCGATCATGGCTCAGCATATACCGATATCATGAAAACACAGGCATTGAAACAGGCATTAAATAAATATGGATTTACCGCAGCTTTTGGCGGTGGCAGACGAGACGAGGAAAAATCCCGTGCAAAGGAAAGAATTTTCTCATTCCGTAATGAAAATCATGCCTGGGACCCGAAGAACCAGAGACCGGAAATGTGGAAGCTTTACAATGCTAAAATCAATAAAGGCGAAAGCATTCGAGTATTCCCGATTTCCAACTGGACAGAGACTGATATCTGGCAGTATATCAAACGTGAGAAAATTGACATTGTACCATTATATTTTGCAGCAGTACGTCCGGTAGTATATCGTGATGGAAATATTATCATGGTGGATGATGACCGTATGCGTCTGCTTCCGGGAGAAGAAATCCAGTACAAGAGTGTACGTTTCCGTACCTTAGGATGCTATCCTTTGACCGGAGGAACAGAGTCAACAGCAACTACATTGGATGAAATTATCGATGAGACTTTAAGTGCAGTATCTTCCGAGAGAACCACCCGTGTCATTGATAACGAAGCAGCAGGCAGTATGGAAAGAAGAAAGAGAGAGGGGTATTTCTAAGATGAGTGGATTATTAAAATTTATTACATGCGGTAGTGTGGATGACGGAAAGTCCACTTTGATTGGACACATTCTTTATGATGCAAAGCTTTTGTATACAGACCAGGAAAAAGCACTGGAATTAGATTCCAAAGTAGGAAGCCGCGGTGGAGCAATTGACTATTCTCTTCTGTTGGACGGACTGATGGCAGAGCGTGAGCAGGGTATTACCATTGACGTAGCATACCGTTATTTTACAACAGACAACAGAAGCTTTATCGTAGCAGATACACCGGGTCATGAAGAGTACACCAGAAACATGGCGGTTGGTGCATCCTTTGCAGACCTTGCAGTTATCTTAATTGATGCAAAACAGGGGGTACTGGTACAGACCAGAAGACATGCCAGAATCTGTGCATTAATGGGAATCAAGTTCTTTGTATTTGCAGTAAACAAAATGGATCTGGTAGACTACAGCGAAGAGCGTTTCAAAGAAATCGAAGCACAGATTAAAGAATTAGCAGACGAACTGAAGTTAGAGAGTATTTACATTATTCCGGTTTCTGCAACAGAAGGTGATAATGTAACAACCAAGTCTGATAAGATTGCCTGGTACAAAGGAGAAGCACTGCTTCCATACCTTGAAAAAGTAGATGTAACAGAGAAGAAGCAGGAAGCGGGCTTCTATATGCCGGTACAGAGGGTGTGCCGTCCGGACCATACTTTCCGTGGATTCCAGGGACAGATTGAATCCGGTGAAGTAAAAGTCGGAGACGAAATCGTTACCCTGCCAAGCAATGAGCGTGCGCATATCAAGAGCATTTTAGTAGGAGATAAAGACAGCCAGAGTGCCTTTATGGGACAGCCGGTTACACTGCAGCTTGATAAAGAAGTAGACGTATCCAGAGGCTGTGTCATTGCATCCGGCAATAACCTGCCAATCAGCAAATCCTTTACAGCAACCATTCTCTGGATGGATGATGAGGAGCTGACACCGGGAACCGATTATCTGGTAAAACTTGGAACCAAGCAGATTCCTGGTATCTTAAAGAACATCCAGTATAAGATTGATGTAAATACCGGTGAATTTATTCCGGCAGGACAGCTTAAGAAAAATGAGATTGCAGTCTGTGACCTTGATTTGCAGGAGCCGGTTGTCATCGATGAATTCAAAAAGCATAAGACTTTAGGAGAGCTGATTCTGATTGACCGTATTTCCAATATGACTTCTGCCTGCGGTGTAGTAGAAGATGCTGCCGTAGATGAGAGCAAGGATTTAAAAGCAGCTTTCGTATATGGAAGTCTTAAGGGAAATGGAGACATTTTTGAAGAGTTCTATTATAACCTTGAGAGTATGACGATTGCCAAGGTACGTCCGGTTCAGAAGACCTATACCATTGGAGACGAAATCCCGGTAAGCGGAGAAAGCTATCAGTATCCGGATGACTTCGATATTGTCATCTTAAGAGAAAGAATCTTTGTACAGGTTCGTGGACGCAAGGTAGAAAAGATTGCACCGCTGGCAGAGTACCAGTACAGCAATGTTCCGGTTATCAACGGAAGAGGCTTTGCCGTTGCCATTACATCTGCACAGGATGCACAGGCATTCTTAGACGAGCTGGCTGCAGCAGGTGAAAAACCATCCAGCGACTTCTTCAATAAGTGGTTACATTTTGAGACTTATCGTAAGATTATTTTCAAGGATGAAATCTGGTTGTAAAAATAAGAAAGCTGTACTTCGGTGGAAAATACCAATCGTCTGGAGTACTACATCTAAAGTGATGCAGTTAAAGTACATGTGCGCAAACGTTTACATGGAAAATGACAAAAATGAGAAGAAAATAGTTACAAAAACAGAAAAAATGTTTTATCTTTGTAAAGATTATATAAATTCTATTAAATTAGATTAAAATATTCCGTAGAGTACTTGTGCTCTTCGGAATATTTTTGCTATTATACTTAAGTAAAATCAGTTCATAATAATATTCGATATTCATCTATTATGCAGGCGTGTTGAACTGCCTGTATTCGTGATAATCTTATATTCATATTTTCAGAATCTTTTTTATCCAAAATATTTATTTAACAGGGGGAAAATACTTGGCAGATAAGGATTTGGCAGAAAAATATCTGGAATCATTTTCGGATGTTTTTGCTGACATATATAATGTATTACTTTTTCGAAAGGAGATTCTTTTGGAAGAAGGATTGGAAGAGGGACCAACAGAAAGCATCTATAAGGTGGAAGAAAACAATCTTCGGAATCAGTTTCGGGATACTGTGAAATTATATAAGAATGGGTTATACAAAGTGGCATCTTTTGGGATTGAAAATGAGAGTCTGATAGACAAAAATATGCCCATCCGGATTATGGGGTATGATTATGCTGTGTATCGGGCGCAGATTGACCGTGGGGAAGAACGAAAATATCCGGCAATTACGATTGTTTTAAATTTCAGTGATACAGAATGGAAAAGTCCGAATGCGCTATTTGACATTTTAGATGTTTCTCCGGAACTAAGACCGTATGTAAATGATTATAAAATATTTGTTTTTAATATTGCATTTTTGCCGGAGAAAGTCCGAAAAGAGTTTAAGAGCGATTTTAAAATTGTAGCAGATTTTTTTGCAGAAAAACGTCTTGGAAGATATAATCCCAAGGAACATCCGGAGGCAATCTGCCATGTAGAAGCGGTTTTGAATCTGCTTCGGGTGTTTACAAATGATAAAACCTATGTCAAAATAGAGAAAACAGTAGCAGAACGTGTGAAGGCAGGAGAGGTGATTACAATGTGTACGTTTGCAGAAGAGATGACCAATAAAGGAATAGAAATTGGCGAAGCGCAGGGCATTAAAATAGGCGAAGCCAGAGAAAAAATCAGTGTTGCAAGAAACCTTTTAGACCTTCTGACAGATGAAGTAATTGCAGAAAAGGTCGGACTGGAGCTTGCTACGGTGAAAGAACTCAGAGAAGAAGTGAAGTAGAGGCATAAGAAATGGATAAAATAACAGCGCCAACTCCGGAACAGTTAAAAAAGCAGGAAGCGTTAAAACAATATTTTGAAAAATTAGGCAACGTGGCAGTTGCATTTTCAAGTGGTGTGGATTCCACCTATCTTTTGAAAGTGGCGCATGATGTATTAGGAGAGCGGGCAATTGCTGTAACTGCGTCCTCCTGTTCATTTCCAAAGAGAGAGTTAGGGGAAGCAGAAGCATTTTGCCGGAAAGAAAATATAAGACATTTTATTACAGAATCGGAAGAACTTGAAATCGAAGGATTTGCACAGAATCCTAAGAACCGCTGTTATCTTTGCAAGCATGAATTATTTGAAAAGATATTAAAGATTGCAGAAGAACAGAAAATTGCCTATGTGGCGGAAGGCTCTAACCTTGATGATAACGGAGATTATCGTCCGGGATTAAAAGCAGTGGCAGAGCTTGGAATAAAAAGTCCCCTCAGAGACTGTGGTTTTACCAAGCAGGATATCCGTGTTCTTTCGAAGGCATTGAATCTTCCAACTTGGGAAAAACAGTCTTTTGCCTGTCTGTCATCCCGGTTTGTCTATGGAGAGACCATATCCGAAGAGAAACTTACAATGGTGGATAAAGCGGAACAATTATTACTGGATTTAGGTTTTCATCAGGTGAGGGTAAGAATTCATGGAATGATGGCAAGAATTGAGATTGAGCCGGAAGAATTTTCGAAGCTGATGGAAAAGGAGAACCGGGAGAGAATTGCAAAAGCTTTCCGGGAATATGGATTTACCTATGTAACCTTAGACCTTTGCGGTTACCGGATGGGAAGTATGAATGAAACATTGGAAAAGTAAGGAACTTACTCAAAGAAGTAGTAAGTTCCTTCCGCATCAGAGAACGTCTTAAGTGAAGTATGAAATACTTTATTTAAGACGTTTTTTTGTACGCATTCATCCGGAGTGCCCTGAAAGCAGATGGCACCGGATTCCATGACGATAAGTTTGTCTGAAATAGTAAGTGCCTTGGCAAGGTCGTGCAGCACCAAAAGAATTGTTTTTCCCTGTGCCTTTAAGATTGGAAGCATCTGGTAGAAATTATTCTGGCTTTCCAAGTCTAAGAAGGTAGTCGGTTCATCCAAAATAATCGTATCGCAGTTCTGGGCTAAAGTCATGGCAAAGAAGACACGCTGTCTTATTCCACCGGAAAGAGTGTCAGTTGCAACGTTGCGGTAATCCGTAATATGGGTAAATTCCATGGCATCTTCCACCAGTTTGCGGTCTTCTTTGGTGAGGCGTCTCGAAAAACCAAGATATGGAAAACGTCCATGCTCCACTAAGGTATGAACCGGAAGAGCAGGAATCACTTCACGAATCTGCGGTAAAAATGCAATTTTCTGGGCACGAAGGTGTCCATTCATATGATAAATATCTTCGCCATCTAATGTGATAGAGCCGTTAAAAAGCTGGCTGGATTTATTTAATACGGAAATCAGTGTTGTTTTGCCACAGCCATTTGGCCCTACGATGGTTGTGATGCTGCCGGTAGGAATTTCAACGGACAGATTTTTAATCAGAGGCACCTTGTGGTAGCCAATGGAAACGGAATCAAATTTAAGCATGGACTCTGCGGCCTCCTTTCTTTCCTAATAAAAGATATAAGAAAAACGGTCCGCCAACAAAAGAAAGAATAATGCCGGCAGGAAGTTCATATGGTGCGGCAATAACACGTCCAAGGATGTCACAGAAAAGGACGAAACTTGCCCCTAAGAGAGCACAAAGGGGAACTAAAAGCCGCAGATCATTGCCGAAGAGCCGTCTTGCAATATGAGGAACAATCAGCCCGACGAAGCTTAAAAGTCCTGCATAGCTTACCACACAGCCTGCCAGTATACTAGAAAGCATCAACAGCAGAAAACGGAGCAGCGATACCGGAATGCCAAGGGAGCGGGCAACATCTTCTCCAAGACTCAGAACATTCATGTGGCTTCCGAAAAAGCAGGAGATGATAACCGCAATGACAATGGCAATGCCGGGAGCAAAAAGCGTTTTTGTGGTGATATCAGAAAGAGAACCAATCATAAAGGTAGTGAGGTTTAAAGTGATATCATCACTTAATAATTTTACCGTATTAATTCCGGCACTTAAAAAAGAAGAAACGGTAATGCCGGCAAGAATGATGGTAGTACGTTTGCTGTCTGCCATATATGCCAGAGCAAAAATAAGAAGTGTCGTAAGGAAGGCACCTGCAAAAGCAAAAATGGCATTGTGAGTTGCACGGCCATGGAAGAGGGCAAGTCCAATCATAACGGCAAATCCGGCTCCGGAATTGACACCAATGGTATTCGGGCTGGCAAGGGAATTATTCATAACAGTCTGTAAGATAACTCCGGCGCAGGATAAACCCATGCCGGCAGCAATGGCACCAAACATCCGTGGAATTCTGATATGAAAAAGTAAGAGACCTGTGACAGAAGTCCGGTCATTTTGAATCAGACAGGATAAAATCTCTTTCGGATTTAATAAAACGCTGCCGAAAAAAAGACTTGCTGACATCATAAGAAGCAGCAGGAAAAACATTCCGGCAAAAGATAAAATAATTTTTTTTCTCGTGTACATAGGAAATCCTTTCTGTAATTTCAGAAATGTGTATTGTGTTTCCTGAAAAGTATTGTTGCAAGAACCCCCCTATTTATGCGGCTTGCGTGAATAAAATAACATATTCTGAGAGAAATAACAATGCTCTGATAAATTAGTATTGACAAATTAGAAAAATATAGTAAAATATAATTCATACAAAACCAATAGGAATAATCGTAAATAGAATTCCTAAGGCAGTTCAAAGTATTTAGTGCACAATAAGACGTGCAGGAATTGGAGCGTAAGATGAAGTTTAATACCGCATTATTACATGGAGATTTTCAAGGAGAACCGAATACAGGTGCAACAACAACTCCGATTTATCAATCCAGTGCATTTGCACATGAGTCGGCAGAGAAGCTAGAAAAGATTTTTCATAACCAGGCACCGGGATATTCCTATACGAGAATCAGTAATCCTACGGTAGATGCATTTGAAAAAAGAGTAACGGCGTTAGAGGGTGGCGTAGCAAGCGTTGCCTGTGCATCAGGAATGGCAGCACTCTACAATGCATTTTGTAATATCCTTCGTTCCGGCGATGAAATCGTATCCAGTGCCAGTCTCTATGGCGGCAGCATTGATTTATTCCGTGACTTAGAGGCATTTGGTATCACAACACATTATGTGGAAAACAATGACCTGGCTGCATTTGAAGCAAAGACCAATGAACATACCCGTCTTTACTTTGCAGAGACCATTGGTAATCCAAGACTTGATGTGACAGATATTACGGCACTTGCAAATCTGGCACATGAGCATCAGGTACCGCTCATTATAGATAATACGGTTGCTACTGCATTCTTAGTGAAGCCGCTTTCCCTAGGAGCGGATATTGTAATGAATTCTTCCTCTAAATACATCAATGGTCACAGCAATTCCATCAGCGGAATTATTACGGACAGCGGCAGATTTAAGTGGGATGTGGAAAAATATCCGGGCATGGCAGACTTTAAGAAGTTTGGACCATTTGCCTATACTGCCAAGCTTCGGAATGGTCTGTTCCGCAACACAGGAGCCTGTCTGTCTCCGCAGAATGCATTTTATAACTGTATCGGGTTAGAGACACTGGGAATCCGGATGGAGCGTATCTGTGACAATGCAGCAGAACTGGCAAGGTTTTTTGTAAGAGAATATCCGGATGTAACAGTCAATTATCCGGGATTGGAGAGCAGTCCATGGCATGAAATCGCAAAGAAACAGTTTAAGGACCGTTTTGGTGGAATCTTAACCATACGGACCGGAAGCAAGAAACGGGCATTTGAAATAATCAATGCATTAAAGCTTCCGCTGATTATTTCCAATATCGGAGATACGAAAACATTAGTGATTCATCCGGAATCTACATTAAATGTACACAGTACCCCGGAAGAAAAAAGAGACGCCGGAGTATTTGATGATTTGATCCGCATCAGTGTCGGAATTGAAGATATCGAAGATTTAATCGAAGACTTCAGACAGGCAATGGATCAGAGCAAACCAGAGAAAAGCGAAGAGTAAATGGAGGAAGCAGATAATGGCAAAAATTGATTATGCGGCATTGAAAAAAGGCGGATTTATGCGCCAGAAACAGAAAGGATTCTTTTCTTTAAGAATTCAGGTAGTTGGAGGAAACCTGACAGCAGAAAATATTAAAGCAGTAGCAGATGTGGCAGAAAAATATGGAAAAGGCTATGTTCATATGACTTCCAGACAGGGCATTGAGATTCCATTTATTAACTTTGAAGATATAGAAGAGGTTCGTGCAAAGTTAGCAGACGGTGGTGTAAAACCTGGTGTATGTGGACCGAGAGTCCGTACCGTTACCGCATGTCAGGGTTCTGAAATCTGCCCAAGCGGATGTATCGATACCTACAGCCTGGCAAAGAAATTAGATGAGCATTACTTCGGAAGAGAGCTTCCGCACAAATTTAAATTTGGTGTTACCGGATGTCAGAACAACTGTCTTAAGGCAGAAGAAAATGATATCGGTGTAAAAGGTGGCATGGAAGTAAGCTGGGTAGCAGATAAATGTATCAATTGTGGTGTCTGCGAAAAGGCGTGCCGTGAAGATGCTATCAAATGTACCGGAACAGAAGTTACCATTGATTATGATAAATGTACCAACTGCGGCCGTTGTGTAAAATCCTGCCCGACAGATGCATGGGAAGGAAAGAGCGGATATATCGTATCCTTTGGTGGATTATTTGGAAACCATATTTACAAAGGAGAACAGTTACTTCCGCTGATTACCGATGAAGAGACATTATTCCGTGTGACTGATGCAGCCATTGGATTCTTTGAAGAACATGCAAATCCGGGTGAACGTTTCCGTTTACTTTTACAGCGTGTAGGAGAAGATGAATTCCGCAAAGTAATCCGCAATGCATTTGAAGAAAAATAAAGTTGCCGGAAGCAGCAGAAAAAGAAAGAAAAAATCGGAATGGAAATTCAAAATAAAAATTATTATACGAGGAGATATAAGATGGAAATCGAAGGAATCAGAATTGATGACACAGTAGATATTACCGATAAAGTGTGCCCGCTTACTTTTGTAAAGGCAAAGGTTGCAATTGATGAGTTAGAGGATGGCGAAGTCATTGCAATCCGTATGAATGACGGCGAGCCGGTACAGAACGTACCACGCAGTATTAAAGAAGAAGGACATCAGATTTTAAAACTGGTTAATAACAAAGATGGAACCTATAACCTCATTGTAAAGAAGGTTGAGGACTAAACATCTGGAAGGGAGAAAGAAATGGCAGAACGCGTAACAAAAGACACTTTTGAAGAAAAAGTATTGAAGAGCAGCCTTCCGGTGCTGATTGATTTTTACTCAGACAGTTGTGTTCCGTGCAAGAAAATGTCACCGGTCATTGGTGCTATCGCAGACGAACAGACAGAAAAATTAAATGTCTATAAAGTAAATACCAACTTTGATTCAGAACTGGCAGAAAAATACAGTGTAATGTCTGTACCAACCATTGTACTCTTCAAGGATGGCGAAGAAATTGCCCGTAAGAGTGGTGCAGAGAAAAAAGCGGTACTTGAGGAGTGGATTACCCAGTCCCTTGACAAATAAAAAGGAAGAAAAGTGAGAGGAAGGAAATTATGCAGATTACAGTAGCAGGCGAAAAGAAAGAAGTAAAAGACGGATTAACACTTCCGGAATTAATTGAGCAGGAAAATGTAGAGACACCGGAATATGTAACCGTATCCATTAACGATGAATTTATAGAAACAGAAGCAAAGGCAACAACCGTTCTTAAGGATGGTGATAATGTAGAATTCCTTTACTTCATGGGAGGTGGAAGCTATGGCATTAACGGATGAGCAGATTGAACGTTATTCCAGACATATCATTTTAAAAGAAGTTGGCGCTAAGGGTCAGAAAAAACTTTTAAATGCAAAAGTTTTAATCATCGGAGCAGGCGGACTTGGAGCACCGGCAGCAATGTATCTTGGAGCAGCAGGTGTAGGTACCATCGGAATTGCAGATGCAGATGAAGTAGATTTAAGTAACCTTCAGAGACAGATTATTCATCAGACAGCAGATGTAGGCAAAGCAAAAGTGCAGTCTGCAAAAGAGACTATTAATGCAATGAACCCGGATGTAGAAGTACGTACATATCGTGAATTCATTACCAGTGAAAATATCATGGACATCATTGCAGATTATGATTTTATCATTGACGGAACCGATAACTTCCCGGCAAAATTCTTAATTAACGATGCCTGTGTTATGGCAAAGAAACCATTCTCCCATGCAGGAATCATCCGTTTCAAAGGTCAGTTAATGACCTATGTTCCGGGAGAGGGACCATGTTACCGTTGTGTATTTAAGAATCCACCACCAAAGGATGCCGTACCGACCTGTAAGCAGGCTGGTGTTATCGGCGCAATGGGTGGTGTCATCGGAAGCCTTCAGGCAATGGAAGCAATCAAATACATCCTTGGAGTAGGAGATCTGCTGACCGGTCAGTTATTGACCTATGATGCAATTAAGCAGGAATTCCACAAGATTAAGCTTCCTTGGAATGGCAAGGGATGTGCCGTTTGTGGAGAACATCCGACCATAACAGAGCTGATTGATTATGAACAGGCAGAATGTACAGATAAATAAATGTATCAGTAAATAAATGTTATCAGATACATAACCCATGAAACATAGAAAGAGGATAGCATGATTTCATTAAAAAAAGCAGATTATGAAAAAATACTGGCACATGCCAAAAGCTGTGTACCAGAAGAGGCCTGCGGACTGATTGCCGGAACCAAAGACGGAGAGGATAAGGTGGTAGAAAAGGTATATCTGTTGGCCAATATCGACCATTCCAATGAGCATTTTACACTGGATCCGAAAGAGCAGTTAGCAGCCGTAAAGGATATGCGTGCCAATGGTCTCATGCCTTTAGGCAACTGGCACTCCCATCCGGAATCTCCTTCAAGACCATCCGAAGAAGATAAGCGTCTTGCATATGACAGTAAAGCAAGCTATATGATTCTTTCGCTAATGGAACCGGAACAGCCGGTACTCAATTCATTTCATATTGAAGGCGACGAATCAACGAAGGAAGATCTGGTAATATGTTAGATGTAGTTATCATTGGAAGTGGGCCGGCAGGTTTAAGTGCGGCAATCTATGCTAAGCGGGCAAACCTCGATGCGGTTGTACTGGAAAAAGAATATCTTGGAACCGGACAGATTGCATACAGCAGCCGGGTAGATAATTACCCGGGACTGCCGGGCAAAGATGGTTATTCTTTAGGAGAGGCATTCTTAGAGCATGCCGAAGGACTTGGAGTAACCATTGAAGAGGCAGAGGTTACAGCCATTACCAAAAAAGAGCAAAGCTTTGTCATTTCCTGTGAAGATGGAAAGAACATAGAAGCGAAAACCGTAGTCTATGCGGCAGGCTGTCAGAACCGCAGATTAGGGGTGCCGGGAGAAGAAAAGCTGCTGGCAAAAGGAGTTTCTTTTTGTGCAGTCTGTGACGGTGCCTTTTATAAGGGAAAGAAAGCCGCAGTCATCGGTGGTGGAGATACCGCATTGGATGATGCATTGTATTTATCCGATATCTGCAAACAGGTATATCTCATTCACCGGAGGGCAGAATTCCGTGGAGCAGAGAAGACAAAAAAGAAATTAGAAGAGCTTTCCAATGTAACGATACTTACCAATACAAGAGTACAGGAAATCACCGGGGAAGATAAAGTAAATGGTATTATTTTAGATAACGGTGGGACAATAGCTGTAGATGGTGTTTTTGAAGCGGTTGGAATGATTCCAAATACGGAATTATTAAAGAACCTTGACGTTCTCGATGAGAAAGGCTATGTGATTGCAGGAGAAGACTGCAACAGCAGTCTTGCGGGACTGTTCGTGGCAGGAGATGTGCGGACGAAAAGCCTGCGTCAGGTAGTCACAGCAGTTGCAGATGGTGCAGTGGCAATTCAGTCTGCAACCGGATATATCAAAGGAATGGAATAGAAAGAAGGAAACGTGTGTGAAAGGAATAGTGGACAGTGCTTCGGAACTGATTGGAAAGACGCCGATGCTCTATCTTCATAATTATATGAAAGAGGCAGGTGTAGAGGATGCGGCAATCATTGCCAAGCTGGAATATTTTAATCCGGCAGGTTCGGTAAAAGACCGAGTGGCACTTGCCATGATTGAAGATGCAGAGAGAAAGGGCAAATTAAAGCCGGGAGCTACGATTATCGAGCCAACTTCCGGTAATACGGGAATTGGACTTGCTTCTGTGGCGGCTGCAAAAGGGTATCATGCAATTTTAACATTGCCGGAAACCATGACGGTAGAGCGTCGGAATCTTCTGCAGGCGTATGGAGCACAGATTGTACTGACCTCCGGGTATAAGGGAATGAAGGGTGCAATCGAAAAAGCAGAAGAACTTCATAAAGAGATTCCAGGTTCAATTATTTTAGGACAGTTTGAAAATCCGGCAAATCCAAAAGCCCATGAAGAAACCACAGGACCGGAAATCTGGGAACAGACAGAAGGCAGCGTTGATATTTTTGTGGCAGGAGTCGGAACCGGTGGAACCATAACCGGAGTTGGAAAATATCTGAAAAAGCAGAAGAAGTCCGTACACATTGTTGCAGTAGAACCTGCAACCAGTCCGGTTCTTTCCCAGGGAAAAGTCGGACCTCATAAAATTCAGGGAATCGGTGCCGGATTTATTCCGGACACACTGGATACTTCTGTTTACGATGAGATTATTCCAATCAAAAATGATGATGCCTTTGAAGAAGGAAGAGCATTTGCCCGCAGCGAGGGAATTCTTGTGGGAATCAGTGCAGGAGCTGCATTAAAGGCAGCTGTTGAGCTGGCAAAAAGGAAAGAAAATAAAGGAAAGAACATTGTGGTTTTGCTTCCGGATTCCGGGGACCGCTATTTATCTACTCCTTTATTTGCAAAATAAAATCAGTGGAAAAGCATCAGGCATTCCGCTATAATATGGTAAAAGAGTCAAAAAGACTTTTACGAAAGGAAAAGAAGTATGTTCTATTTTCTTGTGTCGGTAAATATTATAGCGATTATCCTGATGCTTTTTATGTTGGCAATCTGCCTTCGTAAAAAGCTCTCCAAAGCACAGCTTGCATTTATTATATATGATATTTTTACCATGCTGTTTGTGGTGGGAGTTCATCTGGAACTGGTGCATTCGGATACCGTTGGTGAGGCACTTGCCGGGCTGTGCATCCAGTATGTGGGACAGGCAGGATTTTTAATGGCATTTCTCTGGTTTGCATCGGAGTTTGGAAGGCTTAAAATTCCTAAATTTATTTATTTTATTCAGGCAGTTGTAAATGCAATAGTGCTGGTGGCAGTATTTACTGCAGAATACCATCCGTATTTTTATAAAACGATGCGGATATTGAAAGATGGCATATATCACCGGATTGAAGTTATACCCGGAATCATCTGGAAACTACATTATATACATCTGGGAACGGTAATACTTGCGGTACTTATTTTGTGTATCATGCGTTACGGGGAGAGTTCACCAATTCATAAAAAGCGGATTATTTATATGATAGCAGGTGTGGGAACTTTTGCACTGGAATTAATCTTAAAGGGCCTGGGTGTATTTGGCAGTTATAATCCGGTAGTCATTGCCATGACAATTATGATGTTCTGCATGATGATGGCAATGATTCGTTATGGATATTTTGGTTCTCTGCAGGCTGCGGTGGATAATGCATTTCATCATGGAAAAGAAGGCTTGATTATCCTGGATGCAGAAAATAAAATTATCTCCGTCAACCAGCGAATAAAAGAACTTTTCCCGGAAATAAAGGTGGGCAGTGCGGCAAGCAGACAAAAAGAAATCCTGCAGGCACTAACGAACCGGAAAAGATTATTGCATAAAAATGACCGCATCTATGAACTTCGTATGGAAGATATTGTGGAAAATGGTGAGAAGGACGGCTGCATGCTCTGGTTTATCGACCAGACAGAAACCTTGGAAATGATGCAGAGACTTCGGAGTGCGGATGAAGCCAAGACCAGATTTTTAATGAAAGTGAGCCATGAGCTGCGGACTCCGATGAATACGATACTTGGTATGAATGAAGTGATTGCGGAAGAGACATCAGAAGAGAAAATCCGCGGATATACCAGAGAAATTGCATCTGCCGGTGACAGTATGATTGCACTGATAGAAGAAGTGTTAGATGCTTCCCGGTTAGAAAGTGGTACGCTTCAGATAAAGAAGGATGCATTTGCTTTAGAAGGGGTTATCCATGACGCAGCAGCCCAGATGAGACCACAGGCAGAGAAGAAATCTTTAAACTTCCGGCTGCGGATGGAAGAACCATTATTAAAACCGGGAAAACATTTCTATGGAGACAAGGCACATATCCGTCAGATTATCATAAATCTACTGGAAAATGCGGTGAAATACACAGATGAAGGCTTTGTGGAGCTGGGTGTAGAAAAAGCAACAGAAAATGGAGATACCTTTTTGAAGATAGCTGTGGCAGACAGTGGAATTGGAATAGGAAAAGAAGAGCAGGATAAAATCTTTGAAAGCTTTGAACGGGGCAATACTGCCAGGAACAGCAGAAAAGACGGAATCGGTCTCGGGCTGGATATTGCAAAAAAGCTGGCAGAGGCTATGGGTGGAAGCCTCAGCCTGATTAGTGAAGTGATGAAGGGAAGTACCTTTACGGTTCGGATTCCGTGGGTAGAAGTATCGGAAAAACATCATTTTACAAAGCAGAGTGAGAAAAGTATGAATGCGGATTACAGCAGCTTTACCATTCTTGCGGTAGATGATAATGAGCAGAATCTGATGGTATTAGAACATCTTTTACATAAGACAAAGGTTAAAATGGAAACCGTGATGGATGGAAATATTGCCGTTCAAAAATGTGAAGAGAAAACATATGATTTACTTCTTTTAGACCATATGATGCCAAAGCCGGATGGCATAGAGACGCTGCACCTCATCCGTGCAGATGAGAAAGGACGAAATCATTATACGCAGGCAGTGGCATTTACCGCTAATGCAACAGCTGGTGCAAAAGAACTGTACAAAAACGAAGGATTTGCAGAGTATATTACCAAGCCGGTAAAACCGGGTACACTGGAGATTATGCTGCAGAAATATCTTAGGGATTATCTGCCGGAAGAAAATATGGTTTTCCAGGGAAACATGGATGATACAAAGATAACAAAGCTAAGAGGCTTATTACATTATCTTGAGAAGAATGGAATTGCAGCAGAAGAAGGCTTATCCTATGCGGATGGAGATGAACAGTTCTATAAAGAATTGTTAGGTATCTTTGCAAAAGAAAAAGAGAAGAAGCAGCATCATTTAGAGAAAGCGTTCCAATCTCTTAAGGTAAATCATGTAGTAACAATGAAAGAAGCTGCAACTATCTTAGATTCAGATGCTGCAACAGATACAGAAATGATGAACGAATTATGGAAAACATTCGTAACCCAGTCCCATGGATTAAAGGGTGAGGCCTGGGGCATCGGAGCCAGAACGCTTGGAGATTTCTTTTACCAGCTGGAGTGTGCCGGAAAAGAAAAAAACATCGAAAAGATAGAGCGTTTTTATACGAAAGCTATGGAAGAGTGGCAGCATGTAGTAGATGCTATTCAAAGAGTATTATAAGAAAAGCACGTCGCTTGAAATACAAAATGGGTGAAGCCCAAAAGTGTATTTTAACGGCGTGCTTTTTCTTATCTATTTCAGGAAAGAAAGGTTGCTTTATAATTATCACCCCATTCCTGCATGGCAGTAAGAATCGGGCGCATGGATTCGCCAAGGTCACTGAGTGCATATTCTACACGAGGCGGAACTTCCGGGTAAACAGTTCTTGTGATAATTCCATCCTCTTCCATGGCACGTAAGCTGTCCGTTAAAACCTTCTGGCTGATTCCTTCTAAATTTTTTTTCAATTCATTAAATCTCCAGGGTCTTTCTAAAAGATTTCTTATAATTAAAAGTTTCCATTTACTACCAATTAACTGGACGGTAGTAGCAACCGGACATTCCGGTAATTCGTCTTTTGTCAACATCCGTATCCCTCCATTTGTTTAAAATATGATATTAGATTCAAAAATAATGTAGCATATAAATCAACGTGTGTACAGTGGTTACAAAAAGGTGTCTATGTAATAAAAAAGTGCGTACTTTTTTATTGGAAAAACTCTTGTTATGATAAGTCTGCAACAAGGAAATTGCCGAAAAACAAAAGAATCAGGAGGTAACAAAAATGGCATTATCAAATCTTTTTGGATGGAACAACAAAGCAGACGCTAAGACAAGTACAGCATGTGGAACAGCCTGCGGAGCAGCAGACAAACCGGCGGAGAAACCGGCAGCATGCGGAACAGCTTGTGGTGCAGCAGACAAACCGGAAGAGAAGCCGGCAGCGTGTGGAACAGCCTGTGGAGCAGCAGACAAACCGGCGGAGAAACCGGCAGCATGTGGAACAGCTTGTGGTGCATCTGACAAATAAGAAAGATTAGGAAAGAAGGGCAGGATAGGATGAGTCAGTATTTTTCATTTCAATGGCATATTACAGATGAATGTGACCAGCGTTGTAAACATTGTTATATTTTTTCGGGAGACGGATGCAGGGAATTAAAAAGCATGACATTCGACCAGATGCGTGAAGTGGTAGCAAATTGCGAAGACTTCTGCAAGGTTTATAACCGGGTACCATATTTTTATATCACCGGAGGAGATCCTATCCTTCACCCGTATTTCTGGAAGCTGATGGTATTGCTGAAAAGCAAAAACATACCATTTACATTAATGGGAAATCCTTTTCATTTAAATGATGAAATTTGCAGAATGTTAAAGGTGTGCGGCTGCGAGAAATACCAGATGTCTTTGGATGGAATGCAAAAGACACATGACTGGTTCCGCAAATCGGGCAGCTTTGATCTGACACTGGAAAAGGTTGGCTGCCTTAACCGGGCAGGAATCAAAAGTATTATTATGAGCACCGTATCAAAGACTAATTTAAAGGAAATTCCGGATATTATTGATGCGGTAGTAAAAGCGAAAGTTAAGGTATATGCATTTTCCCGCTATGTCTCAACCGGCGGAGAGGTAGACAACAATCTGACTCCACAGGAGTATAGAGATTTACTGGAAATCTGTGATGCGAAATATAAAGCATATGAGGCGGCGGGATGCGAGACCTATTTTAATAGAAAAGACCACCTGTGGACGTTATACGAATATGAAAATGGTCAGTTCAAATTGCCACAGAATGCAGTGGACGGAATGATTTATGGTGGCTGCAACTGTGGAAACTGTCATATAACAATATCTTCAAACGGAGATGTGATGGCATGCAGAAGAGTGATGGACAGCAAGGTGGCAAATATATTCGAAGACCGGCTGGCAGATGTCTGGCTCTGCCAGATGGAGAAATACCGGGACTATGATAAATTTGTAAAATGCAGTAAATGCGAACTGAAAGCATGGTGCAGAGGCTGTCCGGCTGTTGCAAACGGAGCAGCTGGAAATTTCTATGGAGCAGATCCACAGTGCTGGAAGACAAGAAATGAGATTACCGGGGAGGTGCTATCATGTTAATGGATATCATCAAATCGTGATAATAAAATAGAGGTGACAGAAAATGGATTTGGCAACATGTTTAAAGAAAATGCAGTTAGTAGGTGTGCTGGCATTTGCAACGGTGGATGCAGATGGCGCACCACAGATTCGAAATATCAGTGCGATACATTATGAAGAAGATGCAATTTACTTTTTTACAGCAAGAGGGAAAAATTTCTGCAGGGAGCTTCAACAGGATGGCAGAGTGCAGATTCTTTGTTATACCAGATATAAGGAAATGATTCGGATGTCCGGAAAAGCTTATGCAGTGGCGGAGAGCGAACAGGAAAAATTGCGGGATATTATTTTTGAAGAACAGCCTTATCTTGGCAATGTATATCCGGGCGATACCAGAAATATCGGAATTGTTTTCTGCATCGACAGAGCAGAAATAGAATATTTTAATCTGGGTGTTAATCCCATATTCCGGGAGACATATCAATTGGGAGATGCTAGAATAGAAGAAAAGGGATATTACATAACGGATGCCTGCATCGGATGTGGCACCTGTCAGAGCAGTTGTCCGCAACGCTGCATCACAGAAGGCGAGCCATTTACAATACAGCAGAATCATTGCTTGCACTGCGGAAGCTGTTATGAAAATTGTCCGGTGCAGGCAATTGAAAGAAGAGGATAACATGAATCAGTCAGAGAGAAGACGTTATTTAATCGAAAGATTGTTAGAAGAACGGAAGGAATATCAGCAGGAAGATAAGATAATGAAGATTCCGGCTGGAAAAGAAGAACAGAATACACTGCTCCGGTCACTGATGAATGTCAGAATGCCATCTGCTATAGATGAAGAGTTTTTGCACATACAGGATGCTTATTTGCAGCAGGTAAATGCCGAAAAGGGAATCGTGACATTATCTGAAATGGAAGAATTAGAGCCGGAGCTTTATCTTTACAAGGGAGATATTACGAGACTTAAGGTGGGTGCCATTGTAAATGCTGCCAACAGCGGAATGACAGGCTGTTACCAGCCCTGTCATAACTGCATTGACAACTGTATCCATACTTATGCGGGAGTCCAGCTACGGTTAGCATGTGCGAAGCTGATGCAAAGACAGGGACATGAAGAACCAACCGGTCAGGCGAAGCTTACATCTGCCTATAATCTTCCCTGTGAATATGTGATTCACACCGTAGGACCGATTGTAAGTGGCAGGCTTACAAAGAAACATGAGGAACTTCTTTCTTCCTGCTATCAGTCCTGTCTGGAAGCAGCCGATGAAAAGAACTTAGAGTCCATTGCCTTTTGTTGCATTTCTACCGGTGTATTTATGTTTCCAAATGAGCGGGCGGCTGAGATTGCAGTGGAAACTGTGAAAGCATATAAAAAGAGAACCGGAAGCCGGATAAAAGTAGTCTTTAATGTTTTTAGGGATTATGATGAAGCATTTTACAGAAACCTGCTGTAAGTGAGAAAAATTAAGTTAAGGAGTACATATGAAAATAATGTTTGAAAACTTCCTTTGCGGAATACCGGCAAGGGATTATATCACTCAGGATATTCCATATCAGGAACAGATAAATGAAGCTGGAAAGATGTTAAAGGATGCCGATTATGTTCTGATTGGTGCGGGAGCCGGAATGAGCACGGCAGCAGGTGCACAGTATGACGGCAGCTTTTTTGAAGAAAATTTTGGAGAATTCCAGAAAAAGTATGGAAAAGGGCCTTATATGCAGGATATGTATTCGGCAGGTTTTTATCCGTATCCGGATGAAGAAAGCTATTGGGGCTACTGGTCGAAGCAGGCACTGCTCGGTGGCATGGAACTGGATGTGACACCACTTCATAAGTGTTTATTAGAGGCTTTTTCTGATAAAAATATATTTGTATTAAGCACCAATGCAGATGGGCAGTTTGTGAAAGCCGGACTGCCGGAAGAGAAAATATTCTGTACCCAGGGAGACTATTTTCATATCCAGTGCAGGCGGGGCTGCCATAATAAGATTTATGATGCAAGAAAGCTTTTTTCCCAGATGAATCAGGCGAGAAAAGACTGTAAGATTCCATCCTACATGGTACCGAAATGTCCGGTCTGTGGCGGACCAATGGATATGAATCTAAGAAAAGACGGGCATTTTGTGCAGGATGAGGCATGGTATCATGCAGAAAAACTTTTCTCAGAATATCTTAGCGAAGCGGTGCATAAGAAACTTGTATTATTGGAACTTGGTGTTGGATTTAATACGCCGACCATCATCCGTTTCCCATTTGAAAAGCTGGTGCGGGAACATAAAAATATAAGTCTGATAAGATTAAACTTTGGCACAGCAGTTGTGCCGGAAAGTTTTGGAAAACGGGCAGTGGGCATTGATGCGGACATGGCAGAAAGCATCCGGGATATTGCTGGCTGTTGTAAATAAGAATGATTGAAATATGATTGATGAACAGCCAATGCTGTTCATGATATCATGCTTGAAAAAGGCGCAGGAAATTTGGCTTGATTCATAAAAAGCAGAGAGGATAAATGCATGAATATATTTGAACTGAAGGAGAGAACACCAAAGAGAATCGAACAATTATTAGCGGTCTAGGAGCAGTCTGTCCGAGCAACCCATTTATTTCTCTCTGACGAAGAAATCAATCAGATTAAAGCGTATGTGCCGCAGGCATTAAGTGATGTTGTCCATTTGGTCATTGCTGAGAGCGAATCCGGTGAAATAGCAGCTTTTTTAGGAACAGAACACAATCGTCTGGAGATGCTTTTTCTGCACTGAAAGAAAGAGGCAGGGGACTTGGCAGGCAGTTGCTTCAATATGGAGTTGAAAACTATGATATAAAAGAAGTCACAGTAAATGAGCAGAATCTTAAGGCGGTTGGCTTCTATGAACACATGGGATTTGAAACATATAAAAGAACAGATTTTGATGAGGAAGGGAATCCGTATCCGCTATTATATATGAAGTTATTATGAAAATTGTATTAGTTGAAAAATTTTTATTGGGTCATCGTGACCTGATAAATTAAGGATTTTTGAAAATGATAAAAGTAGATATATTTTTATGTAATTACTCTTAAAATTGGTACATAATAGGTTGTAGATTTTCTTGAAAATTACAAAAAGGTGAAAATAGGTGTTAAATGAAGCCTTCGCGAGTGGAATAAGATATGAGAAATGTGAGAAAGCTTATGTGCGTACAGAAATGTACACATATAGGCTTTTTGTTGTAAATAGCAGACAATGTTCGCAAAAATAAACAAAACGTTCCTGAAAAAACACACAATGTTCTTTACATATTAATAGCGTTCCGCTATAATAAAATTGGAGGTGCAAAATGAAATATTCAATTGAAATCGGAAAAATTATCGAGGGTGCATTAAAACATGACCAAATAAAGGTTCTTAATTATACAAATCAATTAATATCTAAATTAGAAGAGGATGAGGAAACAAGAGCGGCTATCAAGTTTAGAAAATTATTATCAGCACAGGCGGAGACAGCATTAGTTGCTATGAGCAATTCGAAAAACATATCTGTGCCTGTTGATACAGAGTCAAGAGCTACTCTTGCAGATGTAATTTATCCTAATGAGAACAATATTGAGGTTATATTATCTAAAAGCAATGCAGAAAAACTGGACTCTTTTATTTTGAGTTATAAGAATGCTGATAAACTAAATGACATAGGGATAGGTGTATCTAATTCATTATTATTATATGGACCACCAGGCTGCGGAAAAACAAAATGTGCATATTTAATTGCAAAAGAACTTAATTTGCCATTAGTAGTAGCAAGGCTAGATAGTCTTATTTCGTCATATTTAGGTACAACGGCAAAGAATATTCGTAATTTGTTTGAATTTGCGCAGAAGATGCCATGTGTTTTATTTTTGGATGAATTTGATGCGATAGCAAAAGCAAGAGATGACAATAATGAATTGGGTGAGCTAAAACGCGTAGTTAATAGTTTGCTGCAAAATGTAGATGCGATGAGTAAAGATAGCTTGCTTTTAGCAGCTACTAATCATCATCAATTGTTAGACTCGGCAGTATGGAGAAGATTTGATTACAAACTAGAAATTGAGTTGCCTGATAAGGAAGCTATTGCTAAATTAATAAATTTGTTTACTTATAACATGGGAAATCTTAGTGAAAAAGATATTGCTGAACTATCAATATTGTTTTCTGGTTTGAGTGGAGCGGAAATTGAGGAAATGATTACAAAATCGATTCGAAATGCGGTTGTACATAATGTTCCGTTCGATAAAAGAAATATTTATGAGGAATTTTTTGTTTCTCAAAATATTCTGCCACAAAATTGTAGTGATAGTCGAAAAATACTACAAATAAAGGCTCAATTTTTACGCAAATGTAATGAAAAAGTATTTAGTTTGCAAGTAATAGCTGATATTCTTGGAAGTTCCAAGACAACAATACAAAAATTGGTAAAGGAGGATGCTTATGAATAAAAAAAAATTACCAATAAAAGTAGTTTTACAAAAGACTGAAGATATATATAGAAATAATCCCGGCGGTAAGATTAAATTTTTTGGAGAAGTAACCCCACAGTTACAGACAGAGATTTCTGGAAAATTTGAAGCATTGTTGACTTTTTATGATGAGGTTTTTCAAGAAAATGAGAATATTCCTGCGATTGGAAAGGTGACTGTTAAGCCGGAAGCAATTGCAAAATCACATAAACCAGATGATTTATGCAGAAACTGTCCTATTATTGGCTCAGAGGATTTAAATGAGATTTATATTAAGGTGAAGAGAAAATCCATACAAGATACAGTTGCATTAGTAAAGAATCCCCCTTCACAAAAATTTCGTGCAAATATGACTGCGATTTCGGATATACAGCCAATTAAGGCGAGTGAAAAGATAGCAGATGCCCTTGTTGGTATGGAACAGAGAGAATTCTCATTTGTTAAAGATAAGCTCAAAATCAAAATTTTTGATTTTGATGATGAATTCGATAATGCTCAGATTTGGGGATATGTAAAGCAAAAACTGGAAGCGTTGGGATTATATAATGACTGTGAGCTTATTACATATGGAGAACATATAAAATTTTTGAAACTTAGTGTACACTCCTATGAGGATATAGTGCGCATTGCAGAGATTAATGGTGTTAAATCTGTTGATTTTTTTCAAGAGTACTCCCTTCCAAAAGAAGATTTCTCATCGACTGAATTGCAAGCACTTTTGGATTGTGAGTATGCAGAGAGCGACATTTCTATTGGAATAATTGATGGTGGGATAAGTGAAGAAAATGAATATTTACAACCATATATTATTGCACAAGAGAAATATGTCTATGAGGAGTATCGAAATCCTCATCATGCAACTTTTATTGCCTCAACAATTCAATATGGAAATTTGCTTAATAATATCAGTAGTACGACATGCCATCGTTTCAAGTTTGTGGATGTTATTGCAATACCAAATAGCGATGAGGAATATGGACCTACGGATACCATATCAGAATATGATTTGATGGAAATAATTGAAGAAGTCATGGATAAATATTCAGACACTACAAAAATCTGGAATCTTTCATTAGGAATCGAAAGTAAGCGCTGTAGTGGAGCAATGTCAGATTTGGGAATTTTCTTAGACTATATACAAGATAAATATCAGGTACAGATATTTGTTTCGAGCGGTAACGTTAACGATTTGCCATTACGTACTTGGCCGCCACAAATAGAACTAGGTGAGCATGATAGATTAATATCTCCTGCGGACTCGGTGAGGGCTGTAACAGTTGGTTCTGTTGCGTTGTTTGAATCGAATGATTCTATTGTAAAATTTAATGAGCCATCACCATTTAGTAGAAGAGGACCAGGAGCTAACTACGTTGTAAAACCAGATGTGGTAGATTATGGTGGAAACCTTTCGACAAGCTATTGTATTGATGGCTTAGGGGTAAAGGGACTTGATCCACAAGGAAATGTAATTGAAGGTAACGGAACTAGCTACTCAAATCCTAGAGCGTTGCAAAAATTTGCATCGATATGTGAAGAGATGGTAGAACTAGACCTTCTTCTTGCAAAGGCTATGCTTATTCATTCTGCAAGAATGAACTCTAGAGATTTGTTAGATGAGAAACCAGACAATATTAAATACTATGGCTTTGGAATTCCATCGGCAAATGTACAGGAGATACTACAATGCAGTGAGGATGAGGTTACACTCGTATTTAAACAAAAAATTTCGCAGGGGTCGCACCTTGAAATGTATGATTTCCCTTATCCAAAATCTTTAATAAAAAATGGTAAATATATTGGAGAAATTGGAATGACGCTTGTATATCTTCCACCATTAGACGAAAGATATGGGCGTGAATATTGTCGCACTAATATTGATGTGAGTTTTGGCACATATTCATATTTGCCAGATGGAAAAATTAATTATAAAGGTCAAGTTCCACTAGAGGCAAAATGGGATGAAAAATTTGAGACTGCCAGAGTTGAAAATGGATTTAAATGGAGTCCTATTAAATCTTATTATAGAAAATTAAAAAATGGTATACAGCTAGCTGACGGTTGGAAACTTCGAATTGATTTGACTGCTAGAAATGGTATATATGTTCCATCTCAAGAATTTGTTTTAATTGTGACAATAAAAGATTTAAATGGTAATGACATTTATTCTGAAATTGCAACTGGGTTAAGAGAACGAGGTTATATCACTAATAACCTCGAAACAAGATACCAGACACGTCAGAGACAATAAGATGAACGATTTGAAAAAAGATAAAGTATGCTTATAAAACAGTTGTTTTATAATAGAATTACGATTATTCAACAACTGCTGAAGCTGGTTAAAAACATTTAGAAGAGGTAAGAATGGAAAGTTATATGTATATGCTATCAATAGTTATACCGATGTTATTGTTTTTTGTGGTTTTAGTAATATTTCAGTTGCTAGTTAAGCAAGACGAAAAAGTATCTTATTCTTTTAGGGATTTATATTTGCAGTTAAATGATATACAGGGAGAAAGTTTGTATTGCCAAATTACACTGTATCCATGGCAACGACATAAATACAGAGAAATCGAAAGATATTATCAAAAGGGAAAGATTATTTTTGTTTCAGGGCATATATATGAAATTATAGAGATGCGTGGACCATACAAATGTGAAAATTTAATTTTTCAAAGAATGCTTAAATTTTATATAAGCGAAAAGAAGACAATAGATACAGCGTTTATTGAGGGGAATGATGTATACATTTTTCACGACAAAACGATATACTTTGATACTACACCATATTTGCAAGAAATAGAGGAAGCGTATAGTTTCATGTGTAAAACTAAACTTAAAGAAAATGAAAAAGAAAGAGTAGGGCTATTGTTTAATGATCTTTATGAAATGTCAAGCACAAACACTATTTTGACTCAAAAACTGATGTATTATGTAGAGACATTGTCTGAGTTCAGTATAATTAGTAACAATGCAGAGAAATTAAAAATCTTAGATGTACTTGCTGAAATAATAAAATATTTGAAAGAAACAAATATTGAATCCTTCGAAGAAAGGAAACATATGCAAAAAGATAATGTGACATTAAATATTAATAATCAAGTTAACATAGCCAGTGATGAGGGCTATGTCTATGGTGTACAAAATAACAATATCAATATCAATATAGAAGAAATAGATATTATTGTAAGAAATATAATGCAAAATTTATCGGAGGTTCCACCTATGGATGCAGAAACTATTGCCGATGCAGTCGAAATGGTTCGAGAAGAAATAAAAAAGGAGGAACCTAATAAAAAGATACTTAGTAATGGCATTAAATTAATTGCACCAATGATTTCTATTGTAAATGGAATTCCAGTTCTTGCAGAGAATTTAGGAAAATTTGTGGAATATATTAGTGCAATGATAAAGTAAAGGATAAAGAGGATGTTTATATATCCTTAATAATTGATATGACATTAAATGAATATATTGAAAATATGGAGTGAATTTATGTATATGCTAGATGGAGGAATATTATGAGTTGACAAAAGTTCCGTTCTTGAAAATATGTTGTACACAACAAACTAAAAGGTAATGCTAACAAAAGAAGAAGCAGCTGCATATAGCCATATAGGAATAAACAAGTTAGAAGAGTTACTCAAAATTCCTAATTGCCCATTCGTTTTGTATGTAGGTAAGAAGAAACTCATAAAAAGAAGAGAATTTGAGGCGTTTTTAACAGAAAATGTTGAAATATAGTGATTTTATAAATTTACTTTTGAGCCTCTTAGTGGTATAGTAGATACTGCTCGTGGTGACTCATTTTTTGAAAGGAGTGAGCAACATGGGAAAAGATCATTGAGGGAAAGAACTTGGAGAGGAATTATGCCAGCAAGAAGATGGTATATATGTAGGAAGATATACAAATAAATATGGAAATCGTGTGCAGAAGGTGTTACCTAAGTTACAAGAAGTGAGACAGTGGTTGACAGAATCACAGTATCAGGACGAGTATAGTAATATTGATTTTCCATTGTCTATGACGGTGAATGCTTGGTTTGAGTATGGGGTAGTATCAAGAAACGAACAGTATGACCAAATACCAATTCGAAACTATACGGAGTGATATCATCGCAATATAGAGCATGTAATTGGGAAAAAGATGTTCGGTGCGGTTAATTCGATTCATTGTCAGACAATTATGAATCGTATGGCAGATGAAGGGTATCAAACCACCGCAATTTATCAGACACGAATTGCATTATACAATATACTTGAATATGCAGATCTCAATGATGTAATTATGAAGAATCCTTGTTCAAAGGTAGTAAAGTCTGATATTGGGAAAACTTCGAAAAAAAGGAAGCACTGACGAGAGATGTACGATGTACAAAGAACTTTTTGTAAGATAGCAGAGGGAATGATTACAAGTATCAGTACCACTTTTTATTGCAGATAGGACTTCGTACTGGTGAATGGTAGGACTCAAATGGGCGGATGTAGATTGGGAAGAACATACATTGACGATTAATCGTTCCATGGAGTAGCGACATTCTACAAAAGAGTGGAGAGTAGGCGAGCCAAAGAGTAAGTCGGGATATCATACCATTCTATTGACTGAGGAGGCAATCTAGATTTTGAAACTTCAGAAAAAGAAGAACAAATCTATTTCGATTATTTCGCTAGAGTGGAGCGAATACAAATTCCTTTATAGAAAGGGAATGCCAGTAAAGAAAAGTACATACGACACGATGTTATTTAAATTGTGTGGCAAAGCAGGAATTCCAAAATTCTCAATGCATGTGCTTAGACATACCTTTGCTACCAGATTTATCGAAGCAGGGATGAAGCCTAAGACATTGCAGACGATTCTTGGATACTCCAACATTGGCATAACAATGAACTTGTATGTTCATACTACAGAGGAACAAAAGCATAAAGAAATCGACCAAATTGCAGATGCTTTAAAAGTGGTTTGGCTATATTTTTTGCTCTGAAAAATTGGTACGTATCCAAAATGAAAAATCACGAAAAGCCTATAGAATCAAGGGCTTTGAAAGGAGAATATAGAAAAATGAAACTTGGAATCGTAGGTTTACCAAACGTAGGAAAAAGTACATTATTTAATTCACTGACCAAAGCAGGCGCAGAATCAGCCAATTATCCGTTTTGTACCATTGACCCGAATGTGGGAATCGTAACCGTACCGGATAACCGTCTGAAGGTGTTAGGCGAGATGTATCATTCCAAGAAAGTAACACCGGCAGTCATTGAATTTGTAGATATTGCAGGACTTGTAAAAGGAGCCAGCAAAGGAGAGGGACTTGGAAACCAGTTCCTTGCCAATATTCGTGAAGTAGATGCCATCGTTCATGTTGTACGTTGTTTTGAAGATACCAACGTAGTCCATGTAGACGGAAGCATTGACCCGGTTCGTGATATTGAGACCATTAATTTAGAGCTTATCTTTTCTGATATTGAAATCTTAGAGAGAAGAATTGCAAAAGTTACCAAACAGGCAAGAATGGACAAGACACTTGCAAAAGAAGAGGCACTTTTGAAATCCTTAAAGGCACATCTGGAAGAAGGAAAGATGGCAAAGACTTATCCGTTGAGTGATGATGAGGACGAGCAGGCATGGTTTGCATCTTATAATTTATTAACTGCAAAACCGGTTATCTATGCAGCAAATGTAAGTGAGGATGACCTTGCAGATGATGGCGCAAACAATCCACATGTTGCAAGAGTAAGAGAACAGGCAGCCGCAGAAAACAGTGAAGTATTTGTTATCTGTGCACAGATTGAACAGGAAATTGCGGAATTAGATGATGATGAAAAAGCAATGTTCTTAGAGGACCTTGGATTAAAAGAATCCGGACTTGAGAAACTGATTGCAGCAAGTTATAAATTGTTAGGACTTATCAGCTACCTTACATCAGGAGAAGATGAGACAAGAGCATGGACTATTACCAAGGGAACCAAGGCACCGCAGGCGGCAGGAAAGATTCATACCGACTTCGAGCGTGGATTTATACGTGCAGAGGTGGTATCCTATGACCATCTGATTGAGTGTGGAAGCATGACAGCAGCAAAAGAAAAGGGACTGGTAAGACTGGAAGGAAAAGATTACGTTGTTCAGGATGGCGATATTATTTTATTCCGTTTCAACGTATAAGGAACCTTTTGAAAAATCCGGCATAGTATAAATAGAAGAAAAGGCACAGTGGGGCAGGCACATGATACGCTATTGTGAATTGTGTGAAAAGCAGGTGATTAATATTGCAGACTGTTGCTGCCTGGGAAATGTGGTGGATTTGGAACTGGATGAGTGCAATGGAAGAATCTGTGCACTGGTTGTAGCTGCGCCGGGAAAATTTTTCTGTATTTTTTGTCCGGCATGCGAATATATTATTCCATGGAAACGTGTTGTGCGGATTGGACCGGATATTATTCTGGTAGATGTCTGTGTAGAAGATGTGAAAAGTTAGTTGACATAAGAATACGAGAAAGTTATACTAAAAATAGTACGACCAATATTTGTAAAAGCTGATATCAGCAGTTCTTTATGAACGTTTGGTGATGGAAAAACGGTATTATTTACGCAAAATCCACAAAGCGTGTTTTGCGTAGCTTTTAGAATAGGAGAAAAAAGATGAAGTGCCCATTTTGCAGCAGTGAAAATACCAGAGTAATTGATTCGAGACCGGCAGATGACAATAACTCCATTCGCCGGAGAAGATTATGTGACGATTGTGGAAAACGTTTCACAACTTATGAAAAAGTTGAGACAATTCCATTGATTGTAATAAAAAAGGATAACTGCAGAGAGCAGTATGACCGTTCCAAGATTGAAGCAGGTGTACTTCGTGCCTGCCATAAGAGACCGGTATCCGTGGAGCAGATAACCAGACTGGTTGATGAAGTGGAGACAGAGATTTTTAATCGGGAAGAAAAGGAAATCCCAAGTACTGTAATTGGTGAGATTCTGATGGATAAGATTAAAGATTTAGATGCAGTGGCGTATGTTCGTTTTGCATCTGTATATCGTGAATTTAAGGATGTAAATACCTTTATGAATGAGTTAAAGAAAATGCTGGATAAATAAAAGAAAATCTTTTTGGAGAAAAGGGTTAATTTTGGTTGAATTTATCCGATAAAATTAGTAGCAGATAATTATGATGTGAGGAACGTGATCGTTATGAATATTTCAGGAATTCGTCCCAATGCGGGATTTTACGATTACAACAGCATACAGAATATCCGGAATGCAGTAGAAGATACACCGGTTGTTAAGACGGCAGCAGATGCCGGTGCATCTGAACAGCAGCAGAAGGATACCTTAGAGACTCCGGTACGAAGAGAACAGGATTTTGGGGCAGCAGATTATGCAGCACAGTACCAGCCGGATCGTACCTACGAGATGAAAGGTTCTGAAAGTGATATACATAGCCTGGATGTTGAGAAGGCATTATCCGATATGCACAAGGATCAGGTGCTGCAGCAGTATCAGTTCTTTGTGGGAGAGAACATTGAACAGAGCGGAATCCGGCAGATTACTGCAACGGATACTGCAAAAGTGCGAAATGTAGAAAACTTTAATTTATAAGAGCAATTTTGATTATAAAAAAATAAGAGACCGTTAGAAGGTAAGATTCCTAAGAATTCTTAAGAATCTTACCTTTTTTACTTGCGGCAGTTATGCTTCTTTTGTATAATTAAATTTAGGCTTGCCTGAAGAACGGGAAGTATAAGAGAAAGAGGATAGGATATGAAGAAAGTGCAGGAAGACTGGAAGGAAGAAATGCTGCAGGTAGGTGTACTTACCAATACACATGGTGTGCGTGGCGAAGTGAAGGTATATCCGACAACAGATGATGTCATGCGTTTTAAAAAGCTGAAGCAGGTATTTTTGGATACTGGAAAAGAACCGATGGAGCTTCAGGTTACACAGGCGCGCTTCTTTAAAAATCTGGTAATATTAAAATTCAAAGAATTTGATAATATAAATGATGTAGAGAAGTATAAGAGCAGAGGGCTATATGTAACAAGGGAAAATGCTGTAAAGCTGGCTCCGAATGAATATTTCGTGGCTGATTTGATTGGCTTAAAGGCAGTCGGAGATGACGGAGAAGATTTAGGTGAAGTAAAGGATGTACTTCAGACCGGTGCAAATGACATTTATGTATTACATAAAGATGGGGAAGATGATATTTTACTTCCGGCAATTAAGGATTGTGTAAAAAATGTCAATATAGAGGAAGGCACCATTACGGTACACCTTTTAAATGGGCTTCGTGATATTAATAAGAAGTAGGTAGCAAAATGAATTTTCATATATTAACATTATTTCCGGATATGGTAGAACGGGGACTGAATACCAGTATCATCGGAAGAGCAGTTGGCAAAGGACTTTTAAATATAGAAACAATTAACATCCGGGATTATACGTTAGACCGTCATAAAAAAGTAGATGATTATCCGTATGGTGGCGGAGCCGGGATGGTAATGCAGGCACAGCCGATTTATGATGCGTGGCAGGCAGTGGCGCAGAAGATTGGAAGAAAGCCAAGAACAGTATATCTTACACCTCAGGGCAATACGTTTCAGCAGGAAATGGCAAGGGATTATGCGAAGGAAGAAGACCTGGTATTGCTTTGTGGGCATTATGAGGGCATCGATGAACGTGTGTTAGAAGAAATTGTGACGGATTATGTGTCGATTGGAGATTATGTGCTGACAGGAGGAGAACTTCCGGCAATGGTCATGGTGGATGCGATATCCCGTATGGTGCCTGGTGTACTGGCAAATGATGAATCCGGAACCACAGAATCCTTTGAAGGAAATTTATTGGAATATCCGCAGTATAGCAGACCGGAAGACTGGATGGGAAAGAAAGTTCCAGCTATTTTACTTTCCGGAGACCATGCAAAGGTAGAAGCATGGAGGAGAGAACAATCCATTAAAAGAACCATGGAACGAAGACCGGATTTGCTGGCAGATGCAGATTTGACAGCAAAGGAGAAAGCAATGGTTGAGCATTTGCTGGACAAATCACAGGGTAAATGCTAGAATGTGTCTAGCAGTAATAGGAATGGAAGAGATTCCGCAGGAGGAAGACGGTAGTGAAAAGCTTTTTTGATGTGCTGAAAACGATGTTTTACCGTAAAAATGCGAAGAGTTATGGGACGCCGGACCGGAGCAGAAAAGAGCCGGTGACACAACAGAAGGTACAGATAAGAAATACAGAGACCAGAAAGGCAGCCCCTTCGTTAAAAGAAAACGAACAGCATAACAGGTCAGAGAGGACAAACAGTAAGGTGGATAAAGGAATGGATAAGGAAGATTTCTTATTAAAGCAGATTGATGAATTCCGTGAGAAAGCAAAACAGCTTCAGGCTTTGCTTGTTACAAAAGAAGACAAAGTGCAGGAATTACAGAATATCGTAGATGAAAGAGAAGAAAAAGCAAAAGAACTGCAGCATGTTTTAAATGCACGTAAATCAGAAGCAGATGTTCTTCTTACCGGAGTACACGGTCAGATGGAAGAAATGATTAACCGTGTAGAAGAAAAATTGAATGCACTGTCTGAAAAGATTGCAGCAGACGTAAGTGATTCCACCGGAAGAACCGCAGAACAGACTGCACAGATGCAGGCATCTTTACAGGAAATTTCCCAGCAGTTAGACAGCATGAAACTGGAACTGGCTGAGAAAATACATACCGAAGATGTAAAGTGCTACCGCAATATGCAGGACTTAATTAAAGAGCTTACCGTTAAGTTAGAGGAAAATGATACTTTAGAGAAGAGCTTGAATACCGTAAAAGGTTATGCAAAATGCTTAACCTGGTTTTCTGTTATCAATTTTGTAGTATTGGTGGCATTTATTCTTTATTCTCTTGGAGTATTTAATTTTTAAGCAGTAGTTAAAACGAGGAATTATATGACACAGGGAAAGAGAAAGACATGGGTAATTGGACATAAGAATCCGGACACAGATTCTATTTGTGCGGCGATTGCCTATGCAGATTTAAAAAATCAAACAGAGGACGGTATTTTTATACCGAAAAGAGCAGGACATATGAACGAAGAGACGAAGTATGTCCTAAAATTTTTTGATGTACCGGAACCGGAACTGGTAACAGATGTCGGTGCACAGATTAAGGATATTGAATATCGTAGAACGGAGGGTGTCAGCAGTCACATTTCCATTAAACGGGCATGGGAGCTGATGAAGAATTTAGATGTCGTGTCATTGCCGATTACTGACAATGAGAACAATCTGCAGGGAATGATTGTTACCAGTGATATTGCAAAATCCTATATGGATGTATTGGACAACCGGATTCTTGCAACCGCCCGGACGCAGTATAAGAATATTGTTGAAACTTTAAATGGAACTCTTGTAACAGGAAATGAGCATGGTTACTTCATAAAAGGTAAGGTTGTTGTTGCGGCTACCACACCGGATATGATGGAGCAGTATATTGAAGATGACGATATGGTTATCTTAGGAGACCGTTATGAATCACAGTTCTGTGCATTGGAAATGAATGCAAGCTGTGTGATTGTCTGTTCCGGAGCGAAGATTACAAAGACCATTGTGCAGCTTGCAGAAGAGAAAGACTGTATGCTTATCAGCACACCATATGACACATTTACCGTGGCGCGTTTGATTAATCAGAGTATGCCGATTAAATATATTATGAAAAAGGAGCATCTGATTACATTCGAATTAGAGGATTATGTGGATGATGTGAAAGAGACTATGTCTAAAGTGCGTCATCGTGATTTTCCGGTACTGGATGAGAATGGAAAATATGTCGGTATGTTTTCCAGACGAAATCTTTTAAATTTACAGAAAAAACAGGTGATCCTTGTTGACCATAATGAAAAATCCCAGGCAGTAGATGGAATTGAAGATGCAGAAATCTTAGAAATTATTGACCATCACCGACTGGGCAGCCTTGAGACGATTGCTCCGGTATTTTTCCGGAACCAGCCATTGGGCTGTACTTCAACGATTATTTATCAGATGTATCAGGAAAAGGGAGCAATCATTGATAAAAAGACAGCCGGAATTCTTTTGGCAGCAATTATTTCAGATACCTTGATGTTCCGTTCACCGACCTGTACACAGATGGACCGGGCAGCAGCAGAAGCACTGGCGAAGATTGCAGAAGTAGATATTGAAGAGCTGGCCAAGAAGATGTTTGAAGCCGGCAGTGATTTTAAGAAAAAGACAACAGAAGAACTGTTTTATCAGGATTTTAAAACCTTCCATACCGATGAATTTGATTTTGGTGTAGCACAGCTTAGTGCCATGAGTGACGTGCAGCTTGGCATGGCGAAGAAGAAGCTGCAGCCATATCTGGAAATTGCATTGGGAGAGCAGAAACTGGATGCCGTATTTGTGATGCTGACGGACATTCTGGATGAGAATTCGGAAGTAATCTATGCCGGAGCACAGGCAGGCAGCCTTTTAAAGGGGTGCTTTGGAGAGCCGGATGAATCAGGCAGCTTTTACTTAAAGGGAGTAGTATCCCGTAAGAAACAGATGATTCCGGCATTAATGGCAGGATTGCAGCAAGCGTAAATGCTTACGGCAGGATGATGGCAGGTATAAATGCCCATATCAGAGACAGAAATAAGATAACAACTTATACAGGAGAATTGAAATGGCGAAAGAAACATGGAAGCCGGGTAATATGTTATATCCGGTTCCAGCAGTGATGGTAAGCTGCCAGAGACCGACAGAAAAACCGAATATTATTACGGTAGCGTGGGCAGGAACGGTATGTACGAATCCGCCGATGCTTTCCATATCTGTCCGTCCGGAACGATATTCCCATGGAATAATCGCGGAAACCGGCGAATTTGTTGTAAATCTTGTGACGAAGGATCTGGTCTGTGCCACGGATTATTGTGGCGTAAAATCCGGCCGTGACGTTGACAAGTTTGATGCCATGCATCTGACACCACTGAACCTTCCGCAGGTATCGGCACCGGGAATTGCAGAAAGTCCGGTAAACATTGCCTGCAAGGTAAGCCAGATATTACATCTTGGAAGCCATGATATGTTTCTGGCAGATGTAGTAGGCGTTACCGTTGATGATTCCTATATGAATGAAAAAGGTAAATTCGAACTGAATCAGAGCGGGCTGGTGACTTATTCCCATGGAGAATATTTTCTGCTGGGTAAGAAGCTTGGAAGCTTTGGTTACAGTGTAAAGAAGCAGAAGCCTTCAAAGAATGGCAGAAAGAAGAAAGCAAAGTAAAAGAGCGAAATAAAAAAGAATAAAATAAAAAGGACAAAATAACTGAAAATATAAGAAATTATAGAAAGCGGAACAGAGAGAAAAATCTTCTCGTTGTTCCGCTTTTTGAATAACATTTATTTTAAAAGTAAATCCATCAGACAGGCAAATACATCATCTGCCTGATTCTGCCAGTTGGTGCAGATGGCTTCCGCCTGTTCCTTTGTCTGGACAGTTAAAGTAAAATCAAGGCGGGTACGGCCTTTTTCCCGGAGCTGGCATCGCACACCGTATTCCTGTTCCGGTGTTTTGTAATAATCGGATAGATATGCATTTTCTGTTTTAATGGCAAGCTTATTTGCCTGAAAATAAGCAGCAATATCTTCTTCAATAGAAGGGGATATTTTGTCATGAAAAAAATGCAGCGTTTCTTTTCCGGCAGGAGTAATGATATACCGTGTACTGTTGTGGGTGTTTTCCGTACGGACAAGCCCGGAATCCATCAGGTCATGAATGACCTGCTGAATCGTAAAGTAGTCGGTATATTCCCTGTCTAAAAAGAAATCTGAAATCTGCGCATTGGACAATGGAAAATCAATATGTTCAAGCATGTGCAGAATAATTAATTTATATAAAGTAGCTGGTTCAGCCATAAAATCACCTCTTAGTTGCTAAGCGTCCCTGGTAAGTATTCCGTTCTTTTAAGCGGCGGTGAATCTGATTTAAAACAGTCCGTTTTCCGGTGCTCCACATCGGCGCAATCAGTAAATCCTTCGGACCATCGCCGGTAATCCGGTGAATCACCATTTCCGGCGGCAGAAGCTCCAGACAGTCAATAATCATTTCACAGTATTCATCCATGGAAAATACCGGAAAATGCGTCTTTTCATAATAAGCGGCTAAATCGGTGCCGGATAATACATGAAGCAGCTGTAGCTTGATTCCCCAGACCGGGAGGTTTGCAATTGCCTGAACGGAAGCAGACATCATTTCTCTGGTTTCGTGGGGCAGTCCTAAAATCAGATGAACAATCACCTTGATAGAAAGGGCGTGAAGGGCGAAGAGACTTTTTTGAAAAGTCTCATAAGTAAAGCCGCTTCGTGTAAACTCTCTGGTGTCATCATGGATTGTCTGTAAACCAAGTTCCACCCAGACGGTTTTCTTTTCATTGATTTCGGCAAGCAGTGAAAGAATCTCAGGCTGCAGACAGTCAGGTCTTGTGGCAATGGAAATAATAACCACATCCGGGTCATTTACTGCCTGCATATAAAGATCCCGCAGGTGTTCTACAGAACCATAAGTATTCGTGAATGCCTGAAAATATGCAATGAATTTGTTACAGTTTCTTTTTGCTCTCAGAATCCTTTTTTCAGTTTCTAACTGCTCTGTGATAGAAAGTGTGGGAGAGGCGGCGAAATCTCCGGAACCACCGGCAGAGCAGAAAATACAGCCTCTGGTATCTAAGCGTCCGTCACGGTTGGGACAACTGAGTCCGGCATTTAATGCAATCCGGTATACCTTTTCGTGATAGGTATTTTTTAAATAGTAGTCCAGAGAGTGGTAGCGCTTCTCCCCCCACAGTGAAATCGTGTCGTTTGTCATTAGCGGATGTGTGATTTGACTGCCTGGCTTACCACTTCGGCAACACGCGGGTCAAATGCTTCCGGCATAATAAAGTCTTCATTTAATTCTTCATCAGATACTAACCCTGCAATTGCTTTTGCAGCAGCAAGCTTCATTTCTTCTGTAATCTGGGAAGCGTGTCCTTCTAAAGCACCTTTGAAGATTCCCGGGAAAGCAACGACGTTGTTTACCTGATTCGGGAAATCACTTCTTCCGGTTCCGACCACTTTAGCACCTGCAGCTTTGGCAAGGTCTGGCATGATTTCCGGAGTAGGATTTGCCATGGCAAAAAGAATGGCATCTTTATTCATGGATGCAACCATTTCCTGAGTCACGATATTCGGTGCGGAAACACCAACGAAGATATCAGCACCCTTTAATGCATCGGCAAGGGTACCGGATTCATTGGAAAGGTTGGTAACTTCGGTCATTTTCTTCTGCATCCAGTTTAAGTCAGGATAATCTTTGCCGATAATTCCCATGCGGTCACACATAATAACATTTTTAAAGCCGTAAGTCAGTAACAGTTTGGTGATGGCAACACCGGCAGAACCGGCACCATTTACAACAACGCGGCAGTTTTCTTTTTCTTTTCCGGTTACTTTTAATGCGTTGATGATTCCGGCAAGAACAACAATAGCAGTACCATGCTGGTCGTCATGGAAGACCGGAATATCAAGCATTTCCTTTAAACGCTCTTCAATTTCAAAACAACGTGGAGCGGAAATATCCTCTAAGTTGATGCCGCCGAATCCTGGAGCAATATTTTTAACAGTTTTTATAATTTCTTCGGTATCCTGTGTGTCAAGGCAGATTGGAACAGCGTTGACATTTCCAAATTCTTTAAACAGTACACATTTTCCTTCCATAACCGGCATGGCTGCGTATGGTCCGATGTTTCCAAGACCAAGAACAGCACTTCCGTCTGATACAACGGCAACGGTGTTGGCTTTCATGGTATAAGTATAAGCTTCTTCTTTATTTTCTGCGATGATACGGCAAGGTGCCGCAACACCAGGTGTGTATGCGATAGATAAATCTTCCCGGGTCTTTACCGGTGTCTTGGAGATGGTTTCTAATTTTCCATTCCATTTTTTATGCATTTCAATTGCTTTTTCGTTGGTATCCATAGTTCGTCTCCTTTTCTTAGCCATTGATTACTTCCGTCTAGTATCATATCATTAAAAAATTTTTAAAGCAAGAAAAAGGACTTCCTATTTGAAAGAAACTGTTGTATAATACGAAAAGACGAATCTTACGTTCCAATTATTTTTATTTCAAAAAGAAATCCCAATTATTTAGCAGATAATCAAATAAGCAAGAGGTAAGGAGAATAGAATGAGAGAGAAGTATGAAAGTCTTTCTGCGGCAGTGCTGCGTGAACTGGCGAAAGCAAGGGGAATGAAAGGAATTTCTACCTTAAAGAAAGCTGAATTAGTAGAAGCTATGCTGGCGGAAGATGAAAAGGAAGCAAAGGTGCAGGAAGCAAAGAAAGAAGCAGAAGGTACAACAGAAACTACGGAGCAGGTAGCAGAAACCAGAACCTATCGCGCAGAACGTCCGCACCGGGAAAATGCAGCGAGGGGACATGAGGGCGAGATGCGTCGAAGCACAGTAAGACATACACCGGATGAGCATATTTCGGAAAAAGATGAAACGGAGCGTGTGGCAGAAGAAAACAAGGACTTAGACAGCGGTGTGAAGGCACATGGAATTCTTGAAGTTATGCCGGATGGATTCGGATTTATCCGTTGTGAAAATTATCTGCCGGGAGAGCATGATGTCTATGTTTCTCCATCCCAGATTCGTAAGTTCAATCTGAAAACCGGAGATATTGTGACCGGAAATACCAGAATTAAGACACAGGCTGAGAAATTCTCCGCATTATTATACATTACTTCTATTAATGACCTGCATCCGTCAGAGGCTGTAAAGCGGAAGAATTTTGAAGATTTAACTCCGATTTTTCCGGATGAGAGAATCCGGCTTGAGACAAGCCATAGTGCAATGGCAATGCGAATTGTAGATTTAGTATCTCCGATTGGTAAGGGACAGCGTGGAATGATTGTTTCCCCACCAAAAGCAGGTAAGACTACATTATTAAAAGGTGTGGCGCAGGCAGTAAAACAGAATAATCCGGAGATGCATCTGATTATCTTATTAATTGATGAGCGGCCGGAGGAAGTTACCGATATTAAGGAAGCAATTGAAGGACCGAATGTAGAAGTTATTTATTCTACCTTTGACGAATTGCCGGAGCATCATAAGAGAGTATCCGAGATGGTAATTGAGAGAGCAAAACGTCTGGTAGAACATAAGAAGGATGTTATGATTCTCTTAGACAGTATTACAAGACTTGCAAGAGCATATAACCTTACAGTTCCGCCAAGCGGAAGAACCTTATCCGGTGGTCTTGACCCGGCAGCCCTCCATATGCCGAAGCGTTTCTTTGGTGCAGCACGTAATATGCGTGAGGGCGGAAGCCTTACGATCCTTGCAACAGCACTGGTAGATACCGGAAGCAAGATGGATGATGTTGTTTACGAGGAATTTAAGGGAACCGGTAACATGGAACTGGTGCTTGACCGTAAGTTATCTGAGAAACGTGTATTCCCTGCAATTGACATTGTAAAATCCGGTACAAGAAGAGAAGACCTCTTACTGACACAGGAAGAGCAGGAGGCTGTATTTATTATGCGTAAGGCAATCAATGGCATGCGTACCGATGAAGCGGTTGAGAGCATCTTAAATATGTTTGTCCGGACGAAAAACAACCGGGAATATATCCAGACTGTAAAAAAGACAAAATTTGTTTAAAAACACTTGCATAACAGCTTTTCCTATGCTACAATGAATAAGCTGTTTATTCGGAAACTAAACAGTATCGCACTTAAATTAGACAAATGTCGTAATTGCGAAGCAATTCATATATGAGAGGTGAGAGACATGAGAGAAGGAATCCATCCAGATTATTATCAGGCAACAGTTACATGTAACTGTGGTAACACATTCGTAACTGGTTCAACCAAAGAGGATATTCACGTTGAAATTTGTTCCAAATGCCATCCATTCTATACTGGACAGCAGAAAGCTAACCAGGCTCGTGGACGTATTGAGCAGTTCAATAAGAAATACGGCATGAAATAGAAATTGCACAATGTGACTGAAAGATAAGGTTGAGGTTTCTAATCTCAACCTTTTTTTAGAAACAGGAAGAGAGGTCACACATGAAATATTCGGGAATCGGTGGACAGGCAGTTTTAGAAGGCGTAATGATGAAAAATAAGGAAAAGTACGCCGTGGCAGTCCGGAAGCCGGATGGAGAGATTACCGTTGATACCAAAGAGTATTATGGACTGATTAAAAACAAGACATTGCGGAACATTCCGATTTTACGTGGAGTGTTAAGTTTTGTGGAGTCTTTGACGCTTGGAATATCAACGCTTACATATTCCGCATCGTTCTTTGAAGAGGATGAGGAAGATACCAAAGCAAAAAAGAAAGAATTATCAAAAGAGGCAGCAGCAAAAAAAGAAAAAGCAGAAATGGGTATTACTGTTGCATTTTCCTTTGTACTTGCCATTGGAATCTTTATGATTCTGCCATATTATCTTTCTTTGATTTTTCAGAAATTTATTACATCCCATGTGGCACTGGCGCTGATTGAAGGTATCATCCGAATGATGATTTTTTTGGCATATATTGCTTCAATTTCCTTAATGAAGGATATCCAGCGTGTATTCATGTATCACGGAGCAGAGCACAAATGCATTAACTGCATTGAACATGGAATGGAGCTGAATGTAGAAAACGTGAGAAAGAGTTCCAGACTGCATAAGCGGTGTGGTACAAGTTTTCTCCTGTTTGTAATGATTATCAGTATTATTTTCTTTGCATTTATTGATGTAAAGAGCCGGATTTTGAAGGTAGTGCTTCGTTTGCTGCTGATACCGGTGATTGCTGGTGTGTCATATGAATTTATCCGGCTTGCCGGAAAAAGTGATAATCCGGTAGTGAATTTCTTAAGTAAACCTGGATTGTGGCTGCAGAGGCTTACAACAAGAGAACCGGATGATTCTATGATTGAGGTTGGTATTGCTTCCGTGGAAGCAGTATTTGACTGGAAAAAATATTTGAGCGAAATGTAAAAGAAAAGGGCGTAATATATGACTTATAGAGAGGCAGTGGAATTTGGTACAAAGTGTCTTACAGATGCAGGAGTGCCGGATGCCGCACTGGATGCATGGTATCTTTTACAGATGGTATGCAGGATTGAACGCAGTTACTACTACGTTCACGGGGAAGAAGATATTACACAGGATGCTCAGAAAGAATATGAGATTGCAGTACAGAAACGTGCCGAGCATATTCCGTTACAGTATATTATTGGAGAACAGGAATTTATGGGGCTTCGATTCAAAGTAAATTCCAATGTTCTGATACCGCGGCAGGATACCGAGACTTTAGTGGAGCAGGTATTGAAGATTGTAAAGCCGGGGATGAAAGTATTAGACCTTTGTACAGGGTCTGGTTGTGTATTAATCAGTGTGTTGAAAAATGCACCGGAACTTACCGGTGTTGGAAGTGATATTTCGAAAACTGCATTGCTGGTAGCGAAAGAAAATGCAAAGATGCATGAAGTGGATGCGGACTGGATACGCAGTGATTTATTTGATAATATTACCGAGACTTTTGATGTAATCATGGCGAATCCGCCTTATATACCGACAGGAGAGATTCTGTCACTGATGCCGGAGGTGCGGGATTTTGAGCCGGAAAACGCATTGGATGGCGGAGCGGATGGTCTTGATTTTTATCGGAAGATTGCCGGACAGGTAAAGGATTATTTGAATCCTGGCGGATATGTTTACATGGAAATTGGTTATGACCAGGGAGAAGCAGTCTCTGAGCTGATGCGTAACGCAGGATTTACAGAAGTTGAAGTAATCAAAGACCTTGCACGAAATGATCGTGTGGTAAAAGGGAAAGGAAATTAAAATGTTTGATCGTTTAGAGGATTTATTGATTCGTTATGAAGAGTTGATGAGTGAGTTAAGTGAACCGGATGTGGCAAATAATCCGGAGCGTTTTCGTAAGCTGATGAAGGAGCAGAGTGATCTGACACCTATCGTGGAAGCTTATAAAGAATATAAACAGTGCAAGCAGAATATTGAAGATTCTCTTGCAATGCTGGACGAAGAGACAGATGAAGAAATGAAAGAACTTGCCAAAGAGGAATTAAATGATTCCAAGGCAAGAGTAGAAGAATTAGAGCAGAAACTGAAAATTCTTCTTCTTCCAAAGGATCCGAATGATGATAAGAATGTCATTGTGGAAATCCGTGCCGGTGCCGGCGGAGATGAGGCAGCTTTGTTTGCAGCTGAGATTTACCGTATGTATGTCCATTATGCAGAGAGCAGACGCTGGAAAGTTGAGACGATGGAATGCGAAGAAATCGGAATCGGTGGAATGAAGAGTGTTACTTTCATGATTACCGGACAGGGTGCTTACTCTGTTATGAAATATGAATCTGGTGTACATCGTGTACAGCGTGTACCTGAGACAGAGTCCGGTGGACGTATCCATACTTCTACTATTACAGTAGCAGTAATGCCGGAAGCAGAAGAAGTAGATGTCCAGATTGATGAAAAGGATATCCGAATCGACGTTATGCGTGCATCCGGAAACGGTGGACAGTGTGTCAATACTACAGACTCTGCAGTTCGTCTGACTCATTACCCAACCGGAATTGTAATCTACAGCCAGACAGAGAAATCACAGCTTCAGAATAAAGAGAAAGCATTTGCACTTTTACGTGCCAAATTATACGACATAGAATGCCAGAAGGCGCATGATGCAGAAGCAGAAGCCAGAAGAAGCCAGATTGGTACCGGTGACCGTTCTGAGAAGATTCGTACTTACAACTTCCCACAGGGACGTGTAACCGACCACAGAATCAATCTTACCCTTTATAAACTGGACAAGATTATGAATGGCGATATCCAGGAAATCTTAGATGCGCTGATCGCAGCCGACCAGGCAGCAAAATTAGCTAAGATGAATGAGAATTAATATGAATTAGTAAGAATCAAGAAAAGCGGTCTTTTGGTTAGGTCAAAGGATTGCTTTTTTCTTGCTTTACAGGAAATTGCTTTCCTGTAAAGTAAAAAACGCTTCGCGAGGATGCGCACTGCGGCGTATAAGGTAGATGTCGCAAGCGACCGCCGCAGGTGTGAGAATGTGCCAAGGTACATTCTTTGTTGTGGGTATTAGGATACTTTGGAGAGTCAAGTATTAGAGTCTATAAGAAAAACAAGAATGGAAGAGTAAATAGAAATCTCCCTTTTTACAAAAGTGTGTCTGATGCATACTAACTCATAATTATACGAAACACCACTCTTTTATTCATTTTTCTATTCACTTCTTACTAATGGGTATTCATTTTTACTTTAAGTTGTCGTGCAATTTATTAGAATGGAATTTTTGAAAGAGCCAGCACCTTGAATGG
>ERZ780144.251-NODE-251-length-80158-cov-13.126225_pt1 | contig 80158 bp, 89 predicted proteins | sample MGYA00511380_ERZ780144 | MGnify/ENA primary metagenome ERZ780144 (study PRJEB29588, sample SAMEA1965858) | human gut metagenome | biome: human gut; feature: human-associated habitat; material: faeces | place: Denmark | collected 2008/2010 ... | reverse complement strand
GGAGGGAAAGCCGGACTGGCTGCCCGGCTTTCCTGTCCAAATATATTGTAATAGGAGGTGGAGTGCATGGCATACAGCGAGTTGGTCAAAAGCTTTGAACGGATCCGGAACTATATGCGCGAGTTCTATGTCTATGGATTTAAGAGCCGTGATGAGTATGGGATGAAGAGCGCCAGGAGCTATGATAACGAACGCCGCAGGATCGAAAGCTGGCTGGGCGACTACATGTCTTTTCATCAAGAGCCATCCGGAAAGAAAGTATTTCTCTCTATGGATAGCCGGAGAATTCCCTGCAATCCGCTTTATAAGGCATTCAAAGCGAAGAGCTTTACGGATAAGGACATTACACTCCACTTCTATATTCTGGACATCCTTGCGGATGGCAGTGCGCTATCTTCCAAGGAGATTGTTGACCGGATCAATGACAACTATCTCTCGCATTTCAACGGAAACTTCTCCCTGGATGAGTCCACCGTGCGGAAGAAGCTCAAGGAATATGAAGATATCGGCTTATTGCAGTCGGAGAAAATCGGGCGTGAAGTTATCTACCGGAGGACTGACAATACTGCAATCGACTTAGAGTCCTGGGCGGATGCGCTTGCCTATTATTCAGAAGCAGATCCTCTTGGAGTCGTAGGTTTCTTCCTTTTGGATAGGCTGAAACACACAGAGGACACCTTCCGCTTCAAGCATCATTACATTCTGCACGCACTCGATAGCGATGTGCTCTGTGATCTGCTGCTGGCGATCGACGAACGCCGCGCCGTTGAACTATCCGTATGCAGCCTACGCAGCGGCAGAGATTATCAACGAACTGTCTGCCCGCTAAAGATCTACAGCAGCACGCAATCCGGCAGGCAATATCTCCTCGGCTACCACTACCGTGGCAGGCACCTGATATTCTTCCGCTTGGACGCGATCAAGAAAGTCACAGCCGGAAGCGTTGAAAAGCAGTATGAAAAGTACTTAGGTTTCCAGCAGAAATTCGATGAGCATCTCTGGGGCGTTTCGACTGGCCCGGACTATAACCTGGATCATATTGAGATGACGATCCACTTCGGTCCCGGTGAGGAATTCATTCTTCATCGACTGGATCGCGAAAAGCGCCACGGCCGCATAGAGCTCTTGGACGATCAGACCTGCCGTTTTATCGCCGATGTTTATGACGCTTCGGAGATGCTGCCGTGGATTCGAACCTTCATCGGTCGCATAGTAGACCTTCAATGCAGCAACAAATTTGTTGTTAAAACCTTCAATGATGATCTCAGGCACATGGAAGCCATTTATGGGGGTGAGACAGATGCTGTTTAGTGAGATCTACGGCAGCTACTTCAATGTCGTTGCCGCTGTATTGTCCGAGGCTGCGGAAAATACACTGACAACTGGCAAACTGACTGCTATCGTGCAGGAAAAAGCGTTTGCAGAAAGTGTACTGTCCATTCCTGCCGCCTTGCAGTCCGGAGCATGGCCGTTACTGGACAGCGGCTACCATACGGTGCTGCGAGGAAAGCCGACAATGCCTTTAACCACTTTGCAAAAGCGATGGCTGAAGGCCCTTCTCTCAGATCCGAGGATCGCTTTATTCGATCCAGACATGAGAGGTCTCGAAGACGTGGAACCGTTATATACCCAGGATACCTTCGTCCGGTTTGACCAGTACGCAGACGGAGATCCCTATTCCAATCCCAATTATGTTCATTGCTTTCGCATGGTATTGCGAGCGATCCATGAGAATCGGAAGATGCGAATTCGATTCCACGGACATACTGGAGTCCGCCATTCTTTTGTCTGCAATCCGTACCGCTTGGAGTATTCGGAGAAGGACGATAAATTCCGGATCTTAGTGACGGGGATGCGGAGGATGAACACGATCAACATGGCCCGTATTCGTTCCTGCGAGCTGCTGGAAGAATATGACCCAGGCGCTGTGACCGTGCCGAAAGGACGCCTCAAAGCACTTACGCTACTTCTCCATGATGAGCGCAATGGTTTGGAGCGTGTCTTATTGCATTTCTCCCATTTTGAAAAGGAGACGCAGAAGCTGGACGAGCGGCTATATCGAATCACACTCCGATATGACCAAGATGATGAAACAGAGTTGCTGATCCGCGTATTGTCCTTCGGGCCAGTCCTTGAGGTCGTGGCACCCATTACGTTTCGGCAACTCATGAGAAATCGAATTCAAAAGCAGGCATTGTATGCAGCCAGAGGATTCAGTCAATAACAGAAAAATGAGGGCTTTCACTACATGTGTGAAAGCCCTCAACGATTTAATGATACAGTAATCGCGCAGAGATGTCAATCTGGTCTTGCACATTCGCGCCACATTTCATTGTAATGACCAGTTTTTTGAAAGATAAGTTGTGTCTTTCCTGCATTGATTTTTTGTCTATCCTATGCTATCTTATAGGTACAGAAAGGGTGAGTCCAATGTACAGCTAACTCCCTCTCAACTCAAGAAAGTGAGGTTAAATTGATGTTAGATACTAAGAACGAAAGATGAGCCTTGACCGCTTTTGCTGGTGGTCAAGGCTCATCTTTTTCGTGTAAATCACAAGTCCCGAAAGGGGCTTTTTTTGTTTGCAGGTAATTTGATAATCATCTGTATTCAAGGTGCCAATAGGGATAATTCGCATTGTCAGTTCTTTTGGACACCGACAGCTCTATGATGATTACAATCGAACGAAAGAAGGAGCAATTGCCGTGGAGTACATTGTTCTGGATATGGAGTGGAATCAGGCGCTTAACTTTACACTATCGGAAAATCAGCAAGGAAGTTTCATAGTAACCTTTGCGCCGCCGGTTTCTTTTGAATTCTCTTCGTTATTGTTGTGAAAACAGATAACAATCATTCCCATTTCCTCGTTCCTCCATAAACGAACATCTTCTCATGCATGGATATCTCTGACATATTACTATTATACCGAGCGCAGGATGAAATGGCAATCTCAACTTTTTTACTGCCAATTTCTACTTCTTCCTTATTTGGATGTAACTCCAGTAAGTCAACAGAGGTCCAGCCCCATTAGAGCTGGCCCTCTATGCACCAAAAGGCATACCTTTTGACCGACTGAACTGAACATGAAAAACACGCCCCAAGAGTGCGCCAAAACATCGGCGTTCACTTTTGGGGCGTGTCATTTTCGTTTAGTACATTTTGGGTCAGCGGGGGCAACGAGGATCTTCCCACTAACCCTCGGCTTTTGTAAAGATTATTTTGTTATCAACGACTTCGAAAAGCGGCTCATCTCCGTCGTTAAGATCCAATGCATTCCGCACCCATTTTGCAATATGGATCTGCCCATCATTAAACATAGGTGACTGTATGTTCTTGGCATGCATCGCGCCCCCAACATTTATTCTCATTTTTATTCTATAATCCTGTTCTTTCCTGGCGATGAACAATTTATGGCAAATCTTATTTCGGAGTGCAGGCACCACCCTGCATGGGCAGCTTGTTGACACCCTTGTAGTCCACGAACTTGCCGTCAGATGGTTTTGCAGCCGGCACTTTCTGTACGGTGCTGCCCATCATTGCCTTCATCTTTTCGATCTTCTTATCGAGCTTAGGGGTAGGTTGTCCATTCCGGGTTGCCTGTGCCTTGGCCATTGTAAGACGCTGATATTGTTGCTTCAAAGACATCTCTTGTTTTTTCAATATGATCCCTCCATTAGTAGTTTTTGAGGAATAACGACTTCAGGCTAAACTATTAGGTCTTTTCCCAGAGGCTTGTCCTCATATGTATCCAGGACACATCAATATTCTCTTTGAATTCTTCCCCGTTCACAGTCGTGGCAACGATACGGCACTGCTTGAATCCTAACCGTTTGCAATGCCATTCGATTGCATCCGCATCCTGCTGCGTCAGAACATATGATATGTTGTGGTATGGGAGGATAGTGGCGTCTTCACTACTCGGAAAGCACTGAATCAGAAGTTGCTTCCGCCAACACATGTCAAAACTCTCAATGATAACCGGTGATTGGCCCACATTATAGATTTCAATACAGTACTCAGATGAACTCGTCTTTGTGCGTAACCCTTCTTCAACCAACTCGGTGTCCGGGGTAGAATTAAGTTTGAAGCAGAGGTGCGGTCTTAAACGGCGAGCTGCGCTCATCTCATTAAGACCCCAGCCGATAATCACACCAAGTACTGTAAAGGCTCCGCCAATGACTACTGAAATCAACGCATCCATCTCTCACACAATCCTTATCCTCATATGAGCTAGTTTATAAATAATCACCTGTTTCCTTTGGCGTGATTATGTGTTCTGCAGAGCATCTGGCAATTTTTGATGTCAGTCGCGCCCCCCTTGCTCCAGGCGGTAACATGATCCGCATCCATCTCAGCTTCTTTGTAGATGCGTTTGGCGTTGGCATCATGTCCCAATGCACATAGAGGACAATTGGATTCTCCTTTTTCTTGAGCAACCTTTGTTTGTTTCAAATAGACCGCTTTCTTTGTTTTCTGATCAAATACACGAATATTAAGGAGAATGGGATTCTCCTCACCGCCCAGAATATATTCGAATATTCCTTTTTTGTCTGTAACTTGCGTATCTTCAAGCAGCGTGGCAACCCTTTCAGAGACCTTTTCCTTCGAGTATGCATTATTGTGGAACCGACGGTAGAGGTCGCCCCAATCTAGCCCACACATCTCGATGCCAGTGTAATCAAATACAGAATCAATCCAATCAATCACTGTATCGAAGTGGTTTTTTAATTCGGTGATGCTGGAATCATATCTATGGAGAGCCATGTATTCATCAATGTTGTGGTTACTTACCCAATCAAGAGCAGCCTCCAAAATGTACTGCCGCTTTGGATCACCTTTTACATATGTCTGCCAGCGGTTCATATTTGCGTTCCCAGTGTTCGAAAACACCTCTCGTGCCTTCGTTACAAAAGAGCCATGATAAGATGCATTTCGCAATTCCTGTTTTACTAGTGGGACGCCCGCAATGTTTATTGTTTCAAACCATGCTTGAATCTCAGACGGTTCACCTTCGCATACATAGATGGTCAGGGGTGCGTTTGTTATCCGGTCTTGCAAATCCTTATCAAGGCTATCGAAATATCGAGGTTTCCCATCTATTTCTACAGCGAATTGCCAAGATTGGTTAACGTACCGTGCAAATGAGGTGATGCGCTGCTGTCCATCTAGAACTTCATACATTCCGTCTTTGTTTTTGACAAAATAGATCAATCCTAGCGGGTATTTCTTCAATAATGACTCGACAACGGCTACGTCGCGTTTTCCGTCTCCATAGATATAATTACGCTGATACTCCGGTTGGATAATGAGCTGCCCATCAAGGCCAAAGAGTCCCTTGCCCTCGTTTTTGTCAAAGATGAATCCCTTACAAACATCGCCGACAGTCCATTCGGTATGAAGAGTTGTGATCATTATTTAGCCCCGCCCTTCTTAGATTGAATAAAGATTCGCCCGTAGGTAATAAGTGGAATCCCTTCATCAGATAGTATGTATGTATTCTGTACCCGCCAAGTATTGTTCATATCTTTATACTTTTGTTGCATCTCAGGTGACGGTGGGGTATAGAAGTCGCACTCAGTCTCTGCCCACTTCAAGTCACCCCTTCGCCCTAGTATCTCGAACTGCTCCGGGTCATAACGATCCATAAATGTCATTGGAACACCCATTATCCCGTCGTAATCAGAAGGGATACATTCAACAAACGGAACCTCGATGGCATCATAATTGTCATAACGTGGATACTCTATTTTCCCATATTCCTTCTCTAGTTTCTTGCGCAGTTTTTTATTGTACTTCAGATTATGTGCCATGGTATCAAGAAGGAGTGGTTCGTGGCGCTTACCATGATCGATATTGGTAAACCAACACGCTGATGCCAAACGACCCATTACCACGCCATCAATAATTTTGTAAGCAGAGCCCTCTTTCTTATTCTCAATAAGCCACTGCTTATAATCATCAGTGACATGGAAATACATATCCTGGCTTAGAGATTTGTAACCAAGCCAGATTTCATTTCGTTCTAAATGCGGGAACACTTCTTTGTCATTGATAGCATTCATGTTGCCCAGAATAACGAATTTCTTATTTGCTTCCAAGATCCACTGGAGAAATCCCATCCTCCCTTTTGATGTCGAAAACTGACTAAAAGGCGGATTAGTGATGATAATGTCAGCTTCATCACGAAGAGCCGTCACTTCAACAGAACGGAAATCCCCATCACCATCAAGATATCCAGAGAATTCAATATCATCAGCATCGACACTTCCAGATCCATCTCTATCACATGTCAAGGTAAAAAGCTTGCCATGAGTCTCATGTTTTTCTTGATCAAAGAGCGGCGACTCCATTTCGAACAGCGTTAGTTGCTGGTTTCCAGCACTCTTAGCATAAGACGTTGAAATTAACTTTTTAAGGCCAAAACGATTGAAATTAGCCGCAAAATACTTCGTGAAGTTCGACCATTCCGGATCGTCACATGGCAAGAGAATGACTTTATCTCTAAACACATCTGGATTAAACTCGATATAGGCGTTGATTTCCGCCTCAATATCACTATATTGCGTATAGAATTCATCATTCTGCACAGCTTTTGCTCTGCTGAGACTCGCATTTGCTGCCATAGGTTTTCCTCCCAGCTTCCGATAATTCTTTTTCCGACTCAACTGTCAGAAATACTAAGTCCAAAACGGCTGCATAGCAGACAGCAGTTTCTTTGCCTGTTGTGTATGGAAAGCAATCATCGCATCCCAGTCATCCTCTTTAGTAATGCTGACCTCCGTCATCTTGTCATAGATCCGGCAACCTCTGACGCCTTCTTGGCAAACCCAAGTCAGTGCCTTGCCGTAGGCCGTTTCTATCTCAGAACGGTGGGTTTCAAGCAGTCTGTATACCACCCGATTCTTATCATAATCGCCCTGATCAATGTAGATTTCCACACGCGCAGAATCGAAGTTTGCCACACAAGAAATCAAAACGCCCGGTTTATTGGTGCCGCCATAAACCGCGTTGTTCTTTTGAGGATTCGCATTCTGGAAACTGCCGGTTGTCTTCTGGATCAACGGCAGGGCTTTCTCCCAGTACTTTCTTCTGATCTTATGGCGCTCTGCCTCGTCTTCAGATCCAGTGTCTTTTGCATCATCAAGAAAGAACACCAGATCGGATGGATCCTGCTTGTACTGCTCAAAGAACTTCCGCAGTAGATTGATTTTATACTGAGTGGCAGTACCCGTCCAGACATAGATATCCTCGTCAATCTTGACGCAGCTGGAATAATTCTCGGCAGTTCTTCCCACATGAATTGAGAGTTCAACACTGTCGTCGGCATCGGCCAGATAATTAAGATAAGACTTGTCCGCATTATGGAGTTCTTTCAGAACAGCAGCATACATTTCAGCCCAAGATGTTGTGTCATGCTCCATGCCACGGAACCTGTATTTGACGAGGGTCCGCCCTGTGAGGTTTATTTCATCATCAAGGGCCACTTCATCATATTGCTTTTGCGGTGGCGTATACGAACTTGCCGCATATGGCCAGAGTTGGATTGCCTGTTGAGTCAGATATCCACATCGTTCTTCTAATTCAGCCAGTCCCCAGTGTTCCTTTTGCGCTACGCGCTGATTCATCTTTATCCCGCTCTGAAGATACCCATCCTGCATGGTTTTCTTTTCGGAGAATGGGCTATTACTGTACTTTGAGTTGTATGCTGTCAGGGTGAGATTTGCAAGGCGATGAAGCCAATCGCTATGGATAGTCTCCGCATCGTCTTTCAATTCGCTAATCCAGACCGGAGTGAGCTTTTGAGGCATGATATGTTCGATGGTATATTCTCCGCTATCCAAACGGCCATAGATTTCTTTATATTCGCTGCTATCACCATTCTCTAATCTTTCGAATAGATAGGCCTTATACCGAGGTGGCATAGCATAGATGTTCTTGTTTTTCAGTCCCTCGGCAAATGCCTCGTCATCAGGGAATGCCGCCTTCTCCTTCTTGGAAGTCAACACATATTTCAGCTTTTCGATGAACATGTTGTAGGTTCCATCAAAACGCCTGATGTCGGAGCTGAGTGTCAGGAAAACCTTGGCCAGTGTATTGGAGGGAAGATCACAGATAATTCGGCGCAGCAAATAGGACTCTACGATCCGGCAGGTCTCAGTGACCTCGTCCACAGTCAATATGCCTTCCTCCTGGAGCCGTAGCACCTCCATCAAGAAGGGGCGAGTAACACTGCTCTCAAACCGATTCAAACGGAAAATGGATGCTTTCAGTTTCGTGGGGAAGCTCTGGTGGCCGATCAGCAGTTTGTTGTACCGCTTGGCATAAGCCAGGAGATCCTTCATGATTTCTTCCATCTCACCGGTACGCTTATCGGCAAACGCCTTAAAATCGGTGTAGATGTCTTTCATGCTGGAGATTTTCTTATTCTTGATGCTCAGGTAATCACGGATGAATGGGCTGACATCGTAGGAATTGTTCTGCTTATCGTAGCCCGCATTCTTCTCAATGGGGTTCCAGTAACTATCGTAGTAACGCTCCTGTTTCTCAATGTCGAGGCCCATCAGGACGAAGTTCCGGATTTTGTCGCCCTCATTCAGGTCGAGTCCGGTAGAGTTGAGGCTCTCAAAAACGAGCTGAGGATCATCGTCAGGAGGTGTCAGCGTGATGTCGATGATCTGCAGCTTTTCAACGGCCTTGAAGAGCTGGTCGATTGTAATGGCTTGCTTTTGGATCTCATTGTAGAAGAACAGATAGTTCTGTGTGATGTTTGAAGAGCGTGCGAAATTTTCAGGATCTCCCCACAGGCGATCATAGGCATCCTGGTCACCCTTGATAGGTTTTAATTTGACCTTTCGGTTCTTAGGGTTAATCTCATCCACCAAGTATTTCTTGGTGATCTGCGCATAAAGAGTATCGTCCTCAGGAACAACCTTTCCATCTTTGATCAGATTGGCCATAGCCAAAAGGAGCAGGGAAACGGTCGTAATGCGCTGCTGGCCATCAATGACGAGGTAGTCAGAACTACTGCCCATAGGGTCGCTTACAGACACGATGCCGCCAAAGAAGTGCCACCGCTTCTTGTTTTGGATCGTCCGAACAAGATCCTGGTACAGCTTTTTACAGTGCTCCTCGCGCCAATCATAGTTTCGCTGATAGACAGGAATGATCAGCTTGTCCGCATTTTTCAAATAATGAGTAAGAAGTTTTCCTTGGCCGTTCATGCCTTACCCTCCAGCCCATCAGTGGCGTTCTTCTTTCCGGGTTTCTTATATTTCTCGGAGTAACCGATATACTTTCCGCTCTTTATTCTGGCATCCACTGGCTTTTCTGCGTCTTTTGGAAGGAGCCAACAATAACCAGCACGCTCTGCGCCCGGTATCCGCCCTTGAGAGCAAAGCGTTTGAATACGCCTGTTAGATAGGTTCCATTTAGTTGCTGCTTCGCTTATGGTCATATAATCCATCTTGACACCTCACACAAAACAAAGAGGCCCTGTCGTGGCAGAACCTCTAAATGGCTGCCAAAGTACGCAGCTGTAAAACTATCAAGTATCAAGTTAATAATACACCATCATGCGAATAATATCAAGCCAGCTATGTGGATTAGCTACGACCATTTCGTGAACAATCGGCACAGACTCCCCGGTTTGCACCTCCCTTGCCACCGTAATAGGACATCTGCACATCCTGCTTAATTCGGCCGCAAACCGTACACATGATCCATCGCCGATTGTAGCGATCCACTGTCCATTCTTCAGAGGTCGGGTCATAGCTCTGGCAGATCCGGATATATTCCGCATCCAGCTCCTCTTGCGTAGGACCGGCTGGGACCACAGGCCTAGCAGCATACGGTGTTGGACGAGGATAGACAGATCTTCGCTCGAAAGATCTTTCTCGTTCTTCACGCAGCCGGATCTCTTCTTCATTCGTTCTCCTAATCTTATCGATGTCGAATAGCCGATCTTGCAAATCTCTCTTGAAGTCTTCTTTCTTTTGAATTCCCGCACCTGCAACGCAGAGGCAGCAAGGTGGCTGCGCTACATTGAAATGACAATGGGCACAATCGATCCACCGAGCAGAATACTTGCCCTTATATTTTCCAAATGAAATCGGGCACAGGTTGCCGGTTCCATGCTCCGGGGGCGAAACCGCTACAGCGTAGTACTTTTGCTTCATGATGCGGTCAGCATAATACTCCTGCGAGAGTTTCTCGGGAGAAAGGTCCCAGAGATCATCCCACTCCGGCTGATAAATCAAACGGACAACATCCGCATGGATCTTGTAATCCTTCTGCATGAGGAAAGAGTTTCGAAGCATACCCCAACTGGCCAAATACCAAGCCAAGTGAAGGCAGAGATAGTCGATCGTGGCGTCAATCTGCGGGCGCCTATTCAGCCGAAACGCTTCATGGCAGTACTCCCAAGAGAGATACCGGTGATGTGGATCATCCTTCATACTGTCATAGCACTCGTATCCAGCTTGAATGGCTTCAGCAAGTTTTTTCTGATCCACAACACGATAGGGCGGCTTACTATGGTGCGTGTGGCCCTGTACTTCGCCTTTCCTGAATACGACCCATTGTTCCTCTAAACTAATGGAATCCACGACATATCCCGCACTGATCCAGCTGGAGCAAAAGGATGCAGGGTTTGAGAGATTTGCCCAGGATGGTCTGTTCTTATATGCGTGGTTAGGGATTGGGATGATCTGGTTCAACTCATCGAAAGTAAGCTTAACAGAGTCTCCTCCGTGTTCCTTCAGCCAATTTCCAAGTGGAGCATATTTCTCTCCAATAGCCATATCCGTCACCCATCGAATAGTCCCTCAAGTGGTCCACAATCGTTTCACCACACTTAACAAGAAATAAGATTTCCTACTTGGCCGACCAGTCAAGGCTTGCAACGGCCACAGGGAGAATACCCCAGTGCAATGGTCTCATCGCGGGTGCCGAAGAACTCCTGCTTGTTCTTTTCCTTCATATCGTTCACGCTGGAACAGGTGGGATAGTGGAACTTCTTCGTGTTGGTATTAAGGATATAATCTGCCTGCGACGCCTCACTTCTGGTCACTGGCTCCTGCTTTTCAGGCTCTGGGGAAGGTGTGGGAGTTACCGTAGCCGTCTTCTGCTCCTCCTGCTGAGCACCATCTGCCAGCTTGCTCTCGCCTGTGGCATAGTCAATCTCAATGCCCGGCTGGACATTGTAGGCAAAGACGCAGTAGGAAACCCCGGCACCCTTGTCTTCCACAGAATAGCCTTCCATCAAAACACCGTTAGCCAGCAGGTTATTCCCTTCAAAGATTGGGGTCACGCGATATAGGACATGGTTATTAGTCTCCTGGATGTAGTCGGCAACCATGTTCTCAAAGGGCAACATTCCCTCAATATTCAGATACCGTGTGCCCGTGATGAGGTTCTTCGTATTGGCGTTTTCACCAGTCAGCTGATAGCCAATGAGATGGCAGCGGTTATATAAGTACTTGCCATCAACCAAATCATCATAGCGGACGGTGTGCCAGCCGGTCGGCTTTACCATGCCGATGGATCCGCGCTCCTCGGTAGGCATCAAATCCTTCCCAATACATGCGTAAGTCACTCCGCAGCGACCGAGACTATCCAGATCACTGTAGGTCTCAAAGGATTGGGTTGCCAGCTCTGCAGCGGAGAAATAAGGAACATTCCCATTGACCGAGGTATATGCCTTACCGCTATACGCAGGCACATCGCTCGTAGAGAACCGAGAGGCTGTCGTGATCTCTGCAGGAGCACTCGATTCAGCTTGCTGATCCGGCGGTGTGGCCGGTTCTACCACTTGACTTGGCTCAGCTTCTCCCTCGCTTGAATCATCGTCAGAGGTTCCAGCGGGATCCGTCTCTGAGGACTCCACCGGCGTGCTATCCTGCGAGTCAGAGATCTCGGTCTGCAAGGACGAGTTCGGACTATGATCGGACGGTGCCGTGTCACTGCCGCAGGCAGAAAGCATAGAAAAACAGAGTGCAAAGATCAAAAAGCAGGAGAGGATGCGCAATTTCATCTCAGATAAACCTCAATGGTAATTCGCTCGTGAGAGTGCCCGGTAAACTCAACCGACTCACATATTTTCCAGTTGCCTCCGGAGAGGTCTATATCAAAGTGCTGATCAGCGGGGTAGGTTCTGTGCCATCTGAAAATGATGATCTTCTCAATCCACCGTTCAAATGGTGCCAGAGCGGCATCTTCAACAAAACAGTAATCGCCATCAACCGCTTCCTGCAGGAAAGCGTCATCCACATTCAGGTGCTGAATGGATTCCGCATCAAATTGTTGGGCTGAGTAGTGGTTCATCCAGAGCCTAGCATCACCGACCAGCGCGGCAATATGCGCCCGCAGCATTCTGTCTTGGCTCTGACGTCGATGGTTGAACATCATGCCTCCATTATCATCTAAGCAGGCAATCACGATCATAGCGAAATCCCTTCCTTCAGTCTTCCACCTCGGTTGCGGTGAACTGCGTCATGTCACAGAACCCTTTCTCGGCCAACTCCTTGATCATGGAATCGGCATTGGCCCGCACGATTCTTGACACCTCATAATTGGTTCCACTTGCAGCGTACAGCAGCAACAACTGATCCTCCGGATCATAAACGGCCTCTTCCACTTCCAGCGCGATTAGAGCCTGATCCTCGGCATCTCTCAACAGTGCTCTCATAGGTTACCTCCGTCAGTCATCCAGCAATTCTTCGATTTCCTCGATCTTTTCATCGAGATCTTCACATCGCTCCTCCCACTCATCGTAGGCATCGCTGCAAGGATCGTCCGGCTCCTCATCTTCCAGATCTTCGCGTTGCTCTTGGAGTTCCTCCAGAAGGCTCTCAAGCTCATCGCGATCCATGCTCTCGTAGTCCTCATCGCCACCGGTGGAGGCCTTGATTGTTATCTTCACCTCGGCTTCAGTCTCAGATAAGGCGGCCAGAATAGCGCCAAGGCCAAATGCTTGCTCGCTGCTGCTCACTTCACCATCCCGATTGAAATCGAATATACTCATCTGTTTTGCTCCTCTCTTTGATACGATAATGTGGGAACTATACGCATCATAGCAGGGGCTCTGTCCAAAAATACGGACAGAGCTCGCCAAAAACAACAAAAGATGTGAGGCCGCCATGCGGAAGCCCCACATCCTACTTAATCTACAAAGGTCAATCCTTCCGCAATTCCTAGCACGATAAGCTCCATCTCCGACCGAACTTTGGCCTCAGACACTGTAATTCGGTAATCTCGGATAGTGTAGTCAGCTCCAACGGTAGCAGGATAGATATCAATGGCATCTTCGACATAAAGGTCAGCCAGAACAAAACCATTCTCGGCGTGGTCCTTCAAGAGAACTCGGCAATCCAAGCAAAAGTGAGAAACCTTCAGTCCCTTCGTCTCTATTGGAAGATCTACGGTACAGGTGTGGGAGCAGGTATCGCGCCGCCCGGTATAGCCGGCGCATGATGCAAAGCTAAAGGTTCCAGTGGTCTGAATGGGCGCAATCTCATACTCCGAAAAAGGCAAATCAGGATCGTAAATCCGCATTTCATTGCTCTGACCGGTTGTGAGATTGAGGATCACCGGCGCCTGATAACGCTCCCGCTTTCCACTCCCACAAAGGGAACACACCTCTGGCTGGCGATAGGTCAGATAAAGCGCAGTACTAGAGATTACGATTGCAGTACATAGTAAGCCTACCATCAGATGCCTCCAGTTGCCTCTGATCCACCCTCGCATTAGCTCCTCCTCAAAAGCTGACCAATATCACGGTCAACATTTTCTCTCATTGTACCGTAAAATGATGATGATTGCAACCAATACTGGTCAATGGGGAGAGATCATATGGAACAGAAAATCCGTCGTGACCGCAACATGGGGTCTAATCTCAGGCGGCTGCGTGATCAGTATGGCATTTCACAAGAGAAGCTCTGCGCTGAGCTCCAGCGTCGCGGCTGTGATATCGGTCGAACCGCTTATGCCAAGTACGAATCTGGAGAACTGAACATCAAGGCAAGCGTCATTATTGAGCTGCGCAAATTCTACAACTGCAGCTATGACGAGTTCTTTGCCGGCTTAGACGAATAAATCGGGGCAGCACGCTTGTGCTACCCCGATTTTCTATTCCTTGAGTTCGAAGATGTACTTCAGTGAGAAAGTGCGCCTTAGCAGTACATCGCTGAGTTTGATGAAGTTGATAGGTGCTTTGAATTCTTTGCTCGTAACCGTAACACAGCTTTACCTGATAACGCTATGTCTCTTTAAGTCCAAAACCTCTGTGGCAGAAGCCTGTCAGATTGGACAAATAATCGGAGATTTCCTCCGTATCTGTCATCCCATCCGGTATCTGGACCTCTTTGGGCAGCGAATCAAGATCCTCCGCCAAGTCCACATCCCACTCGATGTTGACGGCTTTCAAATAACGATTGGTATCCATATTCAGTTCCTCACTCTGACAGTTTTCCAAGACACCCGCTGAGCAGAAGTCCTTCAAGATTTTTAGGTGAATTGATTCTTCCTCCGGGAGGAGGATTGTCACCGAGTTTCAACTCGGTGACAATTCCACTCTTGAAATGAAGAAATACACGATATCCATTATCCAGCAACCATGTAGATAAAAACACCGACTGATCCGTGTGGATGTTCTCTACATGAAATCGAATTGCCCGCTGCGTCTGGTAATAGCCGATGAAGAACTGATGTCCTTTCGGCAGGTTACGAGGCATGGTCCAATAGTCTTCGTACCAGTGATACTCCATAATCAGCCCTCCGTTTCAGCGCAGACATTGTGGATCAGCTCACTCATGCAGTCGAAAAACCGCTGGGAGCACTGGGCACCCTTAGCTCTCATGTACCGCAGGTGCTCACACTTCCCATTTTCGATCGTGACGCTGGTCAGCTTCTCATTGATCCATCCCTGTGTGCGGAGAGGGACATTAACTCCATATTTCCGCATCAGGTAGTTGACAATAGAAAAAGCGTTGCAGCGGTACCGACTGCGATAGAACTTCACAGTCTGGTTTTGCAGGACACCACCATCTTTGATGGTTCGGATCGCTTCTTGAACGGCCTGCTCGGACAGTCGATTCTGCTCTTCACAGAATGCTCTCTCTTCGGCTTCGGCCTTAGTTCTCCGCTCCTTCGCCACTTCGTCTTCCTTCTTTCGATACACAGCTGACAGTGCAACGCACTTATCAAGCTCACCGAGGATCAGGGCACCGACATAATCTGGGAAACTTTCGCCTCCGTTTTCTTTGGATGCCCCAAAACACGCAACATTGTTGTCAAACAGCTTCTTGATGTAGGATGCTTGGCAAGCTGGGTCGCTGCCCAGGAGCATGATTCTCTCCCGCTCACGCCGGACAGCTTCCAAGACAGCATCATCGCCAGACTTGCGGAGATTATCGAAATAATCATTGCGGGCATCCTTGTTACCATACAACTCTGCGACAGCTGCAGGGTATCCGGCGTGGTCGATCAGATAGAAATCCGTGATTCGCAGAGGAACCAGATAGTCCCGGATCTCCGCATAAAGGAGATAGTTATCATTCTCTGCGCGGGGATACTGGATGTCCGGCTTCCCGTCACTTCTCCATAGCCGATAGGAAACCGTGCCATCAGAGATTTCTCGTTCGAACACAGCTCTCATTTTCTTACCATCTCGGTTAAAATTGCCATCATAAAACAGCGGTTTCATCAATCGTGCATTGCTCACAATCGTTCCTCCAATCATTCGAAAGTCTTCAGGATGTGTTCGTGTTCAATAAGATGCGTGAAATCATCTGCATTGCCATCGCCATAGGCAATGGTCTGCAGGCACTGCTTGTCCGAAGAATACTCAACCCAAGCAAGGCGGACAGCGCCCTCTTTGAAGCGGTCATTGAGATGTTCTCCACGCAGCTCTACAAAGATGCCGGGATAGTCGTGGTCAGACTTGATCCCGACCACGATCTCACCAATTGGTGTCTTGGCAATCAGTTCATCATTCATCGTCATCATCCTCCATAGAACCAGGCAGTGCCTTACTTCGTGTGCGCCGGTCAATACCGCTCATCATCGCTCTCACTTTCTCAAGCCGAACCAGATCGATTTCATCGTCATCGCTGGGCGAGGCCAGTTCCGGTGGTGGGAAAATGTCATTCTTCGAAATAAATGCAGAATAGAAGATGGCAAGTTCTTCCTCCCAAGCGGCCTTGTAAAACTCAAAGTCGGCCTCAATCTCAATGTACTGGGCCGGCGTACAAGTCACACATATCTCCTTGTGCGGCCGTCCCGATTGGGTGCCGACCGTACCGCAGCAGTGACCGCTGCCAAGATGCTTGTAGGCAATCTGTACGATGAGCTTTCTCTCCCAAAAATTGTGATACCGGATGAAGTAGTCTCGCTCTGCGGTGTCTTCAATGTCCTCTTCTGAAATGCCATACTTGGCCATCAGGCGGTTGAGAAGTGCTTCGGCATTCTCTTTTTCGCCGCCAACGCCACGCTCGGCCAGGGCCTTCACGCGTTCCAGGCGCTGCAACAATTCCTCTCGCTCAGTCATACCGCTTCCACCCCCTCTGCAGGAACGAAGTTCGCAAACTCGGTTTCGGCGTTAGGCCGGTGGAGGCACAGGTCAACGATGTCAATGCAGTTATAACAAGGCGACTGGTATGTCGCCTTGTTCTTATGCAGGCAGAGTCCGCAAGGCGGCATATCTGCCATCTGACCGTCAGATCGTCTTTGGTAGAAACCTTTCATTTCACACCTCCATCAGCGCTGTTTCTGACCAAGTAGGTCAGAGCAGATACTGCCGCTGATTTCCACGCCGCACCGCTTCTGCAAAAAGCCCTCCAGAAAGCGGAGCGCAATCATGGCCAAGGCTGCATCGTCCACGCTGGGGCCCACAGGCTCAACTTTAGCCTGCTGCGTAAGAGGATGGATACTGAGAGATTTCATAAGTGCCATATCTACCTGCTCCATTTCCCCGTCCGTCAAATGGCCTTTATAGTCACCGAGCCGGCTGACATCCACAGATGTGATCTGCTCACAGAGGGCCGTAGAGCGCCGACCAATGCTTTCGATCCGCACATGAGTGGGCATGGGCTTTTTGTACTGGCAGGTCAGGTACACGACCTCGACCACAGGGCTGTGCTCATTGCACTCTGGATTGGATACGATAATGGCGGGCCTGCCGGACCGCTGCTCGGAGCCGATAGTCTCACTGCGATTCACATAGAATACATCGCCACGGTTGATTTCCATAAACAAGTCTTCCTTTCTATCATCACGAATTTCTGCCTTGCTCGAAGGCATAGAAGTCTTCATCGCATTTGAAGCACTGGTAAGCATACCCGGAGATGTCGCTCGGAAACAGTGGATCGCCACAGCGAATACAGGTCCCGACACTCTCACGCAAGACGATGTCCTCCATTTCTTCGTCTGTCACCTCATGCTCTCGCAGATAGTCCTTTGCTGCAGTGATGCCTTTGAAGTAGAGCACTTCGCCATCATCGTTCTGCAGGTATTCAAGGCCATTGATGGTCACGCCATTGATACAGCGCCCAGCAATGACCGGTTTAGGGGCCTCCTCGAGCACAAGACCAGGTCGCTGCAGAACCGGGATACCCAGTTCCTCCGCTTTCATGATCTCGGCGCTCATGCCGCTGCTGATCCGGTCGCCGTAGACAACCAGGCGGGTACACATTGCTAACAGCTTCTGCCCAAACTCCAAGGCCAAAGCGCGTTCTTCAGGGGCGGTATCATCGAGCAGAAACGGGAGATAGGCGTGCGGCGCAACGGCACGATTGCCAAACTCCTGTTCTGCTTTCATCATGTAAGTGCTTGCCTTTGCGGCATTGGCCAGCATCTCTGCCCTTGTCGGAGCGGAGAGTGGCGAGCACACATAGGTAAGTGCCATTGGTAATTCCTCCTATTCGTATGTCTGAGGCCCGGAGCCGAGGTGCAAACGCATCGCTCGACTCCGGGCCTTCTTTCAAAAATCAGATGTGGCAGTCAACGACAACAAGGAAGTCGTCATCTTGCGCTTCATTCATCAGGGTCTGCAGCTCGTCGTTCCAGGCACGCTCCTCCTTATCGTTGGTGGAGATGCCGAACCAGCCCATATCGCCAGAGCCTAACCAATCACCATTGCGATCAATGGCTGCGAACGAACTGATCATGTACTGATCCATGTCCGTTGCTCCTTTTCTGGCCTTAAACTCGTCCAGCGTTTCACCCTTCAGGTAGATCATGCTGCCCCAACTGGCAATGCCGTCCTCGACAATCTTGGTCAAAGGACCGAACCCAGTCGGGTCATTGGATGCAAACGCAGCGACACACTTCTGGTATCCCTTTTCAACCTCTTCGACAGTGAGCTGCTTCATGAGGTCCCAGCAGATATCCTTCTTGCGTGCAGCATCCACATACTTATAACCTTTGGGAGCGCCGTCAGGTTCACCACTGCTGCGATCATAGGAGATGATGCAATCCTCCAGATCCTCCTTCACCAGGAAGTTTCTGGAGAAACGGCCGCCGATCTGCCACCAGTCCCACTTGGCGTTGGGATTATAGGTGTAGCCCCACAGTCCTTCACTATCCTGAATGTAGCCACGATGCTCTTCACAGTAGGCTTCGAAAGAGGCGTACCATGCTTTGACGGGATAATCATTTACCAGCTCAAGGGCCTTAGATTCCTCCGTCTGCAGCTTGTCCGCTATGCTCTTTTCTGCACCATACTGATAAATCACATCTTCGTGGATATAGAACTTGTCGGTGAAGATGCGGTCGTAGATCGAGCGTATAGTGCCGTCCGGGTACCGGATGACACGCATGGTGTCAGTCTCGTAGTCGGCTTTTGCCTCGTCCGTCCGATCCTCGAACTCGCGATACTCCGCCTCTTCGGTCTGTTCATCATAAGGGGCCAGAATGCGATGCAGGCAATTCTCGATATCATTGGCGGTTACATGGCTGTTGCTATAATCATGGGGAACAATAACAGAAACAGAAAAGTGGCTCATAATCAAAACTCCTTCAAATTAGATAGTATTTTGCGGATCCTGGCAAAGCGCTTTTCAATCGCTTTCCGCTTAACTCCGCATAGGTCTGCAATTTCACGATTGGTGTAGCCTTGGTTGCGGAACTGGATCGCCTCAAACTGCTTATAGGTGAGGTTATCTTCGATCACACGCCAGATGCCATCATCAATCGGAGCAATTTCAGGTGCAGGGATTTCACAATAGAACTCGATTGGGATTTCCTGCGGTTTTCCGAATTGATCTCGTGCATAGTTCGATAGCTCTGAACGCAGATGGTACCAAACCACCGTGGAGAAGCTGTATTTACGCAGTTCCTCCTCAGTCAGATACCGCACCACCACTTTCAGATACCGCTGGGCTAGGAGCCCATAGTAGTCGTCATCGAGACTGTGCTTCTCCATAAAATCCAAGATGAGACCGTGATGCTCTTCAGCAAATGCCTGCTGCTCAGGGGTAAGAGGGGGCATATGAGACACCTCCTCACGCAGGGGTAGGCAGAGCCGCCTTAACACCAACCAACTCGTCATACTTTACCCGGTCGATCGGGCGGAACTGTTTCTCGCGGATGAAGAAGTACAAGCGCACTGTCATCACGATATATTCCACAAGATCGGCATAGAAGGTGGATAGATGGGTGTAGTCATAGCTCAGGGTGAAGCGATCCATGGCCTCACGCATGTCCACCCAATATGGGTTGGTATCCTGATAGTAGAGGCAGTTGCCCTTGGCATCCCTTGGCTGCTCACCACCAAGATTCTCATTGGAGAACCAGGTTGTCGTGTGGCCAATGACCATGGCAAAAATCTGTTCCTCCGTCTGCCGGCACATAAACTCCGGCAACACCGAGATCATGGACATGAGCTTCCTTAGCGTGCTTACCCGACACTCCAGTTCCTTAAAAAGCCAGTGATACTTGGCGTCCTGTTGGTCAAAGCCTTTTGCAAGCGCCAGCGATAGCCGGCCCTCATAGTACTGCCGGAGTTGCTGCAGCAGATCGATTCCAAAATAGAAATCCATCTACTCCACCTCCAGCTTGACATCATTGATGGCCTTGCTGATCAGCTGCTCTCTGGTGATGTGAAACACTCGGGTAAAGAGATCCATATATCGATCCTGTGCCTCGGGTCGCAGCATGTTGTAGGGAGAGACGATGCCCCAAATAGCCAACTCCTCCTCCGGAAGCGCAAAGGGGTCTTCACGCCATGTTCCGAAGTCGTATTGAGGCCGATGTGGATTGGCAGCTCTCTCAACTTCATCTGCTGTCTTGGCAATCAGGATCAGTGCCAGTTTCTTTTTCAAGATGACACCGACAAGATCCTCGCGGATCCCACGCCGCACATATTCTTCAGTCAAACCCCTGGCCTTGCGGAAAGCATCCAGCTTCTTCTCAATCAGTCGTTTCGGCTGCTCGATATCTGCCAGCAACTCGCCAAGGGCCAGGAAAAAGGTCACCTCACGATCAGAAATCATCAATCTAACACCTCCTTGAAACGGCTAAGGGAGTGCCGAAGCACTCCCTTGCCAGAAAACAATTACTCATCAATGAAAATGACGAATGCGAAGTCGATCTCGCCATCCGAACCCTTGTGCGTGTAGCAGACATAACTGCCATCGCCGAAGCCGGAGGATGAGACGACGCCATAGGGCATGACGCCTGCCGACCTCTCACTGAGCGTGATATCGCAGGCATGGTTGTACCAAAGGTCTCCGTAGTCATGCTCAGGCTCGGGCATACCCTTGAAGATCGAGTTGTCCTGATAGAACGCCTCGTCATAGAAGCCTGCCTGACCAGAGTCAACACCCACATTGATCGGCTGCTCCAACCATCCGTCCTTCATCTGATAGACTTTCCTCTGACGGATCACGCTGTAGTCGGGGCCAGTTTCCTTGTGACGTACTGCCAGGACGGCACAACGCACGCCCCAGTCGCCCATGTCAGTCTTCAGGACGCCAGCCTCCCATGTGCCGGTCTTGCACTTACCGAAAGTACCGCAGCACCAGACATCACGATCGTAGCAGGGATCACTGACACGCATGGTCTGGGATGTCATCTCAAAGCCACCGAGGACGGTCATCTCTCCGGGGAAACGCTTCCTCATATCCGGCACCTCCCTTACTGCTGCGCCGCAGCACGCTGGTCATCCAGCAGCTTCCTAGCGTCGCGGATCAGTTTCGGGCCGAAGGTCAGCTCCCACGACTCGATGAACCGGGCCGTGCGGTAGACGATGTTGAAGAAGTCCAGGTCATTGATGTTCACATACACCGAGCGCTGCTTCTTGTAAGTGCCAGACTTGATGTGAGTGCCACCGGTAGGTGTCTTCTCCTTCACGGCACGGCCGTTCTCCACGATAATGCACCAGGGATAATTCCGGCGCTTACCGTCGTTGCCGACCGACGCACGCTTGACCGAGAGTTTTGTCACTGTACTCAGCCCATGTTCGTCCGGCTCACCGAAGATCTTATCCTCCGTGAAGTCGAAGCGATCCAGATCGTTCTGCATTCTGCTGAGAACGAAGGGGAAAAATCCAGGGGAGAGATTCGCTGTGACACGAACGGTCTTGTCGCCAGTACCGTTGGAGTAATCCTGCAGCACAACACCAATGCAAGAGTAGGCACGGATACCATCTGCCTGCTCCTCGCCCTGGGCATGCATATGAGCATAGTACTCAATCGGTGCCGGCTTGAGCTTGTCCGTAAACTCGCAGAGCTTCTTGTTGGTCATGTAGATCGCGATCTGGTTTTGAATGCGATTATCTTCCATTTTCAGGTATCCTCACTTTCTTCACATGCGTAGAATTCATCCACATAGGTTGCGTCCGGAATGAATTCCTCAGAAGTCACTTTGTCGCCATCCACCGTGATCGTGTAGTAGGACATGCCGCCCTCGACCACAGCGAACATCTTGCCGTCCAAGTGATAGCCTCGTTCAGATAACCACCTGGCAATGAGCTCGATCCAGTCCGTGATATAGTAGGACTTCTCGGCCTCATTCCATCCCAGATAGGAGCGGCCATTGTCCGGATCGTTGAGCAAGACAAGGTCACAGTACAGGCTCGGGCACGGATTGGGCGGCTTATTCATGCTGAATTTATTGTCGAGTCCTTCCGGATATGGGCCGGCCTCATGAAGTCTTCGATTGAGATCAGACGTCTCCACGGGAATGAAGAATGCACCTTCCTCGCCGAAGTCTCCGTCGCCAAAAAGGCTCATGGGCTTCCGATCCTCCAGATCAGGAAACAGCGTATGGAGCGTCTTCACATTGCGCTTCATATGCCGAATGTCCATGAATTGCTTGAGTCTGGTTGCCAGCGGCTCCTCAACGCAGGGTGTGATGCGGATCGCACCGGTGAAATCTGTATTTGTTCCCATACCTTACCTCCCGGCTGTCCTGGAGTATCTCTCCAGGACAGCTTTGTCATAGCGGCAGATCGGGATCTCAACATATCCACTGCGGCGCTTCTCCACCACTTCCGTGATGAAGCCGATCGACTTCAGGAAAGCCAAAAGACCGGTGTTCTCGCTGTAGTCCTTCACGGCAATGCAGCCCAGAGGGACTTCATCGCTCAAGTTCGCGGTTACATCCATCAGCGGCTCAGCACCTTCAGGCTCCTGCTTGGCGATGCCGATATACGGTGTGCCGGAAAGAGCGCGGGAGTTGTAGAAGAAGCACTGCGGGCAATCCAGATACGGGGTCTTCAAATGAAACAATTCCATAATTGACAGGGTCTCCTCTCAATAGTGATAATCCAGGGTTCCGCCAAAATAAAAGGACCCGCTGAGATCTGTCTCGCGAATCCATTCATCAAGGCTTTTCAGTTCGTCATTGAAGTAGACATAGAGGCTGAACTTATCCTGATAGTGCTCGTTCAGCTTATACATGGCCATGCCGATGTCGTACTTGGTCTCCCCAACGAAGGCGTCCAGCGAGATGCCGGTCAGCTCACAGGTCTTATCCAGGAATGCATGGTACTGTCTTTCGAAGTACTTCTGCTTGGCTTTCGGCTTAAATGTGAAGCTCTTACCATCCTCCGCCACATCCACAACTCTGGCCACAGCATCGAGGAACCACTTGATGTCGTGATCCCGGTCCGTGTCAGCATCCGTGTAGTCAGCAATGGAGTGGTAAAACCAGTCAGGGACAGAACTCTCGCACATGCGCTCATGCTTCAAAATGGGATCCTTGCTCAGTTCAATGATTCTGCTATGCATGTCCTCACCCCCTCTCTTCAATATCCATATCCATCACAGAAGACGGCGCCTTCCGATAATCAGGATCGCTTTTGAAGATGCAATGGGGGTTATCACAACGATCGCCCAAATAGCACGGGAGCTTGTCTACCTCATGATAGAACGGGTGGCAGTAGTAGCCGATCCGCTCATCAATGGCATTGATAGCATTCTCCACGATGTTGGCGATCATCAAGTCATCCCACTGGGGAATGGATAACTCAAACTTCCTCGGTGGCGCTGACTTGGCCGTTAGAGCAACGATGAGCTCATAGGCAGCATTGTTGATGACATCCTTCTTGGTCTTGCAATACCAGTCAAAATCTACTTTTCTCTTCATCTGCTTTCTCCTTGTCTTCGACATCATGCCGCCGCAGAGGGCAGTGCTTGTTATCGCACTCGTCCGTCAGGTAGCAAGGCACCTCATCACAGTAGAAAGGATGGCAGGTATAGCCGACCTTTTCTATGATGATCTCCTTGACCGCATCAACCACTTCGCCGATGATCGCCATATCCCAGTTTGGGGTAGCAGGATCATCCTCTAAAGAGGCACCGGGGTCTTCCGCCGTCAGGACGCCAATCAGCTGGTAGGCAGCGTTGTCGATCGTATCATTTCGCTCGCACAGGTAATCCTCAAAGTTCTGCATTTCTCCACACCTCCCTTCTCATCGAGGGAGGCTACGCACGATCAGGTTTGTCAGCATCACCGGCAATTCTTGGAGATTGGTGATGTCCAAATAGCCATCACCATAGATCCGCTCAATTCGCGGGCGGTCTTCACCAATGGCTGCCGCGTAGATTTTGACACCTTTTCGCGCATACTCCAGTTTGATCCCACGCAGATCAGCTTCTGCTGCAGATCCGGAGTAACCGTCATCATTTGGCTGCCCATCGCAGATGATCATGAGGATTTTCACCTCAGATGTCTGCTTAGAGAGTTTTTCCGCCACAAAGCGCAACGCGGCGCCGTCGCGGTTACAGTCTCTGGCACTCATGTCCATCAGCCGATAGCGGTTATTCTTATCGTAGGTATCGAAATCCGAGTAGGAAAACAGTTCAACATGTGAGCTCCAGGCGGTATGACCAACGACCAGCAGCGGGATGCCAAGCGACTCGCAGAAGTCCTGGATCACAATGGCAGTTGCTCGGGCTCTGGTAATGCGATCATTTGAACACATAGAGCCACTCTCGTCGATGAGCAAGCCAACGGAAAGGTTAATCGGCTCAGTCGGAAGCCGGGAGTTGTAGAAGATGCGTCCGTCAGTCCGGTGCAAGGCGTGCTGATTCAGTCGCTTGCCGATCAGAAGACCGGTCTGCTTGCCGCCCTGCCGCTGATCACGAAGCGCTGTGCTAACACTACGCTGCAGGCGCTTTGAGAGCATCAAAAGATCGGGAGCCACGCGGTTATAGCTGTCAATGAGGTTCTGATCCACGCGAGCCATACGATTGACCGTGATGTGGATATTGCGGTGCGCGTTGCCATATCGGATGGAATTTGCCTCACGCTGGAGTTCTTCAGAGAGTTCTTCCTCCAGTTCCTCTGTGACTTTTTCCTCCGCCATATGCTCCAAAAGCCGTTCAATGTCCTCTGCTGCGTGCTCGTAGTCATAGCCGTCATACTCGCTGTTCTGATCCACACCGCCACTGCCGCTGCTTGTGATGCTATTCGTCAGATGGGCAGCAATGCGGTCACTCTCTTCCGAAATCACACGCTCGGCCTGTGCCCGGATGGCATTCATCTGCCCAGGATTGGGCGTGAAGGAGCCATTGCTCGGGACGGGTGTCGTCTTCATCGTGAAGTTAGGCGCCGCCTTAGGGAGTTGGCTGGAGAGGTCTTCCTCAACCGCCTGCTTGCCCTGCTGCAATCCATTATCGTCTTCATCATCCCCGCTACCAGACTGGCCAGGGGTAGGAACGCCTCCGGAACCACTACCGCTACCGACTCCTTTCTGCTGCTGAGCCTGCTGTTGCGCCTGTTTCTGCTTATCTCGCAGAGCGTCAAAGCAGCGCTGCATCATTGGCCAGAGATCTATCAGGATCTTGCTCACGGTCTCACAGCGGGATCTGGCATCGTCGTCGTAGACACACTCATCGACCAGAGGAATGTACTGGTAGATTTTGTCAATGAACTCACCGGTGTAGCCTGACAGGTTATTGACCTCGTGTGCCCGGATATACTGGATCAGGAGGTTGAGTACGATACTGTGGTCATAATACTTGCGATTGATCATCTCACTGATCTCCGGCACGGTATCCGCGAAGCGCAGGTTATTGAGTGCGATCCCTTTGGCGGGGGAGCCAGGAAACTCATAGGAGTACCTGGCATCCACATATCCGTCTTCCAAGATGTTCTGCAGCGCGTGCGCCACACTCATGATGACCTGATAAGGAACCGTGTCGGTCTCATCGAGAACTGCTTCGAGGATGTCGCGTGCATGGAGCTTTTGCATACTGTCCAGACCGTCAGGCATCTTCGGGTAGAATTTGCCCTTCTCCAGTTTGCTGAAGTAGCTGTTCCAAATGCGGTTATCGGTGAACAGGTTGTGTCCACACTCATGCGCATTGAAGCCCTCCAGACTCATGGAGCGCAGCAGTCGGGTCGGTAAGCTCCAGGTGATGTGGTTGCAGGCATTGATATAAATGCCGTGGTAATCCGTAAAAGCCACGGTATCATCGTCATGGTCTGCCACAACACGCACACGCAGCGGCCGCTTATAGCGTTTTGTTGCCGCCTCGGCAAGGTCGGTCAGATAGCCGTTATAGGCTCTTGAGGAGAAGAACTCCTCATCTGATATCTTGCTTTTTGAGTCAAGGATCCGCTTTCGTATCTGTCGATGTGATGTTCTCATACGCGGTTCCTCCAATCACGCCGGGACACTGTCACCGGTGACGGGGATCTCATTGAGCATCGCTGAGAGCGTTTCACACATCTCCTCGAAGGGCTGCTGGGGGTAGAACCAGAACAGGTGCTGCTGGACGCCGGCTACGCTGATGATCAGCGGCATCTTCCCGGAGGGAGGATAGTTCCACATAGGCTCAACGAGCACGCCAGACGCAACAGGGCCGAGTGCCATGTCGATGACCCACTTCACGAGCCTTGCGGCCTCGTCGGAGGTCTTGGCCCGATCTGCGGGCAGGTCATAGCAGGCCAAAGCAACCGCAACGGCAAAACGGACAAAGGATTCTCTTTCGACTTTCATCAATAAACACCTCTTTCGTCAAATTGTTCTTGTGTACTGGGGCTCCAAACACGAAGAGATCAGCTCGGCACGATTATCCGGATCCGCAGAGGCAGAGGAAATGATGGTGGACAAGGCTGACTCATACGGGTCATGAGTTACCATGGTGGACAGCACCCAACTCTTGAACTCACGCATACCGCAGCTGCCGTCCGTAATCATGGTCTGGCGGCAACGCTCAGCGACGTCACGCACGACAATGGCCATCTTCGTCGCCTCCTGCTCATCGGTAAAACCGGTGACATTCATGACGCGTTTCACCATCGTGTTCAAGTCGGGAGCTTCCATGTCATAGATCAGATCCATACGGGAAATCACGCTCTGGTTCATGTCGCGACATCCGGAGTAGTCCGAGTTGGTCGTGACTACGATCACCGTATCCGGATGGCGTTTTACACGCTCTCCGGTGGGCAGAGTGATCACCTGGCAGTTATCCAGCAGAGAGTTCAAGCCGACCAGAACGCCGGGGTTTGCGATACAGGAAGGCTCCTGCAATTCACAAACATAGCCGTGCCGGATCGCCTCAACGAGAGGCGTATCCACATAGCGGATGCGCTGGCCGGGCGTTTCTTCCTTCTCCACCAGATTTCCAACAGCAATCTCGATGAGCTTCTGCAGCACATCGTCTTCCGTCTTCTCCTCGTCGTACTCACCGGTCAGCATCATATAGACACTGGGCGGATGCATGGTGATGTCGGAGATCTTCGGGAGATCCTCGATAGGAGTACTGCCATGAAAGCCGTTGGTATCAGGAATAAACTGTCCAACCAGGTCGGTGATCTCCGTGTTGGCGCTGCAGGTCATAAGCGTGTAGGGCAGATTGAGCCCTGCTGCGATTGCCTGTGCGCCCATGGTCTTGCCGGTACCAGCCTCGCCCCGGAACAGGAAGTTACGCATTGGCTGGCTGGATGCCGTAGTGACTTTGGCGTGCTCACAGACACGGACGACCTCTTTGGGGATGATGTACCAGTCGGGCAGCGTGGGCACCATTGCCAGCTCTCGTGCCGTAAGAGTACGGTTGGAGAGCGCGTACTTGGCTACAAAATCCTCCTTCTGGAAGGAAGACGCTTTCGCCGTAGGTGTCCCGGACATCTGCATGATGGTGAACTCCCCATAAGAGGCGCCGGTGGGAGCGTAGTTGCCGCTGTCCATGGCCATCTGGGTAATGACGGAGATATTGCCAGTCGTAGGGATGGAGATCTTGACGCCATCAGAACCCAGCTGCTTACTGTTCTCAATGCGACGGTAGACATTATCACAGAGAGTCAGTGCGCATTCGAATGCCGCATCCATATCTGCCCAGCCACTCTCAAGGAGGGAGACAAACTCCTGGAACTTCTGCCGGAACTCGTCATCCTCGTTGAGGACGGGCATGAGGCAGAACAGGAGGCCCGAACCGGTGCCGTTGCCGGCACCAACAGAATAGGGCTTCAAGGCCTGTGTGCCGTCCTCCACCTGTGCGGCATTGAATTTGCCGGTGACGGGGTTGAAGACCACACAGTCCGTCTTGTTGGCGGATCGATACTCACTGATGCGGTAAGTAGTGCCCTGATGCCCGATGGCGCCGAGGCCATCAACACTCTGCCCATTCTCCGTTGCGCTCACCAGCTTGGCGTATGCGAGCAAGGCCCGCATCGTAGGCGCATGGAGCGTGGACTTCTGAGCTGTACTGGATGTGTTGTACTGGGAAAAGCCCATCGACTTGGATCCGGCATATTTCGGGTCGTCAAAGGGCGCCGGTTGCTGGAGACGGAAGCTCCAAGCTTCAAACAGTTTGGTCTTAGCCATAATCACACCTCATTGAAAAATAAGTTAGGCCCAGGACACGGTGAGTTCCTGGTTACACACTTCAGCGGCAATGTCATCTTCGCGTGCCAGAACACACAGATCCTCCCACGCAGGACGGGGCGGAAAGTCGGGGATGGTATCCACCGGCTGCTGCTTACCACTGGCTGTGACGAAGACATCTCCGTTCTCCTTGATGGTCAGGCGCTTGTGGCCTTGCACATTCAGCTCGTCAATCAAAGCGCTGAGCAATGCGATGCCTTTCTGCGTGTACCACTGCTTCACATCGCTGCGATCCAGGATGTCCTGCTCTTCCAGGTCCTCATCGTTGTGCGGCTGCAATTCAGCCTCCGCAAGAGGAACCATCTGGACCAGGGCGATCTCCAACTTTCCAGTGGCGCTCAGCGTCACCTCACCGAAGTTGAATGGATCACAGTGATAGAGCTTGATGCGTTTGGTGCAACCCTTGCTGATCTCCTCGGAGCTCGGACGAGCCTCCCAGAGCCATGCGACCGTGGGATAGCTCTGCTTCAGCTGCTCCATGATTCGATAATTGACCTGTCTGAGCAAGCTCAGTCGGGTATCATCATCTGCTTCTTGCGGAGTCTCCGTAAGCGGTTTGGTCTCCTGCTTCGCAGGAAAGGCCTTTTGCTCTGCGGGCATCTTTTTGCAGTGTTTTCTGTGCGAGCGAAATAGCTTCGAGATCACGAAACACACCCAGACAAAAAGCGCAGCGCAAGCGATCCATTGGAATATGGGGCGCTTGAAGATCGCGCAGAGAAACAGACAGGGTACAACAAGAACCCTCAGCAGGGTCCATGCGTCAATTCGGCTTTTGACAGCCACAAATAGTCAGTCCTTTCGTATGTAGATTTTGGAATGGACAAAACAAAATGGGCTGCAAGCATTCACAACACTTACAGCCCATATATGTATGTCCAGATCAGAGGGGGAGGTCGTCATCGTCATCGCCACTTGGAATCGTCTGCTCCGGGCGTACCTTACCGGTGCTCTTCTGTGCGGTTTTTGCCGTACCCTGCGAAGAGTCCGCCTCATCGCCTTTCGGCTTTGAACCAGTAAAGTGCCACTCGAGGACACCGACATCCGCAGAGATCTGACGGATGCCCTCATCCGTCTCGTAGGGACGCAGATTCAGATTACCGATGATCTCGATCAGACGGCCCTTCTTGATGCCGGCCTTCTGCATCCGATTGGCGATGTACTCGCTTGCGGTGCAGTTGAAGAAAGAGGCGTTGTCCTGATTTCCATATTTTGTGTTGACCACAAATCGGAATGTGCAGTAGTCTCCATTCTTTCCGCTCTTGATCTCCGGATCGGTGACCAGACGGCCCTCCATAATGATGGTTGCGTGCATAATCCTTTTCCTTTCTGCCTTACGGCTTAAAATATTCCAAACGCCTTACGACGCATGGTACAAAGTCATCCAGCCGAAGCCGGACAAAGAAAAAGACAGAGGCGGATGGCAATAGAGTCACAATCCACGATTCTGCCTGATATGCCTGCGTGGTTGGTCACAGGCTCACATCTTAAAAAGCTCCAGTTGGAGGATCAATCTAATAAAGAACACAGTAAGCATATCATCCGCTTCGGCACCCTTCCAGAATACCTAAATCTGCTTTCCTGACGAAAAAGGCAGCTCTTCATGACCAAGGACGATGATGGCCGGCTGGAGGATTTCTGGGAGTTCAATCTGGATCTCGGCGATCGGTTCCCGCTTGAGATAGAAGCGATAGTCGGTTCCAATCTTGAGCTTGTATCGGCCTTCCAGGATTCTCTGCTCCAACGAGCCGTCTTCCAAAGCCAGCACGATCATGTGCCGCTTCCTTGCATAGCCGGCCTGTTCCCGGACAAGCGTCCCTTCAATGCACTCATAGTGCTCTCCCTTGATCGTTCGATAGTAGTCGATGATCTTCACGCCTCCGGCAACAGCTACACCAGCTGATAGCATAAGGAGCGTATGGTCTTGGGAGACGAACGAGAGGATGATGCCGAGAATGGTAATGGCAAGGATCGTAAGAACCAACTTAGTGAACTTAGTTGCTATGGGTGGTGGCATTTTCATAACAGGTTCCTTTCTCTGTTTATAAGACAGTGGTAAAATCAAGCGCCCAGAAAGCGATGAAGCTTTCTGGGCTTGTATCTATGCATGTTCCAAAATGACCTGGCGTGTCAGGTAGAGATTCGCTGTCGCCTCCAGGACATCGTGGCGGTAGTCTGAGAGGCTTGATGCGTTGTTCAGCCGCGCCTGATTGTCGGACTCCTCCGTGTAGATGGCGGAAATGACCTTGTCGGCCGAACTCACATCGCGCACATTGTTCTCAAAGCAGCGAACCAGCTCCGGTACACTCAGCGGGGTCTGAAGCACCAGCTTCATGATCCTGCGCTCGGCAACCGAACTCTTCTCCGGCTGCAGCAGATAAACAGCCTCGAAGAAGTTTACCTTCTTCTGCTTGAGCAGCTTGGCTACATTCATGAGCTTCCGGGTACCCTGGACGCCTCGATGAGGAATCACATAGGTGTCCGAAAGCATATTGTAGAGCGCATCCGCACCGGTGTATCCTACACCCTTGATGATGAGCTTGCGCTTAACCAGCATCTCCAGGGACTTATCAAAAGAGGAAGGTTCGATCTCTGTTTCCTCCATCTTGTCATAGAACTTTTTATGAAGCTCCTCATAGGTCAGTACATCCCACAGGAGCATACTCCAGAGACTGAACTCCGGAATGGAGACTGGCTGCAGCTTTCCCAGCCGCATGATATAAGGCATATTCTTGCCGTCTTCGCTTCTGATCTGATAACTGCCTGCAGCAGCATAAAATGTCATCATTGCTGTATCCTCCTTATCCGTTCTACACTTTTCTTACGAAGGTGGCTTGGGAAGAACAACAAATCAGCACAAAATTTCCATCAAGGCAGGTTCGTTCCGGAGCTTGCTGCGGGCTCGCGAGATCCATGCATTGACATTATTGACGGTGGTCCCGTAGAGATCTGCAATCTCAACAGACTCATATCCCTGCAGCTTCAGCTCAATGGCCTCGACGCCTTTCCGAGCAACACCCTGGTACTTCTCCTTACAGGCGCGCAACGCTGCCATAGCGGAATCGTCAGTGACCTCGGCCTCGAAGTCAACGGTGGTATGGGCAAGCAGATCAAAGAGTACCTCGCCCTCTTCAAAACCTGCATCTACACTTCTCTGGAGTCGGTAATTCATCGCACGGCAGTGATCGATAATGGCATTGTAGATATAGCGACATGCGAAGGGTGCGAATTCGCCGCTATCCGCCTGGTACTTCAAAGCGGCACGGCAGATGGCCTCACAACCGATGGCATAGAAGTCATCATAGGTCAATAGCGGTCTGTTGGGAACTGAGATTCTGGTTCGGATGACCCAGTTGACCAGATCCAGATGTTCCATTACAAGCTCATTCTGATAATCAGTCATGTCAGGCACCTCCTTTATGCGACACGATGGTTTCTTGCGAGCACTTCATCGCAAAGCCGGATGAGCTCCTTGCATCGGTACTCGCTGCACATTCCAATGTGGGCATCCTTCAGACTCAATCCAAAGGAGTCCGCAAACCAGCGGTAGGCATTCTCTCGTGTCATGATCCCGGTCTGCCAGATGCGGTCAAACTTCCGGTGCGCCTGGATGCGCAGGTTCCGGAGGTCTCCGTTCGCCGGCACGCCCATCGGCTGATTGGTGCCGGGATGCGCTGCCACATAGGTGTTGCACGCGGGGTAGTTGTGACAGACATAGAGTTTCCGATCGTTCTGGCAGTCGCGGTAGATCTCCGCTGCTGGTCTCAAGATCATGGCAGCTCCGCAATGGGGGCAGCGGAAGGGCCTGCTGCGCTGTGCTCTGGTCTTTCTTTTTTTCAAAATGGTCATCTCCTTTTTTGCGTTCTACTAGAGTTCACTCAAAAAACAGGGGGGTACCCCCCGTCGCTTCGAAAAGAAATTTGTAAACTTTTTGTGAACGGATGTGAAAAGAGCTATTGCACGCAAAATGCAATAGCTCTTGAAGAGAAATACAGAGTTTTGTAACGTGGTCATGTGAAATTTGACACGTTGACCAGATTATGCTATAATGTATCAAAATTAAATTAGTTGCATATATTCAATGCGAAGGAAGGAGAACAATGGACTATAGAAAGCTATGTGTAGAACTGTTCGGTACTGACGATGAGGCCACACTTCGCAAGATCGCTGCAGAATATAGGAAGAAGAACACACGCAACGCTGGCCGGAAACGCAAAATAGCCGACGAAGATATCCACAAAATGAGGGCTATGCGCAACGCCGGCACATCCATGCAGGAACTGGCAAGGACATTTGGGCTCTCTCGTCAAACGGTTGAGCGATACCTAAACACAGCCGCAGGCGATGGCTGCACAATGCGCATCACTTATATGTTCAGAAGGCAGCCTTGTACGGTTATTGATGTAGACTTCCTTGACCAAAAGGTGGTCATCCAGAACAAAACGGATGACATTCTGCATCGTGCATTCGGTGTGCTGGAGCACCCAACCTGGAATGACTTTGAAAATTTCTTACGGGATCGCTGCTTTCCTCAGACACGCGGCAACTGCAAGGAACTGCTTCAAGAAATGGATCTAACGGATTATGATCCGTTGAAGATCGTAGAAAAGACGAAGGGTCGTTTAGCTGATGACGAAATGTGGTTAAGACTTCGTTATCTTCCGAGGAAGGAGGTCATTTATGCAAGTCATTGATTTTACGAGCGCGGATAGAATTATGAGCGAAGGCCATACCTCAAAGGGTGACCAACCCAAATGGAAGCAGTCAGGCAATTGGTATAAAGCGGACCACATGGGATACGAAGCACTCTCGGAAATAATCGTTTCACGTTTGCTCACATGGTCAAATGCGGATGATTTCGTGGTTTATCAACCAGTGTTCATTCACTATAACGATAAAGTAATACCGGGATGCTCCAGCCGTGACTTCATGCGCAAAGATGAAATGCTGATTCCATTTGAACGGCTCCATCGCGCCTATGAAGGTCGCGGGCTTGCTCAGGCGCTAACAAAATTTGACTCTCCTGCGGCTCGAATTGCTTACACGGTTGATTTTGTTGAGCGCGTCACAAAGCTAACCGGTGTGGGAGCATATCTTACCGCTATCCTTGAATTGGACTGCCTGACGCTCAATGAAGATCGCCACACAAACAATCTCGCTGTATTGCGGAATGAAGAAACAAAGGAATTTCGCCTTTGTCCGATCTTTGATAATGGGCTCTCTCTTCTTTCAGATCTGAATGACTACCCGCTTACCGATGATCTATATACCTGTATTGAGCGAGTACAAGCGAAGCCTTTTGATTCGGATCATGTGGAGCAGGTGACGGCGGCTGAGCAACTCTATGGCAGACAACTCATCTTTCGCATATCGCATGGAGAACTGAGGTCAGAACTGAATTTGCTATCTGAAGCCTATTCTCCAGATATACTCCAAAGAGCGGAGCGTGTACTGCTTGAGCAGAAGCGAAAACACAGCTGGCTCTTTTAGACTACTTGACCAAAGAGAGCAGCCTTGAGGAACATCCGGATAACGATGCAATATTGGATAATCATATAAAGCCGTGGGTTGGATATCTGAGAGTACTCAACCCATGGCTTTCTTTTTTGCGATACAAATAACCATTATCAAAGGTTGTCCTTTCTATTGGACAGGTTTTATGCTATGATATCATTGCCTTGCAGAAAACGGCTTGACCGAGTTGAAAGGATGATGAACATATGCCTCGCTCCTCATTTCAGAAGCTGAAGATTATCTACATCATGGAGTACCTGCTGAAAAACTCGGACGAAGAGCATGCCGTGACCACCAGCCAAATCATTGCCTACCTGAAGTCCCACGATATTACCGCAGAGCGCAAGACGATCTATAGTGATATTGAAGCTCTGCGGGATTTTGGCTTGGACATCATCCAGGTATCTGAGGGGAACAATCACGGCTACTATGTAGCAAGTCGGGACTTTGAACTGCCGGAACTCAAGCTCCTCGTGGATAGCGTCCAATCCTCGAAATTTATTACCCATAAGAAGACGCTGTCCCTGATCAAGAAAATCGAGAAGCTGGCCAGCATTCATAGCGCACAACTGCTCAACCGGCAGGTATTCGTGAAGAACAGGATCAAGACGATGAATGAGTCCATCTACTATAATGTCGATGAGATTCATAACGGCATCTCAAGTAATCGGAAGATCCGGTTCCTGTATTTCGAGTATAATGTCGCCAAGGAGCGCGTGTACCGACATGGTGGAGCTTATTATGTTGTCAGCCCATTTGCAATGACATGGGACGATGAGAACTACTACATGGTGGCCTTTGATTCTGCTGCAGGGATCATCAAACACTACCGCGTCGATAAGATGGAAAAGATCACCGTTCTGGATGAAGAACGAGATGGTCAGGACGCTTACGAGGCGCTCGATATGGCCGTCTATGCGCGTAAGACATTCGGCATGTTCACCGGCGAGGAGGTCAAGGTTCATCTCCGTTTCGAAAATCATCTCGTGGGCGCCGTACTCGACCGTCTCGGGCGGGATGTGATCTTAGTCCCGGATGGAGAAGATCACTTTACAGTATGGACAGATGTGATCGTCAGCCCACAGTTCTTTGCGTGGCTCTGCGGATTTCAGACGGCGGCGAAGGTCATTGGGCCTGATGATGTAGTCAAGCAGATGGCGGAGCACGTCAAGTCGATCGCAGCACAGTACGAATAAAGCTTGAACCTTGGACGCGGAGGAACGGTATATGTCCTATCCAAAACCACTATCGGAGAAATCTCTAAACCGGCTATATATGCAGGCGGGTTTATCAACGGAAACATGTGCTTTCCTCCATTCTCTATTCGCCGCCTGTGCAAATCTATATGGCACCATCGCCCTTCGCGATGTATGGTCGGTTTATCAGGAGCTAAAAAGCGATGTGCCGCGGATTCATCGACGCGATCTTATCGCCTTTTCCTCTATTGTCCGTCGAGAGGTGCAACCCTATTGGGTTTATGAGATTGAAGAACTGTACACGGAAGAACCGCACAATGATCTGGATCGGCACATCGTATCAAAAGAATTGATTGGTGCTGGCTATGGTAAGATGTTTTCCTTCTATGCACTGATGGACGAGCGCGATGATCGCCCCTATTGTGTCCCCGATGATTTTCTCTCATATGCGGAACCAACAGCATCTGTAGAGGAGAAATCCCTCGCAGATTTTATTGGGAACCTGAAGTCCACGGCGATGGAGTGCGCCCCAAAACAACGTAAAACCTATCCGAATGAGAATCGCGGGAAGAAATTAAACGAGTTTTCTTTTCTCAATTTGAACGAGCGGTTCAATTTGGATTATTACAAGAAAGTCCCCGCCACTTATTCTGCCCTGTTGGCAGAGTACAGCGGTACAGAGGCGGAAAAGATTATGCGGTTTCATCGGCGAGCTGAGAATGTTGGTCATCTGCGCACAACGGATATGATCCAGAATGTGCTGATTGAATTGTGCGAGGTAGGTGTCCGCCTGACGGAAAAGCAGCAAGATACTCTTATGCAGCTCATCGTGCAGTATCACAATGGAAGCCGCTTGTGGTGTACCTGCGGTTGGAAACCGGATGAGCTGGCAGCTAAGTTTAGCGGTATTGGAGCATTCCCTGATCAGGAGGCATCATCTCCAGAGGGAATGATGGATGAGAAAGATATCATTCGCAAGATGAAAGAGTTGGGACTGAAGATCTTGGAGTGAGCAACATGTCAACCATTGAGCAAACACTTTTACGCCTACAAAAGTCTGCTTTCCGCGCAAAGTTCCATTTGAGTGAAAAGGACAGGCAGTACATAATGGGCAAGGGCATGGAAACCATTCAGCATCATGCGGCCGACTTCATCCGAATGCGGCTTGCGCCGGCGATCATCCCAAATGACGGCAAACAGACACCGATGCGCGGGCATCCGGTGTTTATTGCCCAGCACGCCTGCGCCTGCTGCTGTCGCGGCTGCTTGGACAAGTGGTATCATGTCCCGATAGGCCGTGAGCTGACGGAGGATGAGCAGAAACGCATCGTAAGGTTGCTGATGGCATGGATCGAGCGACAGCTTGCAATGGGTGCGAAATAGCGAGGAATTGAGGTAACGACTATGTCTACGATTGGAAATATTCTTTGGTTTCTATTTGGAGGATTGATCGGCGGGCTTGCCTGGGTACTGGCCGGCTGTCTTTGGTGCATCACCATCATCGGCATACCCGTTGGCCTGCAATGCTTCAAATTCGCAAGTCTCGCCTTTTTCCCGTTTGGGAAAGAAGTTGTGTATGGCGGTGGAGGCTTTTCCTTCCTCGTCAACCTAATTTGGATCATTTTCTTTGGCCTTGAGATGGCAATCGGATACTGCATTCTGGGCTGTCTCTGGTGCATCACGATCCTTGGCATTCCAATCGGAACGCAATGCTTCAAAATGGCCAAGCTGTCTCTAATGCCCTTTGGGGCATCGGTCGTGTAAAGGAAGGATGTTCATGGAAAAGATGGATGAGATGATCCAGATCTATAACCGTACCGAGCAAATCTGCTTCGATGATTAGAAGATATATCTATTGCCAAAGAAGCTCGCCGTTTAATTACTCAGAAGGCAGATATCACAGGAGGTCTGTTTATGCCGCTCCAGATCGTAAGAAATGACATCACAAAAATGGAGGTTGACGCGATCGTCAATGCCGCAAACAGTTCCCTCTTGGGCGGTGGCGGTGTAGATGGCTGCATTCATCGCGCCGCCGGCCCGGAACTCCTAGTCGAATGCGAAAAGCTCAATGGGTGCAAAACTGGCAGTGCCAAGATAACAAAGGGATATAAGCTGCCATGCAAATATGTGATCCATGCGGTTGGCCCTCGCTGGTACGGTGGGCAGTATGGGGAGCATGACAAGCTTGTCTCGTGCTACCAGACGTCGCTCGCGCTCGCAAAGGAGCATGGTTGCGAGTCGGTCGCATTCCCTCTGATCTCCTCGGGAATCTTCGGCTATCCAAAGGATGAGGCGCTCAAAGTAGCTATCGACACGATCAGCAGTTTTCTGCTTGAAAATGATATGATGGTTTACATCGTCATCTTCGATCGCAAGGCGTATCAGATCAGCAGCAAGTTGTTTGCGGACATCAACGCCTACATAGACGACCGATATGTCGAAGAGCATCGAGACAGCTATGCTGAGCGGATCAGCCGGCTGCATAGCCTTGCAGTGGAAGAGAGCTGCCCTATCCCCGCTGCCCCTATGGTAACAAAGGCAGCATCCCTAGACGATGCGCTAAAGCAGATCGACGAGAGCTTTTCCGAGATGCTTCTGCGTAAGATTGATGAGTGTGGCATGACGGATGCGGAGTGCTATAAGAAAGCCAACATCGATCGAAAGCTGTTCTCAAAGATTCGATCGGATAAGCTCTATCGACCATCAAAGCCTACTGTGATCGCCTTTGCGCTTGCACTCGAATTGCCGCTTGACGAATTGAAGGATATGCTCTCGAAAGCAGGATTTGCCCTGTCTCATTCCAGCAAATTTGACATCATCGTGGAGTATTTTGTCGAGCGAGGAAACTACAATGTATTTGAGATCAATGAGGCGCTGTTTGCATTTGACCAAAGCCTGATTGGCGGCGCATAATGGTTATCAGGTGCTGCGACTTTTCGTCGGCGGAACCCTGATTGATATGCTATCTTTTCCGGATGTGTGCTGCGATGGAACAAAAAGAGCTTGAGTATCTGCGTCAGGTAGAAGATCATGCTTCACGGTCTGGCTGGGTGTCTCCGTTGACTCGTGAGGACAAAGAGTATTTTTCCTATTTGCGTCAGGTCAGTAAACGGTATAACATCGACATGTCCAAGGCAAATCGACTGGAATACAATTTTGTGATTCGTGTTGCAGAGAGCGAGTTTTACGCACATCACACATCCTGAGAAATACAGAGACGCAAGCATCTTTGCTTGCGCCTTTCATTGAATTGTCGCTTAACAAGCGACCAAATGAAGCGAATACCGAAGTAAGATGGGGCTGTAAGGTGAAACACCAAACAGCCATAATTTATTGGAGGTATTTGCAATGAATAAGAATCTGACTGAGATCGTCTTTATCCTTGACCGCAGCGGCTCCATGAGTGGACTTGAGTCCGACACGATCGGCGGCTTCAACGCCATGATTGAAAAGCAAAAGAAAGCTCCCGGCGAAGCGCTGGTCTCCACCATCCTCTTTGACAATGTCAGCGAAGTGATCCATGACCGCGTCAATATCCGAGACATCAAGCCCATGACGGATAGCGAGTATTGCGTGCGCGGCTGCACCGCCTTGTTGGATGCGATTGGAGACGCGATCCACCACATCGGCAACGTCCACAAGTATGCGCGAGAGGAAGATGTTCCAGCGCACACCCTGTTTGTTATCACGACGGATGGAATGGAAAATGCAAGCCGTCTCTATGATAGCGCCCGTGTTAAACAGATGATCGAGCATGAGAAGAGCAAGTATGGTTGGGAATTCCTGTTCCTCGGCGCTAATATTGATGCCGTCGAGACGGCGAAGCACTTCGGTATTAGTGAAGACCGCGCGGTCAATTACCACTCCGACAGCGTAGGGACACGGCTGAACTATGAAGTGGTCAGCTGCGCGATTACAAGCATGAGAAGCGGTGCTCCTATGAGTGCCGATTGGAAAGCGCCAATTGAAGCGGACTATAAGACCCGTAAGGGTGAAAAAAACTAACCGCATCGATTTCGACACGGTTAGTACTATCCACCAAGCCATGTCACTTATACTTTGCTTGTTGTAAATACGGCACCCCTGTGGTATACTGATAGTGGCAAAGCATACGAATCATTCTTGATTTGTTGTTATATTATGCGGATGTGAAAGGAGTATATGGTATGACTGAACCTGTCCCATCTGATGGTATCGTTGTTAGAAATGCACGGTTAGCTGTAAAAAATGAGTTGAAAAAAAAGCGCCTTTTGAATCAACCCATTGCTAGATTTGACCCCAAAACCGGCAAAGTCTATATGGAACACGCTGATGGCACTAAGACCCTTGTGGGCGAGACAGTAAGAAAAGGTGGCTATGGAAAACAAGTCGATTAAGAAGCCAGAGATTGTTGTTTTTGCGGGGCCGAACGGTTCCGGAAAGAGTACAATAACGAACTTACTGCGCCCTCCTATGCTTCCATATATCAATGCGGATGAGATTCAACGAGTCCTGGATTGTGATAATATGGAGGCTGCTAAAATCGCAGAGAATCGGCGTGAAGAGTGTTTGGAGAAGTGCAAGGGGTTTTGCTTTGAGACCGTCTTGTCTACTGACCGAAACCTCAAACTCCTCAAGCGAGCAAAAGATGCTGGCTTTTTCATTCGGTGTTATTATGTTCTGACAGCTGACCCGCAAATCAATGTTGCTCGTGTGGCGTCTCGAGTTTCTGCAGGGGGGCATGATGTCCCAACCGATAAAATAATATCCCGTTATGATAAAGCACTATCCCTTGTCCATGAATTGATTCCACTTTGCGATGTGTGCCACATCTATGACAATTCTTTGAATGAGCCGTACCGAATCTTCAAAAAGCGAAAAGAAGAGTACTGGTATTGCCCGGAACGGTATCTATGGCGCAAAGACAATATTGTAGCTCTAACTGGTATTTCAAACGCGCAGAGAGCTCCCTTGAATAACCACAGGACTCAATCGTGAAGGACGTTGCATTTATCAATGGCTTCCTCTGCCAATTTGGACAGGGGAAGCCATTCGTCTTACTGACAGATACTAGTCAGCTGTATTAGTACGAAAGGGGTTGAATATGAGGTCTATTACTCAGCACTATGAAGGCAAAAATATATATACGCGACCTCTTCAGGGCAAGCCATATTATCGCAATAGCGGCATTATCTATGCAGTTGATCGTAGCGGCAATAAATACTCTGTGGCGCGAGTTGATCTTGAGCGCTTTGACGATCAGAACTTTCAGTACGTTTTCACCCCTGATTGGGATACGATCGATTCTCTGCCGACTTCCATTTTCCAGGGTATCCATGGGCTTGATATGTCTATGCGTCTTGAGCGATACTATCGTGTCAATATGATGCCTTATTTTATCTCTGAGCGTACTCCCAGCGAAAAGCGTGAAGATCTTTGGGAACTTCTTGAGGAAGTCGGTCTGGATTACTATGATCGCTTTGAATGGCTGCTCCGGACAAATATGCGATGCGGCACTGACAACCTAATCGTTGAGCGGGCGGACGCCGCTCAGAATTAAACTGCTGAAGAGGCAGCCAAACATCTGCCAGCATGAACAGATCCGGCTCCTACAGGCGCCTAAAAGAGATATAGACTAAGAAACGAGAGGGTTCCCGCACATTACGCTGCAGGAATCCTCTCTCTAGTTAATACAATGTCCACCAGTAGTCAAAAAGGCGCCGATAGTAATTCCCCTTTCTGGGTAGATCCTGACAGTTCCGAAACTTTCGGCTGGTCTCCCGTTTCATCCACCGCTGGCAATTACTGTTCTTGGGATACTTGATGTACTTCCCTGAATGGAGCAACGTGTCACCATCAAAGCCGTAATCGATATAGCCGGCATGAGGCACATACCTTCTTGTGACAATGCGCATGAGCGCGTCATTCTTGCGGATGCGCATTTCTCTTCGATACGCAGAGCCAGTTCGCCTGGATGGCTGCCCGGGAGCTGACTCAGTCAGCAAATTCTCGATCTTCTCGTTTAATTCGATTTCGGTCATAGGCTTTACCGTTTGGCACAGTTCTTGTGATGGGACAAATACCATACCAGCTACCGCGCTGCTTCGCATGTTGCTTCTTTTGCGCTTTCTTGCTCTGCTTTTTGAGTGGTATCATCTGTTTCATTGGTGAGAACACCTCCATTGTCTCGAACGGTTTGGACTTTCTTTTTGAGATCCGCGTAGAATGTAAGGTAGTCAGGATACCCGCACAGGAGCATCTTGTTGGGCAATTCACGGATCGCTGCCAGGAAAGCATCGACATCACGCTTGCGGCACTTGCACATGATGACGCGATAGGGAGCATCCGGGCAAACGAACTCAGGGCCGAACCCAACTCTGACCTGATGCTTGATAAAAAGCTGGTCTGCAAGGTAATCCGCTGTATCGATGATTGCGAAGTAGTTGTGGAAGAATGAGAACTTTTCAATCGTCCAGCAGCAGAATTCATTGTATTCTCGACTCACGATTGGACCTCCTTATGTGACAGTTTCTTTACAAAATTGCGTTTGCTCTTGCTTTTTGAAGCCTCTTCCAGTATTCTGGAATACTCCCGTTTGGGAAGACTCTTTAGATGGAGGCGATTGCCATGAACACGAAGCAGTTTCCGGTCATTGATCCGATTGCGACCGGAAAGAACATCATCCGTCTTCGCGTCGAGCGCGGGATGAGTGTCCGCGACCTGCAGGCATACTTCGGTTTCGAAGAGCCACAGGCGATCTACAAATGGCAGCAAGGAAAGAGCCTGCCTTCCGTTGATAATCTGTATGCTCTCGGCGCGTTGTTTGAAGTACCTATGGAGGACATCCTGGTATCTCGGACATCAAAACTGAATCTGATGATTTGTGAGCAGCAGGCCGAAGCCTGCTGCTCGCCTCTATTTATGGGAGAACTGCTCCGACTATCACGGATACGGCAGAGAGCCAAGATCGCTTAGACCATTTTTGCCAAGGCCATGCGCTCGCTGGCTCCCTGAGGAGCGAGGGTAGCATGCCTCAACGTATTAACGGCTTAAAGGCCAGCAATATCAAGATAGGAAATCTATCTATATCCAACAGAATAGGGAGATGTGAGGTGGCAAGGTCGAGATTCGGCGTTAGCGTATTCACGATATGGTGAAACAGCGTTGGGCGCTGATGGATGGGAAGACGGTTCGTAGCATCCATTAATGAAACGGATCAAGTCTTCTTTTGGAGCTCAGAATCAACCGAGCGGATTTTTTAATTTGCAGCACTATAGTTCGTCTGCAACTGAACCGGTCGCCACGTTCTCTTCTTCTGCCGCATCCGTGATAGTCGGAGCAAAGTCGCAAAGGCTTGGTCAGCTCAATGCGGACATATGCGCTTCAAAAGCCTCTGCGAAAGTCTCGTTCACATCGAACGGAGCTTCGTACTCCACCGGGGTGTTGACCAGAGCGGCATCCAGAGCGGCAGAGGTCTCATCGGACTTCTTGCTCAGATCAGCGCACATCTTCCGGATCTTATTGCGATCGAAATTGATGGTGGTCACACGCTTGACATCGCAGCGGTAGGAGACCTGATTTCCCTCGTTGTTGAACCGATAGCCGACTCCCCCGTTAGAGATCAAAACCTCGCCATTGCGCAGGCCGGCCATGTGACGGAGCAGAGTGGCAATCTCCTGGCGCTTCCCATTGAGGCTCACTTCACCATCCAGGCCAGCGCCAAGAGGAAGAGATACCTTCGCCTGATGGATTGCGGCGCTCAACTTTTCCCGCTCGTCCAGGAGGAACAGCAGGAACTCTGCCATCTCGGTGATATTCTCGCTATACTCGGTGGAGGGGGCCTCCATAGTGACCTCATCCTCCGCCTCTGCCATGACCTTGTGGCGGAGATAGGTGTTCTGCACCTTGGTGATATTGCCATTGTTGCCGAGGATGCTCTGCGCATCGGTCATCATGGACTGCAGCTTATTCTGAAAGCGGAAAGCTTCTTTGAGATTCATATCGCTCACTCCTTGTTCTTGTCGTTGATATCATGATAACCTTGTTTTTTGAAGTTGTCATTGAACTGCTGGTTTAATAGCAACAAAATAGAACGAGAGGGTCAAAGCCTCTCGTTCCAATATGCGGGACTATTTTCCAAGCACGATCGTTGCTTCCCCGTTGGGAGAGATATCAACATGCATGGTTTTAATGTACTTGTCATAAAATTGGTTCTTCTCTGCGGTCGTCATGTCAGCTCTGGTCGCCCTACAGGCCTCATCCAGAATATCTCGAACATTAAGGTGAAATGCCTGGTCGAGTTTCTGGCGAACCTCGCGAAGTACTGCCGCAACCTTGATATCATTACTGTTACCAGTACAAAAATCGTCGATATAGCAATAAGAAATGCCGGCATTGATCAACGCATTTTTGATGGTCGGACTGCATTTCTCGCTTTCTACCATCACGAAGAACCGAACCTCAGGCATTGCCGAAATCAGACCCCAATAGTCGGAGTCGCTGGATACAAGAATGAACGAGTCCACATTGTTCTGATAATACTCACGGCAGGTCCCGGTGGTCAAACGAATGTCAACAAGTGACTTGTTTTCTTTGATGCGTTCGATCAGGACATGCTCAATTGGAATTTGGGTGAAGCGCTCCAAAATCTTCCACGCCGATGTGGTATGAATATCATCATAGAGGATGATTTTACAAATCTTATTGAGTAGTGCTTCCTGATTAAGATTGTTCAAGGTTGCGTACAGTTTGTAGGGATCGGAGTTTTCACAATCCACCACAACGACGACGCGCTCACTCTTGTCCAGGAACTTGTATATACCAGCCTTTGTGAGGTTACCGGCATCAGACACTTTGCTCAAGTCTGTGAAATAATCCTCATTGGCTTCATATAGAAGCGAAACAAACTTCTTGTCATTGTAGAGGATGTTGCCAGAGTCCATGTAGGACCAATTGATATAGACTTGGTACGGGTACTTATTTTTGTTGGCGTAATAATCTGCCGCTGCTGCCTTGATGCCCTTCTTGTTGAGGCCATCCGGCATGAGGAAGAGCTTCCGGACATATTCCCACTTCAGCCATAATGGAAACAGCGACTTGCAGTTGTTAATGCGGTTGCTGATATGCTTATTGATATCTACAATATACTCGGCAGGCAAAGCTCTGGATCTAACAATCGTAATACCATCCTGCAAGAGTTCGTTCAGGCTATCCTGCGGAACATACTCTGGAAGCGAGTGGAGATTGCACATATCGAAACGCATACGGTTATTGATGGCTTTAAAATTGAGTTCCAAAGCCGTTCGAATCATGCAGAGGTTGCGCACGATGCGGGCATTCTTGTCTGCGTGTAATTTCTCATACCATTCCATCTTTGGTGGTTCATATTCGTTTTCAAAAATGCGCTTTTGGACTCCGATTAAATAAGCCACCTTCGAAACAACAGTATAAGTACTGTTCTCATAGTCAGTATATGCTTTTCTCGGGTTCCGAGTCGCTGTATCATCGTATGCCTGGTTATTCATAAAAGCCCCCTATTCCACGGGTCACGGTACAGCTAAATACTGCAAAAACTGATGTTTTCTTGCGCTTAGAATACCATATTCAAGGGCTTCTGTCCATTAGTGCCGACAATTAACTGACCGAGATATTGGTCTGTCCTTCGTTCTCCCACTCAAAGAGTTCAGGCAGGGCTCGTGGCGCATAATCGCGGGAGCGCGTTCCCACAATGCGAGCTGATGGATCGTTCTCCACAAACCGCTCAGGGCGCTGCTCTAAGATGAAATCGATCCAAGCGATTGCATTCTTGCACTTGCGCCGGCGCACACGGGCATCGTGCAGAAGTTTATAGAGTTGGTATCCATGTGAGGCATCCAGGTTATAGAACTCCGCTGCGTGCTCGATGTCTTCAATCTCCAGCTCCGCCTTCCGCTGGCCGGTCACCAGTGTTTCTCTCTGGCATTGGATGGTGTGAATGAAATCACTGAAATTCTTCAGCCGTGTCAGGTAGAATTCAGGCGTCAGTAGCTCCAGTTGCAGATCAGGATTTTTGGGATTGGGGTTTGAGATGAAGATGACCTTATACTTCAGGTTTTTCATCGCCTTTGGCAGCAAAGAGCAGTATTTCTCTGCCGTCTTCTTATTGTTGAATGTATGCGCGCGATCGATATAGGCAGTGGTGATCATCTGATTGTTGCCGATAATCTCCACATAGCTTTTTCCATTGCTGATAATCCAGGGCATATTTGATCCTCCTTCGTCCGAATAGAAATAGTGGGCGCACATGATGGAAATGCCAGTTCTGGGTGTTTGGTTGAACATGTCCTCCTATGCAATATTGATATAGAGCCATCAGGTGGTTCTAAGGGCGCGTAGGAGTTGTGCACGAGCCACCTGCGCAGTCTGCTGTTTCACTCCAGCTTTCAAGTATTCAATGGCATCATTCCACTGGAAAAGTGTGTATTCTGCTGCATCAAAAGTCTCAAGAAATGCGGCTAAACGGGATCGACCGTCAGTGGACAGGAACCGCAGGTCAGAGAGGTATTGTACTTTCATGAAGGTTGCTGCTTCATCAAGTAGACATGGAGTGTGATTGGTCAAATCGGAGTTCCTCTTGCAGATGCAACGAGGTCGCACCCTCTTTTTTTTCATTTGTGCCATATAGTTGGGAGGCATCGAAGTGATCGCAGCGAAACATCGTACCATCGGACATATAGATTTCCGCTCTGCCATCGGATTCCATCTCCACACGGATAATGTAGCTGGTGTTGACAATCGCGATACCGAGGTTGATAAATCTGCCCATGTTTGATATTCCTCCACTTGTTTTGGAATAGAAGGCCGCTGCCGGAGCAGCGGCCTTCGTTATTTACTTGGTTGGAACGAATCCGGTAAAACCGGTATGGCCTTTATTGGCGATTCGCTCGATGTCTTTGTCCGTTGCAAAGACGAAAGGCTCAATTTTGCCGTCAGACATCAGCATCACAAAAGCGCAGGGGCAGATTTCGCTGTCGCCATCATCATCCAGATAGACAGCGCTGACGCCCTGGCAAGGGATGATGGCACGAATGGAGTTGTAGTCATTGACTTCGTCGTGAAGGTCGATCTCACTGTGGAAGTGCTGACCATCTTTGGTGAGGATGATGCATCCGCCATCTTCCTTGGGAATGATGCGGGCGATCATGTCGCTGTTCAGCAGCTCACCTTTGGTACCAATAGGTAAAAACTTGCTCATGATAATACTCTCCTCATGTTCAAAAGATCAGCCCCGAAGCGTAAGCTCCGGGGCTGGCGGGGGTTATAGGAAACGACCTCTCTCGAGATCAATATCCGGTCTTCGGCAGCGGCGTGGTATTGAAGCGACGGACGGTAGTGACCCAGGTGGTCTTTGCCGTCTGCCACTCATTGAGATACTGGCCCCCAACATCGGCACGATTGATGATTTGGTAGCCATTGCTCACGGTACCAAGCACCTGCACACGCATGGTAGGCTTCACAACAGAAGAGAAGCCGCTGGGCACCGTGCCAAACTCGAAGCGGACATCGGTAACATACTCGCCCTGCACGAGCCGCAGCGTAGCGGCATTCAGGCTCAGGGAATAGTTGTTGGAGGTCAGCAGGTTACTGGCCAAAGTCCGGTAGTCATTGAGATTGGTCTTAAAGGTGACCTTATAGTACAGGCGCGCATTGTAGGTACCCGTGCTGATGCTGAGCGCACGCGTCGCATCCGTAGGAATGCGATCATGCCAGAAGAAGTGGTTGAGCGCGACATTGGAGGTATTGGCAATACCGGAGAAGTCATAGCTCATGGTCTGACCGGACTGCACTTCATAGTTGCCGCTCTTCTTGATGGTCACGCCTAGGGTCGCGGGCTTATTGTAGGCGGAGAGTTTGATGATCTGACTGGGATACTCGATCTCAGCTTCCATCTTCTCGCCACTCAGCTGATAATACTTCGGTGCGGACACCTCCGTCACGAAGTAGCGGCCAAGAGGCAGGGGGCCAGAAGCGGCAACGCCACGCGCGTCTGTCACGATATAGCCAACAACCTTGCCAGAGCGGGCCTGCGTGATCTCAAACACAGCGCCTTCCAACGGGGTGCCAGCAAGCTGACCTGTGACGGTGTTGTCTTCCGAGCTATACTTCCGGATCTGGATCTGACCCGTCACAGCACTATTCTCCCACTCGATCTGTGCGCATTTACCACGTTCGACATAGACGGTCTTATACTGCTCATCGCGAATATAGCCATCCGCCGCCTCCAGTTCACGCAGGTAGTACTTTCCGGGTACCAGCTCATCATCAATGTAGATGTAGCCGTCCTGATCCGTTGTGTACTCGCCGATCGGGTTCTTCCCAGAATCATAGAGCACGAACTTGACACCATAAATGCCTGCACCAGTCGCTGCATCGATCTTGTGGATCATGATAGAGGCCATGCGCTGGTTGGTGATCTCTACCGTCGTAGTCTCGCCATCCTTGACGCATGCATTGACGGGCGTAGTATCGAGTGCGTATCCGTCTTTCGCCTTGCGCTCAACGATGGTATACCAGCCACTCTCTGCGTTGGGGATGCTGATGACGCCGTCGCGGTCGGTGGTATAGGTCCCGAGGATTTCACCATTGATTTTGCGAATCTCGAACTTGACACCACCGAGCCGCTCTCCGGTGTCCTCATCGGACTTGATAATCTGCAGGCCGCCCGCAGGGACGTTATATACGATCAGAGTCTGAAGATCGTCGGGGTTAACAACGATGGTCTGGCTTCTTGTGGCTTCGTCGATGGTGTAGCCAGGGATCGTTTTCACTTCCGTCACAACAAGTGTGCCGACAATATCTCTGATGAGGATCTCGCCATTTGCGTCAGTCATATAAAGGCCGTTGGAAGAGAGCTTACCGCCCTCATCTGCCACAAAGCTGCCATCGCTGTAGGTGATGCGGAACTGAACCCCTTCCAGAGGCTTCTTCGTGACGCTATCAAGCTTAATGATTCGAAGCCCACCGAGCGGTTGGTTGCGAAATTCCAGCGTAATCATCTCGTTGGATTTGACCTTGACCGTCTGAGGAGTATCATCCAGCAGATAGCCATCCTTGGCGCGCGTTTCTTTGATGATAAGCGTCGTGCCAGGGGCAATGTCGGTAATGGTGAAGGTACCAGTACTATCGGTAATGAACTTGCCATTGGCATTCCCAATGAAATTGCCGTCAGAATCGGTCACGAGGAACTCAACATCAGAGATTGGTTCATTCGTTGCAGCGTCCACCTTTTTCACCAAAACGCCACCCTTAGGCTGATTACGGAACTCCACCGTGATGACTTCGTTGGACTTAACCTTGACCGTCTGAGGGGTATCGTCCAGGATATAACCATCCTTGGCACGAGTTTCCTTGATGACGAGTGTGGTGTCGGGAGCAACATCCGTAATGGTAAAAGTACCTGCGCTGTCCGTCACATATTTGCCGTTGGCATTGCCGATGAAGTTTCCATCGGGGTCGGTCACGAGGAACTCAACATCGGAGATCGGTTCGTTCGTTGCAGCATCGACCTTTCGAACTAGCACGCCGCCCTTGGGCTGGTTGCGGAACTCCAGCGTCATGACAGAGTTTCGCTTGATCTTGATGCTCTGCGGGGTATCGTCGAGGATATAGCCATCCTTGGCGCGCACCTCTTTTACAATGACCGTCATGCCAGGAGTCAGGCCGTCAATACGGATAGTACCTGCGCTGTCGGTCACGTAGCGGCCATTCGCCGTACCGATTACACTTCCGTCCGAGTCGGTCACAAGGAACTCCACATCGGAAATGGGAGCGCCGGTCACGGCGTCCTTTTTGACGATGAGGAGGGAACCCATCTTATCATTGCCGAAGGTCACGGTGATCACGTCCTGATCCTTGCCAGAGAGATAAACGGTTTCCGTGGCGTCGGTGATGACGTACCCGTCCGGCGCGGAGATCTCCTCGCAGACATAAGTGCCTGCGGCGAGGCCTGTTAAAATGGCGGTCCCGTTTTGCGAGGTTTTGATCTCTCCGACCACAGTACCGCCAGTGCCGGAGGTGCCGCCGAGGTAGCGGACGCGGAACCATGCGCCCTCCAACGGCTGGCCGCTCTCGCTGTCCACCTTGCGGATGATGATGGCGGAAAGGGGCGTGTTCTCGAAGGTCAGGACTTTACTCTCACCACCGGAGATGAAGCATTCCTGTGTGGCAGGCTCCTTAATGGCATACCCGGACGCCGGCTCCAATTCCGTTACTTTGTACCAGCCATCTTTTACTTCGGGGAGAATGATCTTTCCGCTTGCGTCAGAAAAGTAGGTGCCGAGGTCGTTGAGCTCGCCGGTGTCGGTGTGGTTGCTGCCATACCAGATCTGGAACTTGGCACCCTTGACGGGATCACCGGTGACGCTATCCAACTTGCGGATTTCCAGACTGGGCTTGAGAGCGTTGAAGAAGGTGACGGTAGAGGTTTCGCCGGGCTTCAATGCCACTTCCTGCGGGATGGGGCAGAGAATGACATGGTTGGGAACATTGATCTCCGTTACTTTGAATGTGCCAACAGGAACAGAGTCGAGGAAAATCCGCCCATGGTTATCGGTCGTGGCGCTGGTAGAAAAGCTGCCGTCGATCTGCTCGATACGGAAAGTGACGCCCTCGATAGGCTCTCCGTTGGCAATGTTTTTCTTCAAAACTTCAAGTCCGGGCTTTTCGTAGTCCACAAAGGTGACCTCGGAGGTTTTACCGGGGCGCAGCGCCACGGTCTGCTCCGTATTGCTCACAATGTACGGCTCTGGCACGGATTCTTCCCGTACTACATAAACATCTGCAGGAATGGCCGAGAGCGTTGCGGAACCGTCCGTGCCGGTAGTAACGGACGTGGAGAAGTTGCCCGTGACAGACTTAATGGAGAACACCGTCCCGGCAATCGGCTTGCCGCTCATGGCGTCGCGCTTGATGATCTTCATATTGGGCAGTGCGTAATTTTCTGCCACAATGGTATACTGCTTGTCGCCATCAGTGGTATCGACATAGACGCTGAGGGGCGTGGAGTCCGCACAGAAGCCCTCCGGGGCCTCAACCTCAACAAAGGACCACAGGCCTTCTGTGACATTCTTGACTTCAATGATGCCGCCATTCATCGTCACATCACTACCAACGATCTGACCGTCGCGGTAGACGTTAAATTTAGCGCCGTCCAGGCCGCGGGTGGTGCCGGCGGCTACCTTTTTTAAAGTAATGTCAGCGTCACCCGCAGGCGGCTGATCCGGTTCATCGCCAGGAGTGTTGGTAACCAGCTTTCTCGGCGCGTAGTAGTTAAAGAAAGACTGTCGGCCCTTGACACTGGACTTTGCGTAGACCGCCCATTTGGCAGCATCATCTTCGACAACGGTAGCGACGATGCCCTGAGCAGCGTATTCTTCGATCTGCTTCTGGAATTCTGCGTCTTCCTTGGCCTTCTGGTTCAACATCCAATCGATATAGCCCATGTACATTTCATAGGTATCAGCGTTGGCGTAACCACCGCCATCGATGTCACCATCGCCCTCACCCTTGAAGGTCTGGTGATCCCACACATACGTCTGCGCAGCCATAAAAAGGCTGCCGGGGATGTCACCCTTATAGTCCGAAATGAACGTCATCATCCATTTGAAGTTTTCAAGCTGCTGGGCATCCAGTTCACCCATGCCGCTCTGCGCCAGCGCCGTTTTCAGCACGGTATCCGCGTCCGCTCCGGTGGCGGAGGTATAGGTGTAGCTGTTCAGAAAGCTGGCAGTGCCCCAGCGGTAGCCGTAGCCGCGGTCAAGGCAGTACAACAGCTTGCCTGCGGCCATGGGAGGCTTATAGCTGTAGGGAGTGCCGTCATGGAGAAGCCGCGTTGTCCAATAATTCGTGTTGCTGGTGGGTTTAATGCCTGTGCCCGTACTGGTTGCAGCGAATGCTGTGGTTGGAAACAGGCTGAGAATTGTCATAATCAGCAAGAATGCTGAGACAAGTCTGGTTTTGATTGATTTCATAAGAGATCTCCTTCATTTGTAACACAAGAAAAGCAGGTTGAGTTTCCTCAACCTGCTTCGTCGAATGATTCACTTTTCGAACTGACCATTTTGGAATGGATTGATCCACCGCAGAGGCAATCATTGATTAGCCTATTGCGGGAACGTCCACCCATGTGACCTCGCATCCGTCTACGAGGAAGACCTGCACACAGTACCAACACGCCAAGCCATTACTGTCCGTGCCACGCGCTAAACCAACGCCAATCTCGCCGTAGCGAGCATTCAGCATGTTATCCGCATGGCCCTTGGAATTCGACCAAAGATTGACGACGGCATCAGATAAAGTCTTGTGCTGTTGTTCGAGGTACAGTTCTGTGATGCAGTGGATGTTTTCGCCGGTGCGTCGGCTATCTGTAACGGTATTGCTTCTGCGTCCATCGGGGCGAGTGTGAGAATAAGCACCACTAGCCGCCATCTCATCTGCGCGGACTTGAGCCGCATCCATCAGAAGGTTATTAACCTTCAATACAGCAACTCCCTTATTAAGCCGCAGGGTGTTGGTACGGGTAACGACATCCTTCTTTATGGCATCAACATCAGTCTGGTGGAGTTGGCCACTTGTCTTCTCTCCCTCTTGCTTTGTAGGCGCAATCCCAGTATAGGGCTTGTCCGATTCGACCTGGACGCATTTGGCAGTATCATCCCAAAAGACGTTAAAACCGACAGCCTGGCCAATATCACGCAATTTCACATAATTGTGGCCGTTGATCACATACGCCTCCATGGGGGTAAGTGTGCCATCCACAAAAATCTGATTGTTGCTGAGATCGGCAAGAATGCCGGAAGCGTATGCAACGCTGCCGCCAAACATGACTGCGCCGACAACCATGCCGGAAAGGAATGAAATGAAACGCTTTTTCATGTGAGTCACCTCGTAGAAGATAGTTTTCCAGCCACTCTCTACGCATGTTCTTCAGCCGACTTTCTGATTCGAGCAGGCTGCGATGCCTGCCATGAGGATATCCGCTTTGGAGAGTTTGTGTTCACTCAAAAGCTGACGCATCTCCTCATAAGCGGAGCGCGGCAGAAGCATATGGACGGTTACGGTAGCTTCTGCGGGAATCGATCGGGTGCGATTCTCACGATTGCGAGGCTTTTTACTATTCATGGTTTTCCTCCAATGGTTTATCGAATCTCTACGGCCTGCACACACAGGCGCAGAGAGGGCTGGTTAGCAATACAGGTGATCAGGGTGATGCGATTATCTCCCATCTCATTGAGGTAAGAGAAATCGGTGTAGGAGATCGCACCAACGAATGTCACTTTGTAGGTCTTCGTGCCGATTGCGGTCTTGTACTTAACAATGTCCCCAACCTTCACATTCTTCAGCTTTCCGAAGTAGGGATGGTTCCCTCTGTTGTGGCCGAACAAGCCAACATTCCCGGTGTAGAGGCCGGAAGAACTGTAATGACCGGCGCCCTTAGACATGGAACTGTCGGTGGCGCCTTCATACACTTTGCAATTCAGCCCGACACGGTCAATGGAGACTTGGCCGATACTGCCATCGCTCTGCTTGAGATCGTTCAAGGTGACAGAGGGTTCATACGGCATCACGATCGTACCACCGTCGGAGATGATACTGGAACTACCGAAGTCGGACTCCGGGTACTGCGTATTCGAGCTGCTCCCGCCAAAGCCGTACTGTGTGTTGCCATTCAGGTAGGGATTATTGAGGGAGCTTTCCAGAAATTCCTGACTGAGTCCGTATTGGATCTCAGGGATGTCGTAATCGATCTGATTGCGTGAGCCGTAACGATACTCAGCGTCGTAGAGATCCTCGTAGTTCGTGCTGCCGTAATAGACAGGGTCAGGAGAGGTTTTGAAGGAATAGTCTGCGGCACTAACGAAAGTCACCATGCCGAGTGCCATACTCAGCGCACAGCACAAGGTCAAAAGTCGTTTGAGCTTCATATTAAGGTTCCTCCTCATAATTGGATTCACCTTCCTGAGAGCCAATATCGACTTTGAACCAGTACGAACCGTTGACCTCACCAACGGTGTGCTCGACAGTATTGTCATAGCAACGGATGGCGATGGTCTGGCCGAAGAGCTTCTTTGCGACTGCCTGATCCACTTCGATTGCAATCACACCTTCAGGAATATCCTTCAAGCGGTCAATACGCAGCTCGGGATTCTTGGCCTTCAGATGAAGCCGGCCGCATTTTTCATATTCGTTGCCTTTGCCTGTTGCTTTGTAGACTGTAGTATTCTTACGAAGCGTGAGGCCGAGGAACAACAGTGCGGCCAAAAGAGCGGTTCCGCCGATAATGGAGATCACCAAGACCGCACCTTTGAAGGTGGGTTCCGCTTTCGTCGGTTCAATCTTGGTGCCCAGGTAGGTTACGGTATAGAGAATGCTGGAAATACCAGAGGATACGACAGTGCCTTTGTATTCGGCGGTCGTAATATAGCCAGTTGCGACGGTAGAACTGGCAGAGCCCGAATAGGTGGCTACCGCAGAGTAAGTTGCCGGGACGAGCTCATCGCCGACCAAAGCAGTACTCTCAACGCTCCAAGTTACATTGGAGAGGCTCAAAGTTCTGCCATTCTTCTCTACGGTCTTATCGATGTAGGAAGAATCATTTCGGTCGAGGCCGGTGTAGTTCTTGGTTGCGGTGACAGTGTAAGAGCTGCTCTTGTAGCCGGCTGCCTCCGTCTTGATCGTGCTATGGTCCAGAGACAGAGTACCGGAAGAAATGCCATCGTCGAACTCGATCGTGGGCTTCAGCTCTGCGAGGATATCTTCGAGGTTCTTACTGGCAGTTGTGACAGTGACGACCTCAGTGTGCAGATTCTCTTCCTGAAAGTGCTGCTCTTCTTTGATGATGTCACCCATGGAGTACAGGAATCCATCATGCTCGAAGTCCTCTTCATAGAGATCAGCAGGGTCCTGGTCGGGCAGGAGCGTATAGGTCTTGATCGCGAGCTGCTGCCCGTTGAGATTCTGATAGGTCACATCGTCCGGAATGTACGATGCTGCACTTGCTCCCACCGTCATGGACATGGCAACGACGAGAACAAGCACCAAGGAAGTGATTTTTTCCTTCATGGATCTTGATCCTTTCTGTTCGTGGGTGTCATGCGACCGGGTTAGTCGGATGATCACCGGTAGTAAGGCGGCCTTTGCCGCGCTTGTATTCGCTGATGCATTCTTTCAGCATGGCGAGGAGGTCTTCGTAGGTCAGATTCATCGAAAGCCAGAGGCATTGCCGGAACATGTAGATCATGCTGTCATCTGCCAGGAAGACGGAGTGCCAACCTGTGACCGAGTCCAGATTCAGTTCGTTCGCAACGCCATACATCTGGTCGGCATTGATGTCTGCGAACAGGATCTTATCAGCGACAATGATGGACATGATGGGATAGCTTCGAATCATGGAGACAAGGACGACGCAGTCAATCTCGTCGTCCTTGTGGATGGCGACATAGGTGTCACCATGCTGCTCCACAATGTTGAGGCAGGACCGGATGACCTCCCTGCAGTGAGCGTCAAGAGCATCTCGGCTGCTGGGAGAGTATTTCATAAGGTTACCTCAATCTGGTATGGCGTTTGATGATTCTGGTGATGAAGCCCAGCGCAATGCCGTTTTCCTCATCGACTCCGGTGACACGGAAGCTGACCGTATCCAGTCTGCTGGGCATGTCGATGGAACGATAGAGCTTAGTCTTGGCATTGACGCCCACCTGAAGGCGGACGAAGAACACGCGGTCTTTCACGCCGGTAACGACACCGAAATAGTTGGAGTTGGGAGTGATCTTCTCCAGGGCTGCCCGATCGGGATTCTCAGATGCCTCTTTGATGGAGAGGGTGACCGAATAGACATCCCGCTCCTCGTTGTAAGAAACATCCATGACCCTGGCAACGACCAGATCGCCGGTGGAGTGCAGATCCGCAATGTCAGAGAACCATTCCCAGGAGACATTGCGGGCATAGATCTCAGTATCCACACCGCAAGCCTCCACCGTCATGGTGTTGTTGCCGACACCCAGAACACGGCACGCCATCAGGATACCGGGCTTTACACGGCCGGTGGCATAGTACCGCTTCTGACGCTGCAGCATGGCCGCCTTACGGGAACCAACTGCCGCACGATTGCGGATATCCACGGCCGCTGGGATGAAGTCTATGGTCGCACCCAGCATACGCCCGATCTGGATTCTGACAGATCGAGGAATGGGATCCTCTTCAGGCCATTCCGTCAACACCATCTCACGAATGGGGATCAGGATGCGGAGGCCTTCAAAATCAACCGGGCAAACAGGAAGACCATTCTCGGTCTGAATAATGCCGCTGCTGACGATGCCGGTCAGGATCTGCTGCCTGCGCGCTGCGCCGGCAAGATAGCCCCACTTGGCGTCTTCGCTATCCTCACGGGTAACGCCACGCTCCAGATCATTGAGTTCAAGCAGGTCATCACTGCCTTGACGCCGGGGCGCCTGAGGCGGCACAGGTTCAGAAACAACCGGTTCCTGAACGACCTCTTCAACAGCTTCAGTTACTTTCTTCTTAGGCATTTCTTCTGCTCCTTTCCTAGAAGATGTCATCCGCATTCACAACCTCGCGCTCAGTGTTACGGGCTGGCTTCGCAGGTGGTTTCTTCTGCCGATTGCCGCTGCCCTTTTCCACAGGGGTGGCCATGGATGAGGATGGTGAAGGGCCGGTTGCAGATACAGAAGAAGCCTGGCTGGTCTTCCAGTCAGGCTCATGCAGGATCGCTTTGCGGCTCTTCAGCTTTTTATAGTCCGGATGCAGGGAGTAGTCATAGCGCTTGGCTCGCATGACTTTCTGACCTCGAATGAAGATCAGAACTTGATCCGGGGGTAAACGCAGGACCTCATCAGGGGTAAGCAGTTGACGCCGGCCAAGTGAGTTGGTCTTGCGGAATCTTGGTGTGTAGTTGGTGATGTGCATGGTATTGAGTTCCCGCATTGTACCCTCCACTTCAACAGAAGCGGTACCAATGCGATCACTGAAGTACTCCGCCGTAAGCATATCGGTACAACCCAAAAACACCGTGGAGTCACAGGCACCGAGGATCTCCTGCCATTGGTCATCAGGGTATCGGTTGCGCATCTGACCTACATTTTGGAAGAATACGGCTACCGAGCATCCGCGTGACCGGATGGTAGAGCACTTTTTGGTGAAGTCAGGGATCAGGCAGCAGTTCGGAAATTCATCTAGCACGAACTTGACCTTAGTGCTCAGCATACCGCCTTCGCAGTATCCATCTGCATAGCGAATCAGGCGGATAAATAGAAAGCTGAAGAATAGAGAGCTGAGAAAATCAAAGGTACTGTCCTGATCGGACACAATGCAGAAGTAGGCACACTTTTGCTTTCCCGGAAGTTCCAGATCGATCTCGTTATAGGAAGTGATGTTCCGCACCTGCTGCGCCTGCAGTACGGCCAGCTTGCTGCCTAGGCCAATGATGACACTGGTTCGAACCGTATCGCTGGACTGCTTGAAGATGGCGTAAGGTGCGGCTGCAGGGGATGGCGGAAGAAGCTCGCCGGTGTATTGGTTCACATGCTCATGGCTGATACTGGCCATGATGTCGGACAGGCCCTTCTCCGTCTGTGTATAGAGCAGATCGTAGACTGTAGCCAGGTTGCGTTGCTCCGGGGGCATTTCCAACGCCACATACAGTACCAACGCTTTTAGCAGGTTGAGCTCAGCGTTGTACCAGAAAGCATCTTTCGAGTCTCCGCTGGTGTTTTGCAGTACGATGTCGGCGAAGGTCTGAGCCATCAGTTCGCTGGAACCAACTTCGTTGAGGCAGTTCCACGAATCACTATGATCCATTTCAATCAGGTTGAAGACCTTAACTGTGTATCCATTGTCTCGAAGGTATTCGCTCATGGATTCATACAGTTCAGATTTTGGATCGGTAAGGATCAGGCTCTCACCACGCTTCACCGCCTGGAGGACCAGATTTCGGGATATGGATCTGGATTTGCCTGTGCCCGACGAGCCACATACGGCGAGGTTGGAATTGAGGCGTGTGTTTTTGGGGAGTGTGAGGATTTGACCATCAGGCAACATGCCAAGGATGTCCTGCTCGGTCTTCTTCGCACTTGTCACATCAAAGCAGGCGCTTGCCTCCTTCGGTGACATGAAGCTCGCTGTGCCGTAGCTACCAGAGCTTGAGACAGTGAGATTCCGATCGGAATCGGTGACTCCGTTTTGGCCCCATCCGATCCGGAGTCCAAAAATGCAGATGAGTACAATTCCCACCACTACCACACCGATGGCAATCAGGCCTTCTGGAAAGTGGAATATGGATCGAAAGACATCTGCAAGCTCCAGGGATGGGAGACCTGGGGAGACGCTATAGTCACTGCCGGCCGCCTTCCATGCGTTGATGTTGATCATGAACTGGGCGATAATGCCGGCAATATACAACACGCATGGGATCAGGACAGCAAGGCTAAGGGTTATTTTCAGTTTTCTTCTTTCCATGGTTATTCATGCTTTCTACTGGACGCACTTCGATGGCCGGCCCGACAATTCCCTGAACCGTTTGAGTCTGGTAGTCGAAGCAGAGCATAATGGGGCTTCCACGGAATCCTTCTGGGATCGGACGGATATCCGATAGTTTCAGGAGATCACATTGATAATTCAGAATGACCGGTTTGTCGTGCTGGACATCGATGGCGTCATACTCCCGGTTGGGAGTCCGTGGTGGATGGTAAGGTGCAAGGATGGCCTGGTTCAGTTCCAGCGCCATGTCCGGATTGAGGATGATTTTCATTAGAGAATCACCATCGGGGTTGTTGGTTAGGAAGAGACACTGGGCGAAGAATGTGGAAACTACAAAGTACTTGTTGCCAAATGGTTTTGCACTGTGGCATAGGCGCTGCGCCACGCTCATAGTAGAGCCGATCACGACCTGATGGATCGTGGTGACGCCAAAGCCTCTAGCCAGAAGTAAGCTCTTCACAGCTGCGGCGTAGTTCTCCTCACTGTTCTTCATCCAGTACATCCGTGTGCTACCGGTGAAGTAGAGGAAATAACAATGCTTCCCCTTGACCACAATACCAATCGTGCGGGAACTCTTGGAAACGGATTCCGGTGAGTACTCCTCGATGGCGACTCGCAGTTCGTGGGACGCATAGTAGTAACACTGGGTTGGATCTGGGGTGATTGTGTTTGAGGTGCGCTTTGCCGGGGACATCAGGGATGGCTTTTGTGAGATCAAAATCTCTGCATCGGCCGCATGGGCCATGACCGTGCCCACGGCGATAGCGTGAAGTCTCAGGATTTTATCGACTTTTGATGGGTACACGCGCTCGGAACAATTGATTCGAGAATAGATCATGGCCACTGCCTCAGGATCACTCTGCGCCACATAATCAAATCCCTTCTGCGTTAAGCTCAGAGACCGGATTACATGCCGCTTATGTTTCCTGCGGTAGCACTTCACATAGCCCTCTCGAATCGCCCGATACATCACTCTGCGATTCCACTCAGCACCACCACCGATGCGAACCGCCAACTGCGTCGGAAACTCAATACAGTACCCAACAAACCACAGCAGTTCAAGCAACCGATCGTTCTTGCAAGTAATCATAGGCACTCCAATCTTGAAAACAGTAAGGCTGCCGACAGGCTGCCCGAGGCTGCGGCATGCATTGCCGAAGTTGCGCAGAAACTGACCAAGCAAAAAACACCCAGCCAGAACACCTCACTCAAATCACTACCTATTTCTGCAGCCCCTGGGTGAGGACAGCCCGAAGGCTCAAAATCACTACCTATTTCTGCCTCTCATTCAAAGCAGGAATTGGTAGTTGATTTTACGTGGTTTTTAGCCCATGTAGAGAGGGTCTCGGGTCGCATCAGATAGAACTCTGTGCAGTCTCGATCAGACACCTTTGTGGCCTGAAGCACCGTACACAACAGCCCGCTGTCGTTGGTCAGTAGCATAGACTCGATCACATCCAGATATCTCTTGGTTTCGATGTTATCGTAGTCTCGAATGCGCCGCTTACCGAGTGCCTCATCGTAGTTATGGACAATGCAGATAGCACAGCTTCCGAACCGTTCCATCGGATTTTCCTTGAGGAAGTCGAGGAGTGCATAGCGCAGAGGGCGTGTCAGAAACGCCTGATTATCCCTCTGGTTTCGCTTCGGTAGGATTGCAGGCACTGTGATTTTGAGCCAGTCATGGGTCTCATCGATCCGAATTCCAAGCAGATCAGCCACCTCACCGTAGAAGTGTGCGGTATCATCACGGACCGTTCGAGCCGTGAGATTTCGCAGGGAGACCGTGGAAACTTCAGCGTTACGAACCAGGCTGAACAGTTTCTGCTGGGGGTTGAACTGATCCATGCGCTCCAGATTATTGGCTATCTGGAAGAGTTCATGGCTGATGCCGTCATAATCTGAAGCGACCTGGCGCATAACAAGGATATATTTGGGGTTTTCCATCGTGTAACCTCACATCTTATAGATTTGCTCAACACCATTCGGGCCGACTAAGATGCCATAATCGTTGACCAGTCTGGGCTCTACCTCATCCAGAGTGCTCAGATCATCAACAACGATCAGGCGGACTGTCGCTTCCGCAACCACGGTACGAGCTGCATTGATTGCAGGGATATTCTGCTTACTGCCAGGGATCAGGTCATAATCCTTGGCCGCAGAAGAGAACGATAAAATAGCCGGAGGGTCGCTTGCGCAGAAGTCCAGCACATTGTCTCGCATTTTGATGAATGCCCAGAATACCATGACAGATTCAAGGGTCTTTCCGTGGTCCAGCGAGTACCTACTTGTGGCAAGGAATTGGCCGTCCGGCGAAAAGTAGGCCAGACCCTCTCGCCGGAGTCGTGCGAGGATCTGGCCATAGGAACGATTGCTCAAATGATTGAAGAGCAACCGCATTTGTCGCTGTTCAACGACCCCGAAGATGGTCAGCAGCCGAATGATAAAGGCCACTTCTCGATCTCGGGCAGCATATGCAAACTTCATTTTGCTCTCCTTTGTGTAGACTTAGGAAACCGCATAGTGTAAAAGATCTTTGCTGTTACGCATAATGTAGAGCTAATGTAAACGACATTCGTGGTGTGTTTTCATAAGTCAGCATTATGCGCATTTTTAGCCATCTTTTCCTGGAGGATTTGATTGAGCTCCATGCGGTCTGTAGTGATCAACTGCTTCTCCAGAGGGGAAGCTTTGAAGGAAACAGTGATGTGGTTGGAGTTTGTTGAGATTAGGCCCTGGCCGCGCTCAAAACGGGTAATCGACATGATCTCAGCATCCGACAGGTGGAGGATGCTCTGTACTCTTCGGGCTTCATCGTCCTCCAGATTCAAAATGATCTTCGTCTTGGCAACATTCAGGATGCCTTTGCCAAATCGGCTCCTGTCAAGGTCGCCGATATCCTGCGTAGCTGCAACAGCTGCGCCGCCATAGCCACGGATGATTTTGAAGATTTCTTGGACCCATTCTCCGGCCAGCGCCTTTGCATTATTCGGGTTACTGGTATCGTCGTCTCCGATCAGCTCCCACGCCTCATCAATGAAGATGGCTTTCTCCTTGGTGCGATCCTCCTTTGCCTTATCCCATACATAGTCCAGAGCAACGAACATGCCCACAGGGAGCAGCTCGCCTGTAAGCTCAGAGATGTCCAGTACGGTATAGAGGTTATCAAGTTGGACATTGGTGTGTTGGTTGAAGGTCTTCGCAGAGCCGTTGACAAGACGATTGAGAATGTTGCCCATGCGCTTCGTTTCCGGAGACTCCATAAGGATCTCATAGACATCTCCCAGCAGGGGCATCTCGCGATACCGATCCGGGTGGTCTGGGTCGATCAGCGACTCGTTGTTGTGAGTGATTCCTTTTTTTGCATAGGTTCGAATCAGAGCCTCATCCAGAAGCTGACGCTCTTCATGGTTGATATCGGGGATCAACAGAGAGAAGAAGATGTGCAGCTGTTGGATCTTTTTTGCCAGAATGGAGTTCTCATTGACAACGCCATCTATCAGCTGATTGGCGCTCAAGTCTTGCTTACGGATCTCACAGACATTGATGCACTGCTTGGAGGCAGGGCTTATGGAGATAAACTCACCTCCGATATTGTTGCATGCGCGCAGGAACTCATGTCCCTTCAGAGGAGCGATAATGAATACCTGCGTGCTTTTACGCCTCATGCGCAAAGCGATCAGCTGGAGCGTGAAGGTCTTACCTGCGCCGCTTGTTCCAAGAAGTACCATATTGGCGTTTTTGTAAACCCGGCTATTGAAGATATCCACGATGACCAGGCTGTTGTTATGCTGATTAACACCGAGCAAGATGCCATTCTCGTCACTCATCTCAAACGAGGTGAAGGGATAGCAACTGGCCGCAGAGGATGTCAGCATATTGCGCTTGCTGGCCTCGAACAACTTCTTATCCAGCTTACAGAACGGAAGGATCGAGAGAAGCGCCTGTTCCTGCCTGAAGCGGCAGATACGAATGTCCATATCCTGTGAGATCATAAGGCGACGCACTTCAGAGATGCGCCACTCCAGGTTTTCCAGAGTATCTGCAGTAACCGTGACCAGGGTGTTGCAGTAGTAGAAGTCCTCGTAGTTCGCAAGACCTTCCTTCAGGAAGTATCCGGATCGAATGGCGCTTTCGAAATCATCGAAGTCCGTATTCGTGTCCGATGTATCCTTGAGTCGGCTGCGGTTAATTCGGATCTGCTGACCCAGCTTAGCCTGGATACGCTCTTTTGGCTCGCGGGAAAAGAAAAAGTCCACATCGATGCCTTCGCCCGCATTGACGAGAATGCTCGTCCAACCGGCGACCACTCGGGGGTTATACCCGTCAGAGGGTACGATCAGATACGCATGATAGACACCATCCATGACGACATAGGACCCATGGGTCAGGTCAATGGACTCAGGTGCCAGCACACTTTTGAGTGGTACAGGAACCGAAATGTCGGTGTCCTTCCGCGCTGCCTGCAGTTCACGGACCCGCTTCTCAACGGGCTTTACTTCGCAGGTGGCACGATTGAAAATGGTGTAGAGGACTTCCATAAGGAAGATGTTCTCATCCTCATGAGCGACAACGGCATTGTCACAGTGCAGAAAGTACTGACGCGCTGTTTGAACAGCGGTCTCCAGTGCAGATACAATCTCTGCGTATTCCGGCTTACGATTGGTGACTGCCTCATACTCAAAGATGACGAGGAAGCGTCGCGTGATGGCCTCACGGGAACCGATCGTCTGGATTAGATGGTAGTAGTCCAGTTGGAGATCCCGGCACTTGGGATTATCCTCTGCCTCCATTTCACGCTCAATGGTATTGAGGTGCTTGCCGATATCGGCCTTTTTTGTCAGCACTTTGATTTGGACCTTTACAGGAGAAATCTTCATCCAACTTGCGAAGCTGGCGACGATGTTCTTCTGCTCGGAAATGTTACGGAGCAAGAAGTTGATCGGCTCCACCTCGATCACACGGAGATAGCGACCATCTGTAGTCTCGATAATGCCGTTTCGGATATCTCTGACCGGGATGAAGTCCTCTGCGTGGAGAGGCTGCTTTTTCTTTGCAACTGATGATTTGTGCTTGCTTGCTTTATGGGGTTTCTTCACAGGTTTGCGCTTTTTCCGCTTCTTGGGTTTCTCCTTGATCTTGATCCCTAACTGCTCGGGCGGCTTAGGTGCCGACATTCCCGACACAGCCTTCATTGGTTTTTCAGGTGCCTCTGGAACCGGAGTGTCTGATCGGTATAGTGTCCTGCGATGGATGAGCCAACGCACCCAGTTAACAGCGAACTCAGAAAGCGAATCACCTTCAAATCCAATCACACCAAAGATTCCAAGTGGCAGAGACACCAGGCACAAAATGATGATCCGTGTAGTAAGGGAAAAGGGCAACTTGATAATGGGGACACCTGTTAATAAGACGAGCACGCAAGCTTCAATCGCATTGCGTGCTCGAATCATGCCGCCAAATAAGCGCCCACTTGTGAGAAAGTTTGGTGGGATATAGTAGACATCCCGATCTTCATTCGGTTTGCTCATATTTGGCCTCTATTCTGTTGTCAGTTACCGATGATCCAAAACGGCCCACCGGATCCAGCGCGCTTACTAGCTTCGTTGAGGATAATGGACATATCCCAACTCTTCTCGGAGCGCTTATAACTGGAAGGATCTGCGACGAGTATCTTTCCGTCAGCTGTGCAGCCGCGCAGCACAATGAAGTGGCCGCTGGAAGTGAAGTGTCCCTTTGTCATGATGGCGACCACGAGCTTTCCATCAGCTAGGGCATCAACGATGCGCTGGGGCTCTGTTGCCGTACAGCCCTCTACACTCAATCCCCAAGCCTCAGCAGCACCGGGAATTAAAGAGTGGTACGAGCCGTTTCCACTACACCAATAGCCGTTCTCATAGGCCCATTGTGCCATGTGAGGAGGATCGACAGTTTCGGATGTCAGGCTGGATACAACGATGGACATAGCGGTAGGCCCACAGGCGTAACCGCCAATGGTGTCTGTGCCGTACAGTTCGTACTTCCAACGTTCGTCCAACTGGTTGTAGTAGACCACCTGCGTCTCACCATCTGAGAAAATGACTCCGTCATAGGAAAGTCCCAAGGCAGAGAATTCGGTTTCACTCAGGCCCTGGTAAACACCATCGCCCAACAGAACGGTGAGGTTTTGCGCATACTGGCTTGCCAATAGCTTTTGGTCGTCTGACAGGTGGAAGACCTGATCGGCAAAATAAGCCTCGCCATTGTATGAGATGGTGTACACTCGGATGGTCTCATAAGTCGGCTCGGGAGGTTCCTCGGTTGTGGTGTCAGGTGCAACCGTTTCCGTGCTTTCTGCTTCAGGCCCAGAGGGGACTTCTCTCACCTCGTCTGTATAGGTGAACGAATAGAGTTTGTCCTTGTTTGCTGCAAGCAGGCTCTCCATATCATCCTTGGAAATGGAGGTCGCGTCAGTGTCTTTATAGGCACAGTACTGGGAAACGATTGCATTGGCGTTAAACACCACATCGGAACCGAACGGATTATTGACTTCCTTACTGTCGCAGCCGGAAGCAGCGAAATCACTGTCGATCCGTGCCAGCACATCATTGAGTCCCTCAGAGAGGATCATGCTGATGCCGCTGTTGATATCCGCCAAGTTCTGCACCAGCACCGTATCATCGGAAATCCCGTTAGGAGTATCAGTGCCATCGCCAAACAGGGATCCGAATATCACCGAGGGCAGCATGGCAATAATCAAAACCGGAAGCAAGATGACGGCTACGATGGGAATGATCCACTTCTTTGAGGATTTTGCGGCCTCAACGGCCGCCCCATGAGCGCCGCCAGTTGCGGCACCCTTTGCGATGCTGGCAATGGCTTTACCGGTTTTCGCAGCGCCAGCTACTGTAGATTCAGCAGATGACTGTTGCTGTCTGTTCTCTTCACTCATTAGACTTTATCCTTTCTCTTGGGTACGGGCGGCATTTGAGGAACAATGCGCTCCTCATACCGAATCTTATCGTCGCCATCCTTATAGGGAGTCTTCTCGACAGTCGGCTGTGCATATTGCCTGTACCAGGAAGAGCCATCTAACGTCTCTACGGTATCGTAGGGGCCGGTAGGAGCCATATACTGCTCAGTGCTATACATAGCGAACTCCCGTTCAGACTGACCATCAGGAGCAACTTCGTGTCCTGTGATGCGGCCTCCGCCAATTTCCACATTGCGGAATGTGGGAGGCGAACTGGGAACACCAGCCCCCTCGCGGACAGTGCCGGGAGATGGGGCCGTGGGGGTGGCAGAAGCTGTGTGCGTAGCAGTTGTGATCACGCCGGTCAATGCGCTTCCTTCAGAAACAGGTTTTGCTCCCACAGGAGAGGAAACCACCGGGTTGGGGGCACTGGGCGCCGCCCACGGTTGAGTTTCGGGTGGGATAACACCGGCTGCTGATCCTCCATCGAGGGTGACAACATCTTCGCCGTTCATTGGGGCAGGCGCCGTGGGAATTGTGACCGGATCATCCGTTTGTATCTCACTCGCCGCAGCACTTGAGTAGCCAAGATAACTGGTCAATGCTTCCGATGCCTGTTCTCCGGTGATTGAACCGACAGAGGATATATCTCCCTTTGCAACAGCTCCGATCACACTAGTTGCGAACTTGCCCCCGCTTGCTAAGCTGGAGCCGAACATAGCACCACCAATGATGCTGCTAAGACCAGATCCGGTACCTGTTGCACTTGATGCTGCAGCATTACCCACAGCTCGTTTGGTGACCCCGACAAGGCCGTTTCCGCCACCGGTAAATGCTGCGCCGGCTGCCTGACCACCATTGTGTGTACCGTGCGAGGAGTGACGATTAGAAACCGTGCTTCCAAATGCACCTGCAGCAGTGGCGATACCACGGCCGGCTACCATGAGTTCTGCCAGCATACTTCCTCCTGTCCTGCCGACATTGACCCCTAGGGAAGCCATGAAGCTATCGATCTTCTGACTCACTTTGAGAAACCCAATGGCACACAGGAACCAGATGAAGACATTGCCGGCAACTTCTTCTTGACTGGACGCTGCAATGGCACTTTCCACTTCACTCTCATCGATGGCAAAAGCAGTTGTGGACAGAGCACAGGTGAGCAACACGAGCACAAGTATTGTAAATATGCGTTTTCGCTTCATGTCTACCTCCTCATATGGACAGCGGATTGGCAAGGAAGTTGCCAACCATGCTTGTGAACAGGCGCAGGCACCATGCATTCATGATCAAAAGGAAAAGCTGACCACCAAGCATTCGGCACCACGCGCTGAATACGTTAGATGTGCTTTCTGACGCACCTGTCGCAAACGCAATGGGCGCCGTATAGATCAGAACTCCAACAAGGATATATCGTTCCGCTGCCTCAAACAGGAGCTTGATATAGTTCCAGGCAATGATGATCACAAGGATCAAAACAATAAGGCTCACGGATCCGGAGGCGAGGCATCCGACTATCACCGTGAGCACGCTACCGAAGTTGGAAAACTCAATGGGAGGTAGTGCTGTATCGACAACCCAGTCATATGGTGTGCCGGCGATTCCCAGGATGAGCACCATGATCTGATCGGCAAACAGTGCCAGAAAAATGAAGATGATAGACTTGATAGCGAGCTTGGTAGGGTCCTCCGCACTAAGGCCCACACCAAGCCCGAAGTTTTTGAAGAGCTGCCACACGAGGTTCAAAAGGATAAAGCCAACAGCAATCGCTACAAAGACTTCGTAGAGCGTCTCAGCGGCTGGAAAGTAACGCAAGAAAGTGCTCATGTCACAACCCAGCGCTCCAAGAACGGAGCCTGTGACCAGGTCCAGCAGGTTCATGATCTGCGTGGCAATCCACTCAACAATGCTGTCTAAGATACCCATGTAACACCTCCTGCGTCAGATCAGAAGCAGCCCAACTCGTCGTCGAAGCTGCTCTCAGGCAGGAAGTAAGCCGCTGTCAAGCACATGGCAATACCAGCGACGATACCGGATACCAAGCAGATGATGCTTTTTTTCATGTCTTGTTTCTCCTTTAAGGCGTCCAAGTGCCACCGGCGAAGAAAGGCGTCACATAGGCCATGATAAAGCCAAGGCTATTCAGGATAGCCCAAGTAATGATGATCCGCTTCAACCAGGCACGGGACTCGTCAACCGTCCGTCCGGATCTGGAGAAGTTCATCAGAAGAAGCGCAACGGCAGCCGTAACAACTGCGGCAATAGTGCTGATACTGAGGATTTGCGTATACACATCCTGCATGATCGCACTCGCCTTCGTCCAAATGGTATCCGCGGCGAAAGCACGAGTGGAAAACATGCTCAGCATCGTAGGCATCATAAATGCCATATACAGTCCACGACCAACGCTTACATTTCTGAATCGCTCCTGCAGCTTCTTGACGACGGCAGGTTTGTTCTGATTCATACTGGGAAGTCCTCCTTTCAACTAGAGCCGAAAAGAAAAGCCGGGGGCTTGGGCAGTGCGACCCAAACTCCTGGCTTATGCATGAAAAATGCCCCCAGCAGAGCAGAGGGCCGTCCATCGATGAAACTTTTCGACGCTATCATCTTAACATTTATGGAATACAGATGCAATTAAGCAGGACTTCAAATACAGTTCGGAAATAGTTCAATTTTAGTTCAGGGCAGAAATTGCTTGATGATTTCCATACAATCACGAGCCGTATAACCCCATAAAATGCGGTCTATGGCTTTGATCGCCATATTGAGGTAACTGTGATAAGTCACCATCGACATTTGGAAACCTATTCGCTCGAGCTCTGCAAGGATTGCTTCACGGTTGGCCAGCTTCCTCTCCGAGAAGTAGGTGAGATAGAGGATCTGGTACATCAACTCCCCATGATCCGGATCCAGCCTTACCGTGTTCAGCGCGTTTTTGATGATCTGAAGCATATTCTTGCTCCGTATGACCGTGCGTGCGTATCCTTCAAGCTTTGAGCCGGATAAATCAACCCCAGCAAGCTCTGCATTGACCTCCAGTGTGGAAAGCCGGGTTCCATGTTCCATCTCCATCCTGACATTCATGTCAGACTCCGAGATCTGGATCGCATAGGCCACCTTGCGGTATTGCTTGAGCAAGTACCTGGTGTTGTGATACTTTTCCACCGGCTTGCGTTTCATCGGCTTGTCCTCCAGATGATCTACGCCAACCTGAAGGCCAGTCTCAATCTCAGTCTTCAACGCTTCCTTCTCAAGCGCAAAGACGGGTGTGCTGTCAGAGGTCATGATTTCATCTCCTTTCCGAGTGTGGATTCTTTGGGCGGGTCACGACTACTCTTCTCCTGTTCAGACATCTCCCAGTCTAAAGAACTGTAGAAGACTAATGGAATCTGCCGAGCAAAAAAAGAGGAGCGAACCACCAGGAACACCTGTATTTTCAAGGACTTTCTGGCTTTACCTATTGTTTTCTCTGGCGGGACGCGAGACTCGACGCTGATATCGAGTTTGCTGTCGTCTGCTTCCACCACATCAATCGCCTTAGCAATACCAATGATCTCGCCAATCCTGCTTAGTTCGAGTTCCTCACAGCCTTCACCGTAGATCATCTCACGATAGCGGCACATTGAAATGACAGAGCCGCGTGAGCTGGAAAAACTCACGCGGCTGATAATTCCATATTCGCCGGCCTTCAACATGAAGCGTCCGACTCGGGACTTTGACCAGCCCCAACGACGAGCAAGGTAAGTATATGAGAGCAGCGGCATACCTCGCATATTGGAGTAATAGACAACCGGCATATACTCAGATCCTCGCACTTTAGGGTCATTCAGGATTGTGTGGAGCCACATATCCATGATGGCGTCCAATTCACTGAATACAATTCCGACTTCCTTTCGTGCAGTCTTCAGAAGCAGTCTGCCGACAGGCAGCGGGAAGAAAAAGAATCCCGATCCTTTATAGCTGTAATAGTTATACTGTAGGTGTGTGCAGTGCTCTTTCCAATCGGCAATCGTGAAGCGGAGTATTTCCTTTTCCTCATCCAAGATCTCAAAGGTAAGGAATCCATGATTCTCGAAGTACTCCATCAGCTCAAGCGCCTGAGTCTTGGAGTGGACTCGAAGGATTCTGGGCAATGCCCCGAGTTTGCAGATCCACTGACCCGGTGCCTGCATATATCGGTCGTCATTGATCACGCGTTCATTGGATCGAAAATTAGCGTAGCTGAAGAGCGCCATGAGACTGAATAGATGGACAGTTCCTTCGTTCCGGAAATCCTTGTGATCATTGAAGTGTCGGAACCACGGCTTATAAACTCTTACCTTCGGAAAGCACACCAACTGTTGTTTTTGTGTGCAGTTCATCTCATACACCTCCTTCCTGACAGAGTTGTAAATAGAGTCGATTCCAAGTCCCCTGGTCAGGGGGACACAGGCATTCCAGCCTCGGCCCATGCTTGTGGGTGCGTCGTCCCTCGGTTTGAGACCTAGCCGGACGAGTGTACCATTATTTTCCCGTGCTGTCGTCGCAATGGAGCTTGACCAGGCCCCTTTCACTTGCTCATAGTGGCTCGAACACGGTGATGTCTTGGAATCGTATTCGGTTTTCAAGGTACAGTGCTGTGGTAACAGGTTGAGAGTCTGCGGTCGGCAAGTCATAAAACACCTCGAATGCACCTCTCGTAATGAATGTAGAAATGGCACCCCTTTTGACCACCCTTCAAAAAAGAAAAATTTCCCCATCGACTAAAATAGGCTGATGAGGTATTATGAAAATGCATTGAAAACAAAAAAAGCACGCACCCACCATTTAAGGTGAATGCGTGCAAATGATAAGTCGGGAGGAAGCTTTGATTTTGGACTAAATCAGCATACTCACTCCATAGAACCGACTGTATGTCTATTATAGGTCAATCCTCGCTTTTGAACTCCAGAGCGGGGGAGACCATGGCGTTGGCAAAACCGGTGATGGGCACCAGGGTTCCGGCCCCCGCCCGCTTGGCCAGCTTGTCAAACCACCCAAGCCCGGTCAGCAGCGCCGCCGCCAGGATCAGGGTGATGGAGACGGCGCCGCCGGCTGCATCCTGATCCATCCCCCAGTTCTGATAGAGGTTGGACAGCCCCTGCCCCGCGGTACAGATAGCGCCGCCCACCAAAAAGGCCCACACCATATTTTTCCCCAGAGGGGAGGACTGAGAGTATTGGTTGACCAGTTTTCCATAGTCCTGATTCGTCATATCCATGGCACACCTCCGCGATCCAAAAAATTCTCGTTCCTAATCTCCCCTTCTTTTTCATGGATTATACGGCGGCATCTGCATAATTTTTTTGACGCGCCATACAATGCTCCAGGACCGTTCTCATGGAAGGAGGCATATCCATGTTTTATCCCAAAAAGCTGATCGTCCCGGTATTTGTCTGCGCCGTTCTGGCGGGCGTGGGCCTCCACTTTTTGTATGCCAGATTTCCCTGTACCCTCTCCGCCCTTCTTTCTCCCGTCTGTGAGAGCCTGTGGGAGCATATCAAGATCCTGTACTGGCCTTATCTGGCGGCATCCGCCTTCCTCGCCTGGGGCCGTCCCACCGGGATGCGCCCCTGGCTGCTGTCCCTTGTCATCCTGTGTCCCCTGATGCTGGTCCTGGGCCTGCTGCTCCATGCGGCGCTCGCCCTCCACGCCCTGTGGCTGGACATCGCCCTGTATCTGGGGCTGATGGCCTTCGGATTCTGGTTCCCTGTCCGCTTCTCCGGTCCCTTCCGGGGCTGGCGGTGGCGCATCCCCGCAATCCTGGCTTTCCTTCTGGGGGCGCTGATCCTCCTGTTTACCTTTTTCCCGCCTGCCGGGGTGCTCTTTGCCGACCTGTCCTGATTTTCGGCATGACTTTTGGGGGCCGGTGTGGTAAAATCCCTCTCAGGAGGTGAGGACCATGGTGCTGTACGGATTGGACGGCATGACGCACCGGAGCCAGGCCTACGGGCTTCTGGCTGTGGGACTGCGGGAGCACTGGGATCTGGAGCAGCTGCCCTCCATCGCCCGTGGAAAGCGGGGAAAGCCCCTTTTTCCGGACTTCCCCCAGCTCCGCTTCAACCTCAGCCACAGCGGACCCCGGGCCCTGTGTGCCCTGGACCGGGACGAGGTGGGGGTGGACATCCAGCAGATCACCCTGCGGCGTTCCGCTTTTCTCGACCGCCTGCTCTCCCCAGAGGAGCGGGCCTGGCTGCTGGGGCTGGGAGACGACCCGGAGGCCTTTACCCAGCTCTGGACCCTGAAGGAGAGCTTCTGCAAATTCACCGGTCTGGGTCTGACTCGGCCCGTCTCCGCCATCCCCGTCCCCCTTCCCCGGCAGATCCTCCCTTCCGGCGCCTGTCTCCCCTTCGGTTCCGTCTGCTTCACCCTGTTCTCCGGCCCCGGCTGGCGGGCCGCCGTCTGCTCTCCTGCCCGCTGCGCCTCCTCCATCCGCTGGCTCACGCCGGGGCAACTCCCTCCCGTTGGAAAGAAAATCCCCCAAAAGTGAAAAATCCCCTTTACATTTTGGAAGATCCCTGCTATAATAACGGAGCGCATTGAGAAAATGCTTCTTAATATGCGGCCGTAGTTCAATGGATAGAGCGTCAGATTCCGGTTCTGAATGTTGGGGGTTCGAGTCCCTTCGGCCGTACCAAAGAAAAAAGCTCCGAAAGCCTTGATTTTAAAGGGTTTTCGGGGCTTTTTCCATTTCTAAGAGCAAAGCTCTAAATGACTAAAATAGACTATTTCAAGCCATAAGGTGGTGGAAAAGGTGGTGGAAAAATCCGCCCCCATTTCTGAGGGCGGATCTGTCATCTCACGACATACTGATAATACTTAGCGAGCTTGTCCGGTCCGGCGTCCTTGTCGTCCAGGAACGCTTTCGCCATGTCCACATAGAAGTCGATATTGCTCCCCACGTTGAACTTTTTGGCGACCTTGACGTAATCGCTGTAGATCATGTTGAGTGCGGCCCAGAACTCCGCAGGGTCGCACTCGATCCCGCGCTGGGCCATGACCTGCTTGGCCTGCTCAAACGACCAATGAGGCCCCTTTGTGCCGTCCTCATTTTCCATATTGGCGGTCCATTCCTCCGCCATGCGGCGGTCGAAGGGCATGTGCCCGGAAGCGGCTCCATAGCCACTCATTCGCTCTCCACCTCTCCGGTATTCCATTTCGTTCATGCGGTAGTCGTGTTCAAACTCCCTGGGGGTCTTCATTTCACCCTCACCAGAAATGGCGAATCCGATCTTATTCATGGGCCTAGTCATCTCCCGTCTATCAGTATAGGCCGGAGGCATATAGTATGGATAGCCATAGTGGGACTGAGGGCCCGTCATGCGGTCATCCCAGTAGTTGCTCTCCACCCACGTCCCACCATCATTGCGAGGGGCAAAACGGCCATCAGAATATCGACGATATCCCCGGTCCTCCGGCTCCATCATCTCAGAACGAGGCGCATACCGACCGTTGTCATAGTGCTCCCGGCCACGGCGGTCACGGAATTTATCATCAACATCGTAGTTTTCATAGCTGCGTCCATCGTTGTAGCGGCGATTGCTGCCACTGGACATGAGCATCATCCGTGTGGATCGTTTCATTTTGATCCCTCCTTACGCCGTAGGGGCGGGAGCAGCGCCCCCGTCAATGCTGGTTAGGTTGTTGCTGGGGGAGCAGCAGGGAGTGCCCAGCATACGGAACGAACCTCCGGTTGGGGTAGTAACGACACAGAGAGAGTATTTGGTCCGGGTACGGATGCCACAGGCGGTGACCTGAGCGCAATTCCGCTTTGTCATCGGATAGAGAGTGGTCCCGGTCCCGATAGTAAAATACACCGGAGCATTGATGGTAGTGGTGTCGGGGATGGCCTGACCCACGACCACGCAATACTTCTCTCCGTTGTTGTAGGAACCAGCAGGAAGGTTGATCTCCAGGTTTCCACCGGTAAAAGCGACCGCCTGAGAGATCACAAGCCGGTCACAGAGTCTGCATACAGGTTTACAAGACATAATTACCTCCAAAAATCAGGGGCGGCAGACACTCAGCCCACCGCCCCGAAATAGTCACGGCAGAGCCGGAAAGTTAATTGCCTCGATTTTGATGCAATTTAGCAGCCACAGCCGCATCCATTGTTATAGGCCCCGCAGTAGGGATAGGGGGCGGGCACCTGATAGGCGGGCACAGGCATGGGGTTGATCCGGCGGATCAGCTCAGAGGTCTGGGCATCCAGAGTAGCGGTCAGGTAGCTGTTCTGGTTGGCCTGAGAGGCAGCCAGCTTGAGAGACTGATTCTCCGCCTGGAGGGAATCGATCTTGCTCTGAGTCAGGAAGTCCAGAATGGCGCGGGTGTTGGAGTTGTTATTCTCCAGGATATCGCGGGTGCTGCCCTGGATGGTGTTCTGGATGGCGCAGGTGTTGGTGGCCATGTTGTAATTCACACCATCAATGGCCCGCTGGGTCTGGCAGCAGAAATCCTGAGCCTGAGCGGCCATATTGCACATCTGAGACTGGACACCGTTGAAGCCCTGAAGCAGAGCCACATTTGTGTTGTTGAAGCCGCTGGTAATGCTGTTGTTCAGGGCATAAGTGCTGTCACAGATGCCCTGCTGGATAGCAGAGATGCCGCGCTCCACACCGTTGAAGGCAATGGCCTCGTTTACATCTGCGCGGGTGGCAAGGCCCTGGAGTCCGGGATCAGTGCTGGCACCGCCACCACCGAAGCCGCCGAAACCACCGCGGCCCCAGCCGAAGATCATGGCAAAGATGATGATAGCCCACCAGCCGTCACCGCCCCAGAAGCCGCCGTTGTTACAGTTTCCGCCGTTGGAATCGCTGCCCAGCGCATAGCCAGTCGCAAAATCGTTATCCATTGTATATACTCCTTTATCAGTTATTACATCGGGGCCGTACGCTCCCCGGATGTTTCCAAAGAGCGGTTTTTATCAAGACCCGAAAACTGATAAAGAGTGCGCTATTTTATTTCATCGGAAGCCCAAGCTGTCTTGCGATCTCCTCAACTGAGGTCCCTCTCTGCTTTGCCATGTTCTCCGCAGTTTGGCGGAGCTGCTGCGGGTTTTTCCCCTGGATGAGCCGCATAGCCTGGGCGGCCTGTGGGTTTTGCCCAGCCATTTGCTGAAGCATTTGCATGGGATTTCCGCCGTTCCGTGCCATCTGGAGCATAGCCATCATGGGATTATTCATCGGAGGCATCATTCTTTTTCACTGCCTTTCCAGCGGGCTTTTTCAGTCTGTCCACCTCATCTTTTAGGTTTTGCACTGTGTCCTTCATGTCTATAAACTCGTCCAGTGGAGCAAAGGCCGCCACCTGCGCAGGGGCTTGTTCCTGTTTTTCTCTGGGTACATCGAGCTTAAACTCGAACACATCAGCTGCACCGCTGTTGGTATTGAATCGTTTCATGTAGACCACATTATGGGCTAGGTCCGGGAAGAACATTGGAGCACCCATAAAGTCCACTGGGACCCCCAGCGCCTCCTCTCTGGAGGCCACAGGACGGCAGAAAAAGTTAGGCTGTGTGTTTGTATTCCCAACCGTCTGTGCGGCCTGTACGGGTTGCGGAGAGGGCTGCTGCATAGGCTGGTAGATCTGTGGAGCGGGCGCAAACGGAGTTACTGGGTTGTATCCGCCATAAGCGGGGTATGTATAATTAGGAAATCCGGCCATTGTCCAGCGCCTCCTTTCTTGCTTCTACCTCGTCCAAGTATTTTTGGAGCCCATAGTCATCCCCCTGGGCCTGATACCACATCACACTCTCGGCGGCACAGTCCGGTCGGATGCCGGCAGCCACCAGCCTTTCTACCGGAGTCATATATCACACGTCCTTTATCGTAAAAATCAGGAGTCCGTGAGGAGGACTGCGACGTGTACAGCCCTTGTTCCCCACGTCCTCCATGGATATATTGTCGCATAAAAAAACCTCCGCTGGGGGACATTCCAGCGGAAGTTTGGTGGTGTTATGTACCTTTTTGGAGGAATCCCAACTTAGTTGCTGTAAACTCCACCTTTTCAAAAATAAACGGAAGATGCCTATGTAGTGTTTTTCGATCTATTCCACAACAGTCAGCAACGTCAATTTGCGCTTTTCGTTCCAATAAATACATTTTGGCGATATCGGTGTCTTTTGTCCCAAGGTTCGCTTCTTTAATGGATGCTTTCATTTCGGATGTAGTCAATTCCTCCAGTTTTCCAGGAAAGCGAACTTTGGCCCTTGACACCTCTACTCACGTCCTTATTACTTATTTGCAGCCGCCATCATAGCAGCCTCCAGTCGAGTACACAAACCCATGGGCCTGGACCCATCTGTAACGCCAGCCTTAACCACTCTTTCCAGCCCTTCAATTTCCCACTGCTGGGTCGGTTTCTTTTTGGCCTGCCTGGACATCCAGTTTTCCATCATTGCATCAAACTGATCCTGAGTCATATCATCCTCCTGATATTCGGGGCGATATGCGCCCACAATGAATTTCTTGTGTCTCCGGCGGCGCAGTACCGCACCTCCGTTGTCCTCACTGGCGCTTCCGGTGTTGCCGTCAATGGTGGTGATGTAGGTCCCGTCCCAGCTCTCGCAGATGCCAACATGCCCGGCGGAGCTTCTTCCGGAGAAGTTGAAGAACACGATGTCTCCCGGCCGGTAGTCAGTCACCTTCTGCTTCTTGTGGAAGGACATCAGCGTGGGGCAGTAGGCGGTCTTATCTCCGCCATAGTACAGGTCAGAGGCCCCGGCCTCCCGGAACACCCACCAGACAAACACGGCACACCAGGGATATCCACCGCCCGAGACTGCTCTGCCATAGTAGGCAGTGTTGTATTTCACATTATCACTCTTGGCAGGGGATTCTTTGGTCCCGATCTGCGACTGGGCGATCTCCAATATCTTCTCAGCGGTTGCCATAGTGCGCCTCCTCACTTCTGTGCCTTGATCCACCCCGCCTGCTCCATCAGCTGCACCAGCTTGTCATAACCGAACATCGCAGAGAAGGCCACCAGGAAGATGAGGGCGATCAGCGCCACGATCATCCAGCCGGTGATGGCAAAGCGGTAATAGGACCACAGGCCGAAGCCCGCCCCCACCGTCACTACCGCGGCCACCAGGAAGGCCAGCAGGTTGGTGGGGAGCATATCGTACAGCAGGCTCTTGAGCACCTGTACGATGATGTTGGTCACCAGGGTCAGCGCCAGCACCAGGGCCAGCAGCATGGGCAGATAGTTGGTCAGTTCATTCATGGGTCGTTTCCTCCTTTTTGCCGGATCTATCCGGCCAGTTTTTATGTTTGCTCAGGTTCTCCAGTATGGATTTGATGGCGTAAGCCAGGATCACGGCAATGATCTCTGTGACGGCTTTCCCGGATAGCTGTTCTGCGATCTGCTCACGGCCCAGATAGGCCAGCAGATAGGAGCACCACACCCAAGCGCAGCCATTGCACAGGCACAGCCAGACGGTGGCCTTCATGGTCTCTGTGCGGCCCCTTTTGGACCGGTGGGTGGACAGCCACCACAGCCCCAGACAGAACACGCACCCCAGTGCGAAGGCCGCCGCCGCGGCCAGGATCACAGTGCTGCTCATGTCCGGACCTCCGATTTTAAGTCCCGGATGTCGTGCTGCACCTCCGTCATCTGCCCCTCCAGCTTGTAGGTCCGCTCCACCAGGCTGTTGTGGGCGGCCACCTTCTGCTCCAGCTGCTCAATGCGGTAGGTGGTCAGCTTGTTGGACACCAGGATGCCTCCAAAGGTCCCCGCCAGCGTCCCGATCAGCGACATCCCCGCCACAGCCAGCGTCGTCAGATCCATCCCCTCTCCCCCTCCTTTCTCTGAAAGGCCCTCAGCGTTCTCCTCTCCAAAGCTCTGCCCGCCCCGGCGCCCCCTACCACTCCCAGCCCCGGCGCCAAAATTGTATGTTCCCGTCAATCCAATTTCACAAAAAACAGCAGAAGGGGCGCACAGTGTGCGCCCCTTCCAAACGATCGCTTCCATCTTGTTTGGGCAGCTTCCCTTTGTGGGAGAGTGGCTCGGCCCACGCTGTGTCCCCCAAAAGCCTTTCCCTCTAGAGGGAAGATGGCACGGCGAATGCCGTGATGGATGAGGGGGTGTCCTTCTGCCAAGTTTGCCTCAGAAGGCAGGACGGGTCTAGGACCCGCCCCAACGCGAACCGCAAGCATATAGAGATTCAAAGCAAGAAAAAGAGCCCCCGGGCCTGTCGGCCCGGGGGACTCCTGTGCAGGGAATATTTTGATCTTACGGAACGATCAGACCTCGTCCGCCTTCACATCGACCTCGCCGATGACGAACTGAATCATAGCCACCACAGCGCCGTCCGCAGCCTCATCCAGGGTGAGGGCGGGGGCGGTCTGGCCAGCGGCCACAGTCAGCTCGATACGCTTGCCAGTAGTGGTGTCTGTACCAGTCACCACGAGAGTCTCGCCAGCAAGGACATATACTTTGTCGTCGTTGTTGGTATCCGTGATCTCACTGGTCCTGCCAGAACCACTGCGCACATACTCGATCTTGGCGATATTAGAAGTGATCTCGACCTGGGTAGCGGCGCTCAGCTCGACATCCGCACTGACAGTCACATTGGAAGTCAGTACCGCGTCGGCAGCGACAGAGCCATCGGTGGTGTTAATGACATGCTTGTCAGCAGGCAGGGTGGTATAATCCAAACTCTTGCCATCAGCCACATAGCTGCCATCGGTAACGGTCATGGCGTTGTCACTGGTCTTCACAGAGGTGAAGCCATTCAGAGTGACCTTCCATGCCATGCTCAGAGTGACAGCTTCGGCGGGCATCTCATACTTGCCGGACACGTCCGCGTCGCCAACTTCAGTCCCCTCAATGACGGCCGCGTCAGCATCACCAGCGGCCACGGTCAGCTCAAGGCCAAAGGCCACATCGCGGCTACCGCCAGCAGGCAGGGTAACGGAGGTCCCATCATCCTTCTTGTAGGAGGCAGTCACATCGGTACCAAGGGTCAGAGTCTGGGCAGCATAGATAGCCGCATCGGCGGTGCCAACAGTCCAGGTGGTGCTGTCAGCGGTTGCAGTATCAGCGTGCTTAAAGTCGTTGGGAGCGTCAACAACAATGTACTTGCCGGTCTCGGACTCCACAGTGATTACGGTGCCAGCGGTCACAGGACCAGTAATTTCGTTGCCGTCAGCGCCCTTCAGAACGATACCCCGGCCAGCGGTGATGGTGTGCAGGCTGTCCCCAGCGGCAGGAACATCGGTCAGAGCAACATCCTTGCTCATGACAAAGGACAGTTTGTTGGTGGTGCCGTTGGCGGTCACATCCACACCGTCCATCATGAACTTTCCGCTCGAAGTAATCTCTGTATCCGCAATGATGACGGTCGCACCCTCAGCAATGTTCTTATAGATATTGGTGGTACCGTCCATGGTGGCAGTACTCTCATCTGCAGACTTCACAACGCCGTTCACATAGACCATAGCGGAGGTAGTATTGGTGTAATCGCCGCTCAGGGTCAGGGTGTACTCAGCGGGAGCCGCAGGCTCATTCTTCAGGGTAATGGCGATGTCGGTCTTGTCCTTCACCTTGAAGCTGATGGCGACAGACTTCCCGTCCGCGGCTACGGTGTAGTCAGCGGCGGCGATGCCGGCCACAGTGTCGATCAGCTTGCCAGCGGGGGCGGTGTAGGTGTAGGAGTAGGTCTCGCCGGCCTTCAGGGTGGCGGCGGCGGCGCTCACGGCGGTGCCGTCAACGGTCAGGGAGATGGCCTTGTACTCGGACTTCTCCTGCTTGACGATGTACACCAGCTCGGCGGGGTCATCGCTGTCGTCGGGCTTGGCAACATAGGCATAGGTGTAGTAGTCGTCGTCCTCTTCCATGTCCTTCAGGTCGCCAACGCGCACGTCAGCGGAGCTCTTCAGGTCCTTGCCGTTGTTCTTCAGCTCATAGGTGGCCACAACGAAGATGGTCTCGCTGTTGGCGGTCCACTGGTCGGCGTTGCTGTCGCCCAGGGAGAAGGCTCTGGAGCCCACCACCTCGGGGACCGCGCTGACCGCGATCTTGTCTGCGTCGGTGACCACGCCGGAGCCGTTGGTGCGGTTGACCACATACAGGCCGGACTTGCCGGTGGTGATCTCCTGGTGGGCATCGGCGGTGAAGATCAGAGTGGTCTTCTCGCCGTCCACATACACGGTGGCTTCCTTGTACATCTTGTTCTTGTCATAGGACTCATAAGCTTCCCAATCAGCCACATAGAAGTAGGTCTTGTTGCTGTTGGAGGCCTCGCCGGAGTAGACGAAGACCACGTCCAGGGCGCCGTCGCTGTTCTTGTCGATGGCCCAGAACTTCACAGGATCGGTGGCATCGTTGTCCACGTAGTCGGGGACGTTCTCGAAGCCGGTGTACAGGACCTTCTCATCGGTGTCGATGAAGGCGGTCTTCTCGTCCACGATGTACTTGGTGCCGTTCACATAGATGAAGGCCTTGTCGCTGTTGATGGCGGCGGTGTTGTTTCCGTTGCCGACAGCGTGATCCTCGGTATCCTTGTAGTTGTTGTCCTCATAGAGGTCGCCGTCATCGCGGTCGTTCACGTTCGCGTAGGGCAGGATCTGACGCAGGGTGTAGACGTCGTCAGACACGGTCCAGGCGAAGACGTGCTCCTCCAGCTTCTCCTGGATGTTCTCTTCCGCATTTTCGCCAGTCAGAACGAAGTCCTGTCTGTCGGAGTGCAGGTCGATGTACTCGTCATCGATCTCCACGGTCTTGGCGGTGCCGTCGGTGAAGACGACCTTGGCGGTGATGGTCTTCAGGGACACGTCAACGGCGTCCACATACAGATAGTTGGCATAGTAGTCATCCAGGGCGATGAAGCCGATGACATAGCCGTTGGGGTCCAGGAACAGGCGGTAGCCGATATCCAGGGTGGGGTGCTTCTCGTTGATGCCGTCCACATCACCCTCGGTCCACTTGGAGTAGTTGTACTGGTTGCCGTCGTCCAGCTTGACGTAGTTGCCCTGATCCTCCTCAGGATCGGCGTCCTTCTTGACGCGGGTCACAGTGCCCTCGGCGGTGGCGGGATCGTTGATGGTGGCCACGAAGGCGTCGCCGTCCTCGTCCACATCCACAGTGACGACAACATAGTCGTCCTCAGCGAAGCCCTTGCAGTAGATCTTCCGGGTGTCCACGGAGTCGCCCAGGGGGTCCTGGGTGCCCAGCATGCGGACGGTGGCGAACTCGCCGTCATCGTCGGAGCGGATGTCGGTGATCTCGGCCAGGTAGTAGTTGATCTTCACCACGGTGACGGTCTCGTTGACCTCGTCAACATAGATTTCGGTGGTGGCACCCTTGTCGGTGTACTCGTAGGTGGGGTCCTTTTCGTTCTCGGGCCGGCCGGCAACCTCCTGCTCGGCGCCGTCCACATAGGCGACCCAGTCATAGACATAGTCGCCCTTCTCGGCGCCCTCGACGACCGTCTTGCCCAGGTCCTTATAGATCACGTTCTCCTTGGTCCCGGCAGTGTAGACATAGTCGGGGGTGTCGGCCACGGTGATGATCTCGTCATCGGAGGTCATCTTCACGTTCTCAGGCTTCAGGCTGCCGTCCTCATTGAGGCCGTAGGAGTCATTGCCCTCGGTGGTGGCAGAGGTGCCCCGGTAGGAGCCGGTGCCCCAGGTGGTGCCGGGACG
>ERZ780144.229-NODE-229-length-83814-cov-9.091632_pt1 | contig 83814 bp, 98 predicted proteins | sample MGYA00511380_ERZ780144 | MGnify/ENA primary metagenome ERZ780144 (study PRJEB29588, sample SAMEA1965858) | human gut metagenome | biome: human gut; feature: human-associated habitat; material: faeces | place: Denmark | collected 2008/2010 ... | reverse complement strand
ATTATAATATAATTTATTATAATTTTTATTCATTTCAGTGTAATCACATGCGTCATATATCTTTTGAATATCACTTTCATACAAATATTCCGGGAAGTAAGGAATTTTTAAATAAGAACATAGCTCTTTTGTCCTTGCATCATTATGAACACAAACGGCAGGAATTCCGCTGTTTAATGCTACAATTGCACCATGTAAGCGTACTCCTGCACAAAAATCAAATTTTGATAAATACGTTTCCCAACTTTGATTATTCGAAAACATAACAGGCTTTGAATTTAACAATACTTCTAAATTATAAGGCTGAATATCCTTAACGGACTTGTCAAAACACAAGACATCCCATAATTCTTTATTATTTCCTTGTATTACAACATGGCGATTTTTTACAATATCAATATTAAATTCACTGGTAAAAATTACATTATTTAAATCGATTTTATCCTTCTTCTCAATAAATCTGTCAGGACCGTTTTTAAAGAAAGAAGGACAGCCTATTACACGTACGTTATCAATTCCAAGTTTATGGAGTACTTCTTGTGTTTCATAGCCTCTAACACCTATTAATTCTGTCTTATCAGCCGCTACTTTTAAAATCTTTACAAGCTCAGGACTCAACCTTTTATCTAAATCATTTATTTCATCAAAAGAATTAATGCCTAAGCTCGGGAAAAATAAGGGGACTTCAATTTTTGACAACAGCTCATACCAAGCATCATAATCTATATCAAACTGAATTTCCCGCGGTCTTATAAAGTCTTGAAGCAGTAAAACAGCACAAGAGCATTTTTCATTAATTACTTTAAGATTATTTTGAACATCAGGTTTTGAAAGTAAAACTTGATAAGGCATTACCGTTTTTCCAAAAAGTTCAATTAATAGAGAATAAAGTATATACCCATTTCCAATATTTTCCGTCAAGTTATTATACAAGCTGTCAATACTATTTATTTCTCTCTCGGAAGTTACAATACCCCCATGGAGAAAACATGGATGTCTATATCCACACATATTCTTAATTCCTCAGATATAATTATATAATATTGCTTAAAAATTCTTGCCTGTCAAGAAACGGATACATATCCTCAAGTGAAGGCGAAATCATTGTTCCGTCCTCAAGTTTTCTTGACGATAATTTAGGCGTAAATATGTAATTTGGATTAACCATTACTTCACACAACATTGGTTTATCTTCAGAGAGCATTTTATTAATTGCAAAATCAATATCTTCAGGATTGATAATTCTAAACGCCTCAATATCAAAAGCATTTGCAACCTTTACGAAATCAGGAACGGTAACACCGCTATTTGTCCCTGCACCTGTATTTCTTCCTTCAAAAAAATTATTTTGAGTTTGTTTTATAGAAATATAGCCGTCGTTGTTCAAAAGGAAAATTTTTATCGGCAAATTATGGTGTTTTATGGTTTGCAGCTCTTGCAAGTTCATCATAATTGAACCGTCTCCGGCAAAACAAACGGTATTTCTTTTGCCGCTTGCCAAACAAGCACCTATTGCGGCAGGTAAATCATACCCCATTGAGGCATCACCGGAATTTGAGAAGAAACGCTGATTTTCTTTAATTTCTGCGGTTTGAAAAGTGCAAATGGTAGCAGTTGCATTTGCCATAACACAAATATCATTTTCTTTCATTAATTCTGTTACACGTCTTACAAAACTGTATACATTAATTTGTTCTCCATTTTGTTGATATTCCTGAGTGTTTTTAAATGAATATTTGTCTTGAAGCTTTTTGCAGAAAGGCAGCCATTCTGGAGAAAGATTATCCAATTTACCTGCATTGTTTAGAAGTTGAGGCAGAAATTCAGACAAATCTGCATGAATTTTTAAATCAGGCACCACAGTAGGTTTGTCAAGTTCTGCTTTGTCGATATCAACAGATATTTTATAAGCATTTTTTGCAAAATTTTCAAAATTATAACTTGCCTGACGGATATTATTTCTTGTTCCCAAACAAAGAACCAAATCAGCATTTTGAAGGGCAAAATTCCCGCATCTCTGCCCTATAGTACCAATTCTGCCGACAAAATTCTTATGCTCGGAAGAAATTATGTCAAATCCGTTGAAAGTCGTTACAAAAGGCACATCGAGTTTTTCTAAAAGTTCTCGGAAAACATCTGTCATGCCTGCAAGCCTGATACCGTGCCCCGCAATTAACAAAGGTCTTTTGGCGGATTTCAATTTGTCAACTACTTGACTGATTTTCAAATCGTAAACAGGCTTTTGCGGCGGCACGAACTCTTTTAATTCATTTTCATCTATCAAAGCAGCCTGAACATTAATAGGAATATCAAGCCACACAGGACCTTTTCTGCCGCTGGTTGCCTCGAATATTGCTCTGTCGAGATGATATTTAATCTCATTTGGTTCTGTTACCATTTTTGCGTATTTTGTCAAAGGTTTAACAACACTGATAATATCTACTTCCTGATCACCTAACTGCCTTAAAGGGATTTGCGGACAAGATGCAATAGTGGTAGGAAATTTAACCTGACCTGATATATATAAAACAGGCACTGAATCCGTCCACTCGCCAAATACACCGTTTAAACAGTTCAAACCTCCCGGACCTGTAGTAACATTTACGACTGCAAGCTCTTGATTAACTCTGGCATATCCTTCGGCTGCAATTGCACAGGCCTGTTCATTATGGTTACAAATGTATGGAATATATTTTCCAAGACTGTCGTTTAAGTGCATCGCACCACCGCCTGACACCATAAACAAATTTGTAACACCGTATACTTCGCTAAGTCTTTTTGCTATATAATCTGATAATTTTATCATTAATTTTCCTTTCTTATAAAAGAATACCGTAATCTATTTGCAGGTTTTTCTATAAAAATATAATTCAAAGCGGCTACAATAACAGTTATACAGAAGCCTGTTAACGGCACGCTTAAAAGAATGAATACATCTGAAAAATGCCCCCCCCCCGACGCTTTGTAAATTTTTAAAGGTACGGTTAATAAATAAGAATGATAAATATAAAACCCCAAAACAACAGTTCCGAATGCATCAAATAATCTCAACGGATTTTTTATTATCGTTCTTAAACATAAAGGTTCTTGAGACGAATTATTTTTATAATCAAAAGCGTAAATAATCAACGCCATAAGCATCAACAATACAGTAGGTCCGATAAATTTATAAAACCAGCTGAAACCATATTGAAGATTGTAAGTAAATGATACCAAGCATATAATCAACAATATTAAAGAAACAGGGCGTAACCATTTTTTTATAACACTATCTTCAGAATTAAACGTGAATAAATTCAGTAACATTCCCCCGAAAAACAAATCTAAATTTGTCCACGAAGGAATGAGAACATTATTAAAATACATTTCCATGTTATCCATTTTAAAATAGTTATATATTAAGCGAATGGATAATCCTGCCCCTGCTATTAAGAAAAACAATAATAATTTATTAAGCTTTATTTTTGATAAAAGATATTTAAACCCGAATGGAGCTAGAAAATACAACTGCATTATCGTTGAGATAAACCATAAATAGTCAAGCGGGACTTTTGCATGTGACTTAATTGCTGCAATATTGTCAGTAAAAGTGAGCAAAGGAATTAGCGAGTAAAAATGTTCCCTGGCAAACTCTGAAGTATAAACAAACAAAAGCATTATTAGCAAGAATATCAAGTAAGGAGGTAATATTCTTATTAATCTGTTAATCCAAAATATAATAATCCCACTAAAATCGGTCTCATATTTTTTATTATAAAAGCCTTTACCGAGTAAATACCCAGATAGAATAAAAAACATCCACATAGCAGCCCATGCCGGGGTATAAAAACACCAAGGGAAATGAATATTAGGATAATAAGTTCTTATACAGATCAAAGAGTGCACCCCGAATACTGATAACATTGCTAAAGATTTTAAAATATTAAATATATTAGGACTGTTTAGTTTATCCGCCATTGTTAAACCTCTAAACCTCTGTTATAAATTTTTTCTTTTAAAGATTGATTATATGCATATGGAGAGTCAATATCATCTATTTTTATAGGTTCATCCTTTTTAATATCCTTTAAAAGAACTTCACCGCGCATTAATTCACGACATGAAATTTGACCCTTTTGAAGGGGTATAGCAAGATAAACATCTTCATCATGCAAAACATCACCTGCTTTAAAATCCCTTTTAGCATATACACCGCGGACTAAAGCATCGAGATAATCTGTTTCTTTTTTATCAGCTGCTCTTTTATAACCAGCAGGCGCACCGCAAATTTCCTTAGCTTTATGGAATGCCTTAATCCATCTGTCTAAATCCTGAGGCAGCGAACAATAAGGCGAAACAGGAACGTTGTTATAATCTATGTCAATGTGACGTTCAAAAGTTCTTGCACCCTTTGCATAAGCAATATACATCGGGATTTCCAAATCTTCATTCGCTTCATGAGTTGAGAAACCGATTACATGATCTGGATATCTGGATTTAAGAAAATCAATCTGGTTAAGTTCAAGTTCACTTTTCTGAGAAGGATACTTTGATATACAGTGATTAATTGCAAGAGGAATATTTCTGTTTTCAAAGAAAGTTACAAGATCATCAACATCTTTTAAAGAAGAACCGCCTGTTGAAACAATTACGGGCTTTCTTGTTTTTGCGATTTTTTCAATTAATACCCAGTCATTAATATCTGAAGATGCAATTTTTATAATCTGTACTCCGAGATTTACACACAGGTCAACAGAACGTTCATCAAACGGAGTGGACATAGTAATGCATCCTGCTTTCCTGATAGCATCAACAAGTGCAGCATAATCGTCATCACACATCTTTGTAGCCATTGTCTTTTTAATATAGCGTATATCCTGTCTGTCTTTAAAATCTTTATGAATAAAATGATCAACATCTCTGAATTGAAGTTTTATAGCGGCTTTAATATTATTAAATCTTACAACACGAGAAAAGTCTGTTATTATTTTTTTGCCTCTTTCAACGTCTCCCCAGTGGTTATTTGCAAGTTCAAGAACAAATAAATCTTCAAAAATATTATTTTTCATTTTTACTCCTTATATACTCTTAATACATTCATATAAATCTTTTACGTCAGATACGATATAATCAGCATTTTTTAAATCATCTTTTTCGGCATATCCGTATTCTGCACCAATCGAAGTAATACCTGCAGCATTTGCACATTCAACATCACTTTTGGCATCTCCTATCATAACACAAGCATCTGCAGTTGTATTCCATTTTTTTAACAAAAACTTGAACATATCAACTTTTGATTTTCCGTTTTCAAAATCATCTATATCTGTCGGTGTTATTAAATCATCATAAAGTCCGTCAAAAAACTTAGGAAGTAAATCTTTGCACATAGGACGCGGTTTATAAGTTACAATAAAAATTTTACATCCGTCAGCGCGAAGCCTTTTCAATAAAGAAATTATACCGTGATAAGGTGTAGTCATAACTGTTCCGTCAACTTTATATAATTTCCTGAAATATTCTACAATTTTTTGATTATCCTCTTGAGTAACGGAAGGAACTGCAGCTTCGATCATCTTATTGAGAGGCGGTCCGATCTTTATATAAGTATCTTCCGCAACAGGGTAACCGCAATCGCATAAAGCTTTATTTAAAAGTCTTGTAACATCCTTAGAAGAGTCTATAAGTGTTCCGTCTAAATCAAACATAATATATTTTTTCATCTTACAGCCTCCGGAGTTTTTTGTTTAATATAATTGTATAATTTTAAAAGACCTTCCTGCATAGAGGTAAATTTTAAATCCTGAATTTCACTTAATAAAACAGAATTATCGCCTGTATACTCATTATTCATAACAGGATTTTTTATTTTAATCTGTGAGCGATGCCCCCCCCCCGATATGTTAACAACAATATCAGCGATTTCAACAAGACTTATGCTATCAGAAGGTGTTATGTTTATGATTTTATGTAACGGCTTATGTATTATAAAGTGCTCAACTATTTTTTGCATATCTTCTACAAATAAGTAGTCGAAAATAACATTCTGGTTAATAACAATGTCTTCGCCTTTTATTACCTGATTAACGGCATAGCTCGGAAAACGGCTTTCTTTCTCGTTGTAGCCGTAGCAGGCAAAAATATTAAGACAAAGTATATCGTTACGTTTTTCGGTAATTTCTGCAATCTTCATTTTTGACTGCCCGTAAAGGTCGTAAGGCAAAAATTTTCCGATTTCCGTTTCCTTAACTTTATGAAGATTTCTTGATTTGTCATACATCGCACCTGAACCGAATAATACCACTCTGACATTATCTTTTTTATATTTAAGAAGGTTATTTACCATTGCAATATTATGATCAAGTGTTTCGGGGCTATCCTGAACTCCTCTTGCTCCGCCTGTAGTTCCGCAATGAATAATAAAATCAATATCATGTGAAGTGAAATATTGGGCAACTGCTTTTTCATTAGTCAAATCCAGCTCGTAACTGCGCGGACAAAAAAGAGTATATTTATCTTGTAAATACTCTTTCAGGTTTCTGCCTATAAATCCTCCGGAGCCTGTCAGTAATATATTCACTGCTTATTTTCCTCAATAAATTTATGAATTAAGTCAGACGTTTTATCAAGTTCTTTTTCTGACAGAGCAGGGAATACGCCGACCCAGAATGTGTTATTCATAATAAAATCAGTATTGGGAAGCAATTTATAATGTTCTTCCGTCAAATCTCCAGAATTCAAAAGCTCTGAATTTGCTATTCTGAGTTGAATATCATTATCCACAATCATAGGCTGGCGTAAAATATTTCCGGCAAACAATTGTCTTGTTCCGACGCCGTTACTTTCAAGGTATTCCACAAGTTTTTGTTTAGAAAGCGGAGGTTTTACCGAAATTAAAAAGCCAAACCACGACGGTTTAACGCCTTCTCTTATTTCAGGAAGAATTAAATAATCTTTCAAATCCGACAATTTACTCATAAGATACTGTGCATTTTTTGTTCTTTTTTCTATAAATTGCGGAAGTTTTTTAAGCTGAACACAACCCAGAGCTGCCTGCCAGTCAGTAATTTTAAGATTAAACCCGATATGAGAATAAGTGTATTTATGATCATACCCGAAAGGAAGATTTCCAAGCTGCATTTGAAAACGTTTTTTACAAGTATCGTCTTTACCGGGCTTACACCAGCAGTCACGCCCCCAATCCCTGAAGGACATAATTATTCTGTATAATTGAGGATCATTTGTTACAACGGCACCGCCTTCGCCCATTGTCATATGATGTGCGGGATAAAAACTGTAAGTACCGATATGCCCGATAGTACCGAGTTTCTTTCCTCTGAACTCACCACCCAGAGCATCACAACTGTCCTCTATAAGCCACAAATTATATTTATCACAAATTTGCTTAATCTTATCCAAGTCATAGCTGTTGCCTAAAGTATGTGCCAAAAATATTGCTTTTGTTTTATCAGTAATTGCCTCTTCAATTTTTTCAGCATCAATATTATATGTACCTATTTCACAATCAACAAAGACAGGAATTAATCCTTGCTGTATAATCGGGTTAATCGTTGTCGGGAAACCTGCAGCAACAGAGATAACCTCGTCTCCTTTTTTAAGACGCCTGTCACCGAGCTTATGGGAAGTTAAAGCAGATAATGCCAAAAGATTTGCGCTTGAACCGGAGTTAGTCGAAAGTGCGAATTTAACCCCGAGATATTTTGCAAATTCATGTTCAAATTCATCATTAAATCGCCCTGCCGTAAGCCACATGTCCAAAGACGCATCAACCATAGCTTCAAGTTCTTCACTCCCGAGAAGTTTGCCCGAAGCGGGAATATACTTAAACTCACGCGGTTTAGCATAAACCTCATTATAATATTCTTTTACAGCTTCTCTCACTTTATTGCGTAATTCTTGTTCCATAAAAATATCCCTCTCATATATTATCGCACAAAAAAAGTATCTTAATAATTAATTCCAATTAATTCTGTTCGAATAATCTTCTATTTGAGCGAGTGTAAAATCAAACATATCAGCACTATTATTATAAAAATTTTTATACCACTCAACAGTCTTTTTAATTGCTTCATCTGCTTTAAGAGAAGGGTGCCATCCTAAAACTCTCTCAGCTTTCTCAATATTAAGCATTAAAAGTCCTGCTTCATGCAAATTATCTCGTTTCTGAACAACAACTTCACCTTTACCGTAAAAGTCTGCAACTTTTTGAGCGACATCAGCAACCTTTAAAACATTGCTCTCATCCGGACCGAAATTAAAACCTTCCGCATATTTTTTTCCGTGCTCTAAAAGCTTTTGTCCTAATAGTAAATACCCGGAAAGCGGCTCTAAAACATGCTGCCAGGGACGAACAGCTATAGGATTTCTAATCTCAATTTTTTCTCCTTTATTTATTGCAATAACACAGTCCGGAATTAACCTGTCTAATGCCCAATCACCGCCGCCTATAACATTTCCTGCGCGGGCAGTTGCCATTGCAAACGCACTGTCATCCTGCAAAAATGATCTTCTATAAGAAGATGACATAATTTCAACACATCCTTTGGATGATGAATACATGTCATACCCTCCCATAGGTTCATCTTCCCTATACCCCCTGTTTATTTCCTTATTTTCATAACATTTATCCGTGGTGACATTAACAAAAGCTTTAACAGATTTACATTTTCTGGCAGCCTCAAGCACATTCAATGAACCTATAACATTAGTCTGATATGTTAAAACAGGCTCAGAATATGAAAGTCTTACAAGAGGCTGAGCAGCAAGATGAAATACAATATCAGGCTGAAAATCAAACATAGCTCGTTCAAGAGCAGCAACATCCAAAATATTTCCAATTATACTTTTTTCTACCTTTGACGAAATATTTAATTCGTTAAACATAGAAGGATTTGTATTCGGAGAAAGAGAATACCCGCAGACTTTTGCGCCCAACATAGTAAGCCACAATGACAACCAGCAGCCTTTAAACCCGGTATGACCGGTCAAGAAAACTTTTTTACCCGCGTATATATCATTGAACATATTAATTTACTCCTTTTATAATTTTTTCCAAGCCTGAAGCGTAATCATATTCAGGTTTCCAGCCCAGATCATTTAAATCTGTAATATCAGCTCTGGAACACATTATTTCATCTTCTCTATAAGACAGTGCCCCAAAGTTAAGTATAGTTTTGCTTTGTGAAATATTTTTTATTTCTGTAACAAAATCTCTCAAAGAAACCGCATTACCGGTGCCAACATCAAAGCTTTTGTATCTGAATGAATGAGAATTCATATATTCCAAAACCTTTATATAAGCACTCACAACATCATCAACATATATAAAATCACGTTTTTGGTGTCCGTAAGTTAAATCAATTGCATCAATCTGTTTAAACGCAATTTTATCAAGCATTTGATACACAAATTTTTCTTTATTATCATTCTCTCCAAAAATATGTTCCAAAACCATGTTTACAATTTTCAGGCGTTTAGAAAAATACTTCAGCCATAATAATAAACTCTTTTTAGACAATGCATAATTCAAAAGATATGAATAAGCCATATTTTCTTTATTAAAATATGAATCTGTATTTATAAAATTTTTCACACCATACTGAACTGACAAATCCAAAAGTTTAACGGGAAACATAAGGTTTGTTTCCAAAACATCGCAGCAGGAATTTTGAACACGCCCGTAATTCGTTGCACAGTGGATAATAGTTCCAATATCATTTTCCTTAAAAACAGTTTCCAAATCAACACAGTCGATGTCATAGGATTTAATTCTTTTAACATCCGTAAACTCAACAATTCTGTCGATATTTGAAAAAGACCTTTTAAGAATAACAATATTACAGTCAGTTTTATTCAATAATCCTCTAAGAAGATGGCTTCCCAAAAAGCCTGTTGCACCAGTCAATAAAACAGTATCCATTAATTTCTCCAAAACATTTATATCATGAAGTCTTTGTAAGTGCAACAGACAACAGCTTATCAATTTTAATCTTTACAGCTTCAACCGAGATTTCGTTAACCGAACAGGGTGTCGCGGCAGCTAATTCTTGTTCTAGTCCGGCAGATATCAGTTCATTTACTCTGTCAGGATAAATATAAGATACTTGTCCCCATTCATAAGGGTGAAATAATTTATAAGCATTTCCTGGACTAAGACAAATGACAGGCAAATTTACATTTTCTGCATTATTTGCGATATGAACAGTACCTGATTCCGCAGCTATGGTAAATCAGCAACAGAAAATAATGATGTCATAAAATTTAATTCGATTTTACCTACACAATTGTGACACTTGTTTTTATTGATAATATAGGAATAAAGTTTTTCAACATTTTTAAAATCAGATGGCAGCCCTCCTGTTACAATTACGTCATAATTATATTTGCGAATTACATAATCAATTATATTTGCCCAAGACTTTAAATTCCAAATTCTTTGCTCATTACCCGAAAACGGAGCAATCAATACATATCTTTTTCGTAAATCCAATATCTGCTTAAGCTCCGGAAGACAAATTTCTATTTTTTCTTCACAAATTTGCTCAAAATAATAATGAAATAAATATGTCAAAAATTTATTATCATCACAGGGAGCAATAAAGTTTGTTACAAAATTCCCGTATGAAACATTTTTGTATACAGGAGAATAAAAAGTTTTTGAAATTATATTTTTTGCAATACATTCGACCCAAGGAGCCGGAGTGAGTGTTTCTGAAAAAGGACAAGAAGGTTGTGATGCATCAATAATCACTTCTGCATTATATTTTCTTAATCTGCGCAGTATTTTTCTGTTATATTTACGATTATCAAGAAATTTGCCGGCGTCAAAAACAAATATTTCATCAACAGAAATATCTGTATATTTTATTAAATTCGCAAAATCATGTCTGGTTACCAGAACAACTTTATAATCTCTATATTTCTTTGATAATTTCAAAAGCTTAATATTGCTGTAAGTTAATATTAAGTCACCCAATCCCTGATAATCAATTATCAAAATGGTATTACTAAAACGATGAAAACGGCGGTATAGAGCTAAGAAGTACGCCCCCCCCCCGAATTTTTAAATATCATACTAAAGTCCTCCCGCTAATATTCCATATTGCCCAGGGGGCATTATCATTCATCCACATGTCAGTTAAGTCATTTTTGTCGCGTAATGTATCCATCGGACGCCAAAAACCGTTATGTTTATAAGCATTTAACTGATTATCTTTCGCAAGATTTTCTAATGGAGCTCTTTCGAAAATCGTGCTGTCACCGTCTTTTATGTAATCAAAAACTTCAGGCTCACATACGAAGAAGCCTCCGTTAATCCAGCTTTCTTCACCCTTTGGTTTTTCCATAAAAGAAGTTATCATATTATTATCTTTAATAACAAGAGAACCAAATCTGCCCTGAAGTTGGACGGCAGTCATTGTAACAATTTTACCGCTGTTTTTATGATTTTTTATTAAATCATCTATATTTACATCTGCAACGCCGTCTCCGTAAGTCAGAAGAAACGGTTCATTGCCGATATAATCTTGAGCTTTTTTAATCCTTCCTCCTGTCATTGTATCCTGACCTGTATAAAGCATTGTGACTTTCCAGGGTTCATGCCTGTTTTTATGAACTTCAACTGTATTACTTGCCATATCAACGGTAATATCAGAATATCTGGTATAGTAGTTTATAAAATAATCTTTTATGACATGTGATTTATAACCTGTTAAAATTACGAAATCATTAAAACCGTAATATGAATAAATTTTCATAATATGCCATAATATCGGTTTCCCTCCGATTTCAACCATAGGTTTAGGCTTTAAATCAGTTTCTTCAGAAAGCCTTGTACCTAATCCACCTGCTAAAATAACTACTTTCATAATATTCCCTACTTCTCTAATAAATTTATGATATCATCTGCATTTTCTTTAGTTATGTTTTTATACATAGAATTTATATTACTTTCTATAATATTTTCTGTCAACATTCCCGGATTAAAATGTTTTAATTTTTCAACTACCTCAGGGTCAAAGCGATGTTTAACAAATTTAGCAGGGTTACCGGCAACTATTGAGTATGGCTCTACATCATGAGTTACAACACTCCCTGCCGCAATTACCGCACCTTGTCCTATTCTGACTCCTGACAGAATAATAGAATTTGCACCGATCCAGACATCGTCTTCAACTATAATTGAACCTTTAGATAAAGCTTCGCAGGTTTTATTTAAACATTTTACTTTAAAAGGATAAGTTGATAAAGCCCTGTAATTATGTTCTGATACGGGAATGAACATAACATTAGGAGCTATTGAAACATAGTTCCCTAATATAAGCATAACAGGTAAATCCGAAGAAAATATCGCATTAATTTTACCGTAAGAACGCTTTCCAACAGCTATATTACAAGTAACAGATCCGTTAGGGCATAACTCCGTAAAGTTATCAAAATTCTGCTTTCTCCATATATTTTCAATCTTTTTGTTTTTCTTCCTTTTTTTTCTGCTTTTAGGCATTAAAGATTTCAGGAATTTTTTAAATACACTTAAATATGATAAGTAAAAATAAGGTTTGTACCAAAAGTATTTCATATGTCTAAAATAGCCGTTATTTTGAAACTTATAATCATTATCAAAATCAAAACAATAATTAATTATGTGCTTTTTAAGGGTTTTACGTTTGTCTTTTCTTATAACATCTGCCGAAAGCAAACCTTTTTTCTTATATAAGTTCAAAATATAAAAATAATTATAGCCAAATACCTTTGCTACATTATATCCGCCCTTATTCACAACATATATAGTAGTAAAATAAGGATTATTTGAAACATACATTTTTTTGCCTGCTTCAAACAATCTTCCGGCAATATCGACCTGAGCAAAGTTCATATGTGAATATCTGTTTAAATTATCAAGAGTTTCAAGAAAATCCTTTCTATAACAATGTGAAGCAATCCACGTAATATAATATGAAACATTTGATATTAAATCATCAAAACAATTTGCTATACCTTCCTTTTTGGCAGCCGTATTTGCAAAAAAGCATCCGCAGCATCCTGCTTCATCAGCGTACTTTACATCATCAAGCATCTTATCAACGGAATTTTCCAAAACATAACAAGTGTCGTTATGCAATTTCACAAATTTACCTCTTGCCTGATTTATAACAAAAATAAAATTTTCGTCACCGCTTACATGCTCATCACGCTTTATATAACTAATCTTTGAAGGATATTTTTTTACAAATTCCATACAAACTTCTTCTGTAGCGTCATCAGAACAATTATCCGAAATTATAATTTCAATAAAATCAGTAAAAAGAAAACCTTTTTGAGTTGTAATACTGTTTAGCGTTCTCCACAGGTAACAAGCTCTGTTATATGTCGGAATGCAAATTGATAACAACGGTTGTGTCATAAATTAAACCTCTTCATATTCAATAACATATTTATAACATAAATATGGTTTACAATAATTAAAATATTTATTACAATAAAGCTGAAAGGGCAAATATGAGCTATATAATAATTTTGAGTAACACAAACAGTATGGATAGTGCAGAAACAATTGCAAATTTCCTAGTAAAAGAAAAACTTGCGGCATGCGTAAATATCGTTCCGAAAATTATTTCAATATACAGTTGGAAAAATCAAATAGAGAAAGAAGAGGAGTTCTTACTCTTAATAAAATCACGGAAAGAATTATTTGATCAAATTAAAGAAAAAATCACCATGCTTCACCCTTATGAAGTCCCTGAAATTATTTCTTTTGATATTGAAAACGGTTCCGAAAATTATCTAGACTGGATTAGAACCTGTACAATTTAATTAACTTCCGAAGTTTGTTTTTTAAACTGAGCATTATACAATATTGAGTAAGCTCCGTTTATATTTTTCAGTAATTCGTCGTGTTTACCGGTTTCTACAATTGTGCCTTCATTTATCACAACAATTTTATCGGCATTCCGAATAGTGCTTAATCTGTGCGCAATTACGAATACTGTTTTATCCTGCATTAAATTTTCTATTGCTTTTTGCACGACTGCTTCTGCCTTATTGTCAAGGGCGGAAGTTGCTTCATCCAATATAACAACCGGTGCATTTTTGAGAAAAGCTCTTGCTATGGCAACCCTTTGTTTCTGTCCGCCAGACAAAAGTATTCCCCTTTCGCCTATCTGCGTATCAAGTCCGCAGGATAAACCAGCAATAAATTCATCTAAATAAGCCATTTTTACAGCTTTTTCCAGATCTTCGCATGAAGCATTTTCATTTCCCAACATAATATTTTCTCTAATAGTTCCGGAAAACAAGAAATTATCCTGAAATACAACTGCAATATTTTGTCTCAAAGATTTTAACGTATAATCTCTTATATCAGTACCGTCAATCTGAATTGAGCCGGATTTTATATCATAAAACCTTGGAATAAGATTTACTATTGTTGTTTTCCCTCCGCCGGAGTTTCCGACAAAAGCAACAGTTTCTCCTGAATTAACGCTTAAATTTATATTTTTTAAGACCGGCTTATTGGGAATATATTCAAAACTTACATCTTTAAATTCTATTTTATTATTTATTCCGTTAAGCGCAACTGCATTAGCTTTATCACGTATTTCCGGAATGGTATCCAGGACTTCAAAAATTTTTTCGATAGAGAAAAAGGAGAATTGTACGGCATTTAAATTATTACCAATATTTTTTACAGGTGTATACAAAAGAATTAATGCGGTAATAAACGAAACAAAATTTCCGCTTGTTATCTGATTTGACATAATTAAATGCGAACCGTATCCGATAGCTGCCGCTATTCCGACAGATACGATCACATGCATCATAGGTGAAAGCCATTGAGTTTTTTGAACCATTTTTATTCTTAGAGTAAAGATATTTTGTAAAATATTTAAAAATTTATTAGTTTCAGTTTTTTGAAGATTATAGGATGTAATAGTTTTATTGCCTGCAAAAACTTCATTATATTCCGTTATAATTGAAGCATCTGCAAAAACTGTTTTCTCCATCACACTCTTTATCCTTTTCTGAATTTTTGCGACAGGCACAAAAGCACAGCCCAAAATAACAACAGCAATTAATGCAAGCTGCCATGAGTTATAAAATAGCACACAGACAAGAGAAATCGAGGAGAATATTCTTTGCGTGAAAACACTCAGATTGTCAAGCAAACCGTTACATGCAATATCCGCCTGATTATTAAACTGAAATACAATATCACCTGAATTTCTTTTATCAAAAAATGAAGTAGGTAAAGTTAACAATTTTTTGAACATATCGAACTTTAAACCATTTGTAATTCGTCCCCCTACCCAGGTTGAAAGATATGAAGATAAATATTTTAAACTTCCCTGAATAGATGTAAATGCAACTATCCCCAACGGAATATACCATGGAGAAGCTATGGATTTTTCAACCATAACCAAATCCATATAAGGCTTTAATGCCAGAGCAATAACAGCATCCAGCGATCCTATAGGTATACAAATTAACATTGAACATAAGGCTCTAAACCATACGGGCTTTATATACGGCCACATACGACTATAATTTATATAAACACGATTTGTTTTTAGTTTATTATGAATATTTTTATAAAAACTCAAAGTTCAGCTCCTTATTTATTTTTTAATCAAAAACATTTGTCCGCTGTGTAAATATATCGGAAGAAACTCATCCGGATATTCCTCCAAAAATTCACCAACAGCTTTTTGAGCACCTATTAACGCAGGAGTATGCCCATAATCCTCTGCTATAATAATTCCGTTTTTCACAATTTTATCTTTTACTCTGTACAATGCTGATTTTACGGCGTCATATAAATCAACATCAATATTGGCAACACAAATATTTTCAATTTTTTGAGGTAATTCATCTTCTGTTATATTAGATTTGATAAGTTCAAAATTATCATAATTTGCTAAATACTCATGAACCCTGTCCATCGATGTATCTGTATGAGTATTCTTCCACAATATATCTTCGGAATTTTGAGCTTCCTGATAAGTAAATCCCTCATAAGTATCAATAAAATAACATTTTCTTGACACGTTTGATTTCTTTAAATAATTTAAAACTGCTCTTGAGGACGCACCTTGAAAAGTGCCGATTTCAACATAATCTCCGTCCAAACCTCTTGTAATTTCAATAGCCTGAAAAATATTTTCAAAATCTCCGGGGCAAAAATGAGTAAGCGGTGAATTTTGCGCTTCCTCTAATAAAGTTTTATATGCCACTTCATTAATATGGTAATATCTAGCCTTAGGAGTACCATATTGTTCAATAGATAAATATTTTAAATCGTATTTTTGTAATTCTTTCATTGCTAAAATAGCATTGTAATCCTGATTATAAGCCAATATAAATATTGTATTGTTTCTATCTTCAATATCAGCAATTTCATTGACAGAAATAACATTACAAAAATCAATTTCTTCCTTTAAATCAGTCAACAAACAGATATTTTGCGGATATTTTTCTTTTATTTTTTCTATATTTTTGCTTATTGTATATTTATCAATTCTTTTTATATAAATATCATCCATTGAGTAATATTCACCAATCGCAAATCTTTTATACATATCTCTATATAAAAATCTATAATATGGATCTTTATTCACAAATTTATTAAAAAGATAATTTTTCCCCTCATTTTCTTTTATATCAGAAGCAAACTTAACAACATCATCGTGCAATGGAATATAAGATATACCGATATCATTACAATTATAAAAAGATTTAAAAATAGGATACTCTATACAATTCTCTTTAAACTGCATAAAGGACAGCCAGCCGGCAGAAAAGAAAGCTGTATCATGTAAAAATAGCAAATTATTTATAGAGTAAGCACAAATTTTGCACTCTTTCAATGTTGCTTTTATATAATTCATATACCAATCAAAATTTCGGGGCTTTATACCCTCAAACATTTTGAACCAATCCGGGTGAACAACGGATAATAAATAATCCAATTTTTTATTATTTATAATGTGAGTAACACCAAAAGACCAGTGATTAAATTTTCCCGCGCCTCTGGAATAATAAAAATCTAAAGAGAAGGCATCTATATTTTTTTCTTTTGCATAATTACTCACTTTTTCCAAACAAGAATAAGCTTTTTGCGGTTCAAGACAAATTAACGTATCATCAGCATCAATATTCCAAAAAGTTCTTATATTATTTTTTTGAGAATGATAAAATGTGGTTAAATGAGCACAAGCCGCATTATGCCAGCATCTATCCAATTTAGCTGTTTTTAAAAATCTCTTTAATTTATTGTTACGTACACTTTTAATAAAGTATACTTTCCTGTTTTTGAATATTATTTTATCAATAACTTTTTCTTGGATATTTTTATCGTCAACTATAACGAATATCTTAGAGTTTTCAGGGATAATATTTACCCAGTGCTGAAAAAAAGTCAGAGCATAACCGTTTGTCTTATTCAACTTCAGATAAAATATTTCTTCATGTTCTTTTTGGGTTATTTTATTGAATAACAAGAATTTCAAAAACTTTTGATTGTGTTCAATTCCATATTCAAAAATTGGAATTCCAAAAATAGATATTCGTCTTAATTTACCATTGCTGATTTTTATTCTTAATTTCATGTTTTCCCTCGTATTAATGGAATTTTATTCTTCTTGAACGAACTTCGCCTTTAATTTTTTCACCGGCACCACTGCAATTATTACAAGGTTTTGTGTTAAACCTGGTTTTATCATTCCATTTTAATTTTTGTCTGCTTTCCCACATTTGTTTTATGGTTTTATTTTTTATATTTCCGAAAATCGGTACAAGGTGCCAGTTAATACAGCAAGTAGTTAAATTCCCCAGAAAATCAAAATTTATAAGTCCGTGCGGATGAGGGCATTCTCTCATGGTTTCTTCATCATTGTATTCTTCTTTTACACCCGCAAACGAATGTTCTTGAGCATAATGAACTTCATCGACACCGATTTCTTTAAAAAATTCGGCAAATTCATCTATTTGTCCTCTGTTCAATTCGTTTTCGGTAAATCTGACAACTATAGCCGCAAGTGCACCGTTTTTCTTTTTATATTCAACACATTTTTTTATATTATTTATAACTTTATCTAAATCTCTGTGTCCGTGTATTTTTTCATATGTGTCAATATCTATGCTGTCAACAGAAATTGAAAATTCATTTATCGAGTTTAACAAAATACTCAAATCTTTTTTATCCAATACGTAACCGTTAGTATTGACTGAAATCCATTTAAAGTGTTTTTTAGAGTGGGCATATTCATAAAATTTTTCAATTTCCGAATTCAGCATCGGATCTCCCATAGGACCGCAGCATGTAAACCAGGTTATATGCTCATATTGACAGGCGTCATCTATAATCTTTTTGAATATATCAAAAGACATTGTTTTATTTTTATATTTTGAATTCAATTCTTTCAAATAGTCAGGGAAATTTTTCCGCCAGCAAAAACTGCAATTGTTATTACACAATAATGTAGTGTCAACAATTAGTCCGTAAGGTTCGTATTTTAAAGTTTTCTTTTTAGTTTTTCTTCTGAACTTTATTTTTATCCCGCAAATATTTATAACTTTGTGACGTTTATCTCTCGTATTTCTTACAGAAAATATATCCATATAAATTATTTCTCCTTAATTTAATTATTATGTTTACTAAAATATTCATCCCTTAAGCGCAATAAATAATCCATTGCTTCTTCGATTTCACATCCGGATTTTTTATCGGGATTTACATAATGCGAGTACATTATGTAAGCAATATAAAATAATTCCTCTACAGATCGCTTGTTAGTCCTTCTTTCGCAATCCTGATAATCAATTGTTAACCCCCAGCCGCTGTAAAATGGTATTCCGAAAGTATGAACTTCTTTACCGCATATTAAAGCTTCCATTCCAAGCTGCGTAGTACAAACATAAACTTTATCGCAATATTTAACAAGCGAAATCGGGTTTATAGGCTCAGTCATTGTATAAACATTATCATGCGATTTAAGACTGGTATAATAACCGCCTCTTCTCCCTGACATAGTATCAGGGTGAGTTTTAACGATAATATCAGCGTCCGGATTTTCTTTTATAGCTTTTTCAAGCATAATTTTAAAAATTTCTTCACTTCCGCCGCCCTTTAAAATACTCCAGTCTCCGAATGATTGATCAACAACCAGAACTTTAGGAACACCCTGTCTCCCTATTTCGGGTTCAAATATCGGTTGATTATTATATTTTGAAAGATGTGTTTCCAATATTTTATCCATACATTTTCTTGCACGCTGTTTCTGTTCATCGGATATAATTAAATTCTTATCGTTAAGCATTAACTCCAGACGTGAAGCCGTTGAGCAATCAACATAATGGGTTATATCATCAATCGTAAAGCCTATAGATTTATGATACTTATCCTCAACTCTGTCTTTATAAACATAAGAAAAAATACTTCTTAGAAAACAATCTTCCATAATATAAGCTTTTTCGTTGTGTTTCATAGCCTCTGAAATTATGTGAGTAGCCCAAAGGCTCGTACTTATACCGCATGTGTAAAAGAAATCGGGATTTTGTTCAAGAGGTCTGTCGTTTCTAAACGTTCCTTTTAAATTCGGAAATAAATACTCAATGTAACTTATATTGGAATCAAGAAAAGCCATATTAAAAGGTCTTGTTTTGGTATTAAATATTTTTTCCGGGGCAAATGTATCAGGAGCTGTAAGCGAATTAATTTTAATATTCATATTCATGAAAGTATTATCAATATCTTCACCTTTGTTAAATCTTTTCCAATCATCCTGAGGTATCAAATCTTTTCTTAATTGCATAATTGCATCCGAGATTTTTACAGTCCTTGCAACTTTAAATTTGATAAAGAAAAAAGTTATTTCCTTATATAAATCATATTTTTTCACGGAAAAAATCTTATCTGATATTTTCATTTTACCTCCCGCCTTAATCTTACAGTTTTTTTCCTGACATACACATTCAGTTAAAATCGGCTTATTTTTTTCATAACTCAATTTGACATTTTTATCGTAATTATCTCTTACAGCTTCTATTCTTTTATCAAAACCAAACAAAATTTCATTCATAAATTTTCGGCTTGACTGTTCATCCACACCGGCATCAAGATTTATTACATCATCAAAAACCGGAATTCCGGACTTTTCACTATCAACTGAAGAATAAAAAGGATAATACATAATATTATCACCTTTTGTTATTTGAACAGATCTGAGCAAAAATTGAATAAAACAATTTCCCCAGTGTATAAAATAAAGATTATTAATATTAAAAGTACCCAGATTTAGTATTTGTTTATCCTTCAAATATGTGAAATAGGCATCTAAATTAGATTCCCATTTATTTATAGGAAGATTTAAAACATTATGATGATATTCAATCTGCCAATCTTTGTTTTGTGCATTGTTAACAATTGTCTTTTCTATATCTATATTCATACGTGTAAAAGTTATGCCGAATGTCCATTGCAGTCCTCTGAATGCACTTCTGTGCATATCTAATGAAAAAGAATGATAATTGTTATTTCTTGCGTAATTTTCAACTTTTTCCAAAACTTTTGCAACAGCTGCAGGAGTTTCAAAAAATATTGTATCATCCGCATCTATATTCCAAATTTCTTTTATACCATACTTTTTAGCATGAATATATGTAGTTAAATGAGCATACCCTGCCTTTTCCCAGTTTGGAGTACAGGTGTTTTTTATGACCTTTTTAAAAAGTCTTCTATCACTGTTTATAAACTTTATATTTTCGTTACAGAATGATATACGCTTCAGAATTTCATATTCCAGCTTTTCATCATCGCATAATATGTAATAATCAGCTTTCATGGCATTCACGATATACAACCAGTGTGCCAGAGAAAATATTGAATAATTATAACTCTTACTGTTAACTTTTAAATAAAAAACAGGCTTATCTGTTTTAGGCTTTCTAAGCAATGGAAATGTGATTTTCTTAAGCTTATGATTTGGAGTTTGTTCATATTGAATTAAAGGGTAATCTAAAAAACGTATTTGCGTTAAATAGCCTTTGGAATAATTAATTTTTACTTTTTTAAATAACATGCTGTGACCTCAATTTATATTAATAAAAACTTTAACTTAATTTAATCCGTAAACCACATATTTTTAGCAGGTTCGGGTATTGCAGCCAAAAAGCTCAAATATCTGTTTATATAATCAAAACATTTATCTTCACTCTCAATGGTGTCAATTTTTATACTGCACCTTGATACAGGTATTTCTGATAAATCAGAATTATTAAATACATATTTCAATATTGGATAATGCACTTTTCCTTTTTTCCAATGACTTATATGCCAGGATATAGGATTTAACATAAAATCACCCGAATGCATAAAATGAAGATTTTCAATGTAAAATGTTTTTGCATTTAAATTTTTAAAATCTCTTAAATATGTGAAAAACCAATCAAGATTAAACTCATAGTCATATTTTCCAAAGTAATTCCCCATCCAATCAGTATTTTTGTTATTATTTAATATACTGAACCAATCTTTCGCTGGTCTTATATAAGTAATCCCGAATGACCAATGCTTCCCGTGAGTACGAGAAGTATGCATATCCATCGAAAAAGCATCCAGATTATTTTTATCAGCATACTCTGCAGCTTTTCTTATAATTTCGGCTGCTCTGGGAGCTTCTACCAAAAACATAGTATCATCGGCATCAATATCCCAAAAATTTTGAATTTTATGTTTTTTAGCATGCAAAAAAGCTGTTAAATGTGCATAAGTGGCTTTTGACCAAAACGGAGTAGAAATATTCTTAACAATATTAGTTAACGGTTTATACGCACTTTTAATAAATTTAATATTTTTATTATTAAAACGTATACGATTATAAATCATATTTTCCAAAATATCATTGTCACAGATAATATAGAAATCAGCTTTAAGCCATCCTATAATATTTATCCAATGCTGAATACACTGAAAAGAAGTATTATTGATATTATTTACTTTTAAATAAAATGTGTGTTTATTGACAGGGTTTTCGAAATAACTTCTGTCTTTTTTAAAAAACGGTAAAATAGAATAATGAAGTTTCTTACTTTGGAGATTTCTTATATATACTTCAAGAACAGGCACATTAAAAATTCTGTATTGTTTTACCGCCTCTCTTTCCGTGTTAAATTCTATTTTTTTATATAACCACATAAATTAACCCCTCAACTTTAAATCAGATAGTATATTATTTAATATTTCCGGCAGAATATCAGGTTTCTCCATATTATATTCAAATATATTGCTTTCCACGGCATTAGGAAGTTTTTTAAGAGAAAAACCTTTTTTGATTATGTCTGAAGGCATAGAGTGTAAAAGCCCCCTATCCTTAAAATCAGTATATAAACAAACCACAGGCATGTTATTTATGGACGTCAAAGGTTCCATAAAGCCGCTTCGCAAACCTATTATTCCTTTACTCAGTGATGCGAGGTAATAAGCTTCTTCGAAATTAAGAAAACAAGTTTTACCTATTCCGTAAGCAGCATTAAGCTCTAATGCATTTATAAATACATCGTAATTATTAGAATATAATATTTCTGTTATATTGTTCCAAAAAGCAGCGGAAAGTTTTTTATTTGAATGAGATTCAGGACATATAAATATAAATTTACTTAAGTTTAAACCTATTATATGTGCTTTTTTTATTGCCGATCTTTTTACAGCTTCAGAAATAAAGGGCATTCCTGCTTTTTTAGAATAATTTACACCCATAGTTTTACAAATTTCCTCGCAATAATGAAGATTAATACCGCGGCGCAAGTCATTTTCCAGTTTTATAAAATGTTTGAACGGAAGAATATTATAAAAAGTTCTGCCTTTATATGTTTCTTTATATATATTATCAATCCCTCGCAACGGCAATATATCAGGGATATAAACGCACTCAATTTCAGGATGCATCATGTGCACCAAATCAATATGATATTTTTTTGTCGCTATAAATAAGCACTTGCTGCCTGGATTTAAATAACTTAAAAATAAATAAGTTTCACCGCTGCAATTAAAATTTATATAAATATCAGTATAATTTTCATCAATCTTATTTAAAATTGCGTTATATAACTTGTGTCTTGTGTTTTGTATAAAAATAGGAATCCCAAAAAGATAAAATTTTTCATATCCCTTATTAATTTTTGTTTTGAAAATTACAATACCGCAAAACCGAACTTCATAATTTAATTTTCTGGTAAAATATTTAGTTTTTAAAACACCAAATAAAAAACTTTTTTTTACAGTATCATTTTCCGTTTTAACATTATATATTTTTTTCAATAAGTCACTCATAATCCGCACTCACAACAGTTTTATGTACAATTTTTTCAATCAGTTGTTCCCAATCGGAACAATCATAAGCGTATTCTGCAATATTACCAAATCCTAAATCCGGAAGTTTCTCAAGCATAAATCCGGACATTATTTGCCGGACTGTCATATCATTAAAACATCTTCTGTTTTTAAATTTATTATATAAAACATCTATAGGAATCCCGGTTTCCAATAGAAGTTCAGAAAGTCCGCTTCTTAGTGAAACTATTTTTTTTGCTGAGCCGGCTAATGAAAAAGCCTCGGGATATGACAGATAACAAGTTTTATAGCTGCCTTCTTTCAAATTTAAACTTTTATCATTCAAATTTACAAATACATCAATTCCTAATTTTGTGTATTCCTCAATCAGTTTTTCCCAAAAATAATTATCAATAAGCATACAAGAACGCGCCTCTGGAGCAATATATACAAAATTTTTTAAATTTAACCCCAGAGCTTCTGCTTTAGCAAAAGCAGATTTTGCACATTCTGTTGAAACCAGAATTTTATTGGGAATTAATTCTGAAGGCGTTAAATTAAAATGTTGAAGCATAGAGTTAAAATAATGCACTTGCCCCGGAGGATTATCTTTAATTTTAGTTTCTATTTTTATAAAATACTCATTAGGGAAAATCTGAAAAAATTTTTGCTTCTCTATTTCAAAAAAATCTCCTTTGACATTAACATCCAACGATTTTATATATACGGAAGGAATTTTCGGACAAATCATATTTATCATTTCAAGATGATATTCTTTTGTTGCAACAAGAAGAGGATTTTTACTGCCGTTTTTCTTTAACAGACTGTTTAAAACATAGGTTAAAAAGAGAAATATTTCGCCGCTGTTAGCATTCAAAATATAAATATGGTCATATTTTTTATCAAAATGTCTAAAATATCTTGTTTTAAACGCATCAATCGATGATATCTTTCTTATTCTTTTATTAAAGGCGTACCAGTATATATTATTACCGTCCTCAATACGTTTAAAGATAATTTTGCCCAAAATTTTTATTTCTTTTTCAATGTGATAATCATATATATCTTTAACCTTATAAGTAGTTATAATTCCATTAAGAAAATACTGATACCTCTTTGTAGTCATATAATTAAATATCTGTTCAAAAATTGTTATTCCAAACAATTTTGAAGTTTTACGATATTTCTTTTTCACATAGTCATATATTTTCACTATGCGACCCCTTGGTTCAATAAATCGTGAATATGAACAACACCTACAGGCTTATTATTTTCAACTACAAATATATTTGTAATTTTCTTATCATTCATTATTTTCAGAACTTCGGAAGCCATTATTTCTTTTGCAACCGTTTTTGGGTTTCTTGTCATAAGTTCAAAGGCTTTACGGTTAAAAATATCTGCAGACATACATCTGCGCAAGTCACCGTCTGTAAGCATGCCTGTCAGACGTCCGTCGGAATTTATAAAACCGACACAGCCAAGACGTTTTGAAGTCATTTCCAATAAAACGTGCTGCATATCGGAATTTTCCTCGAGCAGAGGAATATCAGCACCTGTATGCATTAAATCCGAAACTCTTTGTAATATGGAACCCAATTTACCGCCGGGGTGTCTTGCGTTAAAGTCAGATTTTGTAAATCCTTTTCTTTCAATTAAACAAGCTGTCAAAATATCCCCGAGAACAAGTGTAGCAGTGGTTGAGCTTGTAGGTGCCAAACCTAACGGACAAGCCTCACCGTTATCAGGCAGCTTTAATACAATGTCACCGGCTTTGCCTAAAGAACTCAATGCATTTTTGGTAATACTAATCAATTTAATACCAAATCTTTTGCAATAGTTTAGAATATCTATCAGTTCACGGGATTCTCCGCTGTTAGATATAGCAATAACAACATCCGTATCTGCTATCATACCTAAATCACCATGGCTCGCTTCTGCCGGGTGAACAAAAAAAGCAGGAGTGCCCGTCGAAGCTAAAGAGGCTGCAATCTTTTTACCGATATGCCCGGATTTTCCCATTCCCGTAATTACAATTCGACCTTTAGCATTCTGTATAATATCTAAAGCATCAGTTAATGAAGCATCAAGATTTTCACGAAGTTTTAATATAGTATCAAGCTCCATATTAATTGTTCTTACAGCACAGTTTTTATCAGCTGTTTCCTGAATATTTTGTTTATTTTCAAGTAAATTCTGCATTAAATTTCCTCATTAATTTTATAGTCAATACTGAACTTATAATCCCTGTTTTTGTTTACGGCGTAAGCTGTATTTAACCCGCTTGGTTTTCTGTCATTAATAAGTATTCTTTCGCCGAAAGGCATATCACTTATTAAATAATCATAACGAATATTGTTACATTTTAAAAACTCTTTAAGATTATCAAGGTACTCTCCTTTTCTCGCCGTTAATAAAATAACTTTATCATCCTCCGGCAAATCGGAAAAAAATTCTTTTACCCCCTCAAGTAAGGTGTCATAGCCGTCAATCTTGTACCCGTTATGCTTTACAATTGTACCGTCAATGTCAAGGATCCATGTCTTCGCCAAAGGTGAAAATTCAAACACTTAAAGAACCTCCCCTAATTTTACAACTCCGTTATAAAAAGCTCCGCATACAGAGTCATAATCTTCCCAGGCATAAGTAGTTAATGAAAGCCAAATTACGGCATGAAGTAATTTAATTTTTTGTTTATCGACAGAAGGAAGTGAATCAAAGAAAAATTCTTCCATATCAGCCCAATTATTCGGCTTTATAGCAAACTCAACATCTTTATCTCTTATGTCAAGCGTAAATTTCTTTTTGTTAAACTGGTCATACTCTCCTTTAATAGAATAATACAGCTTTGCCCAATCATAATCTTCATCACCGTAAAGTTTTGTTTTGCCAAAATATCCTCTGGGATCAATTAATATAGGTTTCATACTGAATGTATCAAACATCAAGTTTGAAAATGTACAATCGCCATGAATTAATGAAAAATGTTTTGGATATATATTTTTAACTGCATTAATCAACTCATCCTTATTAAAAAACACGTTCTTATAATATTGACCGTTAATCTTAATAAACTCTTTATCGGCAAACGGTATAAGTTTTTCAATCTTTGATAATCTGTCAAAAGTTTTATTTACGTAATTATCTTCTACATCCTGAACATTAACAGGCTTATCTGTTTCAAGCGAATGAAGTTCTTTTAAAGCAGAAATTAATCTGCGAAGAACTGCTCTTTTTTGTGTTTTAGTCAAACAGTCATACTCATAAATATTTTTACCCTGAACTCGTTTCATAGTAAGAGGTTCATATTCATAAATTTGTGGTATATACTCAAACCCGAGCTGTTTAACATGTTTATACCAGGCAATTTCATCAGCGGCAATTCTTTTTCCCTGTTCATTTATTCCGCGTTTAATTACAATATCATCTTTGAATTCTATAGAATTAAACGGTCTGCATCTTGGAGTAGAATCATTATTGTCGGAATAAGAAATTAATGTCCCGATTTCTTTAGATCCGTATAGACTTAACTCTTTAAATTTTATATCCTGGTTCTGAAGCCAGCCGACCAAAGCACCTTCCTCGGGCAAGCCATTCAAGAAAGATTTATTCGCAAAAATAAAAAGCCCTGCAACACCATTATCTTTAGAAGGTATTTTTTCAAACTTATTATCAATATATGACCAACGGCATTCAAAATCTTTTGATATACCGATATAATTCGCACAAAGTTCAGGGATTTTAAAATTATTGGAAAGAATAAGATCGCACCACATTATCATAAACGGTTCATCATCCTCAAACGTTTCAATTGCTTCTTTTATTCCGGATGCAGTGCCCTTTTTCTCTGCTTTTATTATCCTAAAGTTATATTCTGAAGCAAAAACATTTAAGTATTTTTCTAATACATCGGTCTTATAATCCGCAATAATAATAAATTCAGCATCTCTGAATTTTTGAAAGGCATAAAAAATTATAGGTAAATTATTAACAGGCACAAGACACTTTGGCTTATTTCTTGTCAAGCCTTCTAATCTTGTTCCTTTACCGCCAGCCTGAATTATAATTTTCATTGTGTTCTCCAAAAAAAATACTAATCCCAAATACGATATACACAACAAAATAAATAAAATGTAATAGATAGTCAATAGATACAACAGAATAAATAAAATGTAGTGTATCCTTTATTATACTAATATAAATATAATTTATTTCGCAAGTTTTATTAACAAATGTATATTTTTGTTAATATATGTTTTGTGGATTATATATTGTATTTCAAGGTATCAGCGGAATTATTTAATTTTAGTAATAACACTACATTTTATTTATTTTGTTGTAAGTTTTTTTATTACTATAAAATAAAATGTGTATAACTTTCATCAATTTTATCTTGTTCTATGCCGATATATCTTAGTGTAATCTGAGGGGTTGAATGGTTAAATATTTTTTGAAGCATAACAATATCTTTATACATTTTATAGTAATGATAGCCAAATGTTTTTCTTAAAGTATGGGTCCCGATTTTCTCTTCCAAACCTGCTTTTGCACATACATCATTTATAATCCTATATGCAGCTATTCGATCAAGTCTGTTTTTAAATATAGTCTTAAACAGAGGTTCATTGGGATTTTTTCCTTTTGTGTATTTCGCCAGCATAGGTTTTAATTTAGAATTAATAGGTATTTTTTTGAATTTACCTGTTTTCTTCTCTTTTAATTGAATATAATTTTTTCCTTTTACATCACCTATATTCAATGCAAGAATATCTGAGATCCTTAAACCGCAATTTGTTCCGATAGTAAACAATACTAAATTACGCATGCTTTGAGCAGCTAAAATTTTTTCAATCTTTCTTAAATCTGACATTTTTCTGATTGGCTCAACTGTTGTCATAAAAAATCATCCTTTCATAAATTATAAGCTCACATTTTATATGCGAACTTTTACATCACAGCAGTAAAAAAATGTAAAAGAACACATGGTTTGATTACTTGTTACAGATGCTTTGATTATTTTGGGACACTTTGTGTTGGAGTAGAAGCCTCAACCTACAAACTGCAATTTCTAAAGCATAAGGGGCTGCAAGTCCGACATCTTCGCTTGTAAATTTTGTTATTCTTATTGCAACATACAATGGGTCTTCTCCTGTTTCAAGCATTCTATTGCATTTAAGCATATTTTTCTGCTGTTTAAAAACAATTAAAGCTAATTATTCAGCAGTTTGCTTTACAGAAACACATGATATAATTTTAAACCATATATGCTTTTTATAGATTATATTACCAATTTATACATCTTAATTTGATATAAAATTTACCGTATAAATTAAATCATTTATTTAGTACTTTACGGTATATAGTAACAGAAATAATGGCAGTAACAGCTTCAGTAACCCAAAATGCATGCCAAATCCCTACTACTCCTAATATCCGGCTTAATAAAAATGCTGTTGGAATAATGATAAATATATATCGGCAAAGCGAAATTAACAATGACGGAATTCCTTTACCTAATCCCTCTAATGCACCGGATGAAGTAACAGACACAGCAGAAACAATAAACCCTGCTCCTATAATTCTCAATGCTGTTTCTCCAGCTTGGAGAGTATAATCAGTATGAGTAAAGAGTTCCATAAGTTTTTCCGGATAAAACAGGCAAATTATAGTTCCCAATATCATAATTATACCATTCAGATACAAAACAATTCTAAAAATTTGATTGACTCTTTTATTTTCACCAGCACCGTAATTATAACCAATTAAAGGACGCATTCCTTGAACAATACCATTTGCAGGGAGATATATAAATGTTTGCAATTTATAATAAATACCTAAAATTAAAATGTAGACTTCGGAATAAGCAGCCAGAATTGCATTTAGTGCAGAAATTAATAACGATGGTAATGCAAGATTCAGCGTAGCCGGAATCCCAATTAAGTATAGTTTCAATACTATTTTAGGAGAAAATAAAATATACTTCTTGCGAATATGTACACAGATTGGCCGCATATAATAAACAACAAGATATATTATTAATGTCAGCATCTGCCCTATTCCGGTTGCTAATGCAGCTCCTTTAATCCCCATTTGTGGGAATGGACCATAACCAAAAATCAGTATGGGATCCAATATGATATTTGCGATACATCCGCTCATCAAACTTATCATTGTTGTTTTCATTTTACCTGCGGCTTGAAAGATTTTCTCAAATGTTATTCCTACGACAATAAACAGAGTAAAAGAGAATGCAATAACAGAATAATGAATGCTAAGTTCAATCACAGATTCTGACGAAGTGAACTTTCTTAAAAAGAATGGCATAATCGCAATACAACAAATTGTCATTACAATACTATGAATAATCGCCAATAGAAGTCCTATAGTTGCAGCCCTATCAGCATTTTTATTATCCCCGGCACCAAGATAAAATGCGATAACCGCATTAATACCAACACCAAAACCAATTCCTACTGCATTTATAAAATTTTGAATAGGATAGACAAGTGATAGTGCTGTCATTGCATCCTCACTAATCCGGGCAACAAAATAACTATCTACAATGTTATATAGAGAATTAACAAGCATTGATAAAACCATAGGTAGTGACATTGATAAAATCAATGGTATAATCGGTTTTTCCTTCATAAAAGTATTATTCATAATTTCTCCTATTTGAATCGGTCTGTTAAGATTTTGAAAATACTATGATTGTTGCAATAGCAACCCAACACAATCAAAACAATGGCAAAAATTAATGTGATTCCTTCTGTAACAGGAAAAGCATACCAAATACCATTCATTTGGAATAGTTTATCCAAACACCACAAGACAGGGACAAACAAAAGCAGCTGTCTGCAAAGTTGAATTCCAATACTTAATAATACTTTTTCCGTAGCCTGAAAATAAGTAGAAATCATTGTAGAAATACCACAAAACAGATAACTTACTGCCATAATCCGCATAGCGGATATTCCAAAAGAACACATCTCATCGGAAGCCGCAAATAATTTTAAAATTTGTGACGGATATACTATTACTACTATTGTTCCTATAATCATCATAATTGAAACCAGAATTGTTCCATAACTGAAAGCTAAGTGTAATCTTTCTCTATTTTTTGCACCGTAGTTAAAACTCATAACAGGCAAACAACCCTGAATTAAACCATTCACGGTCATGATAATTAGTTGTTGAACCTTAAAATATGCCCCGAAGAAGGCAATTGCAGTTGCAGAATATGCTATCAGGAAAAGATTTACAAATGTCACCATAAACGAACTAAGTGCGTTCATAATAAATGACGGTAGACCTAATGCAAAAATTTTACTGATTATTTGTTTTTGCCAATGAACACCTTTGATTTTTAATTGCACTTTTTGTTTTGTTCCAAGTAATAAAGCAAATGCCAAAATCATAGAGACAAGATAACCTGCAACAGTTGCTAAAGCAGAGCCGCAGATTCCCATGGCAGGAAAAGCTCCAATTCCAAAAATCAAAATCGGGTTAAAAATAAAATTAACAACAACACCTGCAATTTGAAACCACATAGGTGCAACCATATTCCCTGTAGCCTGTATTATTTTTTGAATAGATATATGTACCATATTGGGAATTTGCATAAATGAACAGATACTCATATATGCTATACTTAGTTTATAGATTTCTTCATTACTGGAGAAAGCCATAAAGTAAGGCTTCATAATCAATAACGATAGTATATTAAGTAAAGCACCAACGATAAAGGATAGAAAAATTCCATGCGTGACAACCGTATTCGCATTGTTTTGTTCTTTTTTACCAAGATATCCTGCAATTAATACATTAACCCCGACTCCTATCCAAATAGAAGCTGCATTCATCAGAGTTGTTATAGGAAATGAAAGGGAGACGGCTGTTAATGCGTCTTCACTAAGCCTTGCAACAAATATGCTGTCTACCAGATTATATGAATACTGCAAAAACATTGATATCAATGGTGGTACTGACATTTGACAAATAAGTTTACCAATTGGTGTAACTGCCATTTTATTCTCTGCCTGCATGTATTTTCTCCTTTTCTTTTTATCCGGATAATCAAAATGCCACACAGTTATCTTATGATTAACTCCTATTAGGAAAACACACTGTCAAAAGGGTTTTTGCTTTTGGCGGGGGTCAGCCCGCCTCGGCGGTGTCAGTGGTGTTGATTTCAATGTACTCGGCAATCCGGCGGAACTCGTCCGCAAACTTGAAATGAACGCTGATATTGCCGTTTTCGTAAATCTTGATGTGGTCTACCAAGTCCGTGAGGATTTCACGGGTGAGCGTTTCGATGCTTTGATACTTTGCAAATGCTACCAGTGCGGGGTGTTCCTTGTCAACGCCATTCAAGAGCTCCGCCCGTTCCGCGTTCAGCCGGGCCAGCACATCCGCAAGCTCGGCGGCCTGCCGTTCATAATCGGCTTTCATATCCCGGTATTCCTGCTGGGTGATTTCCCCGTCTTTCCAATCTTGATACAGTGACTGCTTGTAGCGGGTTATCCGGGTCAATTCCTTTTCCTTTGCGGCTATCTGGTCGTTAAGGCGGTGGGATTGACTTTTTTTCAGCGGGGCCGAGTTGATACGGGCAATCAACGCCGAGTAGGAAACGGCGGTGTTCACTTGATACTGGATAGCGAACAGGACGGCGGCCTCCAAACGGTTGTGTTTGATAGAGTGCATGGTGCAGGCCGTCCGGGAGCGGTTCTTGTAAGTGGAGCAGGCGTAATAGATATTTTTCCCGCTCTGGCTGCGGGTGATGGATTTCCCGCAGTCCGCACATTTCAGAAAACCGCTGAACAGGTGAACCTCGCGCCCTTTGGGGGAAGTCCGGGTATCGCGTACCAGCAGGGCCTGCACCTTGTCAAAGGTTTCGTGGGAGATAATCGCCTCGTGGGTATCGGGGACGCGCACCCATTCTTCCTCCGGCACAGCCTCAATCTGGTGTACCTTGTAGCTTTTCACCCGGCGGCGGCCCTGTACCAAATCCCCGGTATAAATGGGGTTGGTGAGGATTTCATGTATCATGCGGGCTCCCCACATGGGGTCATCCGCCACAGCCGAGGAAACGGGCAGACCCTTTTTCCGGCGGTAGGCCGTGGGGCTGGGTATGCCGTGTTCGTTGAGGTACAGCGCGATGGCCCTTTTAGACGAGCCTTGCAGGAGCATGGAATACACGCGCTTGACGGTTTCTGCGGCCTCGGTATCGACCAGAAGTTGATGCTTGTTTGCCGGGTCTTTGATATAGCCGTAGGGGGCGAAAGAGCCGATATACTGGCCGTTGCGCCGCTTGTAATCGAAAACCTGCCGGATTTTCTTTGAGGTCTGGTAGCAATAGTTATCGTTCATCACGTTAGTTATCGGAACGATAATGTTTGAAACGCTGTCGGGGTTTAGGTAGCTGTCCACATTCTCCGCAAGGGAGATAAAGCGGACGCCCATCTGCACAAACAGGTTATCAATCAGACTCCCCGCGTCACTGTAATTCCGGGCGAACCGGGAAAGGTCTTTCACAATCACGCAGTTGATTTTCCCGCTCATCACATCGGCCAAAAGCCGCTGGAAGTTTTCGCGGTTGGCATCCGTCCCGGTGTGCCCATCGTCCACATATTCAACCGCGCTTTCAAATTCGTCCATGTGCCGCTGGTAGAAGTCCCCCAGCAGGTCACGCTGGTTTTTCACGCTGTTGCTGTCATCCTTGCCCTTTTTCAAATCCTCTTTGGAAAGGCGGATGTACTCGCCCAAACGCCAGCGCCGGATTGTATATGTAGGGGTAAAAGCCTGCTGATACCCTCTGTTTTTAGCTCGTGCCATTGTTCCTCCTTCCCTATCACATTACACTTATATTATAACTCTGCCCGGGGGTATCAACAAGGATGTCGATGCCTCGGGACATTTTGTCTCGAAGTGGGGAGGGGCCGCAACAGCAGTCACAGCCCGCTCTTTTGCCGGATAAGAAAGGCCGCCAGCGCATCCTGGAGGGAGGGGCCGCCCTCGGCAAACTCGATTTTCACGCCCACGCCGCCCACGCTAAAGCAGTACGGATTGACGGCCCGTTTCACAAACCGGGCCAGCCGCTCCTCCCGGGGGAGGGTGCGGTCAAAGGCCATACCGCTCACGTCAGCCAGCGCATCCGCGCTCACCGCGCCGATGTCCACGCTTTTCATTTGTTCCAGCTCTTGTGCGGTCAGTTTCACGGCAAAACCTCCTTTTGCGTTTTGGGTTGGTGGGGAAACGCGAAAGGACAGCACTCCGAAAAGTGCTGCCCTTTGGCCTGTCCCTACCTTGGGACAAATTGTCTCGAACTTAATAGGGGCTGTCCAGAAAATGCGCCTCGGCCTCTTCCAGCCCCCGACAGTCGAACACTTCATAGAGCTCGGCCACCACGCGCCGGATGTCCCCGGCAGAAAAGCCGCAGTTTTCCATCGCATAGATGGCATAGCCCCGGCACACGTTGTTGCTCCACGGCTGGGCCAGCAGAGCAGCCAGAGCGGGGTCGTATTCCATAAGTCCGCCTCCTAATGTAAAAATGGGGAGCGCCGGGCCCGTATGTTTGGCCCGTCAAAAGACAGCGAGTAGCGGCCCGGCGTTCCCCTGTTTTGTGCGGCGGCCCCGAGCGGCAAGCGGCCAGCTTGTCCTTCGCGGATCGTGGCCGTGGGGCTGGCAAGCTCCCCACTCGCGGCGGTGGTGTTGGTCGCTCGTCCTCCCGTGGGAGAAGTCACAGCGCACCCGCCGCCCGGCTCCCCGCGTTCACTCGGGGCCGCCCGCTATGCAGTTGTGGAGAAGAAAAAACTTCCTCTCATATACCACCAGAAAAGCGGAGCAAATGGAGGGGCGGTCAGGAATTTTTTTGCAAATATTTTTTCATGCTTTTTAGACCTCCCAGAACGGACTCACGGACGGAGCTCTTATCCACGCCCTCGGCCTGAGCAATCTCCCGGTAGGTCATGCCGAGGATAAAGTGAGCGTCCACCCGGCGGCCCTGGATCTCCGGCAGGCAGTTCAGCGCGTTCCAGAGGCGACAGAACCGCTCCTTGAGCTCCAGCACCTCGTCCGGGGTGAGCTCATGCAGGCAGGCGGAATACTCGATGCCATCATCCGCGTCCAAGGAATAGTACGCCTTGTTGTAGCGGGCCCGCTCGGTATAGGCCGCCTCGGAGCGGACGCTGGCCCGGAGCGCCTCGGCCACATCATCGGAAACCTCAATATATTCGTCCTGGGTGTACCAGTAGTAAAAGTCGCGCAAGTTGATAATCGTCATGGTATGTACCTCCATATCGTTTTTGTGGTCGGGTTGCGGGAAACGATATGGAGGGCGGCGGGGAGCGGCACCCGGGGGAGCCGCCCCGCACCTTGGGACAGCTTGTCCCAAAGCTGGGCAAACAAAAAACGCCTGCGCGGAAAAATACCACGCAAGCGCATAAAGTGAGACGATTATCTAAATTACAACAAATTTCGCATTGTATAACAGAATATACTTGTCTTGGGCTTGGGCTTTTTTTGGCAAGTTAGGGGGACGGACAAAGCAGAGAGACACGACATTACCTCCTAAAAAGCAGTTGTCGTACCTTTCAATAAAAAAGCCGATAACCGCATTTTCAATCTGCGTGTTATCGGCTCTGCGTCTGTGCGTCTGGCTCTGTGATAACTAAAATCTTAAATTTTTCTACACTAATTAAGGTTTCTTGTTTGCATTTAGGACAAAACAAGGGGAAATTTTTCAGTTCAGTATCTAACCGCAACTTGATACGAGTTTTACTGTTACAGACTGGACATAGCAGCCACTCGAAGCTATCCATATAATTCATTTCAAATTTCTCTGAGCATCCAAACTCTTTGAGCCGTGATAACAGAACCAATCGCAATTATCATAGCCAATAGTAAGAACGAAAACTGTATTCCACTCATTGCCACTGTGTAAACATCAAAGAATTTTAATGGAGTTAAACAGTACAACATTGGAACTTCAAGATATTCGGCGGTGATACTGATACCATAAAAAAGCAATAATATTCCCGCGCCTATCCGAACAGCCCCTTTATAGGTTCTCGTCAGGCTGGAGGCCAAAAGCGTGATTGCAAACAAAGTCAACCCTGTCAAAAACAGGCCCAATGTGGTGGTAAAAACAGCTTCTCTTTGCTCTAAACCGCCCAGCGGCAAAATGGCGGTAAAATAATTACATAACCCGCTGAATACCGCAAGTGCAAACAAATTACATATACAGGCAACGGCTTTGGCACAGACAACTTTGCTACGGCTCACTGGTTTTGTAAATAGATATTCTGCCGTTCCCTGCGCCTGTTCTTTCGCTATACACGAAACACCAAGATAGACTGCATAGCTGTTTGTCAATATTGTGACCCAATAATACATACAGCCGTACCAGCCCAAAGCAGAGGTCAGATCACCGCTCACGCCAAACATAGCTTTCAGAATTTTTGGGAAATCCGATATGAGCCCTGTCAGCTCATTGAGGCTGTCCTTTAGTGACAAATACTCAAAGTAAGCGAAGCCGCATAAAATCAAGACGATCCCCATCCATATCAGCAGTATCTTTCTTGTTAAACGCAGTTCGTTTTTTATTAACGCTTTCATTTGTTTCCCTCCTCTACACAGCCAACGCAATATCCCGCTTCAATATCTTCTTATATGCCAAAATAGAAAAAGTGGACAGCAGGAGCAGATACCAGAACATATAGTCCCATAAATAAGCCCCGGCATTGTGAATTTCTGATGGACTGAAAAAAGAGAACGGCGATAAAAAGCCGATTGCTCGAATACTGACAGTCCTCGAAAAAGAGGTAATGCAATATTCCACAAATACAACCAGTCCAGATGTCAGAAGCGGTGAGCGGTTATTGGGGTGGAATATTCCGGCCATCAGTCCCAATAGTGCGAAAAAGAGCGTGAGCAAAACAAATGAGCCTGCTACCAAGAAAAATTCCCCGATGGGAAATTCGGAATGAAACAGCACCATCGTTAGGAAAGAAGCAGCCAGATAAGAAACCCCTGTTACGCATACCCCAACAAGCGCACACAACAGTTTTCCTATATAAATCATTTTCCGTCCACAGGGCTTTGTGTATAAGTATTCCGCCGTGTTTTCCGTACATTCTTCTGTATGTAACGACAAGCCCAAGTGCATCCCGAAAATTCCCCCAGCAATCATAAAAAAGCCTGTGAGAAACGAGTACATTCCCAGCGGTTCCATCAACAGCTCCAGAGAAACACCAACCGTTTCAAAAAATCCTCCTTGCGTTAAACCAGTTGGCAAAGCCTCTGTTGTTTCAATCATACCATAATAAACGGGTGTCATGGAAAAAATACATACCGCAAGAGCAGCGGCCCAAATTAGGATATATTTTCGTGTTCGTTTCCATTCAAATCGAAAAATCAACATAGCGGCCTCCTATTCATAGTAATGGAGAAATATTTCTTCCAATGACGGTTCCTCAATTAAAATGTCCTCCAGTTCCAACTGATGGAGCTTTTCCATAATCGCCATAGGGCTTCCGTTGAACATAAAGGACACAGAAGTTCCTGCCTTATCCTGCTCAAAATTAGCTGTACCGGGAATAGAAAATAAATCCTCTGGAATGGCGTTTTTTGCTGTCAACGAGATTTTCTTGTAGCCGTTTCCCCGCAGTTCCTTCATGGATTGAACGCCGACCAGCTTCCCCTCCCGCAGAATGGCTACACGGTCACAAAGCCTCTGTACCTCGCTCAGAACATGGGACGACAGGAAAATCGTCGTACCGCGTTCATTTTCTTCTTTTAACAGGTCATAAAAGGTCTGCTGGATCAGCGGGTCAAGACCGCTGGTGGGCTCGTCCATGATAAGTAACTTTGGGGAGGGTAGCAAAGCCGAAACGATGCCGACTTTCTTTTTGTTGCCCAAAGACAGGTCGCCGATCCTCCTGGACAAATCCAAATTCAGCCGTTCCGCCAATGCTTCCATCCTGTTATGACCGGCCACTCCATAGAGTTCCGCCGTATAAAGAAGCATCTCTTTGACTTTCATGCTGTTGTAGTAACAGTTTTCGCTGGGGAGATACCCCACATCCTTTGCGATCTCAGATGCCTGCCGCCCACAGTCCAGTCCAAAGACAGAAGCGGTTCCTCCGGTGGGCTTCAACAGTCCCATCAAGGTACGGATGGTGGTGGACTTTCCCGCCCCGTTAGGGCCGATAAAGCCGAAAATCTCACCGCGCTCGACCGTAAAGCTGATTTCCTCAATTCCACGGTGCTTTCCATAGCTTTTGGTGAGCTTGTTTAGGGCAATCACAGGTTCACTCATAGCAGATATTCCTCCTTGTAAAAGTTGTGCTTCAACATATTTAGGATTTCTCGAAACTCTTTCATCATGCCGTCATAATCCACTCCGTTTTCCAACTGAACGGACATACCCTTTGCAAGCAGCATAAGCATCTGAAACACTAATTCTGCATCCTCCGGGTGTCTGAATTTTTTATAATCCTGCTCATGCAGAACGAGCGATGCAATGTATTTTTCGTTTGTTTCCGAAAATATGGCACCTTTCAATTCCGGCATTGGTTCTGCGGCCACGCTTGCAATAAACGATGCAATATGCGGGTGCTTTTTCAAGTTTTCCACTTTCATAACGCTGGCTTCCCATACACGGTCAAAGAAATCTGTGGTTTCCTCCAATGCGCTCGTGTTATATGCTTGTTTCATTTGGGCAGCGCAGTAATCAAATAAATATTGGTAGAGTGCCTGTTTATTCCCAAAATACTGAAAGATAGACGCCTTTGAGATACCTGCCGCTACCGCAATATCATTGATTGATGCTTTTTCATATCCATGTTTTGCGAAACAGGCCAGAGCCGCATTGCGTATGGTATCCTGCTTTTTGATTGATAGAGCAAGAAATTTTTCCATCGTATTACCCCTCTCTGAATAACCGTTTCGGTTATCATTGAACAGTATAGCATAAATAACCGAAACGGTCAATAGTGCTTTGCTTTATTTTTAGGGGAGCGCACAAACGGCAAGCAATTCGGGTGTGGCCACACTCCGAAATTTTTGCAGGCCGCAGGCCCGCAAAAATGCTTGTTGGGGAGCTCCCCAAACCCGGCTCTTTGGGACAAAATGTCCCAAAGAGGTTGGCTGCGTCATCGCCGCTATCGCGTCTGTTCCTTATCGTCCCGCCCGTCCGTCAGTCCGAGCAGATGGTCGATGTTGGCCTTGACTGCCACGGCCTCCCGCATATCCCGCTGGGCCTGCCTATACTCGGCATAGAGGGCCTTTTTCCTGTCCGCCAGCTCCCGCCGCTGTTTTTTCAGCGCGTCCATTTTGGGGAGCTTTTCACCGCCTAACAATTCATTCATAGCGGCCCGGGCCGCCCGGTAGGTGGCAAGCTCCGCCTCGTGCTCGGCCAGATATTTTTTCGAGTACCGGGCCGCCTTGTAGCCGTCAAACACGGGCCGGGCCTTGGCATAGTCCACCACGGCCCCCATCAGCCCGGAGACTTTGGAAAGGGCGGCCTCGGTGGTCTGGAGCTCCCCGGCCAGCGCGTGGGCCCGGTCAACCGCCGCCGTGGTCTTTGCCGCCAGTGCGTCATAGTCGGTCAGATTGTTTTCCTGCAGGAACTGGAGGGCGGCGGCCATCTGTTTCAGATTGTAGACCTTGGCCCAGCGTTCATAGGCCGGGCCCTTGCCCTCGGCCATGCGCTTTTGAATGTCAATGATAAGGCCCACCTGCCGGGGCGGGGGCGGCGCGTCCTTGGGGAGCTCCGGGAGGGGCCGCTCCCCGGCGATCACTGCCCGGATGTCCTCGGGGTCAAAACCCGCGCCGAGGGTGGATGCCCGGAGCCGGGTATATTTATCCTGCCCCGGAGCGAGGAACGACACCACGCCGCCCTGCCCGCGCTTGACGGCAAAGCCGGACTCCTCCATCAGTCGGAGGAACGCCGCAAAGTCGGCGGGCTTTTTTTCAAGAGCCGCGATGACTGCCAACCGCACCCGCTGTTGTGCGGAGAGCGGCTTTCCCCCTACCCACTGGCCATAGTGGAGGAAACGGCCCTTGCTGTGCTGTTTGGGATTTTGTATCACGGACAAATCATGCTCCAGACATACCCGGTCGGACAGCCGCCGGAGGGCAAAGCTGGTGTAAAAGAACACATGGTTTGTTTTCTTGTTACAATTGGTTTGATTATTTAAGACAACTTAATTTTTAATACTCTATTTAAATTTAACATTTATAATAAATAAAAAATAAACATTAGTTCTGTAGGATGCGGTAAATCACAGATTTACCGCATCAACAATATAAAATAAACATTTTAATAATCAGAGATTACCAAAACTACGGGGTTCCGGCTTACTGTTGACTCTCATATATTTTGAGAAAAATTATCAACAGTGTGGGAATAAAAAATATAAGAAATACAAATATTGTTGTGATTTGATTGTAGTTTGGATTCCTCAAGTTCCGAGAAATTGCTTCCGCAGATTTAAAAAATTGGATAATTTTACTAAAATTTCTCAAACCTGATGTTAGTCATTCTTTTTTGCTATAAATATCTGTTATTATTGAATTTTCGTTATTTTAATTTGAAACGGTTTTATTGAGTTTGAGACATCAAGGTTCCGCATTTTTTAGTTCCGCAAAATTTCTAACATGTATAATTTGCCATTCATACCTATCTTAATTAAATTTCCGACCTATTCGTTTGTAGTCATTTTATATGTTACTTTACATCCACCTAAATTTAAAATTTTGAAAAATTTTTCAACACTGTCCTGTCCCAAAATTCCTGAACTGTCCCAAAATTCCTGAACTGTGTCTAAATTCCCGCCATTTAAGGTTTTGAGACACTGTCTTGTTTTAGACATTGACGGACAGTAATCGGACTTTTTTGCCAGTTCAGGAATTTCATTTTTAGCGATTTCCGACTAAAAAAATCAAGATATATTTGAAACACACCCCTATTAGTTCAAAAAAATCAAATTCCTGCAATGTCTGTTCAATGATAATAAATTAGCATCAAAATAGACTAAAGAATAAGTAGAATTATGCATATATAAATCGGGATTACAATTATCGGAAAGATTGTATATGAAAACTTTTGCAGTTTATTTAAAGGTCTTTGCCGAATTTTATTTATAGTTGCAATAGCTGAAGTTGGAGTTATTACGGCAGAGAATAATAAAAATAACAACCCCAAAGTCATAATAAGAAAGATTATAACAGCTTTTCCGTTTAATGACGAAGTCTGAATATCTGCATACATCAGCATTAAAGTTATTACATATACAAAAATAGCGTAAAACAGTGCCAATATCGTTAATATCACCGTTATACACTGAAAACTAAAATATAAATTTAATAAAAAATTTTTTGTAGAAGCTTTCATCTGCAAATAAATATTTCTATTTTTTTAGTAGTTTTATATATAAACAAAAAACTACAAAAGAGTCCATACCTAAGCGAGTAAGTCTTTCATTAGTAAGTGACACCGGGCTTTTGAAAAAACACCAGTGTCAGTATTACTAATATAGTTGTACAAATTGTTAATGCAATGGATATTTTATCCATGGACTGTTCTCATCATTTAATAAACCTTGTGCGATGCTGATAATTCCATACAAAGAACCATCATTACCATTCCACATAGCTCTGCCAACAATATATCCTTGAGCAAACTCTGTCCAATTATGATAAAGTTCTCTTGCACATTCATACGCTGACATTATGTATTGCCAAGCTTGTTCTTCGGTAATGTAGCCAACATCACAGCAACAACGAGTAACTAAAACCAATCGACCTAAGTCCCAAGCTTTAACTGACATTGTTTTGAATTCGCTTGCACCTTTTATAATATGTTCATCAACAAGAACTTCTAGAGATTCTTTTATATTCCCAACATAAGACATTAAAGAACGATCTTTTTCTTCTTCCAATAAAATATCTACATTAAATTCTTGAGCTGAATTTGCGATTACGGGTCTTATTGCTTCAAAATAAATATTATGTCCTCTATGCAATAACCATTCTAAAGTTTCTAGAGCTGATTCACTGTCATATATTCCATAATAGTCACTTAATCTACCTGCAACATCTTCTTTATCAGGTTCTGTTTCAATACAATTGCAATAATATCCATTTTGTTCTGAATTAATTGCACCGATATTTATTGCTGCGTATTGTTCTCTACTTAATACAGGAGCACTTTCACTATAGACATATTTAATGTCTTTAAAACAGTTAATCATTCTTTTGATATTATTTTGAAATCTTACTAAATCCATTAATTATTCCCTTTATCAGCTAATTCTGCAAACACAAAAGAACCTTGTTTCTTATCATAAGAAATAGAATATTTTTTCTTAGGTTCAACATTTACTTCAATTTTTTGTGGATCATATGTTGTTCTTACCCATTTATGTAAAATGCCAGGTCTTTGAGTTTCGTACTGCAATTCTAAAACATTTGCACCAGGTTTTAGATAAAAACCTCTTTGACCAAATCCAACAGAAATTTGCATTTGTGGTTCACCATTGATTGTTAAACAATTAACAGTGTTGGTAAAACCTAGCGGATGCCACTGACAATCTTTAATTACCATAATTGAGGCATCAGGATTCTCACTTTCAAATTTCTTTTTTGACATTGAGTGCATATACATTGCAACACCTTGATAAACAAAACTTAAAAGAATCAGTCCGCCTACTAATAAAATATACTGTGTCATACCCATTTTATACCTCCTTACTTTTTAATGGTTGCAACTTTTATTGGTGGTTCATTTTGGATTTTTGCACCTAACTTTGAAAGCATTTCTTCGTAATCTTCGCCACTGAAGTTAGTTGCATCAATATAATCTTCTTTTCCTGTTTCTTTGCTTACATAATAAATATCTTGGTCATCTTCACTTTTAGTATTTGAATCTTTTGAATATTCAGACCAATAATATTGATCGATAGCGAATCCTTTTATTATTTTTCCGAATCTTTTAATAAGAAGTTGGTTATCTTCAGTAAAAACAATGGAAATATTATCTAAGTAATATACTTTATAAAGCATCCAAGCAATAATAATTAAACCAACAATTGCTGAAATTAAAAAGCTATGAGTGAACCGTCCTACAAGATTGTAAACAAACCAACCGGCACAAAAACCGCAAGCTGTCCAAAATAGCTTTGTAGTAATTTTACCCTTATACTCTTTCATAAAAACCTCCAGATATAACAAAACTACACGTCTAATTCCAAAATTCTATTTTTAGATTAGGCTATGTCACAACAAACAGTTGATAAATAGCCATTTTTATAGGGGAGTATCAGAACTCCCCTACAAACTGTTATTTGCAGTTATCTATACTCATTTGGAATTTCGATATGAAGTGTCTCACACAATAACTTCACATCATGTGCATCATTTTCATCAAACTCGTATCCCAGATGGAACATTACTTGACTATATGGTTCAATACAGGAAACCTCTATTTCCTCAATTCTTCCTTTACCCGAAAAAGTTTCTACCGGAAAACAATCCCCATCATAAAGAATTTCACCTTCGTCCGTATATTCAAAACAATGCAAATCAATAATTCTGTTTTTCAAATCTTCCCATACAGTATGGTTCAATGTTGTATATTCCATCTTAATCTCATAAAAGCCATTAGCTTTCATTATTTCTATAAAGTTCTGATAATCGTTCTTTTCTACAAAAATGTCAATATCATTATGGGCTCTTGACTGATATCCAAGAAGAGCATCTACACCCCAGCCACCATCAAGAAAGACTTTAATCTCCGCATCTATTGCAAATTGAAGAATCTGTTTTACATCTGTTATATTGACCATCTTATCATCTCCACAAATTCTAATTAGGCGACCAGAGGAACTGCTGGTCTGTTTGATAAATCTCTGCATTTAGCAGTTTTCAATGTTGCCAAAACGAAAGTTAAGAAGATGTTCCTTTTCTCCATGTCGCTTTCTTTGGCGTAATTTACAAGGTTATTCCACACAAGATAGTTGTTCAGATACTTGGTAGAAACACCGTTAAAGCCACGCATAAACCTCTTTAGCTGGCTATGGTAGCTATTGATATGTTGGATATTATAAATGCCTTTCTTGGCTTTGCCAGTCTTTAACTGCACAAGGTCAATGCCATTGGCATTTGTAAATCTCACATAGGAGTTCATCTTGTCCGTAACAAGAGTGGAATTGGTCTTAATCCTACCATCATAAATATGATGTAAATCTCTTGTAGAAACTCTACCAGTATTCGTAATCTTGGAGATAGACAAGCCATTCCTATTAACCGCACAAGGAACACATACCTTTTCTTGGGACAAGCCTCTGATATGTGTAGAATGACCACGCTTATGAGCCTTGCGTGGCATAGCAAATGTCTTACTCTTGCTATGATTGCCCTTGTACGAGATGGCGAAAAAAGTTTCGTCAGCCTCAATAATGCCGTCAAGGGTAACATCGTCTGCCATATTCTGAAGTGCATCCAAAATCTTGTGTCTCCAAAGGAATGCGGTGTTTCTGTGAATCCCACAAGCAACAGCAGTCTTACGAATGGATAAGCCATTCATCATACAATCAATGTACTGCTCCCACACGGACAAGTCTTTTCTTGTACCAGACACAATGGAGTTCGTAGCAATCACGAAGGACTTGCCACAATCCTTACATACATATCGCTGTGTGCCATCTTTACGATGACCATTGCGAACCACATGGATACAGCCACAAAGAGGGCATACACGACCATTTGCAAAGCGTTCCTTTGCTACGAAATCTTCAATATTCAAAGACTTTACAAAGGCAGGACTTAAAAGCATTGTTTTAAGGCTTTCCTGCTCTGCGACAGTCAACTTACCGATAATATCTAATGCGTCTTTGATAGTAGGCATATCCAATTACCTCCTTCGGTGGTACTGTTTCTTACTATTATTATACGCTATTTCTCGTCAAAAATCAACCATTTGTTGTGACAGAGCCTTAAATATCAATACGCCCTTTAATACATTCCTATTAAAACATCAGCTTCGATTGTCAAATGTGTGAGAGTACGCCAATCAACGCAATCTTTTTCAACGCAAAAGAGAAGCGGCGTCATTTCAATAAACGACATTCTTTGTTCTGATGACAACTGTACGGTGGCTGAAACCGTTTCTCTTGAAATGGTTTTAAGATATTTCTCAAAATATTCAACGACAGACTCATTTGAATAATCTGGATTTTTCAAGTGTGCTTGCACTTTAGTCCTGATTTCCCTCAAATGATTTTTCGTAGGAATTACTTTCACAACATATCCGTTAGGAGATAGCAATCGCTGAAATTCTTTGTAGTGTGCAGGCGAAAATATGTCTAAAATACAATCCATACTTCCGTCTTTCAAAGGGATTTTTGATAAGTCAGTAACAAACCACTTCACTGCTTTGCGCTTGTCTTTTTTTGATGCAATCTGTATTGCCTCCCTTGACAAGTCAAAGGCAAAGATGTTTCGTTCTGTTCTTTGCTGTATCTGCCTTGCATAGAAACCCTCGCCGCAACCAACATCTAAAATGTTTCTTATAGATGGCGTATCAGAAATAAACTGTATGATTTTCTCCAACACAACATCATACATGCCATACTCCAAAATTTGGTGCCGGTTGTCAAAAGACCGCTTGCTGTAGTTGGTTTTGGGCGATGATTTTAACAACAAATTTACATACCCATATCTTGAAATATCAAAGCAATGTCCATGTCTACAAATTAGGCTATTGCCTTGTATATCCATTGATTTTGTGCAAATTGGGCATTGAAAATAAACCTTGCTGTCTGCAAAGCGTGATAAATTATTATTCATTTGTTTTTCCTCCGTAATTACATCTCTGCTTCAATAAGCGAGTTATGCAATACGGATAACCGCAACATAACTCGCGGTTTTATCTTAATCTCATAAATGTAACCATTGTGTTGTCCTCCAATCAATTCCGCAGTATTACTCTGCTTTTAGAAAAAGTATAGCACAAAACTATGAACATTTCAACTCTATTTCAGCCTGTCGGCGACGTTGCTCTCTCTGGCATACCGCCGCGCCGCTTCCCGCCGTTCCTCGCTGTATGGGGCGGTCAGACGGAAAGAGAAGCGGCCTTTCTCAATGTCAAACTCCATGCAGCCCGTTTCCGGGTCTGCGTCAGTCTGCTGGCAGATCGCCGGATAACGGCGGCTGTATGCAAGCAGACGCTTTTTCAAGGCGGTGTTGTGGGTGCGGATATGGATAAGGGGGTCTTTCTCGTCAAACCAAATATCGGTGGTCTTTTCCTGCTTGGTAAGCCCTGTTCTCATGCAAACTCCTTTCTGTGCCCCTGTTACGCAATAGGGGCATTTTTCGGGTGTTTTCTCCGGCTCTTGACTTGGAGAAAACGGCGTTTTTGACGATAAAAACCGCCCGGACGTGGAATGTATCGTCGGGGCGGCTGTTATCGCAAGATTTCCGATTTTTCCGGCTCTTGACCGTCAGACGCAGATAAACACGAACTGTCGGCAAGTATCGTCTTGAGCAGCTTGTCGCGGAATGTTTCTGTGCTGCTGTGATTGAAAAATAACTCCGCAACAATAGTCTGCCCGTTTCTCTGCGTCGTGATGATACTGTCGGGGGTCTGTTCTGCCATAGGCAGCTCCTTTCTCCGGGCACAAAAGAGGGACTTCCCGTAGCCGGAAAATCCCTCTTGGTTGTCGGTTATTCTGTTTTACTGTGCGGGCTGTGCGGCGGCGGTCTGCGCCTTTCTCCTTGCCCGGTATTCCCGCGCCTTGATACGCTCATACTCCCGCTGCTTTTCAAGGTTTCGCGCCCGGTACTCCCTTGAATACTTCCGGTGGTAGGCGCGGCTCTTTTCCTTTTTGGCTTCTTCGATTTCTTCCCGCATTTGCCGGATTTCCTGCTCTGTCGGCTCTGCAAGCTGCGTTACTTCGTTCTCAAATCTGCCGATATAGTTGAAATATATGCTGATGTGCTGGATTGCGTATCTCGCCCTTTTCTGGTCGCGCTCATGCACTTCAATCCGGCTGATAAACTCGTTGAGAATGGCGGGGGTAAGCTCGGTAAAGGCAGCATGGCGTTCCGTCAGCTTCAAAAACTTCTGCGCCCGTCCTCCCGCGTTCTCATAAGCGGATAGCTGCTCTTGGAGTATGGAAAGCTCCGTTTTCAATGCGTTTAATGGATTACATTTTAACCATTTTGTAAGGCAATTTTTTTATGCCGAAAAAACTAGACATGCGGGGAATTGTTTTACAACTTTTTGACTGGTACATTACAAAAAGAAAATACATTGAAAATTTTGGAAACATTGATTGTATAATAGTTTCAGAGACTTTTTGATTTAATGTCTTACAAAATGGTTATTTTGTAAGGCAAATAAAATGTAATGCAATGACTCTGATAGAGAGGGTTTTGCACTATAAAATAAAGTTGGAGTAACTGTAGTCAATCTGGTCTTGTTCAACACCAATATATCTCAGTGTTATCTGCGGACTTGAGTGATTGAATATTTTTTGCAGGATAACCACATCCTTAAATTGTTGGTAATGGTGGTATCCAAAAGTCTTTCGCATTGAGTGCGTGCCGATTCTTTCTTGAAGTCCGGCTTTTTCACACGCATCACGAATCAAATAATATGCAGTTACTCTGTCAAGCCGATGCCGCCAATAAGATAAAAACAATGGTTCTGCGTTTCGTCTGCCTTTGACAAAATCTTCAATCATCGGCTTTAAGCGGTCATTAATCGGAAACTTTTTAAATTTTCCGGTTTTCTTTTCAACAATCTGGATATGAGTTTTGTTTCTCACATCACCTACATTAAGTGACAGCAAATCAGAAATTCTCAAGCCGCAGTTTGTACCGAGGACAAAAAGCATTAAATCTCTTTGACTCTGTTTTGCTAAGACTTTTTCAACTTTTTTGATATCAGATTTGTTTCTGATGGGTTCTACTGTAGTCATTTTAAACCTCTCCTTTCCTTTGACTTACAAACTATTCAGGGGATTAACCCCCTAAAAAATTTTCGGTCATACTAAGGATTTCTTCAAAATCTTCAGAGGTGAGTTGCAGGTATGGACGTGCAGGAATTTCAACAGATTTATTCCGCCCTGCCTGTCCTCCGATTTGGTGTATTGCTGCATATTCAAGGTTTGAACCTATAACCGCAGAATCGTTATCATAATAAGTATTAACAGAGGATGCCAACTGACCTGAAATCTGCAAAATCATGCCGGGCCACTGTTTATTTTTAGTCCGCTGTTTTATTGTGGAATCTTTTAGGTTTTCCCACTTCGGACGACCTTCTTCTTTAAAATTTTCTTCTGTTGAATATGCGAAAATCCCTGCGATGTTTTTCATAAGAGGTCGCAGGTTTTCACTTCTTTGAGCCAAATCAAGGAGTCTTGATTCAACTTCTTTATTGTCGATTTTAATTTCTATCGGGTCAGACATTTTTAGATAATTCTCGGATTGGATAGTTTGCAATCAGCAGTTCTTTATATACCTTGTTCGCCCTGCGAGTACCCTCACGATTGTTAATTCCGTTCTGTCTTTCAACTTCAATCATCTCAAAGCCTTTGTATAATTCTCGTACTTTTGGAGAATCATCGTATGAGAGCAGAAAACGCCCTTTGATGTTACCTAAAACATCTCTTAAACGTTCGTGGTCAAAGTCTGCGGTAGATGTTACTTCATATCCGCAACCTGAAGTGTACGGCGGATCGCAATAGAAGAAAGCACCTTCAAAATCGTATTGTTTAATCAATTTTTCAAAGTCACGATTTTCAACCATAACTTTATCAAGGCGTTTGTGGATTGCATCAATTTTTTCTAAAACATTGCGTTGGGATTTCGATGCACCGCCTGAAGATTTTTTTACAGTTCCGAAAGTATCACCACGACCGCCAAATGAACGTGTAATTAAAAACAGAAATTGTGCGGCTTTTTGGATATCGGTAATAAAAGTTCCGTTCAAAAATTGGAAGAACATCTCACGAGAGCCTAAAAGATACTGCAATTCTTCTTTTAAAGCATTCGGATGGTATTTTACAATCCTGAAAAGATTAACCAATCTTCCGTCAAGGTCGTTGTATATCTCTAAATCAGCCCAACGGTCTTTATAAAACAAAACCCAACCGGCACCGCCGAATGGTTCAATGTATGATTGGATATCCGTAGGAACTAACGGTGCGATACGTTTGCGGAGTAATCTTTTTCCGCCAACCCAGTTTAATAAACTTTTTTTATCAACTGTCATTCAAAACTCCTTTAATTATTATTCAAATAGCGTTCAAATATCGTTTAAACCTGAAGCCGGATTATGAGACCATCCGACATCAGGGGCAATCTTTTTACCTGTAAGCGGATCTGTGTAAACAGTAACGGGCTTATATTCACCTGATTTTTTAGAAACTAATCTCATCTCCTGTGACAAAGTACCAGTGGAATTACCCGGCTTTGCATCTTTCTTTTTGAGGTTATAATCTGAAAGAGCGTTAACTCTGCAACGGCATCTCCAACCGTTAGGAGGGTAAAAACTTGCCCAGAACGGATCATCATATCTGTAAATTAATCCATGCAGTTGAGCGTGTTCAGGTCGGGTTCTGTTATCAAGGACAGCAACGTATTCCCAATAAGGTCTATTGTCAACATTATCCATCTGAGTTTTATACCGCCCTGTCATATATGAAGTCTGCATATTAACGGCATAGATGGTTTTTAATCGGTACATTGAACCAAGCTGAACTTTTTCTGCGTTGCCTTGAGTATCAACAATAATCTGTTCTCCCCACCAGCCTTTCTTTTGCAGGGTTGGTTTGAGTTCTTTTTGAAACTCACTGAATGTTTTTCCCTCAGATAGGGCTTTATCCAAGGCAGAGCGAATATCTTTTAGAATATCCTCACGCATAACTTTGGCGACTGTGAAAGTTTTTTTATGTGCATCTTGCCATAATTCGTACCAATCCCAGGTGAAAGTTTGACCTTTCCGCCTGAAATATTTTATTGCCGCTGCCGGAGCGAGTTTAAATAAGCCTTTAAGTTCGATCATTTTCGACCTCTGCCGCTTGGTTGCTCGCATTAAACGGGTCTGCGGTCTTGGACTTCTCCAAGCCCTCCGCCCTCTGCTCGCAATCCGCGATTTTTCTTGCAACAGCTTCGACAACATTTACGGTTACGGCATTGCCAGCCATCTTATATAAACGACAGTCTGCCAGTCCGATTTCACGTGCTTTCTCTATCATTTCATCAGGAAATCCCTGAAGTCTGAAGCATTCAAGCGGAGTTAATCTGCGGATTCTGTAGCCGTCTATAGTTCCAATATTGCAGGTCGTATCAAGTGTTTGAGAACAGCCTTTACCAACTCTTCCACGTCTTGTTTTAGAATGAGGGAAAGCAAGATTTATTCCATCACCGGAAATTGCCTCATCGTAGCCCTTTTTAGTGCCGTTTCTCACCCTCATTAAAGGGGTATCTCCGGCGACTAAAAGTGTTTGAACAGTATCGGAAGGACGATATTTGTCAAAGCGTACCCTGTTTACAAAATACAAACCTGTTCTGGCTCCAAGTCCGCCTCCGTTTGCAGTAAGACAGGAACTTAAACCGTCCGGCAAATAAATTCTGTTGCCTTGAGGTTTATTTGGACTTAATGGATGTTTATTGAGCGTGCTAATATTTTCGCTTCCGTTTCCGGAGATAGGAAATATTTTTCCGGCACATCCTTTTCCATAACATCCAACAATGTACACTCTCTCCCTGTTTTGAGGAACTCCGAAGAACTTAGAATTAAGTAATTGCCATTGCACTTGATACCCAAGGTCGGTGAGAATTTTAAGTATTGTTTGGAAAGTTTTTCCACTGTCGTGATTAAGTAAGCCTTTAACGTTTTCGAGTATAAAATATCGGGGTCTTTTGTCTTTGAGAATCCGTGCGACTTCAAAAAACATTGTGCCTCTGGTGTCGTCAAATCCGCGTCTTTTTCCTGCAATTGAGAAAGACTGGCAAGGAAACCCTCCGCAGAGAATGTCGAAGTCGGGCAATTCTTCTGTGTTGATTGTTCTGATGTCATAAAAAAATAACTCCTCTTCAGTATTAAAATATGCTTTGTATAATTTGTTGGCATATTCGTCATTATCACAATAGCCAATACTTTTAAAACCGGCTCTTTCAAGTCCGATTCTGAAACCGCCTATACCGGAAAACAAATCAAGGAAAGTTAATTGTTTAGTCAAGACCATCACTCCTCCCTTGCAGTTCACACAGGAAAAGTGCCTTTTGAAGGGATTGCTCAAACTTCTTTGAATGCAGGTTTTTATCCGTTAAAAGTTCGTAAGCCTCATCGAAGTCATCACAGTCCTCAAGCAGTGAAATTAAAGGCGAAAGCATCTGTTGAGCCTGTTCATTTAATTTCTTTGTTGAAATAAACTCAAGCAGATTTTCTATCTGGTCTTGCCCTGGAACGGACGGCTCGTTTTCCTTGAATTCCTTAAACTGAGAATTTGTTGCAGGGATAACATCTTCTCGGATATAAAAATCCTCATCTTCAAGACCGTATGCCTTGATAAAATAATCTTTCGTAAATTTAACACCCGTTTCAGACAAAATTTTATCCCTCTGAGCAAGTGTCAAATCCACTTCTTCAGGTGCATACATTTCAAATACAGGGATCTCTTCATTTGAGAAATTGATTTCATAAATCCAACGGATAAGTTGGTTTATAACACTTTCAACGAGTTTTTTATCAGAATCAATAATATCCTGACGAACAGCCATGTGCGTATTTGCAGCCGCATAACTTCCTGTTGAACCGATTTCGGTTGTAAGAGTTTGTCCTAAGATTGCTTTTGAGATTTCAGAATTCATCTTGTCGATGAGTTTTTCATAAATCTCGGCAGATGAAGATTTGTTTGCCTCTTGGATTTCAACAGAAGAATCATCAGGAATAACAGCGATTGCATCCTGAACCATATCCTCTAACATATCGGCAAGAGTGGTTGTTTCTTCTCTTGATGCACCTCGTGGGTGTTTGCCTATCAAATGAGGCATTCCGTATTTTTCCGTAAATACTACCCAAAACTTCAGTCCGCCTTTTTTGAATGTTACAGACCAAAAGACACGAGATAATGTTCTCTCGCCATATGGGTTGTTGTAACTCGGATTATTTTGAGCAAGCAGAAATTTTTTATCCGGAACAATTTCACCATAGTAATTTTCTTTAGTTCTGAATTTTAGATTATTGTCATCGTCAAAACAAAACCATTCCGGCGGCTTTGCAATAATTTTTTCAGGCAGAACGTGTCCTGATTTTGTTTTCTTCCAGATAATCTCTAAAGGCTGATAACCAAACTGCGTTGCATCAAGAATATCATTTATTAATTTATGAATATCCAGTTTTTTAAGTAATTCTTCAATCGCCTCAGCGTTTTTATCTTTATCCAAACCTCGATTAATTTCCCAATCGAGAGATAAAACACCTGCTTTTCTTGATTGAGTGCAGGCAAAAACGTGCGGATCGCAAAGCAATTCCTTATAAATCCTAATATCCTTGCCCTGTTTTCTGAGAACAATATCAGGGTCGGGGAGAATGTTTGCCAGAGAATAAAAGTTTAATGCACGTTTTCGGGTCGCAATTTCTTCTGACAAACTTTTTTTAGAGTTTGCTTTTTTAAGAATAGAATTGTCTGTCATTAAGCCCCCGTATTCTTTTTGAACGTGGCGAGCATATCGACCATTCCGACTTTGTAGATATTTTCAAGAACATCTATTTCAAAAATCTCCACTCCATCAACGATTAACTTGGCATAGGTTACAGCCATAGTTGTTTCATATTCGGCATTTTCCTGCGGTTTAATATTACCGAGAGGAAATTCTTTAAAAGTTCCGATTAAAAAAGCAGTGGCAGGAACTTCCTTAATTCTTCCCGTTCCGTTGTAGGTTTCAAGGTTGGCTCTAACCTGTATCATTGTTGCTAAGAACGGATTAGAACATATAGCCATAACACTCGGATAAAGTGCATTCCACTTAATCTTGCATTCAAGTTTGTCGATCCCGGCAAAAAATTCAGCAGAACCAACCATACCAAGAGCCTTATGCTCTGCCATTTTATGCTTAATCTGCGGAAGCTGAACTTCTTCAGCACGTCCGAGCAGGTTGATGCCGTTCATATAAACATTGGCATTGGTTAATTTATTAATCTCTATTTTCGACATTAGTGTAAAAACTCCTTAAGACTTCTTGAAAAGACCGCAATCCCTAATCTCCACGTCTGAATAGTGCATAATGACATACTCCTTGCTGATGGCTTGGATTAAGGGACATTTGTAGATGTTTTTGCAGTTAAAGCAAATGTCCGCACAATCGGTGCGCACCTCTAAAACTCCTCTGTCGTTAACGATTGCGTACATTTATGAACCGCCCAGAGATTTCAACAATTCAATATTGATGAACGATTCAAACGTAATTCTTTCAGCCGGAGTCGGAGGCATAAATTCGATGTCAAACGTTAAATGTCCGTTTGCGATTTCCGTTGCAGGGTTTTTATCCTGGTTGAATGTACATTTACCGTCAATCAATGCACCTCGACCGATTAACGTTCTAATAAACTGGTTTACGGTTTCACAGATTGAATCAATCAAGCCGTTATCAATCGGGTAATCCATGAATTGCAGCATTGAATATTCAACCGATTCGTGAATAATATCTGCGGTTCTTCTGACGTTTATAAAATTGGTCGGATTTGTTGAACTCGGATAAGCAGCAGACCTGTTGCCCCACGTCCTGAAACCTGAGCCGTAAGAATTGAAAACAGTTACAACACCGCATTCATTCAAAGCGTTAACTTCAGAAGTCGGGTCATTAATCATTGAAGTTAATTGCCGTTCAACTCCGACAATTCCTTGAATTTCAGTATTAGAAGGCGACCAGTGATAACCTTTCTCGACATCTTTTGCCGCAATTACACCGGCTAACCTTTGAGAATATGGCTGCAATTTTATGGAATCAGAAGTTGCATCATATACCTTTAAATGCGGATAACAAAGGATTATACGCTCAGATGAAGTATTGAAATTGATTGTACCTTCCGGCCCACGACCTGAAATAACTTCTTGAACAGAAGCTCCGACAGGTGCATCAACAATACCCATCGCACGAATTTTATTGCAGATAGTATTCATCTCGGTTACAACAGCCGTTTCCTCACAAAATACAGGTGCAATAATCGTTTTAGGATAATAGCCAAATAAAGAATAACAATCTTCAAAGGCTTTCATTCCGGTGCGTTTTCCTGTAAGAGCATCAACACTTCCGTTGATTTCGCCGACTGTAACATCTGAAACATCTTCGTGCTTTTCAGGGTCATAGACGTTTATAACAATCGCAATTCCTGCACCCTGATCGAAAATTGCTTGCAGTGCTTGAGGTATAGTAAATCCGGCTTTATGATTGCCGAAATACCTTACAGCCTCAATCTCATTCATAATCAAAGTCGGGGTGTTGATTGTTTTGTATTCGTCTTCAACATCTTCAATCGGTGCAGTTCCGACAATTCCGACAACAGCAGTTTTTACGGTCGTAATTGTTCTTGCACCTTTTGTAATTTCTATGGTTTCAACACCATGAAGAAAACTTGCAGGCATATATATAAACTCCTTGGGGGTAAAAATTAAATTTCTAAATCTTGTATATTTGTTGTGGTTAGTGTGAAATTAACTCCGTATTGCCAGATACCGGCTTTTTCGGAGATGAAAAAATCTTTTGATGGACTTAATTTTGAGCAACCGTCAGGTGCAAAACCTGTAAGGACGGCTTTAATTTTGTCAATATATTCGTATGCTCCCTCGTTTTTTCTGAGGTTTCGGGTTACGACAGTGATTGAAAATTCTTTTTTGTTTTCCTGAGAGATAAATCCGAGTGCATCTGTTGAAGTGTAGTTACTTCCCTGATAATGCACAAGCAAAGCTCCAATCGGATGAAGTAAAATAAATTCCGCAGGCTTATCGGGAAAACCTTGAACAAGAACTTCAGGGAATACTGTTTTTAATTTTTCGATTATTGCGTTTTCAATATCTCTAATATTCAAGCATTCGATCCTTACTAAAAAGCCTGTCAATTATCGACTTATTTGTTTTGTATTCTTCAGCATTAAATCCTGCGGTTTCAAGGGAATCATTTTCGCTTTGCAGGGAGATAACACCCTTTTGAATATCTTTGAGAGTAGAGATTGCGTTTTTGTAATTATTTTCAATAACTTCCGGCATTTCATCTCTCATACGTCTTGAATACAGGCGGTGAATGCTTAAATCAATGGCAAGAATTCTGAGTAAAGGGAAATGGGCATCTAAGGGTAGAGTGTATCTGCCACGAAGATACCCATCGATGAGCGTAGAAGAATAAAGGATAGCCTCTTGGGCAACGACACGATCGACAGCTTCTTGCCCATCATCAGAAGTGAGCTGGATAAGAGTAGGGGTAGAGGTTTGTGTTTCGATATCTTCGATCGTGCAATAATCCATTTTTAACCTTTCAAAATTCTTATTTCCTGACCTGCGGTTCCGGCATCAAGAGCATAGCCGTTTGTAATGGCAGAGTCTGCAACCTTAACTGCTTTACCTTCTGCATCAGATGCAACGGCATCTCCGACAGCGATTGTTCCTGCGGCTTCAACAAGCAGAATTCCTAAAACCGCAACAGGTGCATATTCACCTTTAGCGGTTGAAACATCCGAAACACCGAGGGCTTTAGCACCTGCGGCACAATAATTGCCGTCAAATCCGATAAATCTGTGCTGTTCCAAATCCGCCGCAGCAAGTGCAGAATCAATTAACAGAGGTTTGTATGTTTTATTTGTTGTCATCAGAACCTCCTTTTTCATCAGCTTTTGATTCTTCTTCCGCAGTTACGGTTTGAGATTCAGTTTCGGTTTTTGTTTCTGCTTTTGTCTGATTTTTAGCAGAGGTTTTATTTTCAGACTTCTTGTTCCCTGTTGATGCAGTTTTAGAAGTTTGAGTTTGTGCTTTAGATTTTGCAGGGGCTGACTGATTCGGCAGAAGTTCCACAAAATCTTCAAGACGTTTTGCTTGAGTGTCATCAAGTTCAATGGTTGAACCTTCTTTATACACAGTTTTATTGTGCATGATTGAGGTGTGTTTAACTTTGTACTTCAGAGCCATCAGAACCTCCTTGTCCACTTGTTTGTGACGTTTTTGCTTCACCGTTTACTTTTGAAATTAAGTACCCGGCTTCAGCACCGACTAAAAACGGTGTGTAAATGTCGGTAGCCCTGATATACTTAACTTTGTTGCCCTCTTTTTGATATTCATCAATTTGCAGGGCATCTTTTTTGCGGACAGTGTATCCGTAAGAGGGGTCGTATTCCGTTCTTGAATTGCCAAGATTCGGAACGTATGCTAGAACGATATTATCCTGCCAGATTCTGACAAAATTTCCGTCTTTATCCGCAAAGATTGATTTTCCGATGAAAATATTTTCAATCTCGAAAATTTCTTTTAATAAATTAATTGTTACTAATTTATTGAGATTGTCGGAAATCAAACCTTTAAGCTGAGGGTGTTTTTTGAGGGTTTTCCAAGCTGCTTGCCCTATAATCATAGTGTTCGGGTCTTGAGCAATTTTAGATGAAACAGCATCTTTTGCGTCATCGATTACACCTTGCGGATCAGAATTCTCATCGGTAAAACAAGATGTGCCGGACAATAAAATTTTGTTGCCGGTAGGATATTTGTTAGCATCTTGAGCCAGATCAGCGCACTGTTTTTCAAGTTTCAGCTTCAAACCTTCCGTTACAACATTAGTTGCGTGAAGTTGTAATTTGACTTTTTCTGCCTCCTGTTCTTCACGATAATCAATCGGGTATGACAAATCGTGTTCAGCGAGGGTAGTTGTATGTTTTTTGAAACCTTGCGGCGAGATAACATTTGAATTCGCCCTGATAGCACGTTCGGTATCGTAAAGATTGAACGCTTCCTTGTTGAATTCAAAAATGTCAATTTTTTCTTTCTCAGAAGTGATTTCAGGGAACAGATGCTGAGCCACAAAGGCATTATTACTGTAACCACGAGCGACCTCTGAGAGATACGCATTTATGCGTAATTCTTCAAGTCTTCCCATTTAAACTCCTTTTATATCAATGTTTCGGGGTATTACTTATTTAATTTGAGCAGTGCATCTTTAAATGAGATGTTTTCTTTTGCAGAAAGAGCCTTAGCCTCTTTGAACACCTCAAGGCTTTCCTCATCTGCGTTTGCAAATTTTTCCACATCTTCATTTGTTTGGTCGGTTTGCTTTTCTTTAGTGGCAAACTCACCGTATTTTATTTGATTCGGCAGGGACTCAATAAAAGATTTGAAGTCGAGAACGACTGTTGAATCCTCGCCGAATTTTTTGACATTATCTAACTCCTGAAGAACGGATAAGACAATATTCTTGTTTGCAGGGACTAACGTTCCCTTTTCAATTTGTTTGTCGATGAATTCTTCAAATTCTTTTTTCTTCAAAGAAGTTTTAATGTCATTCAATTCTTTTTCGATTTCTTCCTTACCCTGAGCTTTTTCTTTAAAAGTTGCGACTTCATCGGATAAAGCAGAAATTTTTTCTTTTAAAGATTTGATTGTTTCAAGTTTTTTGTTTGATTCCTTGAATGTTGCAAGCTGCTTTTCAAGGTCTGCAACCTGATTTTTCAAATCTTCAATTTCTTGTTGTGAAAATTGTTCCGGCTCATCTTCAGCATTGAATTCAAAAGTATCAGCTTCTGATTCCATAAATTTGATAGGTTCTAAACCTTTAACCTGAGGAATTGCTGCTCCGAGGAATGAAACGGCTTTAAGGTATGCACCTTTGCCTTCAAGATTTCTGTATAATTCAACAGAAACTTTTTTGTATTTGCCGTCATTAACGTCTTTTTCAAACTCTTCCGGCACTTCTTTAAAACTCACTTTGAGTTTATCGCCATCGGCTTTTACGGTATTAACCCATCCGTAAGCGGGTCCTGATTGCTGATGGTCGATTGTAATCGGGGCTTCACAAAATTGCGGATCATAGTTTTTGGCAATTTGTGCGATTTCTTTTTTTGTAAACTTTCCTTGGGGGTAAGTTCCGGCTTTAAAAACTTCGTAAAATTTCATTTTTTCTAACCTTCTTTGTAAATCTTTGTAGGATTTCCCCATTTTTTAGTTGGGGCTTTTATCTCCAAATTAAACTTTTTTGACCTAAAAAGGTGTCCTTTTAAAAATCTGTATATTCGGAGTATAAACGTTGTCGTTATGCGGTTTCAAAGGTGTTTTGACAGCGATTTTTACATGCAAAAGTTCAATAAAAAGTTCAATGCAAATATTGCCTTGAAATCGTTGGTGGATAAAGTTTAGACTGCAATATATATGAATTTAAAAAAGGACACCAGTCCTTTTCTTTCGTTTCATCCTGTTAATAAATAGAGGAGTATTATGGATTTTATTACTCAAATTTCCCCGTTAGTAGAAAACATTGGTTTTCCTGCACTTGTCTTTGCCATCTGGTATATTTACCACCAATCGCAGGTAAAAGCATTTGAAACAATTATTCAGGACAACTTCGAAATCTTAAAAGACCTGTTGGAAACGAATCAATATCACGCAGCACTTCTTTCAAGAATTGAAAGTAAAATCGACAACAACCTCTGGTGTCCGATTTTAAAAAAGGAGGTTCATTAGATGAATCCTGAAAGATTGCAATTAAAAGGAATGCTTGCCGAAAGCAAAAAAAACTTCCGTACCTTAGATACGGAAGCTTCAGGACTTGTTATATTAATTCGTGCTCTTTTAAATCCATACGAGGATATTAAAAATCTTGATATGGATAAAGTTCTTGTGACTGTAAAAAGACTCAAAGAAATAACGGAAGAAATGCAAACTCTCAACGAAAAAATAAAAAAATTGGAGTCTGAATTTGAACAGTAAAAAACAAAGTTTATTATCCGAAGCAGAACGGCTTTTTATATATGAGTATTTACCAGCCGCTGTTATAGCACGCCAACTTAATCTAAACCGAAAAACAGTAAATACTTGGAGAGCCCAGTATGAATGGGATAAAAAGCGTGCGGCATTTTTAAAATCCAAAATGTCATTTCATGAAGAATTATACGAATTTGCCAGAAAAATTATGCATGAAATTTCAGAAGAAATGGATGCCGGAGAAAAAGTAGATCCAGCAAGAATGAATGCTTTGTGCAGATTTATCCCATTATTCACAACCTCCAAAAAGTATGAGGACACTATAAAGAAAAAAGAGAAAGAAAGCCCCAAAGGCTTAACCCCTGAACTTATTTCTCAAATTGAAGAAGAAATTCTCGGAATAAAACAACCAGATGCCGACCAAGAATAAACCCCCGTTTTTTCTGCCATATCAATTAAGATGGCTGAAAGATAATTCAAAAGTAAAAATATGGGAGAAATCCCGAAGAATTGGTGCGACCTACGTTCAAAGCTATGAGGACGTAAGGGATTGTGTTAAACGCACCGTTCCTGCGGTGTGGTTTTCATCAGCCGATGAATCCGCCGCTCGTGAGTACATTGACTATTGCAAAATATGGGCGAATTTATTTAATGTTGCCGCAAAAGACTTGGGCGAACAGGTCTTGGATAAAGAAAAAGATGTCAAAGCCTACGTTATTGCTTTTTCAAACGGCACAAAAATTCACGCATTATCCTCAAACCCTAAAGGTTTTCGTTCCAAAGGCGGAAAAGTTGTACTTGATGAATTCGCTTTTCACAACAACCCTGCTGAACTTTGGAAAGCGGCACGACCTTGTATTACGTGGGGATATCCTTTAAGGATTCTTTCAACTCATAACGGTCAAAGCTGTCTTTATTACAGATTCCTGGATCAAGTTGAAAAAGGGAAATTAAACTGGTCGCACCACAAAACCCCGATTCAGCTTGCAGTAGATGAAGGCTTGATTGATAAAATCTACGGCAGACCAACAACTCAAGCAGAACGTGAGGAGTGGCTTAATGAAGAACGAAAAAACTGCTTTGACGATTACACGTGGTTACAAGAATACTGCTGTGTTGCGATTGACGAAGCGTGTGCCTTTCTTCCCTACGATTTGATTTCAACTTGCGAGATGCCGGATGTTTTAAAATCGCTTGATGAGATAAAAGGCGATCTGTATGTCGGAATAGATATAGGGAGAAGAAAAGATTTAACCGTTATCTGGTGCTTGGAACGATTTGAAAATTCAAAATACACAAGAAAAGTTAAAACCTTGGAAAAAACACCATTCCATATCCAGTACGAAATTATTTCAGAAATTCTGAAACACCCGAAACTCCGCAGATGCTGTATTGACTCAACCGGTATTGGAATGCAGTTAGCAGAAACCGCTCAAAGAGATTTCGGGAAATACAGAGTCGAGGCTGTAATGTTCACGAATAAATCCAAAGAGGAGATGGCATTTAACCTGAGAACCAACTTTGAAGATAAATCGGTGTTTATTCCCACAGACCACGATATTCGTGAAGATTTACACTCAATAAGAAGAGTTGCAACAAAAGCAGGAAATATCCGCTTTGATGCAGATACAGCAGAAGTCAACGGACACGCTGACAGGTTCTGGGCATTGGCACTTGCTCTAATTGCCTGCTATGTACCATATTCACCTGTAGAAATTGAAACAAGGAGAAGATATGAAACATTAAAAATGACAGAAAATTTTTAGAATCGATTTTAAGCCGTTTAAATTTACTCAGATGATAATTTATACCACCCCGAACCGAAAAATTTAATACAGACGTTTTTGAACACTTTTTGAACGGGGTCAGAAAATATTTTAAACCCCAAATATTTAGGAGACAAAAATTATGCCAAAAGAATTAACATTACCATCCGGAAAAATTGCAATCATTGAAAAGGGCAAAGGCAAAGATTTATTGCAGGCTCAAATCAAGGCAAAGACTTCAGATGAAATTCCCTACGCCCTTATAGCCGAACTTGTTGAAATTGACGGACAAAAACTTGTCTATGAAGACATCCTTGAAATGGACTTAGAAGACGTATTATCTCTTCAAGGAGAAATTTCGGGGAAGTTATCAGTTGGGAAAGCAAAAGAACTTCCGGAGAAAACGGAAGAAAAAACGGAGATAGTAACAGCTCTGACATCTGCTCTTACCTCCCCGACAGCCAAAGCATAATCCATTTATGCAAAACCACCGGATGGCAGTATTCGGAAATATCCGAAATGCCAATCCCGACTTTAGCCTACTGGTGCAATCAGTCAATAAAATACACGAATAAACGTAACGAGGACTTTGAGGAACAATGCTCGATACAATGATGAAAGTATCATTAACGCTCGTTGCCTTTGACAAAATGTCGAGGGTTATTCGTGATGCTGTAAACAAATCCAATGATGAGTTTGATAAACTTCAGCGAGAAATCAAAAACACCTCAGATATGTTAGACAAACTCGGGCAGAATATGACAAAAGTCGGAGGTGCATTGACTCTTGCAGGGGGCGGACTTGCGTATAAACTTGGAATCACAGAGGCTATTCCTGAAGCATTTCAAATGGAACACCGTTTAAGAGAACTTGGCAATGTTGGACAGTTATCCGCAAAACAACTTGAGGATATGGATAAACGCCTTGCATCTATTTCAAGATATACAAACCAGATGCGTCCTGAAATTGCAGAAGGTTTGAATGTGCTTGTTGCATCAGGTATTGATCCAACCAAAGCCCTTGATTATATGAATGTTATCGGCAGAACCGCAACAGGTGAACAGGCAGCCATTGCAGATATTTCAAGAACTGCTTTTGCCGTAAGTGATAACTTAAAAGTTCCTATTGATGATTTGGCAAAGTCAATGGATATTCTTGCGATGTCCGGTAAAGAGGGGCGTTTTGAATTAAAGGATATGGCGGCTGCATTTCCGAGTTTAACAGCCGGCGCTGCTATGCTAGGTATGAAAGGGACACCTGCCGTTGCCTCTTTAGGTGCCGCCCTGCAAGTTGCTATGAAAGGTGCCGGCGAGGCATCTGAGGCAGCAAACAACCTCGAAAATTTTATTCAAAAGGTTACTTCTCCTCTTGCTGTAAAAAACTTTGAGGAAGTTTTCGGAGTTAATCTCAAGCAGGTTCTATTGGATGCGGCCGCTCAAGGTCGTGATCCAATCTTAGAAGTAATCGAGATGATGACAGAACTTTCCGGCGGAGATGTGTTTAAGGTTTCCGAAGTCTTTCAAGATAAACAGGTTTTAAACTTTATAAAACCTATGATGCAGAATCTTGATGAATACAAAAGGATAAAAGCATCTGCATTAAGTGCCGAGGGTGTTGTTGATTCCGATTTTGAACACATGATGGAAACAACAAACGAGCAGTTCAAACTGTTAAAAATTAATATGAAAGAGCTTGTATTCCCTCATCTTCATAAACCGATAGAGTTAATAAACAATCTCCTGACAAAAATAAATAATAATCCTCTGCTCCAAAAAGGTTTATTCGGGGCTATTATAGGGACAATCGGCTTAGGAATTTTGCTTACAACTCTTGGTACAGCAACAATAATAATCGGCAAATTTGTCGGAATGTATGGTAAATTCTTGGGTTACGCTCGTGATTTAAGTCCTGTTCTTGCAAGAAATGCGGTTTTATTATTGCAAAATGCAGGTTTAACAAGCACCTCTCACTCACTTGATACAGCATTTAACATCTTTAAATCAGGAAATAAACTTGGTTTGAATCTTCCCAAACACACATTGTTAGGTTTTAGTGCTGATATAAGGCGAATTGATAATGAGATGAGAAAAGGATTAATAAGAACTTTCACCGAACTGCCTGCAAATATTTCAAAGTCAGCCCTATCACTAAAAGACTGGACAGTAACATCAATAAAAGCAATGCCGGCTAATTTTATAAACGGTTTAAAGGCGTTCAAAACAGGTTTTTTAAGTATTCCAAACCTGATTAAAAATGCAATAATCGCATTCAGAGCATTTTCTGTTACTTTGCTTACATCTCCTCTCGGTTGGATTGCTCTTGCAATCGGAGTTGTCGCTCTTGTTATTTACAAATACTGGAAACCGATTTCAGGATTCTTTAAAGGTATGTGGCAGGGATTAAAAGAAGGTTTACAGCCATTAATGCCGTTATTCCAAAGAATGGGGAAAGCACTCTCGCCTATTCTTGCACCTATCAAAGCCATTGTTGATTGGTTCAAAAAACTAATAAAACCTGTTGAAGATACAGGCGGTGCTGCTGAAAAAATGGGCGTTCGTTTTGGTAAAGCCATTGCTAATATAATCGTGAAGTTGGTTGAACTTGTCACAAAAGCATTTGAATTCGGAAGTAAAATCACAAGTATGCTTGCCGCAGGGATTATGTCCGGCATTGCTAAAGTAAAAGGCTGTATTTCTCAGGTTGCTCAGGTTATAAGAGACCATCTGCCTCATTCCCCAGCAAAGACTGGGCCGCTTAAAGATTTGCATAAGGTCAAAATTATTGAAACTATTGCATCAACATTAAAACCGTTGCCTCTCCAAAATGCGATGACTAAGACCTTGGGAGTATTTTCAGGGGGCTTAAAAGCCAACGTGAGAGGGCGCTCATCTGCACCGGCATCCATTGTTGTAACCTATAACCCGACAATCACAATTTCAGGTTCTGAATCAAAAGAAGAATTTTTGAAGATGCTTAAAAAGCATAAAGATGAAGTCGTGAACATCATTAAAAGGGAGTTTGAACGTAAGGAACGTGTTGCTTATTAAGGAGTTTTGAAATATGTTCGCTCAATTAGGAGACATAAAATTTGAACTAATAACTTATTTCAACGGTTTAAATGAAACCGTATCCTACAATTACGCTCAGCACGACCGTATTGAAAACAAACCCATTCTGCAATTCTTAGGCAAAAATTTGCAGGAAGAAGATATAAAGTTAAACTTCCACCGTAACTTCTGCGTGCCGGAAGATGAGATAAAAAATTTAAAAGATGTCGCAGATGCGGCAACCCCTTTGAAATTTATCAAAGGAAACGGTGAATATGTCGGTGTTTTTGTCATTGATGAAATCGGACAAACCACAGAACAAGCCTCGCCGGAGGGCGATTTGATATCGGTTCAGGTCGATGTCCGGCTAAGAGAATACACAGGAAAAATCCCTGAAGATAAACAGGAGCAGAAAGGATTTAAAAAGAAATGACGGAGGAATTCTATTCCTATATCACTCGTGACGGAGACCGTTGGGATATGATTTCTCAGAAATACTACAGCAACCCGAATTTGTATGAGGAGATTATTAAAGCAAACCCCGAAGTTCCGATTGAACCTGTCTTGGATGCAGGAATAAAACTCAAAATACCTGTCCTTGAAGAATCAGAAACCATTCAGTTTGAACTACCCCCTTGGAAGAAATAAGCGTCAGCCGGAGTGGAGTTGGCGGAAACGTTGAGTTTTCGACAACGCAACTTAACGACAGCGACGTAGAAATCTTTGATTTCACAGGAGCAAAATGTTAGTACCTATTTTTGAATTATTTTATGAACAAAAAAATATAACTAAAGACGTTTCCCCCTATGTTACTTCTATCGAATACACCGATGTTGAACATGGAGAGTCTGACGAACTTCAGATAACATTTGAGGATTCTGAAAAACTCTGGCAGGGTGCGTGGATACCTACTAAAGGCGATGCTTTGCGTGCATATATCGGTTACGAAGCAGAAAAACTTTTGAATTGCGGAGTTTTTGAAATTGATGAACTGGAATACGATACTCCGCCTGATGTTATAACTGTAAAAGGTCTGGCTACAGGAATTAAAAAGCCTTTAAGACAAAAGAATTCTCAAGGTTATGAAAATAAAACCCTCAAACAAATAGCAAAAGAGATTGCCGATAAGCACGGATACACTTTAGTCGGAGAAGTTGCAGATATTCGTGTCGATAGAATTACTCAAAATAAAGAACGTGATTTGACATTCCTGACTAAACTTGCGGAAGAATACGGCTACATCTTCAAAATTGCTGAAAATAACCTCGTTTTCTATGATGTTAAGAAACTCAAAGGAGCAAACGCCACTCAGATATTCTATAAATCCGATTTGCTGCATATAAATCTCAGAGAAAAGACTTCTCAAAAATATAAAGCTGTTCAGGTTTCATACTTCAATCCTAAAAAGAAAAAGGTTGTTAAAGCTACTGCCCGAAACGAAAATGTCAAAAAAGGCGATACTTTAAAGATTACCGTCCGGTGTTCTGACAGAAAGCAGGCTATTGCAAAAGCTCAGGCAGCACTCTCAACTGCTGACACTAAAATTGAGGGTTCTCTTGAATTTACAGGAAATCCGTATTTGATAGCTGGGTCAAATATTGAACTAAAAGGAGTCGGACATTTTTCAGGCAAATACCACATTAAGCAAGCCCGGCATGTGATAGACAGGGCAAGCGGTTATAAGACTTATTGCGAGGTGGAAAGTGCGTGAGCAGTGTGTGAAGACCGAAACGGCTTGCGTAGGCAAGGCGTTGGAGGTCGTAACCGTTCTATACCGACGTAGGAACGCAGGCGAAGCCGAGTACCACAGGAGGAAAAAGTGTTAAGGTTTGGAATTGTATCACAAATTGATCCAATAAATGTTCAGGCTCGTGTAAGTTTTGAAGATGATGAGTCAACATCTTTTTGGCTTCCTGTTCTTCAAACAAAAACATTGAAAGACAAGTTTTACGCAATGCCGGATATCGGAGAGCAGGTCGCCTGCCTTATGGATGAAAATTCGGAAGATGGAGTAATCCTCGGAGCAATTTATTCGGCTGAAGATGTTTCAACCACGCAAAGCGAAAAACAATTATCTGTAAACCTTGAAGACGGCTCATATATAAATGCTGATAAAGAAAATCAGACACTCACCGTTGCATTTTCAAAAATGAAATTAATCGGAAACATAGAACACGAGGGAACTTTCACAAACACCGCAGGAATAAAATCCAATGCCGATATTACGGACAAAACCTCATCAATGCAAGCAATGAGAGATACATATAATCCTCATACGCACACAGGCAATCAAGGAAAAGCAACTTCTGCACCTAATAAAACAATGTAATCAATCATCAAGATGACGACAGAAAAGCCAATAAATAAGTCCAATAAAAGGACAAACATACATTCCAACAGTAATTTGAGACTTAACGCTCCTAACCCACATTGGATTTGGATTTTTACTCAGTTGATAAAAAATTATTGAAGCAATAATCCCCAAAACAGTAAAAATGATTAACTTTATAGTCGATTTTTTCATAACAAAATACTACCACAAATATGACAAACTTAAATGAAATCACCTACGTTGACTGGCAATTAAAACTCAACGCAATCGGCGGTGTTGCCGAGGGTGCTGACGATATTAACCAGTGCATCGCAATTATACTTCTAACTAAAAAAGGCTCTGTACCTCATCGTCCGACCTTTGGTTCGGACATATATAAATACATTGATTACCCCATAAACGAAGCAACTCCAAATATTGTACGTGAGGCGACAGATGCAATCACTATGTGGGAAACCCGCATAAAAATAAATTCTATCGAGGTCGAGATAGAAGAATCCACTTTAACCGTAAAAGTCGAATGGACATTAAAAGATTCAAACGCAAACGGAGTTGCGGAGGTTAGTTATGACACAACTGCCTGAACCTAATTTTATCGAACGTGATCCCGATGTTGTTACAAAAGAATGGATTGCCGCTTATGAAGAAAAGTCCGGCAAAGTTCTTCAGCCTGCACAAATTGAACGCTTGATGATTGATGTCGGTGCATATCGTGAAACCGTTTTGAGAATGAAAATTCAGGAAACCGCAAAACAAAACCTTTTAAGTTATGCACCGTTAGAAATTCTTGAGCATATCGGCGAACCGCTGGGTGTTAGCAAACTTCTTGCAAATTGCTCGCTTACGACCTTAAAGTTTTCTGTTGATGATGCATTGGATTTTGATTTCAAGATTGATGCAGGGTGCGAAGTTGAGACTAAAGACGGCTTATTCATATTCCAAACAACGGAGGCTGTTACATTAAAAGCCGGAGAAACCTCAATTACAGCAGAGGCAATATGTGAAACTCCGGGAAGTGCATCTAATAATTACACTCTCGGTTCAATAAATAACCTTATAACTCCATTAAGTTACATCTCAACCGTTGAAAATATAACCGTAACTTCGGGCGGTGCAGATGATGAAGATGCCGCAAGTTTAAGAGAAAGAATCCGGCAGGCACCGGAAAAATTTTCAAATGCCGGAAGTCGTGGAGCGTATCGTTATCATACATTATCTGCACATCAATCAATAACAGATGTTGCAATAAATTCTCCGAGTCCGGGTGTTGTGAATATTTATCCTTTAACTAAGGACGGAAACCCGACAGAAGAAATTTTAAAAATCGTTCAAACCTACTTGAGCGATGACAAAGTCCGCCCTTTGACAGATAAAGTTCAAGTTATATCACCGGAGAAAAAAGATTTTTCAATTAAAGCAACAATATTTCTGTACAAAGATGCTGACGAAATAAGCGTTATGACAACCATTGATGCAAAACTCAATGAATACAAAATATCTCTTAGTGAAAAACTGGGGAAAAACGTTATAAAAACACAAATTATTGCAATATTAAACAGCGTTTACGGAGTGTTCAAGGTCGAAATTCAGACACCTGAGGCAGATATGGAAATCTCGGAAAGCCAGTGGGCGAATTTGGTTGATTTTGAAATAGAAATGGGAGGATATGCTGATGAATAGTCTTGCACCTATTGATGATATAAATCTGAAAATATTTGATGAGATATGCGAAGAACGCTTTGCAGGGTTAGACTTGGAATGCATATTAGTATCAATTATTGATAATGTGCCTGCGGATGCACTGCCACACTTGGCAGAACAATACCACATAACAGGTAATGAGGGTTGGCTGCAAGCACTCAACGAACAAGAAAAACGTGAGTTAATTAAATCTGCAATCAAAATGCACCGCTATAAAGGTACAAAATATGCCATTGAAGAAATATTTAAAACATTAAATATTGTCGGCAATGTTGAAGAATGGTTTAACTACGGCGGACAACCGTATTATTTCAAAGTTATTCTGCAAATTTTTAACCGTTCAATCAATGAAGAAACGGAAAAGAAACTTCGAGACCTCATAAACGAGTATAAAAATGAGCGTTCCTGGCTTGAGGAAATTCAATTTTACCTTACAACAAATGCAAAAATGCACGCATATTCTGCCTGTATTACCCAAGAAACCATAACCGTTAATTCTAAGGAGATTGTAAATGTCTGAGGAATTTTATTCACTTGTCACCGATTTTGGTGCCGCAAAACAATTACAATGTATTCAAGAAGGCTCGCCGTTTGAGGTTTATCAAATAGCACTCGGAGACGGCAATGGAAAATATTATGAGCCAACAACGGATCAAACAGAACTTGTAAATGAAGTCTGGCGTGGTCTTATTGATAAATGCGAATGGACAGATGACAGATTCTACTGTGTAACAAGTGTTCCTGCTGAAGTCGGAGGATTTGTTGTAAGAGAAGCCGGTGTTTTTGATAAAGATAACAATATGCTTGTTGTTTCTAAATTCCCTGAAACAACCAAACAAGCACCTGATAGCGGTACAGTTAAACAATTAACCATAAGAATTGAACTTCAATTATCTAATAAGGAACTTGCGGAATTAGTTATAAACCCGAATATGTCCGTTGTAACCAAAGATGAATTGGATCGCATCACCGAAGATATTGAAGAAACTTATCAAAAAATTTCAGAAAAAGGACAGCCCAACGGTTATGCACCTGTTGGCGAAAACGGTTTAATTCCTCTTGAGTTTATCCCCGAAATAAGCACAAAGAGTATTTTAACACCGTTTTGCTTAAACTCATGCCGGCTTGATACAAAAGGAAATCCCGATTTATTGAGTGCTGAAACCGTTAAGGTCTTAAAATATACTTCAAGTATTTCCGGAGTTTTTTATACTGCACTCGGAACGGTTCTTGAAAAAGATACGGTTGTATATGCTGATTCAGAACTTACGGAAGAATTAAATACCATTGTTGCTGTTGATACTTCAACAAAATATATTGCTTTTGGTGAAATTGAAACTTTAACGGAGTATGAGGATAATCCTCTGCATTATTCTGCATCAACAACCGGCGAATTTTATGTCAAAGAAACTCTTGCTGTTGGTTCTGAATGTTATTCCGACCCCGAATATGCAAATCTAATCGGAGTTGTTACATACCTCAACCTTACAAGAATCTGTATAAGTGATGATGAAACATATACTGACGATGGTGAAATAACAACGCATATTTATATAACGGCTCATGCACCGTTTACTTATACAACGGCATCAAGCCAAACCCACAATGTGGAAGAAGATTTGGTTTTAGATGTTGTGGATTTATGTCCGTTAACAGCTACAACACAGAATTTTAATTTATTCGTCAACTGCGAAAATGATGAATATTCGCTGACTGCACTTTCCAATCAAATATTTACACAAATGCTTGAGCCGGAAGATTTTAGTGCAAATGATGTTTGGTTCAAAATCCTTGAACCGCTTGCAAGTTACATCTATCTGCTGAATATATGGCAGGAAACAAATATGGTTCCTGTCGGTGTATTTTCGCTTGAGGGCGGAGAAACATAGGAAGGAATATTATGGAGACAAAGTATTATTACAGTTACAACACAGAGGAGAATGCTTTTTTAGGTAAGTTCCCTGCAATAAAAAATCCGAGAAGACAAACAGAATATCTGCTGCCTGCGATGGCAACATTCAAAGCTCCGCCAGAAACACAAGAAAAAGAAGCCGCAATTTGGAATGGTGAGGATTGGGTTATTGAACCGGATTTTCGAGGAGAGCAGCAGGTTAATCTTGAAACCTACGAAGTAACAACCGTTGAATATGTCGGAAAAATCAAAGACGGATTCCAGTCCGTAACCTCTGAAGTTGCTGAAGATATTCAAACAAACCCTGATAAATACAAGGTTGTAAACGGTATTCTTACGGATATTTCAAATACCGATGAATACAAAGATTTTTTGCATCAACAGAAAGTTCAAATCCGCAAATCTGAAATAGAACGGCAGCTTTTGGAACTCGATACAAAAAGAATTCGTGCTATGTGTGAACCGTCAATCAAAGATGAATCGACAGGCGAAACATGGCTTGATTACTACAATACACAGGTCGCTCAATTAAGAAAAGAATTAAACTCGTTATAAGGAAGAATTATTGAAAATTAACGCTTTAAAGTGTCCTTTGGTTAATCAAAACGGATACCATAAAAATACCCTAACCAAAGAACGAATCGGAACGCTATTTATTTACCCCATAGATTTTACCCCTGATGACTGCCTGGCTTGTGATGGTTATTTATTAGACATTATCGACTATGAAGATTTATACAAAGTAATCGGTACAAAGTTTAATAAACCAGGAGATACCGCAGGCAAATTCAGGATTCCTGATTACAACGTAACCGGAAGATTTCTGCAACCGGGAGCAAATGTCGGAAGTCAGATTGCCGCAGGTTTGCCTAATATTACAGGTGTTATTGGTACAGGAAACTGGGGATTATCTACAGGTCAAACTTTATCCGGTGCTTTTTATTCCGGCGGTGGTAAAAGTTATGGTGTTTACGGACAAAGTGGTGGACATCAATGTAACTTTGCAGCATCGAACTCAAATCCACTTTATGGTGCAAGTTCTACTGTTCAACCACCTGCTCAAATCGTTCATATTTGCATCAAATATAAGTAATAAATAATGGAAATACTCAGCCTTTTAACAAATGAAATAAACCAGAACGGTTATAATTTCAACCTTTTAACTAAAAATAAAATTGGATTTTTATACATCGCCCCTGTAAATGTAGTACCTGACGATTGTCTGGCATGTGATGGGTATATCTTGAAAATTGCTGATTACAGAAAACTTCATGCGGTAATTGGAACAACATTTAATACCGGCTCGGAAGCCTCAGATGAATTTAGAATCCCAGACTATAACATTACCGGAAGATTTTTACAGCCGGGAGCAAACGTAGGAAGTCAAATAGCAGCAGGCTTGCCTAATATTACTGGAGGAAACACCGTTGTAAGTCCATATAATTCAACTCCTTATGGTGCTTTTGCAACTACCTCAGGAAGTCAAAATATCCATGGTGGCGGCGAATGGTATAGTGTATCCAATTTTAATGCTTCTCGTTCAAGTTCTATATACGGTAAAAGTTCTACGGTTCAACCTCCATCACAAATAGTTCACGTCTGCATTAAATATAAATAAAAACAATGAAAATACTTAATTTAACAACAAATGAAGTCAACCAAAACGGCTACAATTTCAATATCTTTACAAGGAATAAAATTGGCTTTTTATATATCGCCCCTGTCAATATAGTTCCAGATGATTGTCTGGCTTGTGATGGATATGTTCTAAAAATTGCTGATTACAAAAAACTTCATGCTGCAATTGGAACAAAATTTAATACCGGCTCGGAATCTTCAGATGAATTTAGGATCCCGGACTATAACGTAACCGGAAGATTTTTGCAACCAGGAGCAAATGTTGGAGTCCAAATTGCAGCAGGACTGCCCAATATTACTGGCGGTTGGAATAATGTCGGGGTTGAACCCGGGTACAATTCAGCTTCCGGAGCATTCTATCAAAATAATATAGGCGGAACTTTCTTTTATCACGCATCCGGACGTGGGGGAAGTGTTGGAGGATTTTACTTTAATGCTTCTCGCTCAAGTGCTGTTTATGGCAAAAGTTCAACCGTTCAGCCCTCATCACAAATCGTTCACATCTGCATCAAATACAAATAAATATGAAAATCTCTAATTTAACAACAAACCAGTTAAACCAAAATGGTTATAACAAAAATTCTCAAACACGAGATAAAATCGGTGCTTTATATACATTTCCCATCGATTACACTCCGCATGATTGCCTCTCCTGCGAGGGATTTGTCTTAAAAATAGTCGATTATAAAGTCCTTTATTCAATCATTGGCAAAAAATTTAATAAAGGCACTGAAGCTTCCGATGAATTCAGAATACCGGATTACAACATTACAAAACGATTTCTGCAACCCGGGACGGCGGTCGGAACACTTATTGAGGCAGGACTTCCAACTCACACTCATACAATCACAATGAACAGAACGGATAAATCCGGCAATGATACTGATTGCGTTTGGTCTTACGGAGAAAATAGAAACGGAGCGGCTAAAGTTACATCGTCCGCACCATCAAACGCAATTTATGGAAAGTCATCAACCGTTCAACCACCTTCACAAGTCGTTCATATCTGCATCAAATACAAATAGGTAAAAGATGAAATTAGTTTCTTTAAAAACCAACCCCTTAAATCAAAATAATTACAACAGAAATGCTCTCACCCCTGAATTCATAGGTTCGCTTGTTATTTATCCGGTAGATATTACCCCCGAAAAATGTCTTCCCTGCGATGGCTACAAATTAAAAAAGGCTGATTATGCTCAACTTTATGCAGTCATTGGCAATAAATATAATGATGGAACTGAGGCTTCAGATGAATTCAGAATTCCAGATTACAACGTAACAGGAAGATTTTTGCAACCCGGTGCAAAGGTTGGAACTCAAATTGCCGCAGGAATCCCGGATCATACACATACAGTAGTTGCTCTTTATTGGGATTCTAACGGTATTGTTGAAGAGGGACGTGGAAATCCTGATTTCGGACATCAAAAAACACTTACAACAAGTAAAGCCTCAGCAAACAATTCCATTTACGGCAAATCAAAAACCGTTCAGCCACCTTCACAAATTGTTCATATTTGCATTCGTTACAAATAAGGAGTTTTTATGACATCATTAACAAAAATTTGCCTGCACTGGACGGCAGGTTCAAACTCACCATGTGCCGAAGATTTGGCGGCATACCATTATTGCGTGGATAAATACGGCAGAATCTATGCAGGGAAACATAAACCTGAAGATAACCTGAACTGCTATGATGGTAATTATGCAATGCACTGCGGTGGCGGAAATACTGGTTGCATCGGATTATCTGTCTGCGGAATGGCTGGTTTTACGACAGATAAAAAGCAGACAAAATATCCGCTTACTCAAAAACAGGTCGAATCTTTGAGCTGCCTTGCAGGGTATTTATCCGTAAAATACGGAATTTTAATTACTGAAAAATCAGTATTTACGCATTATGAGTTCGACCAAAGACGAGCCAAAACCAAACGTGAAGGCAAGATAGATATTACTTATCTTCACTACTTGCCGCATTTATCCCCGAATAGTGTCGGGGAATACCTCAGACAAAAAATATCTTGGTACAGAACCAAGATAAAAGCCAACAAATACAAGTTTATTAAGAAAGGAGACTACTATGAGTTTATTCTCGTGGCTTAAAGACTGGAAAGTCTTGAATGAACTGTGGGATGCCATTGAACCTTTTGTAATTAACCTTGCAGAAAAAAATGTTCCCAAGTATATTACAAAACTCTATGAAAATCTCGCAAAAGCAACACAGCCGGCTCTTGACAGTTTGAAAAAACTGAAAGAAAAGATTAAAACTTCTCCGAATGCTCTGGACGATTATTGTTTTAATCAGGGTGTGAACGCTATTGAAACATTTGCCAATCACCTCTTGACCGTAGTTGCGGATTTGAGGAAATAAGCAGATGTGGTTTTCTGCAATGATTAAATCTTTATGTGACTGTATCTCGCAAATTGCGAGGTACGGTCAGACAAAGATTGAAAATCAGGAGGCTTCTTCAATTATTCAGGACAAGGAAGATTTGGAAAAAGCCGGCAATTATGCAGAGCAGATTATTGAAATTGCTCAGAAGTATAAATCTTCAATGTCTAAAAAGGATCAGCGAAAACTGAAATCGTTAATAAAAAAATTTAATAAGGTGGATTAATTATGTCTTGGAGAGATTTATTAAACGTACAAAATGTTGAAAAAGGTTTCTTTGCCTCCTCCAATTCCTATGGCATACCCGATATTATTCCGGATGAGTTTGATGTAAAAGAGCTCATCCCTTATCGGGTAGATTCTAACAGAAACGGAACGGCACATTTTTTCTTAGATGATTACAGGTTTGAGAGATGTTGGAAAAATGCCGACTCTCAAATAGAAGAGTTGAAAAAATATGTAGGGGTGTTGTCTCCTGATTTTTCAATGTACACAAATTACCCTGAAGCGTTCCAAATTTGGCAGGTTTACAGAAACCGCTGGTGTGCTGCTTATTGGCAAAGTAAAGGAATAAAAGTTATTCCGACAATCAGTTGGTCTGATGAATCCAGTTATAAATACGCATTCTTGGGTATTCCTAAAAATTCTGTTGTTGCAATCGGTACTGTTGGAGTTGTTAATGACCAAAATGCCGAAAGACTCTTTATACAAGGCTTTAAAGAAATGTTAAAACAACTTGAACCCAAGCGTATTTTGATTTATGGAAACAGATTGACCGAACTTGAGGGATACAAAAATCTTCAATGGTTCGAACCTTACACAAACAAATGGAATAAAAAGAAAGGCAGGTAAAAATGGGCGGTCGAGGATCAGGAGGAAGTAAAAATGGCGGCGGTGCTGCCTCAAGAAATATCGGAGAAGGTATAACAGACAAAGACGAGCTTATTAGATTGTATAACAGTATTTCAGGAAATCCAGCTTATACAACTGAAGAAAGAGTACGAGCCATGGAGTCTATCAAAAAAAGAATGGATGAACTTGATGCTAAAAAAGCAGCAGATTTAAAACAAAAACGTCTTGATGCTTTAGCCAAGGCTCGGGCTAAACGTGCGGAAAACCTCAAAAACGGTATAAAAACAGAAAAGAAACCTCGTGCTAAAAAGGCAAAAATGTCTATGGACAGCACAGTTTCTAATTTGAAAGATGAATTAATAAATAAAGTTTCAACTGATGGATACATTCGCCGAAGTGACTTTAGAGTTGAAGATTATGGAGATTTCATAAATGTTTCAGTTCGAAGTCTTGGTAAATGGAAAAATCCTTCTGATGCAAGAGACGAGGAAGATTATGATTGGCAAGTCCTGCATAAATCAAGTCGTTCTCAAATTGATAAAGTAGTTAAACGAATATCCAGACAATCCGGCAGAAAACTTTCTTGGTCGCAAGAAGAAAAAAATTGGATTGGTGTAGATATTCCAAAAATGAAAGGAGATTAATATATGGGAGGACGTGGTTCAGGCGGAAGTCGTGGCGGTGGTGGTGCATCAAATAACCCTCCAAAACTTGTAAATTTAAATCAATATTATAAAGAACAATATTCTCAAATGACTGATTTAGAATTAAATCGTGCATATGCTAATGCACAAATTCAAATGAAAAAAGAACAAGCAAAAGTTGAATTTGAACAAAAAAAATTAACCAAAATGGTAGAAGAATTTAGAGCGATGTCTAATGATGATCCCAGACTCGATAAAAAATGGGATGCTATTGATAAACAAACAGCAATATTAAATGAAGCAAGGTCAAGATCCCAAATAAGATCTCAAGCATATTTGTTTGCCGTAAATGAAAAATATAATATTAGGGCGAAATATAATCCTAATGATATAAAAAATATGACAAATGGACAATTAAACTCCTTCTATAATAAATCATATAAAGAGAGTAACAAGGCACGTAGGCGTATTGAATCCACATCAAATGCAAAAACGAGGGCGAAGTATCAAAAAATATATGATACCCACAATAATAATTTCAATAAAGCTAATGCAGAAAGGCAAAAACGTGGACTTGACGGAAAAGGATGGTAATTGTGTCTGAATGATACGGAATTGGGAGCAATGACTTCCAATTCTTTCTCTTCAGAGCGATGAATGTGGTTGTTAATAAATAAAGGAGGTCAATATGACAGAAACAATCACAGCAACTGAAGTTTTAAAAAGCAGACAAAACTTCTCAGATTACATTGAACAAAATGCCGATACGGTAATCAAAAATTTACTCAAAGATTATCCGCCTCGACCGTTACAAATTATTTATCCACAGCTTACACAAAGCCCAGATGGTTTAATAGAAATTGTAAGGCAATTAGAGGGTAATCAAAAAGCGTATATTTTCTGGTTTATCGTCAACGAGAAAGAAGATTTAAAAAATATCGCTTTAAAGTTAAATCTTTTTTTCGATAAAAATTACTGCGGTATATTTATCATTAAAGCAGTTTTAAACGAGGATAAAATAGAGTTTGAACCTGTTTTGAAACCCGAACTCGTTGTTAAGCAAAAACGAGAAGTAAATACAAATACACCCTCAAAACAATTACAAAAGAAATATTGGGACAAATACATTGAACTTTGTGATACAAGCGAGCATCCTGAAATGCAAATAAGCGAGGCTTTGCCGAGACATTATCAATATATCTCAATAGGAAAAGCCGGCATTCAAATTTTACAAACGATCAATACCGCTAAAAATTATGTTGCATCTGAGATTGCAATCAATAACAATAAGTCAATTTATGAATTTTTCTTTGACTTAAAAGATAAGATAGAGGATGAAATCGGCGAATTAGAGTGGTATTGCAAGGATAATACCAAGTCCACAAAAATAAGAAAAGTCTTTGAAATTGATGTCAATAATCCGGAAAACCACGAAAAGGCAATATTAGAACAAGTAAAAATGGGGGCAGAGTTGAAAGCCATCATTTATAAATATCTATAACTAAAGGGGAGATATTCTCCCCCTTTATAAATAACCCCAATCGGGTAATAGACACATGAATAATAAAGGAATAGGATTGAACTATGGCACAAAAAATTATTGTAAAAAATAAAAGAACTCGTGAACTCTTGGAATTAACCCTGCCGGAATTTAAGGAAAAGTTTAAAGCCGAATTAAAAACGGCTCTTGATAATTTTGAAAAGCAAGAAAGCCGGAAAAATTTTCTGCCACCTTATATTAGACCAAACAATAATTTTGAATCCGATTTTTACTTCAGCTTGCGTTGGAATTTCAATAATTTGCAAAATTCAAACTGGTATATTGAACGCATCCTTTAATTAATGTGTCTGAATGATACGAAATGTCTGCAATGACTTCACTTTTGCCCTGCCAAGAGTGATGAATGTCAGTGTATAACAAAACATAAGGAGACAAAATTATGAACAACAGACAACTGGAAAATTATTTGATTGACAAATTGTATGAGGATAAAGACATAAGCTATGTCGATACTTTTGACAATTGTGGTCTTTTAACAAGAAATCAAGGAGTTGTTATTAAATTTAAAAATGGGGACGAGTTCCAAATTACGATTGTAAAATCTCAATCTGGCAATGGCTGGGATGACGAGGAGGATTTTTAAATCAATAAACATTGTGTCTGAATGATACAAAACGTCTACAATGACTTGAGATACAGACTATTCAGAGCGATTAATGCTAATGTAGACAACCAAAGAAAGGATTAAATTATGAAACAGACAGCATATAATATCAGCTTTTCTGCAACGGTAAATATTAGCGGAGATCTTCAAGTAAAAGCGGCAAGTGAAACCGAAGCACAAAAAATTGCAAGACTTATATTAAGACAAAATCTTAACAGTGAGGACTGCCTTATTGAAATAGGAGAAGACGATAATAGCAATAATATTACAGTAAGAGAAATGACGCTGTTGCCAAATATAACAGCTCTTGATGTTCAAGATGCTATGCCCCTTGATTAATGTGTCTGAATGATACGAAACATCTGTAATGGCTTGATGTCCAGACTATTCAGAGTGATTAATGTCAATGTAGACAAATAAAAGAAAGGATAAAATTATGACAAAGAAAATTTTAAAAACGCAAAACAAAGAATGGGGGTTCTGGGGAACAACAGCACAACATTATACCAACAAAGAAACTCAACAGAGATGGAATGATGCTTTTGTAACCCTGCTTGAATTGTCCGGTGCAAAACCTGAACAGATTAGAGAATTATTAGATGCAAGAATAGGCAGACACTTCGCAGACCAGTGTTTTGGAGAAAAAGACGTCAAACAAATTACAAAAGAATGCTATTTTAACTGGCTTGCCAAGGAATTATTTGACGATGCAAATTCTAAAAAGCCATTAGAAACAGAAAAAAATTCAGTTTTATTCGGAACGAATGTTTATAACACCATTTACGACAGAGTAGATGTTGTATTATACACTTACAAAAATAAAAACAGAATCCACGAAGATTACGCTCTATGTATAACTAAAGACCTTAAAAAATACAGAGTCGGAATGGATTACATTAAACCGATTGAGGATATGGATGAAGAAGAATTATGCAGAGCCGGATTGGCTTAATCAATTAAAATTCAATAACTAACGCTATATTTTATAGCGTTTTACTTTTCCCAACATATTCCAAATACCGATTATAACAATTAAAAAATACGTTTTCTTCATCAATAAAACTAGACGACTCAAGAGCTTCCTGCATTACATTTACAGGCATTGAAAAATAATCGCTCGGCTGATTCCCCAGTCTTATTATAAGAGAGCCGGAATCGGATATAGAATGTTCAACGCAAAAATAATAATCTCTGATTTCATCAGAACCTAAATATATGCAATCTTTACAATCGTGTCTATATAAAGGTTTTTGTTTTTCTAATACCGGCATGTTATCCCCTCATGTAAAATAAATTATACAAGAAAAACTCTAATGTTTAAACACTAGAGTAAAGAAGTGATGTTTAAAGATTCACTATTTATCCGACTTTGGCAAGTTGTACTTTTTGTGGAGATTCTTTTTTATAATTTTATAAATATATCTTTGAGATAAATCGCATTCAATTGCGAGGCGGTTTACGGTATATTTTCTGCCATCATACTGGCTCATGATATATTTTTCTTTTATCTCACGAAACGGATTTTTCGGGATACTTACTGTTAATCCCGGCGAGCAGAAAATAAGAGCCAAGGCGGATTTTATGCCGGCAGATTCTGCGATGAACTTCAAGTCATCGTTTGGCATATCTTCAGGTTTTATTAAATCCATCCAAGGCTTGTAATCCATAATCTCCTCTTATTTAATGATGGTCTCATCAGTTAACGCATTACGTTAAGACGGTCAGCTTGCACTGTTAGCCGACCGTTTCGACCTTTTTAGCCTTTTGCCATTTCTAACTCTTGCTCAAGCTCATCTTCGATTTTTAATTTAGTTTTAAATAATTCACTAAGCATAACTTCTTTTGGCTTGACTTCATCAATTAGCTTTGCCATTTGATGTAAGTTGTCAAAAATAACATTGACTTCTTGAGGAGGGGTGCTATGTGCTTTAATGGCACAATCTGCAATTTTGATTTTTAAATTCTCAATGTCCACCTGATACTCTGTAATTTTTCGTTCTAAAACTAGTAGTGCTGTGTTGCCCATTTTTGTCTCCTTTACTTTTAATTGGTCTCATCAGTTAGAGCCTTACTCTAAGACGGTCAGCACAGCCGACCGTTTCGACCTCGTGTAAACTTTAGTCGGGAGGCATTTTTGCAGGGGTAAGCATATCTTCTAAGTCTCGTTCGATCTTAGATAAGATGAAGATTTGTCCTTCAAGAACCTTGCAATCAATTTCACGTTCTTTGGCACAACTCCAGTTATCTTTAACCAGATTTGCATCAGCAAACTTCAATTTTGCATCGTTCAAACGATCTTCAAGGTCAATTTTTTGATTCCTGATTAACCCCATCATTGCACATTCTTTAGGGTCATCAGAACTATGAGAAACATCTCCAAAAAATTGGTTTTTCATCATTGAACCCATTGAATCGGTTGTTTTTTCTGCTGTTAGCATCATTTTTTTCTCCTTTACTTTCTCTTCTACTACTCAAGTGTGGCTCGTAGTGCCTTCCGCGCGTCCAGGCACCGACTTACGTGCACTTTTTTCTTTTAATTTCTTTTTTATTGCCGTTATTGCCTGAATAACTTTACAGGCTTTGGCTCTGGTCAAAAACATAATGTCATCGACCTTAAATTTTGATTTTAAAAACTTTCTCAGGGATTTTTTCGCAAATTTATCATCATTGAAATAGCAGACATCTCTCCACAACCCCTCAATCATTCTGAGTTGGGCATCTGATGCCATATTTTCTGTGCGATTCAAATCCGCATATTTTTTCGGCTGTTTAATCCATTTGTTTATAGCAACAGCTTTATCTTCAAGGATATCTACAAAAATTGCCGCTTCAGTGTATGTCAAATCCTTTGATGATGTAACGTCAAAAGACATAAGCATTTCACGATATAAGTCGTCATCCATACCTATAACATTTTTTAATGCGTGAATTTTTCTAATCTGAAAAGTCGTAGCCATACTTTATCCTCATATCCTCAAGCTGTAACTCACGTCCGTGCTTGATTCCGATTTGAACTCCCAAAATAAAAATGGCTAGAGTTATTAAAAATATGTGTAACCATAATGAAGTGTCGGGTTGGAATTTCTTACCGTTCATTTAATACCCCCTATGCCATTAATAATTTGGAAGTTTGTTTAATCACAGCATCATCGACCTCAGCCTTACCGTTGAATTTGGCAATGCTGATGCTGTGGGAAATTAAGTGTTCTAATCTTCGGGTATTTCCATCTGAATACTGAAGATATGTTTCAGCCAGTTTTGTATTCTGTCCGATAGATTCAAGAATTTTTATGACGTCTTGAATTAAAATTTTGTCTATAATTTTTGTAAATTTGACTCTTGAGTACAACTGGTCATACTGATTGTTGTAACCTTTCAGGTTTTCTAACAGAATTCCTCTACCCACTAAAAGAATACCTACACCTGTTTTATCGTGGATCCGGCGAGTAATTTCTAAGGCTCTATATGGAAGATTTTCAGCCTCATCAATAATTAAAAGTCTGCCTGATTGGTTTAATTTTCTGACGACTTCATCCATCAAGTCATAAACCGAACCCTTACCGGAAAGTCCTAAACGTCTGTGAATTTCCTTGAGAAGAGATTTTGCAGTGTAGCCTGAATCGCTCTCAATAAGGATTGAGTCCATAAATTCTTTGGTATATCTTTTTACGGCAACGGTTTTACCGAGTCCGGCTTTACCCACACAAACTCCAATTTTACCCTGAGTATGGCACAGTCTGCCGATTTCGGTGATGTATTTAACCGTTGAAATATCTACAAAAGGCAGGTCGCTGTTGCCAGAACGTTCGTGTTCACGTTGGATAAAATTATTTATAGCATCGGTAATTTTATCGTTTTTACCATTGTAATTCCCGTTCATCCACATACTGATTGTAGACTTAGCAATCCCTGTAGCGGTTGAAACGTATGCTATACTGTAATTTTTAGATTCCATCAAATCTTTTAATTCGGCTCTAATATCCATTGGCGACTCCTTTTAATTCTTGCTCAAGGATTTTGTCGGTTTCATATAGATAAAGCGGTTTTTCCTGCGGTTTGTTTTCATCTAAAAGCATCGACAAATCCTGCCGACCAAAAGCATCCATCTCCTTGCTTTTGCGAATAACCTTGTCCATATTTGTATTTGCAATTCGTGAAACTTTTGGCTTAATTTCTTTTTCAACGCTTGCATATGCGGCTTTATAATTTGCACATTTTTCTTCAAGGCTAATCTCACGAGTTTGTTTAATATATGATTTTGCAATCTTCAAACTGCGTTTTTTGATAGCCATTGCATCTTTGAAAGCTTCTTTTGAAATTTCGTCTGCGTGAAGTGCCGCAACGGCTTTGACCGCCGTAACCTTACCGATAAAGGCATTATTGTCGGCTCTGAATACCCACGCAACCTTGAAATTTTGAATATCTCTGCGTAAGTAGACTTTCAGACCTGTTTTTGAAATCATCCAATCTGCCCAATAGGTAATACCCAGTTCATTATCTTTAATGCCATTTCGTCTTATAGTGTAATTTTTAGAAGTCCTTGTGCAGAATAATTTCAAAGCATCGGATTCTACTTTTATAACTTCAGCACATTCCTGATTAAAGAGTTGATCAGGAGATAAGCCCTCGTGGTTTTTACCACGAGACGGGCGTTTATTTAAAACATTAATCACAAAATCATCAAAGACTTCTTTAAATACATCAAACGGAATAATTTTTCCTGCTTTAATCTCTTTTGCCAGTTTTTCCGGACGTTCAACAACATTACCTCCCCTGTAACCAATACAATGTTTTGAAAGTAATTCTTTAATCTTTAAAAAATCTCTTTCAATTGGTTTTGTCTGAGCATTATATGGTAAAGCAAAATTTGCTTTGACATTTAATTCTTCAAGCATACAAGTCGTTTTGAACTCATCTGCTTCAATTTTAAATTTTCGTCCGCCGGCAAAATCTTTAGAACGATAATCTTTACCGTTATCAATAATCACATCTTTTGGCAAACCGTATTTTTCTACAGCATAATAGAAAGACTGGAAAATGTGATCTGAATTTGGATGTCCGCACTGAAGAATCCAACCGAGCCATTTGCCTGATTTGTAATCTCTCCAAGCAGTAACCCAAGGAAAAACAACGCTGCCGTCTGAATTCAGACAGGCAACGTCTATTTGAGCGTGATCTGAAACCCACGCTTCTCCGCAAATTACAGTAGAATAGTCTCTATCAATGTAATTGCCGTATTTCCTATTCCAAGCAGATTCCCCATATCTCGCTAAATAAATACTTTGCTCAGGAACTTCACGTTCCAAACGTCTTTTAAAAGTTGCGTGACAAGGAAATTCATATCTACTAATTCCATATTTACGCATTGCATATCCTAGGGTTTGCTCCCAACAACTCCGTAGAGATGGTGCACCCTCAACTAAATAAAGATTTTTAAAATATTCAAAATAACAATCTTCAATTATTGTTCTACCTGAATTATTTCCGTATCTTGATAATAAACCATTTATTCCACTAGCAAAGTATCTATTTCTCATTCTAATTAAGGATGAATAAGACGTATGGTTATCAGGATTATTTTTATTCCAATTTTCGATGAACAGTTTTAAGGCTCTGCCTCTCAAACAAAGACTTTTTTTTATAACATCGATGTATTTGTCTGCCTGAATTCGTGACCATAAAGGAGCTTCAGAATATTTTTTATTATCAGATCCGTTGTTAATTTTTTTTGATATTGATAAAGATGAATAACGAATAAAAATTTGTTTTATATTATCTTTTGCTTCAATTTTATAAATAAAATCACCTTTATAGCAGCGATTTTTTATTGTCTTTTCTTTGACATTCAAGAGATTACACGCTTCTTGAACAGAAATCCAAGTCGGAATATTTGATTTTACTTGCTGGGTTTCATTCATTAATTGTGTAATCCTTTACTTTTATTCCGAAAATCTTTTCAATAATGTAAAGGTCAATTTCCGGACAACCTCTCTCCCCAGTCAAATAGCGGCTTACTACACTTTTGGAAATATTCAAAGCCATCTGAATTTCTTTTGATTTAAGATCCAAAAGGGAAAAAATAAATTTAGTTAAAATTTGTTTTTTGCAATAAACACAATTTGACATATTTTTCAATCCTCTCTTGATATAGTTAGTTGTCTATAATCAAGCTGTATAAGATTTTGAAAATTTTTCTATAAGCCGACTGTCCAGTATTTTTTGCACAGCAGAATAATGCCTAATAAGGCAATATGACTGGCTCTACCGGGAAATCTTTAACCTATAACTCAATTATATGAAAATTATTTATATATGGAAGAGGCAAAAATTCAAGAGCGGGGAATATTCCCCGACTTTTGAAAATAAAAAACAGTAATAACAAGAACAGAAAAAATGAACGAATTTTTTATATTTACTTTAAAATCGGATAACAAAAAGGATAAGGGCTATTTTAAAAATCGGGGAAAAGTTTATGAAGAAATATTAAGCAAATAATAATGTATTTATTCCTGAATATCTTTCAGAAAAATCCTTTCCATATTTCCATAACTCTTCAGCCAGGTGTAAATGAAATCTATGAGCAAATGAGCGGCTTAAAACTTTTCTATAACTTCTCAAATAGATGTTTTTTATTTCTAAACGTTCGTCATTAGTATGTTTACGTGCATCTTTAGATATTAAGTATTTATCAGATACAAATAATTTGTGTTCATATAAATACAGATAAACTTTTGTATTCATATAAATCCTTTCTTGCGGTATTTTAGGGGATTTTTCAAAGTACTTAACAAGTTCGTTCTTTTGTTGTTCATAAATTATTGTCCTAAAATATTGATAAAAATTATTCATAACATGTTTTGAAAAACCGAATAAATCAATCATTTTTAAGACTTCTATATCAATACAAAAACCTTTTATTATGTAATCTATATCCGTTTTGGAATGATGTTGAAAAAATTGCGGAAGTCGTTGTTTGTTACAACCTTGTTCTTTATTATACAAATATATATTGTCTTTAAAAATAAGTTTTCCCTCTTGCACAAGAGTTAAAAGAAGTAACTCTAATACAGATTCGTCAATA
>ERZ780144.220-NODE-220-length-85217-cov-5.618198_pt1 | contig 85217 bp, 86 predicted proteins | sample MGYA00511380_ERZ780144 | MGnify/ENA primary metagenome ERZ780144 (study PRJEB29588, sample SAMEA1965858) | human gut metagenome | biome: human gut; feature: human-associated habitat; material: faeces | place: Denmark | collected 2008/2010 ... | reverse complement strand
TACCTATTTTTCATCTTAAGAATCCTGCGTTGCAGGATTCTTACCGCTTTTTAGTCAGGATTGCGAACTTGTTTCGCAATTACCTAATATAACTCTGTCTTTTTTAATATGTCTTTCTGTGGTAATTACAATAAAAAATCCCGCTGGAGTAGGTACCAGCGGGTATATAAAGGAGGTAAAAGAAATATGTCCCAGACTCATGGTCTGGTTTAACAAGCATTTCAGTTTTAATATGTTATTTTTTACTGAAAACAGCAAAAAAAGGAGAGCCACATGGACTCTTCTATCTGACTCCGGCATGGCATGTAACACATTCGCATATATTCATGTCAATACTCCTTCGCTATTTTTTCTGTTATCCCATATGTTTTTTTGAAGTTTACCAAATCTTCTGGGGATTTAATCAGCATGATCTCTTCAATCTTTCCGATCCGCATATCTTTGAAGCCAGCAACCTGTTCACCAGTGCAGATGCTTGCCCGAATCACTGGTTTCATGTGTGCTCTGTCATAAGATTTCTTTGCAGTTTTCTTTTTAAACAGTCCCATGCTGTCCGCCTTCCTTCTCCTGAGTCACCAAAATCATTTTTTCAAAAGACTCAGAAAATCTTTTATCATCCTCTTCTGTCCGCTTCTTTGGTCCCTTCATATGATTTTTACTGGAGCTTCTTCTAGCTTTTTTGTTCAGATGGCGTTCCATGAGCATCTGATCAATATTTTCATTGGTATACCATTTTCCACTTTGATGAATTCCATAAGCGCCCTTGGCCAGAATCATCGCTGCGACACCATAATCTTGTGTTATAACGATATCCCCCTTATGGCATATGCTGATCAGCTTAAAATCAACCGCATCTGCTCCGGCTCCAACTGTGATCACCTCACTGTAATCTGACTGCAGCATATGGTTCGTATCACATAGCAGCGTTACCGGAATATTATGCTCTTTTGCAATTATCTCAACAATGCTAATTATCGGGCAGGCATCCGCATCAACTAATATTTGCATCTTTTGTCTCTCCCTCTGATATTATCCAAATAAACTCTGCTGTTCATATTCCGCATGTCGTTTTAATCTTGTTGGAACCTGATGCAGAATCGTTTTCATTTTCTCATTGTTAAACCAGTCTCCTATCTCTTCTTTTTCCAGAATCAGTGGCATACGATCATGCACTTTTACCATGGAATCATTAGCTGCTGTAGTCAGAATCACGAACCGTCGTTCATTCTCAAACCAGTCACAAAAACCTGCCATATAGAGTGTTGCAACATCCGTCCTGGTAAATGAATTCTTCTCCTTCAGTTGGTTCCATTCATAAAATCCACTTGCCGGTATCAGAATCCGGTGATATAAAATTCCGTTCTGGAAAGCTGGCTTATCCAAGACTGTTTCTACTCTTGCATTGATAACCAGATTCTTCCCTTTTGCCAAAGGATATCCCCATTTGCAGGTGCTCAGCTTTAACCCGTGATCTGTCTTTTCAATAACCGGTGCCACATCAGTTGGACGAATATCACCAGCAAAACAGTTCTGACCAATCTGCTGGTCTGCATTATTTACCACTTTCTCCAGTTCATTTTCTATATCAGAATCTATGTAATATCTACTGCACATTGTTTTCCTGCCTCATATTTGTTCTAATTTAAAATCATATCTATTTTACCATAGAAATAAGGCTAACGCATCTTTTTCATATATTAATACCGAATTCCATGAATCCGAATTTTGTCCAAGAGAAAAAGGCCTGAAAATCAGATCTTTCCCAATATGTGATTACTATTGTTTCAACTCAAAGTCGGTATTTACGGAGTCTGACACGCCGGGATGATCCCGACTGGTTAATCTCATGTCAGCGGGGAATACCGATTTCTCTCAGCCCACCGTTGCCGTTTAGATTTCTTTTACAATTCACCTCACTACCTGAAGGATGCCACTGAAAAAGTGGTAAGTTTAGTATCACAGGGTGTCAAATATGTGCAAAAATGTTCCTTGATAATAAAATATTGCTAAAATAGTGTTTTGAGGGATGCAAAATCTACCCTTTTGAGAGATGAATTTTCCTATTTTTCCTCATTTGGGCAGACTTCTCCCTTTAGTTTTAAAATTCGTTTTAAATTGACTGCAAATATTGATACTGCTCCTTGAAGTTGCATGTTTGATAGTCCAGCAGCATCACAACGACTATATCCGTGTATATTTTTTAATTCACTATTTTTTGCCTCTATCATATAGCGGGTTTTGAAACGTTCCTTGAAATATTGTGTTTTTTGAAACGCTTCTTGATTTTTATGATAATCCGATTTAATAGTGATACTATACGTTTTGGTTTTTGCATTTTCTTTATAGCAGCCATTACGATAAGGACAGACATGGCATTTATTAATATCGAAAAAATATTTGATACGTGTATTCTTTTTCTGATTACTACGTTTGTCAATTCGATATTTTATAGCCAAATGCCCCGCTGGGCACTGCATGGTATCCGCATCTTTATTAAAGATAAAGCCGTCCTCTGAACGAGTCCCTTTTATGATGCTCGGGTTAAGCTTTGAAATTAATTTATAGTCATTGCTTTGTGCATCTTTTAAATTTTCCAGTGTGGAATATGCGGTATCTGCTATTACTTCATTAACGGTTGCACCTGCTGCTTTACTTTTTTGAACCAGTACTGGAAGTTCCTGACCATCAAATGCTTCGCCGGATGTGATTGTTGCTGCTGTGATAATCCGTTCATCTGTCATGGCCAAATGAGTTTTGTATCCGTAAAAAGAAGAATTGACCGTTTTATGGCCAATCCGGGCATCCGGGTCAATGGATTGATCATAACAATCAATCTGATTATCCAAAATTTCGGATAACATAGAAGATTCTTCTTTAATCGTTGGCAGTTCTGAATACGGACTTTCCTGAACTGTGTTTAATAATTCATGACAGTATTCATTATACTCATCTAAAGAAGCTCGTTTTTCAGGTTCATCTGGCAGATAAATGTCTTTATCAGAATCTTTTAAAGCTGCTTTTAAAGAAGTAGAGGCTTTTTTCAACATTTCTCTCTGAGTAGTTTTATGATAACGGGCTTCTGTATGAGTTGAGTCAACAATTATAGTATTGCTTTTTAAAACACCTTGATTTATGGCAAGTTCTACACTTTTATTTATGAGCAGATCAAGTATATTTTCATCTTTTAAACGCTGCTTTCTGAATTTGGTTAAAAGACTAGGATGGATAACCTCTTCTTCTGGCGTTAATTCCAGAAAATATTTAAAAGACATATCATATCGTGATCTTTCAACAACACCATTATCAGAAAGGTTATAAAGATATTTTAAAAGCAGATATTTAAATAGCAATATAGGTTTTTTTGCATTACGTCCATTATCAAGGCAATATTTATTTTTTAATTCATCATATATAAAAGAAAAATCGACCAATTCCCTGATTTTTCTTAGAATATGATCTTTTGGAACAATCATGTCATATAAATCTGAATAATAACTAAGGCTAAGTTTAAGTTGGGATGATAACATTTCAACCTCCGACAATTATGATACCTTAATTATATCAGATATATGATTTTACGACCACTTTTTCAGTGGCGTCCCTGAAGAGGTAGGAGAATTCTTGCTAAACTTTGTTAAAAATCGCTCTCCTGCAATTTATCAAGATGCTTTTGATAAGCCGCTTCTGTTTTCTTGATTTTAACCCTTTGAGTATCAGATTCCTGATATTGAAAAGATGTGGATGCGCATATTCCCATAACCCAGCTTCCAGTCTGCTCTTCAATTTTATCTGGAATTGTATCTATGGTTTCAGGTCGATCTGTTTTAATCAACAGCGTGATGTAGTGTTCAAGCATTTTACTCCTGTTGCATTTAATATGTCATTTTCTTTACGGTTATCAAAAATTTTCCGCTACAAAAGGGACCATCTTGGTCCCTTTTTCCGTATCTGTTATTCTGTTATATTCTCTTCAAGAATCTCCTCCGGAACCTCATCCAGAACTTCCATCTCTGTCTTCTCTTCTGCTGTTTCATCAACAGTTTCTTCTGTCTCTTCCTCAATGATCATTTCTGAATCAGTGTCTGTATCTTCTTCCTGTATGATCACATCTTCGGGTACCTCGGTCGTTGCTTCTGTCATATCTTCCACTGGCAGGAAATCAAGCTCAGGTTCATCCTCATTCCTATTATGCAATATCGTTGCAATAAAAGTTCTCTCTTTATATAATTTTGTTGTTCTGTGATTTTCTGAAATAATAAAAAAGGTCAGGAATCAAAACAAAGATTATTCATTTTTTCTATATTTACAACTTGCTGATCGTGGAAGACTACTTTAAAAATTTCTGGACTTCCGTCCCATTTTCCTTCAAAAATCATGCGTTCTTTGTGAATTAAATATACATCCTGTTTTATCTTATACTCACAATATTGCATTAAAAACATTGTAATTGCTGTTTTGTGAGTAAATATAACAATCTGCTTTCCAGAATATTTTTTTAAAATCTGGATGATGCCATTGTTAAACCTGCTGCAAACATCTCTGCGTGATTCACCATCTGGAAGTTTATAGTCAATATTATACATTTGACGCATACGAAAATCAGAAGGAATTTCAAATTGCTGTGAGCTTCGGCGTAATCTTTCGTTAAAAGCATTCGTTATCTGAATAGAACGTTCTGTTATTTCAGAAAGAGGTATAGCCGTCATGACAGCACGCGAAAATTCAGACGCAAAAATAGCATCAACATTTTTTAAATAATCAAGGTCCGTGATTTTTTGAGCCTGTAGAATTCCTTGAACAGACAGGGGTCTTAATAGATCTTTGCTTTTTTCATCCTTTGCAAACAAATATTTTGTATTAATACTCTTTTTCGCATGTCTGATTAAAAAAATTGTTGTTTCTATCATGATTATGTTAAATCCTCTTGTATTTTTGATTCCATATTTTTAAAAGCGATTCGTATTTCATCGATTGTTTGAAAACGTTTCTCTGGTGAATATTCCATTAATTTATCTATGAAATTACAAAGGGTATTACCTGCATCTTTCGATAGTCTTATTTTGTCCTTATAAGTTTCTTTAAATCGTAACGGTAACGTAGTTGCATCACGAGATCTATTAAATGGAGTTACTTTGGTTAAGCTATAAAACATAAGTGCCCCTATGAAAAAGTAATCTGAACGAAAATCCACATCACTTGGATTTTTATATTGTTCTGGAGACATAAACCTCCGTGCGCCTCTTCGCTCTCCTGGGGTATCCAGCTCCCTATGACCAACTGGTATGGATGCCCCGAAATCAATCAAGTAAACATTTTCTGTATCACAATTGTATAAAAAATTATTAGAATAAAGATCTCTGTGTATAACACCACGTTGATGGATATTAGAAATAATGTTAATAATTTCTTTGCTCCATTGCAGACTGTTAATTAGTCTCTGAACAGGGGACATACTCATTTCTATGTAATGAGTTAATGGTTTTCCTTGTATGAATGGCATGACGATATAAGGTATCTTGTAATCAAAATTTCTTACTCCATTTGATTCCGATTCTATATTTAGATATCCGTAATCCAGTAAGTAAGCTGTTTTATTTGTCCCAATCAATCGTCTTAAAGTTTCAAATTCTCTAAAAAATGAATTTTGTTCTGCTGCACATTTAAACGTTGTAATTGTATCATGCGGATGAATTATAAAACGATATTCAGACGACCTAATTTGTTCTGAAATTTCCTGGAACCTATTATATACTTCTTCATGGGTCTGTTCTGTATGAAGTCCAAACCTTTCAATCATGTAATAAGACAAATTTACAAGTTTTAATGCATATACCTGTTGATCCTGTTCGTTTTTTACAAGAAATACACAGCCATTGCTTCCAAGGCCATAAACTGTTTCCATTTCATATGTGTCTACTTTAGATATAAAAGCAGATATAGTATTAGCAAATATTCCGATTATACTCTTTACAGAGTTATTCGGAAGTGGTTTTTCTATATTCATATTGTTCACGCTTTCTAAAATACTGGTTCATCTTCAAAATCAAACTTTAAGGAGCGGAGTGCCATGACTTGTCTTAAATTTTCCAGTAACTGTTTGTATTCTCCGATATTCAGCATCTGATAATAGTCTCCAGGTTTAATTGTTTTATCTGGAGATATATGAACCTCCACTTCTATGACATCAGCTCCCAATAAAACAGCCGCTGTATTAATGGGAGTAACCAAATTTTTTACACCAGTTCCATGACTTGCATCTGCCGCAACTGGGAGACAACTGTGTTCTTTCAGCCATCCAATGCTGGAAATATCAAAGGTATTCCGGGTAGTACATTCATGGGTTTGGATTCCTCGTTCTGTCAATATGACATTTCCATTCCCATAAACGAAAAAATATTCTGCTGCTTTTAACAATTGTTCGTTATTACACCACATACCTTTCTTTAAAATTGTAGGTATCTGGGATTCTGCCGCTCTTTTGATCAAATCATAATTCTGCATATTGCGAGAACCGATTTGAATCATATCAATTTCATATTTTACTGCCAAATTAATTTCCTCTTGACTGAATACTTCAGCCAATACAGGGAGACCTGTTTCTTTTTTTATTTTTGCTAAATATTTCCAACCAATATCTCCTACGCCCTGAAAATTGTAAGGTGACGTTCTAGGTTTTCTTGGCATAGCTCTGAAAATCGAAACTCCTGCCTTTTTTAATTCCACTGCAGTATCATATAAGTCATCATAGTTTTCTATTTCGCACGGACCAGCAATGATTGTAAGTAATTGATCATTTTTAGAATATATTCTTCGGCCTATTTTTATATGAGGTCTGAATTTCTCTTGATTTACGAAAAACAAAGATTTTTCTAAAGATGAGAAAACACAGTTTGCATTTATGGACTTCCAAAATGCTGGTGTCAGCAAATCTATTTGTCCATCAACAATTAAATACACAATATCATTTATTTTACTGATTTTAAAATTGAATATTTTTTTCGGAAATGCAACTCGTATTTTGCTGATAAATTCTCTGGCTTCTTCTTCACTTTTACATTGTAATATCATTCTGTACTCCTTTCCTGTTTCTAACAGTTTTTTAAAATATTTAACTCATAAGCATCATATGGTATTTCTTGATATGTAATAGAACCATTATGGAAAGATACAGGGATTCCCATTATACGGTTATATTCAGGACTAAATACTTCGACAGATACTTTTTGAGCCATGTTACTATATGCACTTATTATATCTGTAACTGCTAAAGATGTACTGATATGTGTTTTATACAGAAAATGTGCCAAACGATGATTAAAGTAACTTCTGTATAAAATAGGCAAATCGTTATACATATGCATGGATATTTGTCCGTGTTGTATTTGTTTATTCTGTTCATTCTTTAATTGAGAAGTATATAGTTTCTTCTCTTCGGTATCTTCAAATAAAACCTCAAAAGAATCTCTGCATAAATTAATCTTAGAATGTTGATTGAAATATGTTAAGGCCACAGTTTGCGCATTCAAATCATGGCTTCCAATAACAAAACAATGTTCAACATCAATATCTGGATATTCTTTTATAAGTTCATTTCGAACACGTAAAGTATCATTAGTAATACCACAGCCAACTGCCAGTAAATTTGGATACTGAGAATGTATATCAGATAGTAATTTTGAGACTGGATTCGTTACTAATATTACCAATGCTTTAGGGGCAAATATTGAAACATATGATATCCATTGCAAAACAATATCTTTGTTTACGGAATAAAGCAAATTCCTGTTATTAGTATTGCTTTTATTACTCTCTTTTACATCAGTTATATTAGTTGGAACTGCATTTCCTGCACATACAATAATTACATCCGAATGCTTTAATTCATTCGGTGTGTCCGTTATAGTTATCTTTTGTTCCAGGTTTCCAATTTCCATATCATAAATCATTCCTGTAACAGAATTTTTTCCCATATTTGAATGTGTAAATAGATATAAATATTCAAATTGTATGGAATCATTAGTTAAGATTGTCCGTGTTATTTCCTGGCCAACGCTCCCACTAGCACCTATTATACTTATTTTCATAGTCAGTTCCTCCATTTACGATTCGCTGTATTGTTTATATAATCAGTTTACAGAACTTTTAAAAAATGTACAATACAGACAGACGTAATGTTTCGTAACCAATTGACACTTTCTGATTGCTCTGCACAACCGGAGACAATTGCGTTCAACTTGGTTATTTTACAGCATTTTAACATTACAAAAGGGACCATCTTGATCCCTTTTGCTGTACCTGCTATTCTGTTATATTCTCTTCAAGAATTTTCTCCGAAACCTCATCCAGAACTTCCATTTCTGACTCATCTGCTGTTTCATCAGCTGATTCATCTGTCTCTTCCTCAATGACCATTTCCGGATCTGCTACTATATCCTCTTACTGAACGATCACATCTTCCGGTATCTCAGTTGTTTCTTCTGTCATATCTTCCACCGGCAGAAGATCTTCATCCATAAGAGCCTGTGCATCAGTCACTTCCGGATACGTGGTCTGGATTCTGAAAATATTTATTGCACACCTTCCTCAATTTTCATATAATAAAAGCAGAAATGACATATTAAATATGAATCATAATGCTGATGACGGGAGTAGATAGAATTCTGTTATACGTATGGTTCATAGGGACTATCCCTGATTGCTGTATACAGGGATACCCACTTTCTCTGTCTACACAATGAAAATTACTGCATAGGCAGAGAAAGAGAGGATAAAGTCACATATGACTGAAAAGGCAGCTGAAAACAATATACCGGATTTTGCCAAAAAGAAAGCATACATTGAAAGGCTCCGTCCAATAGATGATGTCATGTTTGAAATACTGGCGAAAGATCCTGAAGTTTGTGAGGAAATACTGAAGGTGATTTTGGAGGATCCAAAACTAAAAGTACTCAGTGTAACCCCACAGGACAGCATCAAAAATCTTTATGGACGTTCTGTCAGACTGGATGCCCTGTGTGAACTTTCTACCGGCGAAACGGTTAATGTAGAGGTTCAAAGATCTGATAATGATAATCACCTGATGCGGGCAAGATATAACTTATCCTGCATTACTGCAAACATTATGGAACCGGGAGCAAAATTTGAAAAAGTTCCAACGGTGTGTTTCGTTTACATCTCAGAATTTGATGTTTTTGGCGAAAATAAAACAACTTATCATGTAGACAGTGTTATTCGTGAAACCGGTACCGTTGTCGATGATAAATGTTACCGCATTTTCGTCAATACCAAAGTAAAGGATGAAACAGAAATATCAAAGTTGATGGAGCATTTTATGCAAAACAATTTTTCAGATCCTGATTTTCCAAAACTGTCAGAAGCTTTTTATCATTACAAACATACTGATGGAGGTGTAAATACTATGTGTACTATATTAGATGAATATGCAGAAGATCGCTTAAGAGAAAAAGAAATAAAAAGCGCTAAAGAATTATTCGCTAATGGACTGTCAGTCTCTATGGTTAAAAAAATATCAGATATATTATCAGAAGAAGAATTGAAAGCTTTGTCAGAGGAAGTTGTCCATAACCAGAAAAAATAGCAGAATGGAAAGAGGCTGGAGAAATTCGGTCTCTTTTTCTTTGCCAAAACGATTTTAATAAAAAATTAGCCGCCCACTATTGATATACCCAGTAGTACATGGCTTGGATAAGCTAATTGCTATTAAGAGGATAGACCGCTGTTGCAGTTTCCTCTTTTGTTATTTGTATTCTAGCATGTTTATATGCCGAATTCAAGATAAGTTTGTTTCTAGTACGTTATTTTTTTGTACACCTTGTTTATTTACAAGGTATCCTTGCAGAGGACCACCTATCCTTGGAAGTTGTTCATATTTCTGATGGATAGAAATTTCTTTTTCCAAAAAAGTTCTGGCAAAGGTAATATCTGATGCCTGATCTGAATGAAGTGGAAGCAGGTAATCAGATGGATGAAAGGATATTCCAGTTCCAATGTACTGATTATCATAGAGTGTTACTATATTCTGTTCCTGGCAGTTTCCAGAAATACATCGGACAAGAATGTTTTTTCCATCAGTCCCCGCATAAGTCAGATCCAGTTTTGTGTCAATCATTTGAGGCTGCAGATTTTGATGCAGAAGTATGATTTAAAAAAATGCGGTTGCAGGCGGGTCTTCCGGAGAAAATGAGGTACATAAAATATCTTCAATGTATCCTTCTGCAAAATCATAAAATCCTGTAAATCCAATCACATGATTGCCTATCTGGATGATTTTTTTGCAAGAATCTGATTTTAACGACAGCATTTCCTTTCCATGTTCTACCGTTCTGAAAAGCGTCTGCTTCGTCAATGACAACATCGTATTTGGTATTCGGCTGTGCTGCCGCAATATTCAGAGTGAATTCGAAGTATTTATCTCTGGAAGCCTGGTTACCTGTTACCTGTTTTCTTAATGTCAGGTCAGAGGTTTCGTAGCTGTTGGTAAATCCCTGTGATTTGGTAGCCACGTAAGCACCAGTGGAACCGAAGTCCTCTCCGGCTGCCACATCTGGCTCATCGTCTGCATTAGAATGAAGCACATAGCCCGCGATAGTCAGTGCTTTTCCTTCGTCAGTAGTTGCATCATTTACATACACATCCACAATACGGGTCAGATCAGCATCGTTCGTGATACCTTGGTTCTTACCGGATTCCGTTACCACGTAACGGTACACCCCTGGTTCGGTAAACTGTACCTTGGAGAAATCCAGGGTTGCTGTCTTCATTGCATACTTTTTGCCTGCAACAAGATCTTTTACATATTTGTCACTGTCTGTGCCGTGGGTATCGGATCCGTCACCCTGTGTGAAGACGATCTGTCCTGCTGTTGCACCGGTTCCAACCCCGTCCATGGTTACCTTGTCAGCATCTACGCCAGCCAGAACCTGGAACTTCTTCCCTTCAACGCTGTACGCTTTCGCTACGCCTGCTGTAACTGCATAGTTGAAAGTTGCGTTAGGTACATTTGCTTCTTCATCCATAACCAGGAACTTGTCAAAAGTAGTTGTCTTGGCTCCACCAATGGTGGCCCCGTAATTGCTTCCCACTGCTCCAACTGGTACTACAGTTAACATCATAGCTGCTGCGACTGCCATACTCATGGCTGTTTTCTTTAAATTGTTCATTTTTAAAATCATCCTGATTTTTTGTTATAGTATTAGTTTACGGTTACAAGATTGCTTAATTAAACAATAGAATCATCCTCCTTTCTGATTGATAGCCCATATCATCCCAAATTATTGGAATGGGTATCGTATTCTAGTTATCAGCTCTACATTTCTAATATGTATGATGTTAGTTGTTTCAGCAATTTTTTATTAGAACATTTCGTTCTTACTCAAAATAAAAAAAACAGCCCTTGGATAGCAATCCCTAGGCTGCCTTAATGGATTATTACATATATGGTATATCTTGTATAATTCTATATATGTAATCTACAAATTTTCTTATTAAGAATCCGTTCCAATAACTTTGATTTTTATACCCATAACACCATATGTAGTCTCATCGCTCTCTGCGTAGTATGCTCGCATTCTGTCGGGGAAAAATATTTCATTATTTAGAAGTTCCATTTCAACGAGTTTTTGTTTCAGAGCAACAAAATTTTCAGCAGTAATTATATCTACGATTTCAACTAATAATGTTCTTTCTGCTCCTTCATTTGCAATTTCTGTAAAACGAATGCAATCTCCCTTATTCAGAAGAGCTCTCTTTTGGTCATAAAGTCGATATTCTATCGTTTTCGTTCCATTTAAAATGCGGTTAAATGGATCTGTTCTTAATTTCATTTCAAATATCTTGGACATTTCTTGTTCTTCCTCACTTTAAGTTACCCTTCATATGCATCCTACTGTCGAATATTTCTTCCAGATACCAGCTCTCTAACGGAATTGAATATTGCTGTCTGATTCTTCCATAGTTCTACATCAACATGAAAATGACCCAAATACCAATGTCGATACAGAACTTTGTGCTGAACGTTATCAAGAAACGTGGTAATTGGCAGTTCCTCTGTAACGTTATTTTTGATTCCCAGATGTCTTAATGTTGAAAGATAATATACGGTTTCTGATGGTGCCGTATGTGTAATAATATAATCCACCTGATAATTTACTTGTTTAAGATTCGAAAGTGCATTTTGATATTCTTCTTCTGATGGCATTTCCTGTGACCACCATGAAATTCCTTCTGTTCTGCGATATTTGTCAATGGAATAACCACCACCCATAACAAAAATAGAATGCCCATCAATGCTGTATATTTCGCCGCGCATAAGATGTATTACATTTTTGCGGATCTTATGCACTCTTCCACCGTTCCATATTTCAACTGGATAATTGTACAGTTTTGGGAAATCCTCATGATTTCCGTCAATGAAAAGAACAGAATATTTCTGCTTTTCTAAAAAATCATAGAACATTTCTTCTGTCCAATATCTGCCATTCCAAAATCCTACTCCAAAATCACCACATACAAGGATCTTATCAGCAGGAGAAAGAACTGGTTCAATTTGCTCTACCCACTTATACTGATTTCCATGGGTATCTCCTGTTATGTAAAAATGCTCCATGCATATTCTCCTATAATTTTTTATGTTTCCACTCGTTTTGATACACCATTATTAGTGCAAAAGATAAGCTAAAACAAAGTACATAATTCCCATTCCTAATGCTTTTTTGCCAAGTTTGTCTCCACTACTCCAGAACTTTGAAACAGAAGACAGCACAAATATAATTATCCAGCCGATGGATACAAGCAGCATATATTGTGCTACTTGTTGATATGCTGTTTTGGCATCGCTCATGAACCAGGCAAATGCAAAATATAATAATCCAATCCATCTGCATTGTACCGTTATTTCTTTAAGTTGACTGGAAATATTATATCCACTTTTTACAAAACAAAGAGCCGCATTGGAAACTAATGCGATAACGCTAATTATCAAGGCAATCTTTATTGAAATATCAAAATACATACCATCTCTCCCCTTAATTAAAAAAATTTTTCATTTCTCTCAAAAATTCATTAAAGTTATACAAAACAGTATTTACCAACCTATTCCAGTTTTCCTTAATAGTGCTGACATGAACAGCATAAAACATATCCGTTTTTAAGATTTTCTGTTTGAAATCGGCAAGTATAACTTCAGTATTTGGTTTGAACGCAGTAACATTTTGCACTGTATTTTCAGTTAGTTTGGACAATCCATTGTCTTTTAAGGAACAAATATTTTCACTAATAATGGCAGTATGTTCTTCATACCTTGAAACCAGATGAACATTAGAGATTGACATAGAACATATAAAGAAAACAAATAAGCTCATCAGAATGCAAAATAAATGAGCAGCTATTCCTCCATCTTTTACTTTTACAGTTTGAATCTTCTCAACAAATTTTGTACAAATGATTGAACCGGAATCTGACATATAATCATTTCCATCCAAACTTGAACTTTGTTTTTTATATCCTGGGTATTTTGACGGGACAAACAGATCACCTAATTTATCATTGTGAAGATCAATAATATATTCCTGTTTTATGCGTCGCGGTTCTAAATGTTGTGAACGTCCGGAATATAATATTGGATACGCACAGCCGAAGCTAACAATTGCTGTAATCCATGGAGCATCATTTTGGGTGATACTCCTTATTCCATAGAGAACTACCCCTGAAATAATAATGGAAATTATCGTCCTAATTACTTTTTCCACAATACTCTCTCCCTCTCACGTAGCGAAGTAATCCAGTTTTTCTTTAATTTAGGCAAATCATAGATAAGCTGGCTTCCAACACTCCTTTCCTTAACCACAAACAAGGATTGCATATTTTCAAAATATACAATCCTTGCGTTGACATCAAGTTATTACAGTCTACAATGATCGCATCTCCGACACTCATCACTGTGTCTCAGACTTCTTAGTGCAATTGGAGTTGGAAACGCTTTTTTCCAGAAATCTTCAGCAAAAGTTCTGTCATCTGTCCCGGAAAAAATAACATACTGGGTCATTTTGTGATAAAGTCTGGGCACATAATCTGGATTGTTTCGGTTTATAATATCCAAAACTACTTTATCAAACAAAGAAATTCCAAATTCTAAATCTACATCTAATCCAGGCTCAAAATGTGCTTTTTCAAGGTCTTCCTCGCCAATGTAAAAATGGTTTCTTCTTTCTTCTGTAATACTGTTGTCAATTTGTGCTTTAAAAGCACAACGGTAACAAATATCATGTTTCTCTGGAAGACAGGTATAAATTTCTCCGGCCCACGCTCTTGTCATGAAGCCAAGTGAAGCAAAAGGAACTCCAAAATCATATGCCAGGTCACATGCACAAGCATCACCCAATCGGTTATCACAGGTGCCTATAAAAATTGCTTTCTCAGGAGAAATCCATTCTTCATACTGTTCCTTCCGGACTTCCTGAATTCTCTGGTAGAATTTCTTTATTTGAGCCTGTGGGTTAATCTGATATATCCTGTCAGCAACTGCATCGACTTTGTATCTTCCAACATCAGTTAAATTACACTGATGTCTGCAAACATTATGGATTTCCATACAATCTGTATCTACAAGAACAAAACGCCCTACTCCAGATCGTGCCAGCTGTAAAGCGATACAGCTTCCTACGGAACCACATCCACAGATAACAGCACATTGTTCATCCATCCAGTCTGTTTCAATCAGACCGCTGTTTCTCGAAAAAACATCCTGCTTCATAGTATATACATCTATAGACAAATCAGTTCTTTTGCCACATTCATCATCCACCAGATCAATTCCTAATTTTTCACCATCCCACTTTCCAGATAAATAGCAATGTGAAATTTGGGTAATTGGCTCTCCAATATATCCAATAATATTTGCATTCATGGAGAGCTTTGGGATATTTCCTTCCCATCCGATAATAACGTGGTATCCAGAATCTTTTCTGATATACCCATAAACAGGTCCGCTGTATCCTTTTTGCTCCATAAGTGCTTCAGGAACCATTACCTTGTTAACTAGCAGAGGTTTGCCTGTATCACACTCGTTTAAAAATGTTAATACATCTTCATCTAGCATACATTCTGCTTCCATCATGTCTAAATCTAAATCTTCAGCAGGTAGATCCTGCTTTGTACGAGGCTTATCCTCAACCATGTTTATTCCTCGCTTTCTGTTTCAGATATAGGTATCTCCGTTTCATCACCACATTCATCTGAAAGCTGTTCATCCGGTTCGCCATCATTTAAACAAGACGTATCATCCGGTTCATCAGATGTGTCCGTCGCTTTATCAATCATTGCATCCTCAGTTTTTTCAGAAGACAATGTCTGTATTGTTGTTTTTACAATTTCTCCAATTACATTCTCATCAATAGACTTAACAATTGAAGACTCAGTTTCTGCTTTTGTTGTTTCCAACAACCGCTCCATCTTAACTGAAAAATCAGCTAACGTTTTATCCATATTATTAATTTTTTCTGCAACAGTTTCAAGCAGACTATTTTTATTTCCCTCTATGCCGACGACAACTTCAACAATTCGCTTGATAGTTTCATTGGAAAGATATTCTGACTGATGTTCTGGAGAAACTGATGTATTATTCTTTTTTTCATCAGTTATAGCGTCTTCATTTTTATTTCCAGCATTTGCCATTGATGCGTTTGGCACAACAGAGGTATTTCTCTTTTTAGCAGCGATTGCTTCCAAATTAATCACTTGTTCGTAATGAATTTCAAGATTTCGACCTGATTTAGCCGCCCTTCTTGACAATTCATCTGCGTCTGCATATTGAAGCAGTTCGGCAGGAAAGTATTTATTCCCAACATCATAGCGTATAGGCATTATTTCATTGCCATAACAATAGTAATATGTCATCCTTAATTTTGGGTCAATATTTACCAGCATAGACAATAATCCAGCTCGAAGTTCTCGAAGATTAGTTCGGATGGTGGTCTCATCTTGCCCTGAGAAATAATCCATACTTCCAGGATGACGATGCCAGAATCCCAAAATTGTTAATGGTTTGTTATAGATTTTTCCAAGCCTTTTTGCCTGATGATTGACATAGTTAGAATCCCATTCAAAAAAAGAAACTTGGTTTACCGTGTCAACACCAGGATCTACTGACTCAACAATATACCACGCTCTATTAATAATATACCCTAAAAAAACACCGCCTGTTTCATTTTGACCATTTGCCATCACTTCTGTTATAACAGAAGCATAAGCACGGTCACTTATGTAACAATGAATACATCTTGGGTTTTTTATATTGAAATCAATATATTTCATATTATCTCGGAAAAACGGCATCACATCACTCCTCTCACAATCGATAACATCCAAGTGTTTATTAATTATTCATATGAGTTTGCAATTCGAGTTCAAAATTTCGAATCCATCTTTCAGTAAAAAGCACATAAGAAACAGCTGTATAACAATGATTAGTATCTAATACATCACTTGGGTTTATTACAGAGAGCAGATATCCGTATTGTTTATGCCAATATGTATGTGGAACAGACTTTCTCTCTAGTCCTGCATCAATCATCTTTTGTTTTATCTCTCTTATATTAGGCCTTACAGGGGCTACAAAAATCGAATCTCTTCCGCTTCCGCTTCCAGTATATGGATGATTTTCGTCATATATCACCATAACTCTCCATGTGCCCAAATTATCAACAGATAAATCAAGTACCCAATACATTGCCCCATTTGATTTAAAAAATCCGAATCCTGCTTTTGGGAAAAACTTTTTCATTGCTGCTATTTCACTTCTAAATAATCTATGGTCATTTTTACTATACCATTGAGTGGAAATATCAGGTAATTTGCTTAACATTTTACTTCTCCCTATAATGCAAGGTATTAAATCATCAGCCTTCTGAAATGCTCATCATCACACCATTTATTCCATATATCCTTATTTCTCATGCCTAATTCAAAATGGAGAGCCCAGTCTGCCGCCCAGCCTGCAACGCTAACAACGCTATTAGCTTCCAGTCTTCCATCTTTAACATCTTCTGTACGTCTGGTACACAAGTAAGTTCTATCGTTGCTATCATGTAAAAGATGAGGAACTCCAGGACGTCCATATCTTTTGGCTGTTGCGTTTAAATCTGTTTCATTAGGTCTGATGGGGTATACCTTAATGGAACCACCATACGTGTCGTTGTGAGGATGATTTTTATCATAAACCAGCATGAAGCGCCATGTCTGAGCAAATCCTGTCTGGCTGATTTTCAAATCTATTACCCAGTACATATCACCAGTAGATTTCATGAAGCCAAATCCTGCCTTAGGAAAAAATTTTTTCATTGCTGCTACTTCACTTCTAAATAATCTATGTCCATTTTTATTATACCACTGTGTGGAATCATTGGGCATACTGGGCATCGGAGCTGCAAATGTTCCTTTCGGTATCTCCGCTCCATTTTCTGTAGTACTGCTACTACCATCAAGATGTACCACACCATCTCTGTCTACTGTCATGGTATCCCCATTATAAAGGGCATCTGCCAAATCATTCATTTCTTCTGCCTGTGTTAAAGGTTCCCCTGCAAATGTTCCAGAAATTAACATACTCTCATCCTCCCGTATATTTTTAATCCGTTGCTTTTGACACTGCTTTTTTACAAGTACGCGTCTATATATACATTATTTATTTTATCTGATAACTTTCTGCATGTCAATATTTCTTCGCATTTCATTGCGATTTTATACGTTTTTAAGACGACTTTATCTTTTCTACAATTTACAAAACCTCATTAGGTTTTAACGAGTCTAAAAGCCGCATAAATCCTCTTAATGTAGCAGCAGCAACTGAAGCATTATTATTTTTATATACTTCTTTTATTATAAATACTTTATCTACTTCAGCATCATTTTTTATTGTCTGTTCACAATACCTGCTATTGCTGACAGCCCGCATCAGCTTTGAATCAGCATTCTTTATAACAATGCCTACAGAAGGATTTGTCTCTGAAAAATATTCCGAATAAATAAGCATCAAATCCAACTTATACTCAACTCTGCCTGTAGAATACAATATTAGAAGGTTCCAGCATAATCGTTTACTTATTGGCAACGCTGACAGTTCACCTTGACCATTAATGCTTTTTAATAATTTTAACATTCCGTCTTTTTCTATCGCTAACAGGCTGGTTTCTTTCATATACCAGGGTTTTTCTTCAAATTTTGCGTTATACGGATGGTCATTCCGCTCAGAATCTTCCGTATCAGAAATTGCTATTTTTTTTCCATTATCTGCATAATTCTTCTGATTTTTTGGCCTTTCAGTCTGAGCATACTTATGTGTTACTTCTTTTACATATCTGATCGAGTTATTCCATAATTCCGGAAAATAATCCTGCACATATTGACAAATACATAATGGAATATTTAAAATCAACACCTTGTATATTTGATTATCTACGAGTCTGGATTGCAGATAATTTAATATCCAGTCAGAATCAGTTTTGTTATATTCCATCTGATGAAATCCAGTAAGATAATAAATTGATTTTGATTCATATTTATTTTCAGTCAAATCCCGAACCATAGTGTCAGGAGATACAGAACCACTTAATAAAGACAGTAATCCATGCTGCTCGATTTTTTGTTCCTGAATAATTCCCAAATTATATAACTGAGAGCTCAAAGAAGAAAGGAATGAATGGTAATTATCACTTAAATCACCACTAAGAATAATCACTACTGCTTGCTTTTTTTTGCATCGATTAACTGCTTCTGCTTTTACTTTATTCAAATCATTTGACGCATAACCTTTTTTTCTGTTATCAGTGCGTCCAGTAAACATATCAAATATCATCACAAAAGCCTCCCTTCAGCCAGATCCACAATCTTGTCCTGTGAATCTGGCATAAATAGTATTGGTTATTCTCACATAAAATCATCTTCAGTAAGCTCCATCAGCTCACCATCCGTCAAATTTTCAATTTGGCTTATTCGATCATTTTGATTCAAAATCGCAGCTTCAAATATATTTCTGACAACTCTTCCATTGCCAAAATTATAGCCATTTGTTTGCTTTTCATAAAGCAATAGTTCTTCAACCTTTGATTTCGCATTTTCAGTCAAGGAATATCCATTCTTCACGCACTGTAATTCAAAAATTTTTAATAACTGCTCTATTGAGTAGTCTTCAAAATTTACAGTAGTCGTAAATCTTGATTTTAATCCCGGATTTGATTGAATAAAATCATTCATTTCACAAGGGTATCCAGCAACAATGACCACTAATTTGTCACGTTCATTTTCCATGTGCCGCAAAATAGTATCGATTGCTTCCTGTCCAAAATCATTTGTGGCTGAATTTGATAATGTGTAAGCTTCATCAATAAATAAAACACCACCTAATGCGGAATCAAGAACTGCTTTTGTTTTCTGGGCAGTTTGGCCAACATATTGACCGACTAAATCTTCCCGTCCAACTTCAATAAGCTGCCCAGAAGGAAGCACACCAATTGACTTGTACAATTCCCCAATCATCCGTGCAACTGTTGTCTTTCCGGTTCCTGGATTTCCTGTAAACACCATATGCAGACTTGTTTTGGTAACAGGAATTCCCCTTTCTCTTCTTTTTTGGTTCATGTTTACTTGGTTGATCATTTTTCGCACTTGCGTTTTTACCTGATCCAGCCCAATAAATTGATCCAATTCTTCCAGTAACTGCTCTGTGCTTTTTGTCTGTTCTATGTTGTCACTTTTTATGTTGGCAGGCAGTGAGAAATCAGAAGCGATGAGAGTTGTCATTTCTTCAAAAGAAGCTGTATGGTTTGCAGCCATACGCCCTGCAAGTTTTCGTATCGCTGCTTCGTACAGATTGCGAACATATCTTCCGTTTCCAAAATCGCGTCCTCCGTTCTTTTTGCCGTTTTCAATAATATTTGTCGCATGAACAACAGCATCTTGGTCCAGTCTGTGTCCAGATTTTTCTGCCATACCGACGAGGATTTGCATTAACTCATCCACAGAGTAATCCTCGAAATGAATATATTGCGTAAATCGAGAAGTTAAACCAGGATTGGATGAAATAAATGCTTCCATTTCATTTGGGTACCCTGCAACAATAACGACAAAATCATCTCTGTTATTTTCCATATAACGTAGCAGAGTATCTACTGCTTCCTGTCCATAATCATTGGATGAAGTACTTGTCAGGGTGTATGCTTCGTCAATAAATAAAACCCCGCCCCTGGCTGAATCCAAAATATCCTTAGTTTTCTGAGCTGTATGCCCAACATATTGTCCAACCAAATCTTCTCGTCCAGCTTCGACTAACTGCCCTTGTGACAAAATTCCTATTGAATGATAAATTTTACCGATTAATCTGGCAACAACAGTTTTTCCAGTTCCTGGATTTCCTGTAAATACCATGTGAAGACTTTGATCTATAACAGGAATTCCCTTCTCACTGCACAATTTGTTGTAGTTTTGAAGTGCAACCAACTCATGAACTTTAGCTTTTACATTAGTCAGACCAATAAGCGAATCAAGCTCGTTTAGTAGCTTGTCCAGTGTTGCATCTTCATTCATCTCATTTTTATCAACATCGATATTTGAAGGCAACACAAAATCTTCCGGCATAAAACAGCTTGCGTCTTCTGGCGTTATCGTGTCTAATTCCGATATACGAACAGATAAGTTGCTTATTGCAGTTTCATATACGTTTCTTACATATCTGCCATTACCAAAATTGGGACCTCCAAATTTTTGCCCCAATCGCATGACTTCTTTTGCTTTTTCGTAGGAAAGATCATTTGTTGTGTATTGGTCTTTTTTGCAGCAATATGTAAAAATATCCATAAGTTCATCCAGCGAATAATTTTCAAAATTCACATATTTTTTAAATCTGGATTGTAAACCTTCATTTGAGTCTATGAACTCTTTCATTTTTTCTGGATATCCAGCAACAATAACAACCAGATCATCCCGGTTATTTTCCATATGACGCAGCAAAGTGTTAATAGCTTCTCTGCCAAAATCCTGTTCTCCACCTTCGCTTAATGTATAAGCTTCGTCAATAAATAAAACGCCTCCCTGTGCTTTTTCTATAACACTCAATGTTTTTGGGGCAGTCTGCCCTACATAAGGAGCAACTAAATCTTCTCTCCCCACCTCTATCATCTGTCCTTGGGAAAGAACTCCAATAGCTTTGTATATTTTGCCTACCAGTCGGGCAACGGTTGTTTTACCGGTACCTGGACTTCCAGTAAAAACCATATGTAAACTTAGGTCTGGTGTAGGAAGGCCCTGCTCACTTCTCCGATCGTTATTCTGCTGTACCGCAATCAGGCTTTTGATTTCTTTTTTCACTTCAGCCAATCCTACCAGTGAATCCAGTTCTTCCATAAGCTGATCTAATGTTTTTTCTTCTTCAGCAGCGGGTGGCTCAGTTGAAATTCTCTCTACACCCCAGTCAGCAGACCTTTCCTTGTTTTTGGAGGCTAAATCCAGATTCCTTTTCTTATATCCTTTCGTGTCATACATGATATCAATCACCTCATCTTTTATAACACCATCCCAATTTGGGTCAGCTTGGTATTCGGCATCAATAAAGGTACATAAACGTTCGTACATTTCAGACATAAATTCAAAGCCCTGTCCTTGACGGTGTGCATTTACTTTCGAAGATAAAAGAATATGATCTGCTAATTTTTTAATATCAGAATACATAAACTTTATCTTATTTCCATTCGCTGTTCCAATCAACGTCAAATATCTGAGTACATTGCAAATTTCATCACTACCAGGCTGTGCTATCTTGAAACAGTTAATTGGATTCAGAGCAGAATTGTTTTCACCACAGGAACGACGCAAAAACTTACTTTCAAGGCCAAATTGTCTGATTTTATTTTCCAATGCCGATTCGTTATACAATGTTTCCGGAAAAAGCATCAAACAAATATTTCCCCTGCTATTCTTTTCCCAAATATCTAATATATCATCTTTTAAATCGGAACTTTTTATATCAGTGGTTAAAATATTATAGAATACAACAGCCATATGGCTATTTTTCTGAAGCATCAGAGGATGTATTTTTTGTAAAAATTCGCTTATCGTTTGTCCACGGTAGGAATATCTGACACGCTGAAGCAGAGGTACATTCTCTCTGGGTAGTTCAACAGCTTCATTTTCTCGCTCATCTTCAGGAACTCCACTTATATCACCCGGAAAGTATTCATCATTATCGTTATCTCCGAATAGTTCATCCAAGGCATCGCTTACCTGAGAACCTGTCGTATGGCTATTTTCCTCCTGGCTTTCTATTTCAGTATACTGAACTTCAGTAGTTTCCGTGCTCTCCTCAAATTCATCCGAGAACATTTTGGGCAACGGAATATTCAGATTTGCTGAGAAAAAAAATCTGGCACTTTTTTCATCTAAACAATATGCTCCTTTTGTGCCTGCTTCACCATAGAAAATAATATGCTCGTATCCTCTGCTTTTTAATAATTTCACGAGATAATGTTCTATATCTCTTGGCATCAGATCTGGACACCAGATAGTATCTTTTAAATTTCCATACAAAACAAAAGTTTTGCTTTTGGACACATTTGTATCTAAAAAAGTTTTCATCATATTATCCTGCTTAACTTATGTTATAGAATACTTTTTGTCTGCATTTTCTTTACAGATTCTTTATTGTTCATTTCCAGCTGATCAGATGCCTGGTTAACCTTTCCCTGGCAGCCAAGCTGTCCGCCTATTCCTGCTTTATTCAGTGCGGCATTTAGATGTTCTCTTAGCTCCCTCTTTTCGTTTTCTGTAACTGGTCTTCCAGATCCATAAAAAGTCAGGATTTCCATTGCCATTTTAGCGATATCGTTAGTTTCGACATCATTATCCAAGGTTACCGAAATGGTATTGCCTGTCATTTTCTGGACAAAATGAACAACCAGTTTCTGGCTTGCATCTCCTCCAACCGGCATTGCCCAGTCCATTTTATAATCCTGTTCGGTCATAAAATCAGCAACTACCTCTAATACATGGAGCCTGTCATAGTAACCTTTCATAATTCTGTGGGAATAATCGATAATGTGTCTTGCGTCAGGTTCTATTTCTTCATCAAATTGTCTTGATATCTGGGATATTTCATATAACGAAGTGTTGTTAGCTGTGTTAAGTTTTTCTGACAGTTCTGTAAGGCTGTCAAGCATTTTTTTATATTTGCCCTGGCTAAAATTATTAAGGTCAACTCTTATTTTCTTTTTGTTTTTTCTGGTTTCATCGACAAATTCTAAGTATCGCTGTGTTGACATTTCCTCAAACAGTCCTTCTATTTTTGCACGAAGTTCCATTATAAGCATATCAGATTCTAACTCATCCTGCACATGTTCAGAAGCTGTAATTGCACATTCTCTCACGACCGTCCTTGCATTGGAGAATGCTCCCTGATACATTGCCTGATCCATCATGCTTCTGGAACGCTGCAAAGTAAGAAAAATTGTTCTTACCTGATTCACAAAATTCGTATCGTTAGAGGATTTAGCCATTGACTCAATAACTCTGTATGACGCTTCAGCATCCCGCAACATTTCCACTGCGGCAGTCTTTTGCATTTCCACACTTGCTACTGTTTTATCAGCCCACTGAATTAATTCAGCTTTTTCAGCATTACTCTTTTCTATTGTCTCAATGCATTTGGACAGACTTTTTCGTCCCTTGGAAATAAGTTTATCCCTGATAATTGAGCTTTCGCTACCAAGTTTGGCAGATACTTCTTTCCTGCTGATATTTATATTTTTATCAAGTTCATCTGCTGAAGGTTTTCTATCGTATAAATCTTTTAATTCGAGACCTATTTGTTTGAACTGTTCAGACATTTCATCAACAATCTTAGCATGCTGATTCGTTTCATCCCTGACAACAGATCTCATCTGAGAATATAAGGAATCAAGCTGAACACTGCACTGCCCAACAACCAGTTCTTTTTCCCGTTTCTTTTCTGCTGCATAATCTAAGGCCTGTTTCCCAAGAAAGCCTCCTACTTTGAGAGCTCCATAGGCTAATCCTAACGTAGCTGCACCAGCAATTACTACAGGTGCAACAGCCAGTGCCACTACACCACCAACAAGAACACCGCCAGCTTCTCCGCTCATAACAACTCCTCCATCTCTAATGATATTTTTTTTCTATATATTTTATTTGCTGTTCAGGATTAGGTTCTTTTTTTCTCTTTTTTTCTTCTGAATCACGAACCTCTTTTTGATTTGTGCTAAGTGCAATTCCTGAGACAGGTATATGCTGCACTAAGTTTTGTATTCTGTGTACATTTGTTTCTGTAATTTTATTTCCTAATTCAGCATCCTTCAAAGTTTTGGCTAATAATGATACAATACACTCATTTCGGACTGTGACTCCATTCTGCCTCACAGGCACGAATGTAATACATACAAAATCGGATCCCTGAATTGTTTCAATCAAATCATAAGAATCTAAAGGATTTTGCCGGTCCGTCTTTCCATTTGGATACCAATCCATATTTTTCAAAGCGTCATCCGGTGTACGGAACTGTCTCTTTACAATTTTATAGCCAACTGAATCTAAATAACGGCTGACTCTCCGTGCTAACCACCATCGTTCATCAGACAATATGCGTTCACTTAATACACAATTTGTAATTCCTGTTAATTCATCATCCCACCGTCTGGCTTCAGACACTTTTGCAAAAATACTATTCCGTGCTTCATTGTTTGATGATTTTAAATATTTTTCAGCACCAATAGATTCAATCCGTTCTATCAGTTCAGCTGCCGCAACAACTTTAGGCTTAAAATGGAGATATGTACCACTGCTCCAATAGTTTATTTCAGAGGGTGCCATCTTAAAAGAGCCCGCGGCTGTTTTGATTGAACTTTGCTCCAGTATATTGATTTTATTTACCAGAGCTTTTATAATTCTTGAATAATCATGAAACGCTGCAATCCATTCATCAAGAGCCTGTTCGACTTTGGTTTTGAGCAGATCAAACTCCATTATTACACTGCTGGCATCAGATGCTGCTGCCTGATACATTTCTTGTCCTATTTCTTCAGAAATTTGTTCCACATGTGAATCAATAATATTGAATTCTCCCTGAAAGAAAAATTCATGCGGAGTAATTTCTGCTGCTTTCTTGTGTATCTTTAATTCTTCCAGTAAATCAACGGCATACATACGATGACTATTGTCTACCATTTCGGAATGTGTTTTTACTTTCTGGAAAGCTGTCCGTAGTTCTTCATTACAACTTTTTAATTCTTCGAGCTTTTCATTTTGTAATTTTACAATATGTTTAGCTTCTTTTTCCAATTCCTGGTAATGCTGTTGCATATCCCGGACAAGCTGTTCCTGAAAAGAGCGAATTCTTGCCGTATATAATTCCTCTGTTTCATTTTTTTGCCGGATCAAAGCACTTTCATATTCGGCTTTCATCCGTGCAAATCTTTCATTCATTTGTTGGGCTATATTATTCTGAAAAGTCTCATTTTGGAAACGTAAATTTTCAATTTGAGACTGGAGTTCACTGATTCTCCTCCGGAGCTGAGCTTCTGTTGCCATTTGCATTTCCTCCTGCTTCATCACTGGTCAGAATCGTTCCGTCGCCATTAAAAATAGCATCTTCAACTACCTGATTAAATTTAGTGCGGTATTTTATGATAAATGCAATTTTCTTTTCTACTTTTTCGATTTCATTATCCATTTCTTGTAAAGTTTTCGAAATACTTCCATGTTTTAATCTTCCTTCAGATTCAAGCAGCTCAGCTGTTTCGGCATCTAAATTAACCTGTGCTTTAATTTCATCTACCTGTTTTTGTGATGCATCACAATCTAAATCAATAAGTTCTTTCTGTTCCTCCAGTGTTTTAAGCTGATGTTGTAGTTCTGCTAATTCGATTTTTTTTCTATCAACAATATTTCTTGTATCGTTGATATTTGAATTTGCAGTGTCTATTAGACCTAATACATTTCTTTCTTCGGCCTCAAGGCGTGTTTGTTCATTCAGAAGAGAGTTATGGATTTTTAATTTTTCCTGGATATCAGATGATAAATATTCCATATTCTGGGAAGCGGCGGAAATTGCTTCATCAATCTTGGCATCCACTATTTTCCGCAAATGTTTTACAATATCTTCTTCTCTTTCCAGCTTTTCTTTCAGTCTTTGTGTTTCCTCTCCGGCATTATTACTATTATGTCCTTCTGGAACTCTTTCTACACTGGAAGAAACGTCTTCTGTAGGGATTTGTTGTGCTTGCGCAGTTTGAATCTTCAACTTTCCTACTTCGCGAGGGTAGACATCAATTCTGGATGTTTTATCAAAGGTTTGAACTGTTGGCTGCCCTTCAGAAAAATAAACTGCTTTAATTTTTACAATACCCTCCTGAAAAGAAACAACTATACAATCGTCTGTTTCTTCCGAATCATTTTCACGCAAATAAATCGTCTGTTTTTTACATTCAATAATCCAACGTCCCACTAGACAGGCCTGTGCATCGCATACCGGAAACTTCAAATTGATTACAGGTGCAAGGTTATTTGCACTTTGAATAGCTACCATTTGCTTCGTATCAACTTCAAATTCTATAATTGTATTAGGCGTATATGACAATATGTTATCCATGTAGAACCTATCCTTTCCACAACAAGTTTTCTAATTATTTCCTTAATTCTCCAAGCAGCGTGTTTCAAAAGCTGCCTTACATGCAACTGAGGTAACACTTATGTGGGGCTGAATTAATTAAACTCATGCGAATAATCCATGGGGCACTCTAATAGTTTTTTCATCCATATCTTCTTTCTCATCCATTAAATGTACAGTCCCATTTTCATCAACCCAAAGACGTTCTAATTCTAATGATTTGAGTTGTTCTTTTAGAGTTTTTTTTGCTTCTGATCCACGGTTGATTTCAGTATCAGAATTGTGTTGCAGTATATAACTAAGCGCATCGCGCGGATCATCAAACAAAGCCATTGAAAGAGCAAAATCTTCCTTCATTTTGTCATTTGAAGAACAATTAATATCTTTTTCATGTATTTCCTGCTCTATAATCTGGAGTGTCAGTTCTTTTTCCTTGTCATGACCAAAAAAATCTACACCCTCACTATGTAACAGTTCGGGATATTTCCCAACTAATTGTACAAACTCTTTTTCAGTTAAATGTATTATCACTGGAAAATGAAAATTATGGCTGGGCTTTTTGCATGGTCCATCATAAGCAATTAATGGGAAAAGAGTTTCTATAATATCAGCAGACAGGTCCCTGTAATATAATCTTTTCATTTGCATTCCATGCATAACATTAAATTCAGGGTTCAATTCCTGCTGCCAGTCTATCTCTTCATTACCACTGTCATATACAATACCTTCAACGATTAAACCACACTGAAACAGTACCCGGTATATTGTTTTTTCTACAGCTAGCTTTTCTTCCGTACTATCGTTTATCAAAAGCAGAGGTTGCCAATCATCATCTTTATTATATCTTATACGGTAAAACAAATAATCATATACATTACTTACTGTTTCATCATTAAACTGCAGATTGGATAATTCATTCGTCAAAATTTTTAGTGCGTCATAAAATTTCATCTTGGTCTCCCCCTATGAAAAAATACATTTTCTCAAATTTATTCTGAAGATCCTAATAATTTTATATTGTTCCATATTTCAGCCTGGTCTTTACTTGGAACACCAACCATCAACGTTTTATTGGATTCAATTCGAATTTCAACTTTACGCCCCTGCGACTCAGAATAATATTCTTTTATGGATTTTAAATACCTGTCCGTCAATGGAATGCATCTTTGATTCGATGATCCTCTATACGGCTTATCATCATTTAGTTCCTTGATAAATGGTCCATCTATCAAGAGATCTATTTCATTTAAAAATAACTTTACTCCATTATCATCAGAGACTTTTTTTAAAAGCTGTTCATATAAAAAGCCGGTGTAAACAATTACGCCCACATCTTTATGTTCTCGGATTTTCTTTACCATTAGTGCAAGTGCTTCCGCCTGTAACATAGGTTCTCCACCGCTTATTGTTATCCCATCCGATGGTGTATCAACAAACCAGTTTGCCAATTCATCTATTGTATCTTCTCTATACGTTCCGTTTTTAAAATTGTATGCAATACATCCGTCGCAGTCAAAACAACATCCGTATACCCATAGGACAGCTCTGTTTCCGGGTCCCAAAAGCTGAGTGTTTTCTATTTTTTCACTATACTTTATTTTTTCTTTCATTTATTTTTACATATCAAAATGCATTACATTATCAGAGATCTGGACAGTCCCGGCTCTGTTATACAGTGCAACATCAAATCCTGTATCTGGATTATAACTGACTTGCAGCAAAGAGGTTCCTCCGAGCGGGTCAGCAGGAATATTTACATGATATTTATATTCATCACTAATTGTTTTTCTTCTTATGGGATCACCTGTCAACACATAAAACACATATCTTCTATCCGCAGAACGATCCACTGCAATTTTTGTAGATTCACATAAAGCTTCCAATTTCATAAGTCTATATTTTTTTGTTTCCGGTGCTATTTGTACACATAAATATTTTTCAAAAAGCTCATTAGGAACATCAGTCTCCGCTTTTTTGATACGAATTGTATATGTATGCACCCCAGGTCTGAATGGAACAGTTTCAGTTTTTAACACTGAATATACATTTCCATCTTCATCGGCAATACTTGCACCTTCCTCACATGACAAAGAAGAACCTTCTACAACAAATCTGTCGGACTTAACAATCTGTCCATTGTCTTCATAATTAAATACCGCTACCGACGTATACTGTTTTACAGCTTTTAGAACATATTTAACTCCTTCAGAACGTTTCAAAGGATCCCAGGATGTAAATTTTTCCATAGCAAGACTGAGTAAACTCGGAACATCTTCAGCTGATTGGTCAATCCCCTCTGCTGGAATTAATCCGCTGCCAATATTACCCATTTCTTTCATCGCTACAAGATTAATAGATTTGTCATTATAAAACGAACGCCCATTAATCAAAAAATAGCATAATACACCAAGCGTAAACCAGGCAGACATCTTATCAGCCTTTTTTTTGCCCATTATGGCTTCCGGTGCTGCATAATACAAATTGAAGTTGGAATCATTCAGGAGTAGTACAGTTCCGTTTTCGTTTATAACAATATTCTCCGGTGAGGCCTGGATGAACTCGCCATTTTCAACTGAATTACATAAACAATACAGGGAGTCTACAATATCTTCCGGATTTATTCGTCCTATATTGTTATCATTAGAATCCTTATTCTTATACTTTTCATATAATGTAATCATTTTTTCTCCTGTATCCGTTTTATCTTATAGATCTAAATATCATTGCAATTCCATAAAGCATCAATCCGATTACGAAAAAATACCCAATAAGGGTTGATAATGTTCCACTGACAGCGGCTATTACAATCTCCCAATTCTTTGCAACTGAAACAATACACAGAATTAAGAATAACACTGCCCAGACTGCTAAATAAAAAAGTATTCTTCCCAATAAAGTATTTCTCATTAAATTTTCTCCTACCATCTTCGACGTGGACGCCTGAAATTTCTTGTAATCCACCAAATAAAAGCAACTATCAGCCCAACCACCACAAGTAATATCACTATATTACATAATAATGGTAACAACATATTAAAAATTGCAGTTGTTACTTTTTCAAAATTAACAGCCACACCTATTATCATTAAAACGGTAATTGATACAAATACAATATCTACCCAGGGCCAGTCTCTCAGTGTAGAAAAATTGAAATTATTTCTTCGTCTGCGTATTTTGGGAATGTGTTCTTCTATAGAAATATCTTTTTCACTTCCAAACACACCAATTGGCGTTGTTTTTTCTGTATTTGTTTTTTCTTGTTTTAATGACGAAGTGGACTTTTCTTTTACAGGTTTATAATTTATCGGTTCATGTGGAATATTCTCTTTCTCCTTTTTCTTTATTGGATGCTCAATATTTACTGTATTCTCATTCTCACAAACCTGTCTGGTTGATTTTTTTATTTCTTGGTCACCATATTTTTCCCATAAATTCTCAAATCCCATTTTTTATTCCCTACATATTCCTAATTTTTCGGTATAAGCTAACGGTGTCGCCTTGGTTTCCTCTTACTGCAATGGCATACCGTGCCATATCTTCAACTGTGACCCGCTGCTTTTCCATATGTATCATTCCCATATGAGGTGCTCCTGTTCCAGGAAGCTGGAAGAGTCCAGGAACACCTCCTACCCCTTTGGTTGGTTCATAATGAATGTATGTTCCGTATTTTGCCAGTATATTTTGCTGGTCTTCATAGTCTTCAATTCCAGAATTAAGTACAACCAGTGCTGGAAAATTATTAACAAAAACTGATTTATCCTCTGCATAAGTCATTACGTCAGAACTACACACACCTAATTTTCCTCTTTTTTTCTGAGTTGTTATCACTTTAATCAGCGGATCATTTACACAAATGTCAATATCATTTATGACAAGCAAAAAATCAATCCCTTTAGCATTACGAAGATATGTTAATTCTTTTGCCAATACTTCATTAAAAAGCTCTTGATTTTCGGAGTCGGTCCAGATTAAATAAGTAGTATTTGAGTTGTCAATTTTTGAAAGAGAGAACTCGTTAGTCTGCTTACCGTGAATACTCAGGAATGCCCTTCCGAAATCTGTTAATATACGTCTGAAAGCACTTCCTGCAATTCCATTTTTTATGTGATTTAATAATGCATCATTAATGTGATATGATCTGCCTAGTTCCGAAATGCTTGTATCATTCTGTCTGGCCATTGCGAACATCGAATGGAAATCTATTGCATATCTTTTTTTTAATATTTTCAGAAATGCTTCCGTATAGTCTCCTAACGCAGTAATATCTGTTGTGCCCCTTTTTTGAGCCTCTTTTTCAAACAAAAACCTGATTGCGTCATCTGGCATTCCGTAAAATAAATCATAGTTCTTATAATAAGGAGAAGAAACAATCAGTTTTCCCAAAGAATGGGTGTTTGCTAATGAAACAAGATTTTTTTCACATTCTCGACTTCCATTTAAAATGATAATTGGTCCATGTACTCTTTCTCTGTAACTCTTTATTGCTTCCGCTAAAACCTCGTTTCTGTTATATTCATTACCACCTGTTATAAGTATATTTTGGTGGATTACCTCAGACCAATAACTGCTTAAACATAATGCAGAAGAATATTCGTTCACATTTCTGTTCCTTTTATTTCGAATATCACATTCTCTTTTTATACTGCCTAAAAAAGCCAACTTATTTCCCCCAGTTTCCATAACTATTGTTTATAAGCCTATAAGATAGTATGCGGCTGTTCAAATTCTGAAAAATCAAAGAAAAATGGGCTATATCCAACCAGATTTATGTAGGCTTGGCCAACTTGTAACCCGAGAATATCCCAATCCTCCACTACATGACCCGCTCTTTGAACAGATACTGGAAGTGAACGGGACTGATACGCCAGGTTTTCGTATTTTTCACCAAAACGTTCCATAACGAATTTTCGTGAGTCCAAATCAAAAGTCTGAAAGCAAAAACTATTCATAAATCCTGATGCAAGTACTTTTCCTCTATCAGCCCCGTATATGTCATATAATTGATTAATACTTTGCAGGCCTGCACATACCTTTACTCCGAGGCTGCGACCAAAGTTAAGCGCATCATCAATGTGCATCAAATTAGGTAATAATTTAAACTCATCAATAATAAGATATATATTGCCCCTATTACTTACTCGTCCGCCTAAAGCTTCTTTCAATGCAAGATCAAAAAGGATTCGATACATTGGTCCCAGAGTTTCTCCTATACTGAGGTCATATTCTACAAAAACCATTTTGCGCCCTTTTTCTCTCACTATGTTTTTCATTGAAAAATTGCCGGCCCATCTTCGTTCGGCAAAAGCACCCACAAACAAGTCGTTTACCATTGAATTAATATAACCGAAAATCCCAAGTGCCTGAGCTGTCATTTTCTCACCAGGTTTACCAAAATATAATTGGGCACTAATAAAATCCTTATTATGTGGGTTATTAGTCATATCATAATACTTCTGTAAATCTGCAGTTTTTAAAAAATCCACAAATTTATCTGTGCTAAGCAGATTTTCTGTATGTGTTCTTGTTGCTTCTCTCATTAGATGAATCAATACCTTTGCAACCAAATCAGCTGCTGCCTGAGAAAAAAATGGTTGTGTTGAAGATTCCCTTCCAACAAACAATTGTTTGGCAATTTCTTTTGCGATTAGCTCGCTTTCTTTTCCAAAACATCCATTTTCCTCACGCATTTCATCAAAGATATTCCAGCTGCGTGATATATTCTTATATCGTACATCATTTCCAATCAACCAATGAGAAGGATTTCCTTGATTATAAAACCTATTCTTAAAATCACCTTTTGTGTCAAAAATTAACATAACGTCATTGTCTGTCATTCTTTTTTGTAAGGATTCAATCAAAAAATTAAATACATTAGTCTTACCACAACCAATGCCACCAAGAAGTAGCAAGTGCTTTGATAATAACTTATCATCCATACCAAAAGAATCACCATTTTTTGCACGAAATGCGACCTGATAAGCACCAGACATAGTATCTGTTGGAACCTTCGTTTTCCTTAAATCTGTGCCATATAATACAGTTCTTTCAATGCCGGGCTTATCTCTTTCTATTATATCGGGTTTATTGCGTGTGTTAACAGGTGTACGAACAGAAAAATCATAGTCCATCATTCAGCCTCCTTGACTATTCGATGTCTCCGTCATCATCAACACCACCATCCTCATCAGCACCGCCATCCTCTTCTATTCCATCATTATCCAGATCATTTACATCGGACACAGCACTATCTGTCACGGTTTCTCCTGCATTTTCTTCGGATATTTCGGCATTTATACTATCATTGTTAGACATAATTTCACCATTTTCATGCGCTGTATTTATTTCATCCATCGTATTAAGGTAATTTTCAGCCATTTGGCTTGTCTGAGCAATAGCCTCTTCCTGACTCATAGATGGGTCATTTAGTGCATGCTCATAAAATGCATTTACAGTTGCTCTCATGCTATTATCATAATCTTCTACAGTAACCGGGGTATACGATTTGTCCATGATATCTCCTTTATTCTCAATTGATGCTTTCATTTGCGCCTGATAGCTTGCTGCCATCTCTTTCTGAACTGCCGTTTCCATTTTTAAATCAACCGGTACATTAGTCCCATAATACTGATTCACAAGAACCTGGTTGATATCTTTATCAAAATTATTATTTCCAAATAGTTCTTGCCCTTTTTGAAAAGTTGCCTGATATCCGTTAATGATAACACCTTTTTGGTATGTCAAAAATGATTTTTCAGTACCATATTTTTCCTGTAAACTATTCATTATCTGTATTGTCTGACGCTCCGAATACAGATGCGCATCTCTTTCGGTAGACTGAAAATAATACATATAGTACCCTGTTTTCTCTGTCATTCCATTTAAGTAATGTGACCCTAACTGCACTTTACCATCTTCACCAGAGACCACAGAAACTGTAAAATTATTAGATTTATACTCCGACAACAAATCAGCGCTTGAACATTGAATAGTTCCGTCGATACATTGATTTTGCCACGCATGGATATCTTCATGAAGAACCGTTTCTAAAGCTCTCATATTAGAATCAAAAACAGGTTCTTCGATAAGATGTCCATTATAATTATGGGTGTAAACATCATTTACAAACACAGACCTATTCATTTCAATAGTATTCCCGCTTTGAACACCCAGGGTACTGCTGTCTAAATTAGAAAAACGCACTTCACAGGCTCCAAGTTCACCCTTTGCTGAGGCAGAACGGTTTACTGTTTCCTGTAGCAGCTGCTGTCTATTACCCTCTCCTAGAGACTTCCAAGAACTTTCTCTATATAAGGAATACAATTCATCGTTGGACAATTTTTCATATATCGTCGGATGGAAACCATATCCTTTATCAGATTCCATTATTGTTTTCCTCTCCAAATCAAATGAATGCCATCTGCTTCATTACAAAGATACATATTCATAGCTTCAAGTGCCCCTAAAAAATCGGAGTCACCCCTGATTGACATTATCGCATTTACACAATATTTTCCAATCCAAATATCTGAAATCTTTTTCCCATCAATCCATTCTTTCAGATTGGGTATCAGCCTTTCATCCAAATTACCAATTAGTTTCTGTGCATAAGCCTCTAATTGTGTATCATTCAGTCCCAGGTTTTTATTCTTCAAGGCTGTAATTAAGCACTGTTTATCTATACCCACAGCAACCCCCTCCGTTCGATTATCCTTCAGTTATTCATGAGTAACCACATTATTATGAGGTTTTGATTCGTTTTCATCCTCAGGAACATATTCAATAATATCTCCGAAATCCACATCTAATACATTGCATATCCTGCCTAGTACAGACAATGTAACTTCCTGCTCTTTTTTCATCCTCGTCATTGTATTTGGGGCAATTTCAGCCTCTTTACGAAGCGTTGCCGCTGTCATCTTTCTGTCTATTAGAAGTTTCCATAATCTGTCATATGATACTTTCATTACCAATTCCTTTCTTTTTTATTCATTCTTCCGAATGCAAAATAATACAATCCTGTAGATACTTTAAATTATATCTTACGAGTACCTTTGTGTCAATATTATCTCGCAACAAGTTGCGAGATAATATCATCCAAACGTTTTATATTGACGTTATCTTGATAATATGGGCGAATATGTGATGTAACAACAAATATAGCGCAAGACGTTCTGATGGTTTAACCAAGTGCTTAGAACATCCTGCGCTGCCATGTGATTAGCAACTACTCCGTTCAGTATTATTTTTTTGATAAATGTTCTTTTTTCTTTTTCGTTGTCAACCACAAAGCTCCGGTAATGCATATCGAGGAATATGCTCCGCATATAACGCCTGCCATAAGTGGCGTTGCAAATTCACGGATAGAGGATACACAGAAAATATATAACACTGCTACCATAATAAAAGTGGTAATGGAAGTATAAATACTTCTGGTCAGTGTCTGAGTGATACTTTCATTTACAATATCTTCCAGCTTTCCATGTTTCTTTTTCCGGTTCTCACGGATTCGGGCAAAAATAACAATGGTTGCATTGACGGAATAACCGACAATGGTAAGCATGCAGGCAATAAACGTTGTTCCTACGGAAATTCTGGATATGGCATAAAACGCCAGGACAACCATCACGTCATGAGCCAGTGCCAGTACTGCACTTCCGGCAAAGCAGATATCCTTGAAACGGAACCATATATATATCAACATACATATAGTTGCAACGATAACTGCCACTATTGCATCTTTCCGCATTTCCGAGCTGACTGTTGCAGAAATGCTCTCCGTGGAAATCAGGTTCTCATCCACACTGAATTTATCCACAAGTGTCTGATTCAGCTTCTCCCTTTCATTCTGCGACAGAGTACGGGTCTTAATGACAACCTGGTTTGTCCCAACTACTTTGGTAGGCTGTACATTTTTATCTTCGGTCACATCTTCTACCACCGGCGTTACTTCCGAATCAATCTGTTTAATGTCCATATCTTCATTGAATGTAACCGTAGTTGCGGTACCGCCCGAAAAGTCAAGGGCATAGTTCAATGCTTTTCCTCCTCCTTGGTGATATGCAAACATAATGGCAGGCCCTGCAATAATAAAAATAAGTGATAAAAGAAAGAACCTTTTCCTGTTTCCCACAAAATCAATAGATTTCCTCTGTTTTGCATGCCCATAAAACTTCGAATTTGTTACTCCGACTGCATATAATGCCTGTACAAGGAATCTGGAAAGAACCAGAGAGGTAAACATGGACACAAGAATGCCGATTGCCAGTGTATAGGCAAATCCTTTTACACTTCCAGAGCCCAGCTGCATTAATACAAGTGCTGCAATCAATGTGGTAATATTTCCGTCAAAAATGGCACTAAACGCTTTGGAGAAGCCGAATTTTATCGCTGATTCGACGGAATTGCCTGCTGTAATCTCTTCCTTTATACGGGCATATATGATTACATTTGCATCTACTGCCATTCCGATTCCAAGAATAATACCGGCAATACCCGGCAAAGTCAGAGTAATATCAAATGCATTTAAAGTAACCAGCACCAAGGCTGTATAATCAATCAGGGCAATGCCGGATACAATCCCCGGAATCCGGTATACTACTAGCATGAACAAAATAACGATGATCAAACCAATAAACCCAGCCATTATACTGGTCGATATGGCTTCTTCCCCAAGCTGTGCGGCAACCACACTGGAACGTAACTCTTCCAGCTCAAGACTCAAAGAACCAATACGGATGTAAGAAGCCAGGTTCTGGGCTTCCTCAATCCCGGACATCCCCGTAATCTGTGCCTGTCCTCCGGTAATAGCTTCATTGACAGTTGGAGCACTGATAATCTGGCTGTCATACACAATCGCAATCTGCTTTCCAACATTTTCTTTTGTAGCTTCCGCAAATTTGGAAGCTCCCTCATCGGTTAAAGTCAGACTGAATGCATACTGGGTACCATTCTGACTGTTCTGGTATGCAGTGCCTTTGGCATCGGCAACATCGGAGCCTTCCAGGACAATGGATCCGGATCTGCGGATTTCGTCCAGGCTTCTGGCTAATACATACCGCTCTTCTCCAATGGAAAAATTTTCATTGCCATCAGTATCGGACTGTGTGATGAAACATAAGGATCCTGGCTTTCCAAGGTCACTTAAAATTTTGTCAGCATCGGTGGCACCCGGGATTTCAACGGTAATACGGTTGTTTCCTTCCTTATACGCCTGTGCTTCCGTGCTGTACTGTTCCACTCTTCGCTGCATCTTATAAACAGTATCTGCCATATCTTCTGCACTTGGATTCTTTTCTTTAGTTTGGTAAGTAATACTTACTCCTCCGGCAAGATCCAACCCTGTTTGAATGTTTTTTACCGATCCTGTTTCAGTCGGACCGATTCCGACTGCTGCCGTATAGCATAGAAACGCAGTCAGAATCAGTACCAGAAATAGTCCGAAAACTGCTTTGTTTTTCTTCATATTCCTTCTCCTTCTTTCCATATATTTTTTACATTCTTAATATGTTGGATTTTTGAAGGAATGTATTGTTTTTATAAGAAAATATGGTACCTCATATTCAGAGGTACCACATCTATTGAAAGGGTTTTAACTATAAGCATGACGCTTACACTATTAATATGTTATTTTTTTTAAGAAATAGCAATTTTCCAGGTCTCTTTCCGTATGGTTACACAGCTTCTGATTTCAGTTCTTTTTCCAACTCTTTTACTTCTGCTTCTGAGAGCTTTGTATACCGACAGATTTCTTCCATCTCCTTATGGTCTTTCAGCATGCTTTGAGCCATTGTTATTGCCATCTTTCGCTCACCGCTTGCTTCACCCTGAGCTATGCCTTCTGCAAAAGCTTTGTTCATTGCCTTATCACACTGCAGATCCAAAACTTTTCCACCCATAACCGTATCCAGCTCCTTTCCTATAGATTCTTCTGCCTGCTGGTAACTGTACGCACAAGTTTCCACGCATCATCTTCCGTCATTCCAACATGAATAATTAATGCCAAAACGATATCTCCAGCCGGAGTTTTTCCTTCTGCAAGGTTCTTTAGGAGAATTTCCTTTAACTTCTCCTGGGTATCGGCAGATTCTTTGTTTTCTTTTTCCTGCATGGAAATTTTTTTGTATCTGTTTATGGTGTTTTCTTGGTATTTTGGATCAAATCCATATTTTTCCTGTATTTGGGTTGCTGAAAGATCAGGTTTGCTTTTATCTTCTATAATGCTGAAAATGCCGCGCCAGGCATTTTTAATTCGCTCATGTTCCGAGAGAATCCCTGGATGATCAGCAAGTTTTGTAACCAGTTCCTCTGGAGAGATGATAATGCCCAACCATTCCTGGAAACCATCGGAGATATGCCGAGGACAGCAGCCTTCGTTCAGTTTCTGCAAGGCAAACAGCAACGCTTCTTCCTGACTGTACTGACAAGGTTTTGGATACTTTGTTTTTTCTGAACTCATATTTTATTCTCCCTTTTTTCTTTAATATATGTCATATTTTTCTTCCCCAAATTAGTTTTTATAAGAAAAAAGCAGGCTCACATGAACCCGCTTAAAATACTTATTTTGTTTCTTCCGTTGTCTGCAACTGCATCAGTTTATCGTCTGTTCCTGATTCAGTGTCCCAAGTCAGGTCATTCAGATCAGTTTCTTTTTCTAGGCCTCCGGTCAGGACTTCCAGCCATCCTTCCGGCATACCTGCAATATCCAAGTTTTTCATAATGGTATCCATATCCATGAGAGCCGTATATTCCTGAATATCCTCTTCTTTTGAAAAGTCGTAGACATCCTTGATAGATTCTTTGTCCGGAAGGTCAAGTTCTGCCTTGTCTTCGGAAGCAAAGTAAATGGTGCCAAGATAGGTATTTGGGATGGATAAGGAAGCATTTACATCCAGTTTGTTTTTAGTGCTGTAGGAGGTAAAGGACAACAGCATTTCATTTAAGTCTGTATCATCACCAATTCCAGATAAGTAAAAACTTCCTTTCAGATAACCGTCTTCTAATGCTTTTGTATCAAGACCCACGATATCTATCATGGCAAGCTCCTCACTTCCGGAGAAAATCGTGTAGAACCCATTCAATGTTCCGGCTTCTTCCGTGCCAGAGCCTTCCAGTGTAAAGCCGTCAGTGTCATCCCCTACTGATAAAAGGAATCCCTTCTGTCCATCATATTCTGTCTGGAGATATTTGAAGAGTGACGTTTCTGTCCGGCCTTCTTTAGCAGATATTTCCCGACCTGCAATTTCGCCTTTTCCGTTAACGTAAGATCTCAGGATAAAGGTGTTTTCGCCTGCCAGTTCTGTCTGCACGCATCCGCCTTCTGCAATTCCGGCAGGAGCCACGTCTTCTTCAATATCCATTTCCGTAGAAGTTTCTTCTTCCGGTTCTTCGGTATCTGTTTCCAGGTCATAATCTTCAGACAGTTCTGTTTCCATGTCCTCAAGGGACATAAGGAAATCTTCGTATGAGAAATCCTGGTCTGAAAGTTCCGCCAGTGTTTTTACGATGGATTCCAGGTCTTTGTCCTTTTTTGCGGTTTCCAGCATTTCCTGTACCATGCCCGCTGCTGTAGGCTGGTCTAATTCCGCTTCTAGGACGGTAAACTGTTCTTCTACCTCCCCTGCGCTGGCTTTTTGGGAAGCGCTGCCCTGTTCTGCTACATGGTCAATCATAATGTCAGAATAACGTTCCAGTACGGCCTGTAAGGTGTCTGCATCAGGGAGGTTCTCCATTCCATTGAAGTAATTCTGCAGGAGATCCGCATACTGGATCTGTGCATGGAAAGAATTCCTATCATTGTTGTCTGTGGAATCTGCATCAACCAACTCTGCTTTGATATATCCTTCATTCAGTTCAGGAATATTGATATAGATTGCTGAATCTGGTACATCCACGTAACAGTTCAGAGTGCAGATCTTATTTCCGTTTATGTACAGGTCAAAGCTCTGTGCAGAGTAATCCTCTGAGAATCCGTTTTTCATGTCTAAGGTTACGGAATTTAGCCAGGACAAATCGGTTCCAGATGCCAGGTTCAGCATGGTACTTCCCTCTTCGGATAACATCAGCTGAATATTGGAAACATTTTGCACAGCCCCGGTATTTTTCTCCAGGTCTTTTGCATAGTGGGTGCAAAAAGTCTCGATTGCCTTTGTAACAGCTGATTTTTCTGCTTTCTTGTAGGAATCTGCTGCCAGTACGTTAAATGGGAGACATCCGATTCCCATAGTTGCTGCCATCATTATGGCAGTAATCTTTTTGATTTTCATAAGAGTCCTCCTTTAAATATTGATGATCTTAATATGTTATTTGGGTCAGAAGGAAGCAAAAAAAGCCTGAAACACTTTATCTGTGTCACAGGCTTAAATAGTACAAATTATTCCAATACATTATGAAGAAAATTCAGGGAACCATATAGTGAAAGTTCATCCCCAATGGCACGTATCAGTCGGCAATCAATGATAATATTATCCACAGCTCCTTCGATTCGCTCAGCGATTAATTCAAGTTCATCTTTTGTAAAATAATTTCTGCTGACAATATCCATTGCCGGCCACAATTCCAGAGATATTGAAATTCCTGTTGCGTTTTCGACTGGATCATAATAAATAGAATAATCATCTACAAACGGAACCAGACCGGTCTTTTCCAGAACTCTTTTTGAGATATCGGTGAATGCTAACTGATTCCCTTCAAATGGGAATGCTGTTATACATAATTCTGTTTCTTTTATCTCAAGTTTCAGTTTTTCCTCTTCATACACATAGGAATTCATATAAGCGTCCAATTCCAGAGAAAATTGATACCATCCTTTCTTTTCCTTTACTCCATCATGATACAGATCATACAACAGTTCGGACACATACTTTGGAAAGAAATCTTTTCTTTCTAATTCATGACGGATTTTGCCGCAGTCTACCACAACTGTTTCAAATAAGTCCTTTAATTTGCATTCCAGATAATTTTCGAGTTTTGCCAGCTCTCTACCGTCAAACTGTTTCAGATCCTCGAAAAAATGCTCTCCAAATAAAAATTTGCGATGCATATAGAGTACACTTGGGATTTCAGTAAGGATATCGTACTTATAAGTATATGAAATATTCGAAGGAAGTATCAATGAGATGCGGTTTTTATAGGCTTCTGCCAGATTTGCACTTCCAAATTCCAAAATATCTGTACTGATTTCGATACCTTCGGAATCCATTTCCAGTATCAGCCCTTCTTTTATATCCTTTCTCTCATAAGGAAACGTTCTGTAATCCATACGTAAAAAATATGTCTCTTTTCCTTCAAAATCCATTTCCAGATTACGGATAAACGAGAAAAACAATGCTGCTCTTATCCATTTCACATAATATCTCGGTTCCAGGAACTCATGGAAATATCTTGTTTTCCTGTCCAGTTCAACCAGTATCCCTCCATATTTCTTTGACGCATAATGCCAGAGCTCTTCCAAAAGTAAAAATTTGGAGGTGACATAAATTCGGAAAGCGGTTTTATGCATGCAGTTTTTACTGCATTTTATTTCCATAGCATAAACGGATTCATGAAAAAGATAACTTCTGATGATTTCAGCAAACCGTCTATCTTTCTTTTCGACGGTTTCCAGATAACTCGAGCAGAAATCAGGAAAACTTATATTTTCTGACACATTTCTGAATTGATCTTTTAGCCCAAGGTATTCATTTACCACGTAATAACATGCCTGCACAAAAATTATGTCCAATTTTTTGTCCGCTTTTTTATACTTTTCTTTTCGAATAATTTTTTTGTGTCTTGAGACCAGTAGCTCCAGCTTATCCATACCGTGGCTCCTCCTGTAGAAATTAGTTATCATACGGTGAACACATCCCCGCCTACGCTAACGCTTAGAGGCAGGGAGCTATGATAAAATCATCTTTAACATCCCGTATTTTTACTGTCAATATGTTGCAACGCAATTCTGGTGTCAACTGATTACGAAAGGCAGTCTATAAAAAATTCAATATTTTTGTTACGATTTTAAGAAAAAAGACTGGAGGAATTCTTATGGATACATTACAGGTAACAGAAAAATTAAATGTACTTATTGAAAAAGAACGAGCATCAAAACAAAATATTCACCGTACGATTGTATTTGACTACAAACATATGACGTCAGAAGAATTTCTGGCTCTTTCCCAAATAATCATAAAAAATCTGGTTCCAGCACCTGTTTTTTCTGTACCAAATCAATTTGCTGAATTTCAAAAAGCTGCTATTCAGGGTGAAATTGATATTTTGAAGATGACAAAAAGACAACAGATGTATTTCCTGATATTTTTACAAGACCAAAAACTTCAAAGCGAAACCATCTGTGCTGCCGCTGATGCCGAAGAAAAATTATCTGCAATGCGCAAATTTCTTCCTGATATGGTTTCTATTTTGGAAAATCTGGATTTGGAAGACGAAAAAATCTTCTATAAAGCAAAAACATTTGTAGCATTATATCTTGAGTTTAACAGAAAGGTTCTTACTTATCGAAAGTATTTGGAACTGTACAAAGCATTATATCTCTAGGAGGGCATGATTATGAGTAAAACATTAGAACCAATTCCAGTCTCTGTTTGGTTTCACCCAGACGGTCGTGTAAAACCTTACAGTTGTCACTACAGAGGAAAGACACTGGATCTTTCAGTACTTCAGGAAGAGCAGAAAGGAAACACCATCCGCTACATCTGTAGATTTGATGACGATGATGACTGGGAGTTCTTTGAAGCTGTCATTGTGTTTGATAAGCAGGAACTGATGTGGTACATGGAAAGGTAGATATCAGGCATGAAGATGGATTCTGAATGTCTGCCTGTGCAGCAGGGTAATATTCTTCTGATGCATATATGCATGTATAGTAAAAAAATAATAGAAAGGATGATTTTTATGTATTGTTACGTAATTTGGGGAAAGGACAAACATGGGCACACAAAAAAATATCTTTGTAAATACAATGGAGATCTGGAACCCGGAGATGTTATCTGGATCTTGGATAATAGAATTTATACAGCTTTAGTACGGGAAGTGCTGGACGAACTTCCAATTGATTCAGATTCTCTCAAAATTCAGAATATATTCTGTAAGAACCCGGAAGGTACTTTTCCGGCAAAGTTTGCAAAATCATTCTTTCTTGCTCTGGTTGATGAGTATAAAGATGGTGAAATCACAAAGGAGAAACTGACCCAGATTATGGAGCATTTTCTGGTTGCCATTGATTCTGATTTGAAAAGTAACAGTGTTCTGGAAGAAATTCTATGTAAAAAGCTGCCAGATGCCAGCTTACAATTCAAGGACGAGTCGGTCGAAGATAAAGAACTGGCATTTTGGAAAGAGCTCAAAGATATGGAATTCCGTTTGAAGTATGGATATTCTTTTTGGGACACGCCAAAAGATCATAAAGAAGATCCTGTCGAATATACAGACGAGTATTTAAAAATAGAGCTGGAATTGGAACGTTTGATCCGAAAACAGATTGGAGAAAATGAAGAAGAGCGTTTAGGTTTCTGCCATCTGTATTGGGGAACCAAAAAGAAGATTCTGAAAGAACAGTTTGGAATTGAATGGCAAAGTCCGGCAGAGTTAAATCCTGATATAAACTTCGATTAACAAAGGAGGCGAAATTTTTGCTGGAGAAAACCATACAGCTTTTCTTCTGCCATCTGCTTGGGATTACTTCCTACAGACACCATACATAGCAGAAACAAAAGGAAAAAATTCATATCATATGTTCGTTCATTGCAGTTTGTATTGTTTTCCATTTTATCTCTGTTTCGGTTTGGATCAAAGGATACTGCTGGTATTTCTCTCTCATTTCTTAATTGATACCCTAAAAGCCAGGTACGACCGAATTAGTGTTATCATGGATCAGACCCTGCACTATATGGTTTTAACCATATATCTGCTGCCGATTTCATATTGTATGGTGTCAATCCCCCTTTCGTAATATACTGACATCGCATTTTAAAGAAAGTTGTTTTATGATAATACCAACAACAAGAAAGGAGGCGAAAAACAATAACCTATACAGACAAAAGCCAGGAAAACAGTTTTAAGGAATCTTCTGATCTGTTCCCTGAAGATTCCGATTCCTGGTTTCAGAACCTTCCACATCTGGGCATCGTCCATCCATATGGAATGAAAACTGCCATGTTAAAAGCAAAGCTTTTGGATGGTGCAGACCTCTCATCTCCTACCCTCGCTGTATCAGGTGGAGCAGATAAGGACGGAGGTATAACAGATGGCTAAAATGACTAAAGAGGAAATTCAGGCAGTAGGCAGGGTTATTCGGGAAATTGCCTGGAAAAATGGTTATGAGGACGGAAAATACCTTGCAGACAAACTTCAAAACACAATGACATCCCATGGAAACATTGCTTCAGAAGATATTCGTATTTTTGAGAAAGCTACTGGGTATTTATGGAAATATCCCCAAATTCATGATATAGAAGAATGTAACTGTTCTTCTAAACTGACTTTATTTTGGATAGCATTATTTTCCATATTATACATTTTGATTGTGGTAAAAGGCATAAATACGAATAAACCTTAAAAAGGGTCTTGAATTATGGCAAAATTAACACAAGAAGAAATACTACGCGCAGCGCAAAAAGCAAATGCTGAATATTATAAAGATGAGTATTTCCTGAGAAATCATCCCAAGGAATGCACTTGTTGTCTAAGGAGGCATTCTGCTATATCAATCCTTTGTACGAATGACGGTGATAAATTTACAAAAACATGCTGTTATTCATATGAAGAATAAACTAATTTTCCGTTGAGCTGACACAGCGAAATTTAAAATTGTATAAAATTGGAGGTAAAGAAAATGGCAAAATTAACAGAAGAAGAAATCAGGACAGCAGGACAAGCAGCACATGATGCTTATTACGAGGATGGCTACTGGGCTGGACGCGAAATTGCAGATCAGCTTAAAGGAGAAATGATTCGGAATGGCAATACATCAGATGATGATAAGTATGCTTTTAAAGAATCCACTTCTTATTCATGGGATTAATATTATACCGAACGTATAAAAATGTAATTTTATAATATCATTTAGGAGGAAAAAGTCATGGCAAAAATGACACAGGAAGAAATCAGAGTCGCAGGACGTGCAGCAAAGGAAGCATATTATGAGGATGGCTATTGGGCTGGGAAGAAAATCGCAGATGAACTCCAGGGAGAGATGATCCGCCGCGGTAATACATCCAGTGATGATAAGTATACTTTTAAAGAAGCAACCTCTTATTCTTGGGATGATTAAGCTTAAGGATAAAAATACTACATTTTAGCATAAATCAGGAGGAAAAATTATGGCGAAAATGACACAGGAAGAAATCAGAATTGCAGGACAGGCAGCAAAGGATGCATATTATAATGAAGGATATGACGCAGGTAAAAAAATAGCCGATCAGTTAGAGGGCGAAATGATCAGAAGAGGCAATACTTCTTCTGATGACAAGTATACATTCAGGGAGTCCACTTCCTATTCATGGAGCGATTGACATCTCTGCATGATAAAGAAAAGACAAATCTTTTGAGACAATCCATTTGGCTGTACAGGGCACATTAATTGTTGCTTTTTATAGGTAGATACCGATGGAACACATACTGCGGTAGCATGAGGATGTGCTTCCATCTCTTTAAAAAAATTTAAACTGGTTTTGCAGGCACCTCTGTTCTGGAGGTGCCTTTTTCCTGCACTTTTGCCATGTCAGATGCAATGGCGGAACATTTCATAATATTTCATGTATTCTGTACTGGCATCAATCTCCGCTCCCATTCCAAGCAGAATCCCTGCAATGATGCTTCTGTGGCAAAGTGGCTCTTCTTCACAATAACATCCAAGAACAATCTTTCTCCTGCTGCCCTCTCTGCACAGATAATCCAGGTCTGCTTTCGCATCTTCATTTTTCGATAGTTCTGAAATGAATTGCGGAACATATTCTTTCTGGAAAAATTCCGGACCAAACTGTCCGGCATGGAAAGCCTTCCGGTATCTCAGGAACAGTTCCCTGGATGGAGCCAGGGACTGGACCAGCTTTTCTTTTTGCGGTAGACTATCCGGAGAACGGACAATCCACCAAACTTCATCATAATTTGAAGTACAGATGTTTGGAATCTTATCAATATAAATCATAATTTTCTCTTCAGCCTATCTTTCTCGGTATTGCTTTCTGAAAACAAGGATGCTCCAGAAGCAGTTCCACTTTCCATACTTTTACACCTGCTGCATTAATCTCTCCTGTCAGTCTAGTCCAGTTGCCTGGAAGTTCCAGAAGAACGGATGGGATCAGGTAAGAAAACTTATGTGTTCTTTCTCTTCCCTTTGCCGTACGGATCTGCCAGCTCTCCAGAGTGCATTCCCGGCGGAAACGACTGCTGTGGCAGAAGAAACGCTCCACTGCATAAGCAACAGTATCTCTTTCGTATTCACACGTTACTTCTGAGAACATTTTATAATTTTCAGTAACTGATACCTCACATACGATATTTGCAAATTCAAATTTCTTCATAAACATTTACCTCCATGGAATTCTACGATTTCTAGTTTCCGGCTGTCGGTTACCATCCCCTTCTGTCGTCAGAAGCAGCAGGTCTCTGTTGGGAAACTATACGCAGTTCCAACTCCGCATTAGGATAGATTACAGGACTTTTGAGAAATAAAAAACTGAGCCCATATTCATTCATTAAGCTCAGTACAGTTTCTCAATATGACGCACCAAGCCCTTGAAGAATTATCCGAATCCTAATGCGTATTTAGTTGCAAATGTTTATACTGTCATTTTAACAGGATCCTTTAAAAAGTCAATCCGTTTTCTTCGATTTTTCCTGATTTTCCAGAAAAATAGTACCAGTTTTGTACTACGATTATGGGTAATGTTGTATATTGCCAGATGTAATCAAAACTGATACAATGAATGTTACGGTAGGAGAAAGTCTCGCTTATGTTAGATTCTGTTATTCTGAAAGTTAAAAATCTTTTTGATCAAAGCATTCTTCTGCAATTGTGTATGGAGCCGGAGTACCATCTGACTCCGGAAGAAACAATCGAATTATTGGAATATATTAACAGCTTATGAAAACAAGAGCCAGAGCGTAATGTGATATGCCCTGGCTTTTCCCATTTTCTTATTTCTGAAGAAATTTTTCTGCCTTATACTTTTCAATCAAAGGAAGGTTTTTCTTTGCCAGACTGATGCCCCATTCTGGTTTGCTCGTCTGTCCCGGCTTACCATATGTCCGGTCCACGAGTGCCGCATTTGGATGGTTCCAGGCCGTCGCAGGGATAATATATACAACAGGCAGCTGGTTCTGAAAGAAATGAAGAAAGCAGACCAGATGATGGTCGTCCATAACCAACTTATCTTTTTTCACGAATGGATATTTGCCCTTATACTGAGATTTTACCTGTACTTCATAAAAAACTCCAGTATCCTTTTTCTTTGCAATAAAATCCACGCCATGGTCATCCACTTCTGAGGTATATACTTCGTATCCATAAGAAGCAAATTCCATCTTTGCATAGTATTCCCCGAATTGTCCGAGCTGTAGCGGAGATAATTTTTCCCAATCTGTATTCATTGGTTTTTCTCCACGCATTCGACTATAAAGAATGACAATATGTGTTTCTGAAATTCTTCATCAGCTAATAGATGCTGTAAGCCCGCAGTATTGCAGTCCACAAGAGCACTATGTCCTTTTTGTAAAATTGTACGTAATACTTCCTTGTTAATGCCATAATAATTTCCATTATAATAATTATGCTCTACATAAATGCCTCTTTTCAGGTTATTCAGAAACTCCTCTTCATCTATGAAGTGATAAGAATCCCCGTTTCCACGGGAATTCCTGGTTGTATCAGATATAGATTGCTCTATTATAGAAGAATTTATTAATATTTCTTTAATAACAGTGCTTTTACCCACTCCTGAGGGACCACTAATAACAATAATATTCTTTTTCACTTTATAATCCTCCTGTTAATTAATCTGTGGTTTTGTATTTCTAAGAACGAACTCTGTAAGAGGAACTTCAGGATACATATCGGTAATCCATTTGTAATCCTTGGGTTCAATTTTCAATTCTTTTAAAGTGTCTCTCAGTTTTGCATATACACCAAGAGAATATTTTGCTGAAGATACAGCATCTTTTAGAACTTTTCTCTTACTGTACGTTTCCAGTACATAAATAAGGATAGATTCAATTTTGTTTTGACTCTCTGAAAGAGTTTGATAGTGCATGTCTTCTAATGCATCATCGATATCTTGTTTGGTATAACATAAGATCAATCCAAGAATAATAATTTCCTTGCGCTGCGGAACGTGCATATTTTCAACATGTTTTCCTTTGTGAATATTTACAGCCATATATAACATGGAATTCAAAGATTCTTTCCACCTTCCGGCTAAAGCATCAACAGAAACTCCTCTTTTCTTTTCGTCCAACATTTTAGGCATTCCTTTTACGATGGTATATTTTGTATGAAATTGAATATATAAATTTTCATAGAAATCAAGGCATGTTTGCATAAGAAGCTGTTTATCTTCATAGTAAGGAGTAATATATTCTTCCTTGATGGAATCTGAGGGAAAAAGAAAACCGGTACTTTTAGCGGCTTTTATTTCTTCATACAACATGTCCATTACTGCTATTGCTTTACGGCAGGAATCATCATTCTGTTTTGTAAGATACAGGTAGTAGGCGTCCCGAAATACAGAAACAATAGCTTTATCAGATTCCCGTATGTAAAGCTTGCTTTTACCTGCGGCAAGAAGCAGTTCATTCATTTCGCTTTCACCATATCCTGCAGTAACACCAAGCTTAATAACATCTTCCCTATGTCCTGGCATCGTGCTTCCCTTCAGCCAGTTACCAATAGTATTGCGATTAACAGCTCCACCCATTATTTCTCTGCTGAATGTGGAATGATTATATGTAGTATGATTGATCTGTTCTATTTTGTGAAAAACTTTTCCAAAAGCATTTGCCCAATTTGCATTTTCCATCCTAAATTCCTCCCTAGAAAAATATAATTTACCATTGACTTTGATAATATTTTAATATATTATATTTCTCATAGGCAAGTTAAATATGTATTAAATTCGCACTATATGGTATTATTTTATCTTAATTAGTTTATTATAATATAAAAAGAGGAAGCAATATGAATAATTCTACAGATGGGAAATCAGTTGAAGCCATAAACTGTGGAGAAAATCTCAAATACCTTCTCACATGCGTGCTTTCTACAGAGTCAATTCCTAAATCAGAATATATAAAAAATGTAACTATTCCAGGATTGAATATTGGCATCAGCACACTAAACAATGCAAGAAACGGACGATTTGTTTCAGATAACGTGTTTAAAATGATCGCATCATCCTTTTCTTTTTTCTATACAGGTTCTGAAAACAAAGGGCGTATAACAGAAGAAGATTTAAAATTAAATCCAAAAGAATTTAAAGATAAGTTTCCGGAAAATAGTTTCCAAAAAAAGGAACCAGAAAAAAAACAAACTGAATTAACATTATTTACAAATAAACGATATCGTGGATATTATATGCTTCGTAATTCTTCTTATAAAACATATATGGCATATTTCTGGTTTTTTGAAAAAAAAGGTAAGTATAGCGCAGCAATGCTTCGTGGAATTTCTGATTTTAACGAAATCCCGGACTTTGGATATAAATTTAAAGATGTTGCTGAAATAAAGAAATGCTTTAAAGATCTTTTGCCTGCGCTGGAAAAGAAAAAGAGCACCTCTTCTATCCATTTATATCTGGCAGAACATAATGATATCCGTTATTCACCAAGCTGTATACAAATTAACTTTCGAACCGAGGAGGCTGTCGCCTGCTATTCGACAATGTACTGGAACATTAATATCGCATCCATTTCCCAGCAGTCTTCCTATATAGGAGGTTCTGCACTAATGGTAGATACAAATGAAGGAACACGTGGTAAAGATATCTGTGCATTTAAGCTTGGCCTGGAATGTATAGACACCCTTGGTAAGAAATCACCTCTCAACAATACTGCACCACAAGTTATAGCAGAGCTTATGCCGAAAACCAAGAATGGAATTTTACTCATTGATAATGCAGATGACGCAAACTGGTATCGATTTATTGGAGAAGGTGCTTTCCGCAGCAACTCTCCAGGTGTTGTTCTTGACAAGAATGAAATTCATCAAATTATAAATAGATTAGCAAACTTGGAAAGGGATTATAGACTAAGACTTGATGAAGCAGATAGTTTGGTAAATACCCTTAAAGAAATGACAGCATCCCCCAATGCTGAAAACAGCGAAGGTATAGTCAATAAGTATAAGCCAAAATAAGACCTTATTAATATTGCAAATGTTTTTACCAAAAATAACCTCTGCCAAAAATATCTTACATAGTAGAACTGTAAGAAAATCTTCTGACAGAGGTTATCTGCTGCATTTGGAGTTTAGTTATTTTTTGACATCATAAATTCTATTTAAGTACAGAATAAAAGATTGGTCATAACATATTTGTCTTTTGTATTAGAGAAATAAGATTTGTAAATGAAAGGGGCATAAAGTGTAAAAAATGGGGTAAAAAATCATGAGAAAATATGGTCAAAAATGGGTACTTGTCATCGTATCATTTAGTGTCATTTGATATCAAGCAACACTTATCGGCATCAAAATATTGTTATCAAATAGCATTCCCAGACACTATATATTGTGTTTTGGCATCGAATAGAAAAAGGATTTCATAGACATCCGGGAAGCACATGGCAAATCGGATATCTACGTTATTCTTATCTTTCATTACAGAGTTGACTTCACCGCCGATGTAACGGGCAGCTTTGTCAACCTTCATTAAAATTTCATCGCTTAAAGCTAGAGTTCTCATAATATTCCTTTCAGAGGTTATTGTATCACATTGTCTTAAGCAGGGAAAATCCCCCATAATATTCCTATTATATACGGAATGATGGGGGATTTCAAGGGAGAGTCGGATAGTTTGCAGTTTTTATCTGACAGTATCAGGCTGTAAAAGCGTGAGTAATGTTTCGTATACATATGTATTTTCTCTGACGATTATAGAAAGTTCCTCTTTGGCCTGATTCAGCTGGTGAAATAAATTACGGACATCAGATCTGCCTTCTTTGAAATGTTTTGAACGCAGATATCTGTTCTGATCATAGTAATATCGTTCGTCCAATATGATAACAAGACGTTTTATGTCTCTCACGGCAGTAATCTCATATTCATAACCCTGATGTATATAATCTTCCAGTAAGGCAGCAGTCTCCTCTTCATTATTTGCATATACAACAGAAACATGCGGATAGGGTTTTGAGGTTTTTCTGTCTGTAAGGTGTATCATATTCTGGATAAATGAGGAAAGTTCCGCATTGGTACGGATGCGGTTGGTTAAGTGAAACATCTGGATTTCCGGCAGGTTTTCTATAAGTTTTAATGTATTTACCCCTAACTCTTCAGGACATATGACATCTTCGGAATCACTGGAAAATATTACGGGAAACTCCCCCTCCGATTGCGTTAACAGAATCTGCAGTTTTTCTGAAGAAAGCAAATGTGCTTCGTCTACCAGAACTGCACTGTAATGTTTCAGCTCTGTATTTTCGGTCAGCTGATTGTCCGAAAGAAAAGCAATACGTTGTAAACGTTTATGCAGTATTTTCCATTCTTTTCCGGCATTGCCGCAGTGAATCATGCATATCTGCTGACGCCTGGACAGTTTCATGGCGATATCATAGAGAAGCAATGTTTTTCCTGTTCCGGGAAGTCCGGTAAAACAGAAATATTCGAACCGGCTGATACGGAGTTTCTTTAAGATCTGGCGCTGGATATCCCGCTGCTGGGAGGTCAGGAAGTATTCTTTTTTCAGAAAACGGGCCGGTTCTGTGATGGGGGAAATCAGATATAGTTCGGCCTGAAACAGATCGTCAATATTCCCCTGATAATCACTGCTCTCCTTTTGCAGTGATCCGCACAGTTCTGTCCAGTCGGCTTCTGCAATATGATCATGATTGGTAAGCCTGACAAGGCGATTCTGACTGCTGATATACGTATAAGACTGTATGGAGCGTCCGAGAACGGAAAGATAATAACGGTTCTGCATAAGCTGTTTACGAATTGCCTCCTCAGATACAGCTCCGCTTTTCAGTTCAATATTTATGATCTGGTCGTCTTTGATCTGGAGAAGATCAAATTCTTTCCCGAGTTTTGGAATCTGGTAGGAATAGAAAAAGCGCAGGGAACAGACTTTAGTCATATGCGATTCTAACTGGCGTACCAGTGCTTTCATACTCTGAAGTTCCCATTCCCGTATTTTGAGGAAATATTCCCGACCGGATAACTGACGTTCCAGTTTTGACAGAGAATCTGTATTCTGATTTCTCGTAAGTGCATATATGGATATTGATCTCATAACTTTTACCTTTCATTTTGCCGGAATTCTTTTATACTATTATAGCAAATATCAGCAATTGCAGGTAGCCTGAAAACCAAAAACAGCCAGGTGGATTTTTCCCTGGCTGTTTTCCCCATCTGAATCAGATTCAGAAATTGTTTTGAAATATCTATTATATTGTGGTTTGGCTGAATTACTCAGCTACAGCGATAGCTTCCACTTCGCAGAGTACGTTCTTCGGAAGCTGTTTTACAGCAACACAGGAGCGGGCCGGTTTGCTTGTGAAGTATTTCTCATACACAGTGTTGAATGCAGCGAAATCTGCCATATCAGCAAGGAAGCATGTAGTCTTGATAACATTGTCAAATGTAAGTCCGGCTTCTTCAAGAATTGCTCCTACGTTCTTGCAGGACTGCTCTGCCTGTGTTTCGATTTTATCGCCTGCAACTTCACCTGTAGCCGGGTCTACCGGAATCTGACCGGATGCAAATAAGAAGTTTCCTGTCATTTTTGCCTGAGAATATGGTCCGATTGCTGCTGGTGCTTTTTTTGTTTCAAGTGTTTTCATGAATGAATTCCTCCCGTACGATTTAGTGTAATTGATTGTCTGCAGCTGTTTAACCAATCTTTACATTGCAAGATTCCAAACAGCTACCCTTGTTCAATAACCTGTATCCATATCTTACCACCAAAAAAATATTTAGTCAACGGCAAAAAAATTGTTATAAAGAAATTTCGTCTTTTACTACTGGAAGAAAAGATGAAAAATACTGACAATAATCTGATCAGTGGAAGCTCTTGAGCCAGTTTACCAGAGAATCATGCCAGATATTATCATATACTGTTTTCTTCATCTGGTCTGTAACAAGGCCGTTACCTGCCATTTTGGCAAGGATTGCCTGCTGTAATTCATCTACAGTCATGTCTTCCGGGGATTTATTCATATCTACAATTACTGTCTTTTCCTTTTCAGCAGCGGCTTCCGTATTTTCCGGAAAACTGTTTTCTGCTGATATGGCTGAAGTATCGGCAGTTTTTTCAGGCTGAATATCTTCTGCTTTTGCTGCTGCGGTTTCTTCTGTCGCGGTTATTGTTTTCTGTGCAGGAGACTCAGTCTGTGTGGAAGTTGTTTCCTCTGTTTCTTCCTGTACTTTTTCGATATCTGCAGTTTCTGTTTTTACCGGTATATATTCTGGCATTTCACCCGCCGGAACCCAGATTTCACCGCTGTTTGCGGCTACTGTTACATTGATACGTCCATTCTGAACAGGTACTTTACGGCCTGTGAGGGTTCCGATATATTCTGCGCAGTTTCCTGCCGGAAGGCTCATATCTGCTGCATTATCATCGTTATTTACGGTAACGATCACACGTATTCCGTCAAGGTCACGGGCAAATGCAAACTGGCGGTTGGTAAGCTGAAGTTCAGCGTAACTTCCGTAGCTTAATGCAGGTGTATGCTGTCGTATCTTTCCAAGAGCTGCGATCAGGGCTGTACATGGATTCTTCTGTACTGCATCTGCATAGTCTTTGATATCCAGAGCCGGTCTGAGGCTGTCATCGGAGAATTTCTCTTTCTTTCCTTCAATACCGAACTCAGAACCGTAATAGATACTTGGTACACCCGGAAGTGTATAGAGTAAGACATGAACAGGTGCAAAATGTGCTTTATTTGAAAGCTTGGTATAAATACGTTCTACATCATGGTTGTCCACAAAGTTGTAGAGATCAAGATTTCCCATATTCTGGAGATATTTTACAGTATGTGCGATCTCGAAATAGTTATGATCGTTATGTCCGCTGTAAAGTGCTTTATGCAGGGCATAGTTTGTTACACTGTGGAGTGTTTCTCCATTTACCCATCTGCTGTAATCACCATGGATCACTTCGCCCATAAGCCAGAAATCTTCCTTTACTTCTGCTGCTGTACGGCGCAGGGCACGCATGAAATCAAAATCAAGGACATCTGCCGCATCCAGACGGATTCCATCTACATCAAATTCTGATACCCAGAAACGGATCACATCACAGATGTAATTCTGTACTTCCGGGTTTCTTTGGTTTAATTTTACCAGAAGGTTGTATCCACCCCAGTTTTCGTAGGAGAAGCCGTCATTGTATTCCGTATTCCCTCCGAAGTTCACATTGCAGTACCAGTTGAGATATCTGGAATGTTCGCGGTTTTGCTGAATATCTTTAAATGCAAAGAAATCACGGCCTGTGTGATTGAATACACCATCGAAAATAACTTTGATCTCTTTTTCATGACAGGCTGCCACGAAGTTTTTAAGGTCTTCGTTGGTTCCGAGACGGGAATCCAGCTTTTTGTAATCTGTGGTTTCATAGCCATGTCCTACACTCTCGAATAAAGGTCCGATGTATAATGCTGTACATCCGATTTCTCTGATGTGGTCGATCCATGGAAGTAATGTGTTCAGACGGGAAACAGGAGCACTGTAGTCATTGTGCTTCGGCGCACCGGTTAAACCCAGTGGATAGATGTGATAGAAAATTGCCTCATTATACCAGCTCATAAATGACACCTCTGTTTTTAAATTTATAATTTCAATTTTATGGGGATTTTTTACCCTGATATCATACAGGAAAGAAAATAATTAGATAAACTGTATTAAAGTTGAAATTATATTCATACAATTCTTATAATAACAGATTTTTCAGACAGAATCCAGTTTTTTTTCAATTTTGGCTTGTATATCTCAGGATTTTGGCATATTCATGACAAAACACCTCGCAGGATAGTGATGGATGAACAGTAACTTAAAATTTACTCTACAAAAAAATCCACTTAAGGTATATAATATTGCTGTAAATAATCTGGATATGCATAGAAATAGAAAGAAACAAACATAGATAAGCAAGGAGAATATAAACTATGAGACATATAGATGAAATTCAGATTGCCGGAACTGCAATCCTGCTTTGTGGCGCGATGTTTGCAGTTTCTGCTGTGGCACCAACCGGTAATACAGTGTCAAAAGCTGTTACAAACTTTACGGAAGCTCCGGAGACTGCTGCTGAGGCTCAGGCTCAGGCTGAGGCTCAGGCTGAAGAGGATGGATTTACCATTTACACTCAGGAAAGTAACTATGATGATTCTGATTATGACAACAGTTATAATGATACTTCTTACGATGACTCTTCTTACAATACTGATACAACGCAGGACAGTTCTCTGGATGATACAGGGCAGGAGAATGATAATACAGATACAGGAGATGGATCTTCTGATGATGGAAACAATGATCAGACATCGTCTGACGAGACAGGGGATGATTCTTCCGATCAGATCGATTATCCCAGCGATGACGGTTCCGATGACAGCACAGATGGTTCTTTGGATAACTCTGATGCATGGGAAGACAATGGAGAGGAAGTCCAGCAGATAGAGTATTAAGTAATATCGAAGAATAAAATATAAGGACAGTATCGTACTTAACTGTCCTTATATTTTACTTTACATTGTTTTGAAGGCATAGTATATTATTTCACCAAATCAGTGATTCCGTATAGATAATTTTATCCGCCTGATTTTCGGATGATTCAAACTATGTTTTCCAGCAGCTTTTCAAAAGCGTTCTGACTCATCGGCTTGTAATAATAATAGCCCTGCAGCTCATCACACCCCTCTTCTACGAGGAAGTCTACCATTTCTTTTGTTTCCACACCTTCACACACGATAGATTTGTTTGTACGTTTCAACAGATGAAAAATCTCCTGGAGGACAATCTTTCCATTTTCAGAGAGATCATCGGAAAGGAAGCGTTTATCTATTTTAACTTCATCAAACAGAATATCTTTTAATGCATTCAGAGAAGAATAACCGGAACCAAAATCGTCCATGGAAATCCGTATATTCTGTTCGTGGAAGAAACAGATCATTTCATTTACCGCTTTTATATTATGGATAAAAGTAGTTTCTGTAATCTCAAATATTACATGGTATGGATTAATTTCATATTGTTTGATCAGTGCCATTACTTTTTCTGCAAAACTGTGAATGTTTCCAAAATGAACAGGTGATACATTTAAAGAAACAGGAATGACCCTCTTTCCCTCTTTCTGACGCTGGTTCATCCATGCAAAGGTTTCTTCATATACATAATAGTCCAGTGCCTGGATTTCGCCGGTCTCTTCCAAAATTGGGAGAAACATATCAGGATACCACATGGTATCATTTTCTCTTTGCCATCTTACCAATGCTTCTGCACTTGCGATTGTCTGATCTTTGCCACATATTTTCGGCTGGAAATAAATCTTAAATTCTTTCTGCTTCAATGCACTTTTGAATGAGTGGATGGTATCCGCACAGTGCCGTTCATTTAATGCAATATCGTTGTTATATTCACATACACCGGATAATTCTGTTTTAGCTTTTTCACGAACAATGTTTGTATGTGATATGATCTGCTCTGCAGGAATGCTGGTATCTTTGAGATAATAAATTCCTGTATTCAGATGAAAATAATTAATTTGAAATGTTTTGAGGATTTCCTGTATGATCTGGCGATTATACTCTTCAATCTGCTTTTTTACATCAGATGATTTACGCCCTGTTATGTCAAGCACTGCCACAAAAACATCGGAATGATATCTGTTTACAAACAGAGAAGCCGAAAAAAGTTCCATTCTTCTGAGTACAAAATTCAAGATTTTTGTTCCTGTTTCATATCCCCAGTAATCATTGATCAAATGAAATTTGCTAATGTCTGTCATGATAAATGCATATTCTTTTTCACCGTTAGCATTTGTGAGTATGGTAAATATTTTTTCTTTCAGAGAATCTGAAGAAATGCTCTGTGCCAGACCACTCTTGGTCAGATATTGCTGTTTCTGAGCAAGCTGCTGTTTTTTATATTTTTTGTCCTGATACATCTTCTCATCTGCAATCTTAAGAAGATCCATGATCAGATAATAATGATTCTTACAGCTGATATCATATCCTACTGCGTAACTTAACGGATGATCTGCTGTCTGATTATGCTCATCAATCAGTGTCTGGAGCTGGATATTCATCTGCTCTAACTGCGACCATGTAGTATTTCTCTGAATAATCAGAAATTCGTCTCCGCCGAATCGCGCAAGGTAACTGTTTTCTGTAAGTATCCGGGTGAGAAAAGATGCAAATGTCTGGATAAATACATCTCCCTCTTCATGTCCATAGGTATCATTGATTATTTTCAGATTGTTTAAATCGAACATCATAATTCCAGTGTCCAGAGTATCGTCTTCGTCCTGAATCTGCTGTAGTTGTTTTTCTAATGCTTTTTTATTATGAACCCCTGCAACATCAAAAGCAGAACTCTGGATCATACTCTTGAGATAATCTTTGAGTGCAAGGGAAACTCCGCATCCGGCCAGTGCGGCAATAATCATAAGCGCAAAAAAAGATTTTTCAAATCTGCATCTGAAGTGGAAAATCATGGTTACAAGGATTCCGGCAAATATTATAAGCTCTATATAACAAAGACGTATTGTAATCTTGTTCTTTTCCATATTTTGATTAATAACCTGCTTTCATTTTCATTCATTATCATAAGTTTAAGCTGCATATAAGATGATTCTTTTTGCCATGCTCTTTTCAATTCCAATTTTGCTTCCTTTTACCATGACAATATAATAGCCATGGATTTCTGACAGAAGTTCTATTTCACTGCCGGCAATGAATCCAAGGGATTCCAGATAATGCCGCTGTTTTTCCTGACCGCAGACTTTACTGATCTTGTATTTGATGTTAAATTGAGCTAAGTTTAATGGCATAATACATCCTTCCATTCTTTAAGAACTGCTGAAAACGCTGCTGACAGTTATCTCTTTATTTCTGTCGTTAGCTTCGACTAACACAGTATAACATGAATTCTTCCAAAAAGAAGTCATTTTTTTACTTTTGAGAAATTTTATCTGATGATTTGTGTTGACACTATAGCAGTCCTCGTAAATAATCAATAAACCCAAAACACCTCTGGCAAAATAAATTATGTTTTTGTTTCTCAATAAATGGTATAATCAAACTGTTATTAACATTCAGGAGGCTTTTTATGAAGAAACAAAACAGGTTACTATCACTAATTCTATCTCTGTTCCTTCTGCTGTTTACCTTAGTTCCGCAATCAGCACTGACGGTAAAAGCTGAAGGCAACAGTGAGATGGCAGTTCATTTTATTGACGTTGGACAGGGAAATGCCATCTTAGTACAGTCCGGAGGACAAAATCTTTTGTACGATGGCGGGGATCAGAGCCATGCTGATCTGATCATCTCCTACTTACAGGAACAGAATGTGGAAAACATTGACTATATGATCGCTTCTCACTATGATGAAGATCATATCGGCGGTCTTGTTCCATGTATAGACAATTTCTCTGTAAGTAATATATTCGGACCAGACTATGTACATACTTCAAATTTATTCAATAATTTTATGAATACTGCCACTGCAAATGCAATTATCGTACAGTATCCTTCTGTAGGTGAAACATTTGATTTTGGCACCGGAAGTTTCACTGTTCTTGCACCGAATGGTATCAGCCAGAACAGTAATGATAACTCTCTTGTAATCAAACTTGAAAATGGTTCAAATAGCTTTATTTTTACCGGAGATGCAGAGGAAACCAGTGAACAGGATATGATCAGTACTGGTATGAACCTTGACTGCGATGTTCTTTCTGTTGGTCATCATGGGTCTGCAAGTTCAACTACCTGGGATTTCCTTGAGGCAACTTCTCCATCTTACGCAGTCATAAGCTGCGGAATCAATAATCAGTATAATCATCCGTCAGCAGATACAATGGGACGTTTATCAGATATGGGAATCCCTGTATTCCGAACAGATAAACAGGGTACGATCATTGCAGTCTCCGATGGAACAAATATTTCCTGGTCACAGGAGCCATGCAATGATTATTCTTCCGGAGACTCCTCTGTAAATGCTTCTGCAGGTGGCACTGGTGGAAACTCCTGGCAAGAAGAAACTACCACTTCTGATCCGGTACCTGAACAGGAAGAATCCAACAATGCAGATCTAGGAACAATGGTATGGATCCCTGCAACCGGCGAAAAATATCACAGCATTCCCAACTGTGGAAGAATGAACCCGGATACAGCCAGTCAGGTATCCAGATCAGAAGCCGAAGCTATGGGATACGGACCTTGCAGTAAATGTTACTGATAAACAAAAACAGCCGCATTTGCGGCTGTTTTGTTAAAATCCTTCCTGTCTGCGGATTTTCCAGAGTTTTGCACGTTTCTGTGCAGCTTCATTCTCTATCTGCTGAGTAACTCCCTCAATGATAAGTCCCGGTACTTCCACAGGATGCTGATGTTCATCTGTTCCAACCATAATAAAATATGCGCGGTTGATCATGGTTCTGGTTCCATCAAGGGCTTCACAGTAAGTATCAATACGTACTTCCATGGAAGAACGTCCCACATGTGTAAGTCGTCCGATGAGAACGATGGTATCGTTCACTCTGGCTCCGGCTTTGAAATACATATTGTCTACTGCAACAGTTACCACATTCATTTCCGCATGACGCTTGGCAACAATACCTGCTGTTTCATCAATCCATGCAAGCAGCTGTCCGCCAAACAGATAACCTGCGGCATTCAGACACTTTGGCATTAATAAATGAGACTGCTCTGTTAAGGAGTCCTCAACTCGTTTCATTTTTCTTTCTGACATTTCTTTTCTCACTTCCCCTTTATCATGCTTTCTGTTGGCTATTATAGCACGTTCCATGATTTTGTGTTATATTTTTCATAATTTTCCTTCTGTATAATTTTAAAGCGTTATCACTTTAATATGATTGTATGAAAAAAAATACAATCTTTATCTTGCCTTTCCCATCACTTTACTGTACAATGTTTAAATAGGTACAAATACAAATGTTCGCCATAGTAAAACACTGATCGCAAGGATGCATCTGCAATTCACTGTATCAGTGTTTTTTAATAAAATTCACCATAATATGCATTATTTACGAGTATTGCTATAAGTGAATTTGCGAATATTGCTGTAGATAAATAACGGGGAAATGAGGAATGATATTATGGAAAAACATGAAATGATGAGCCTGGAAGATTCCGGACAGCTTCGTGACAAAATGAGATTCTTTGAACAGGAACTGCTCAAGAATCATCATATCGATCCAAATCTGTATGTAGAATATAATGTAAAAAGAGGTCTTCGTGACTCCGCAGGTAAAGGTGTCCTGACAGGTCTTACAGAGATTTCTGATGTTAATGGTTATAATCTGATCAACGGCAGACAGATTCCGGCTGATGGACGTTTATACTATCAGGGAATCAATGTACAGGATATCATCAGTGGTCTGAACGGAAGACGTTTTGGATTTGAAGAAACAATTTATCTTCTGATCTTCGGTAAGCTCCCTGATAAGGAAGAACTTTCCAGATTTCTGGATATGATGTCTGATATGGAGGAGCTTGGCGGTCGTTTTGTCCGCGATGTTGTTATGAAGGGAACCAATGCCAATATTATGAATGCCATGCAGCGTTGTGTTCTGGCTCTCTATACATATGATGACAATCCGGAAGATATTTCTCCTGAAAATGTACTTCGTCAGTCTCTGGAACTGATTGCAAAGCTTCCTGAAATTGCCGTATATTCTTACCATGCATATCGCCATTTCAGAAAGGATGATACCTTATTTATCCGTAATCCGCAGAAGGGGCTTTCTCTTGCCGAGAACATTCTTCTTATGCTTCGCCCGGATGGAAAATACACAGAACTGGAAGCAAAAGTTCTGGATATTGCACTGATCCTGCATGCTGAGCATGGTGGCGGTAATAACTCCACTTTCACCACTCATGTGGTAACTTCTTCAGGGACAGATACCTACTCTTCTACTGCTGCATCCATCGGATCTCTGAAGGGACCTCGTCATGGTGGAGCAAACCTGAAAGTTCAGAATATGTTTGCAGATCTGAAGTCTCATGTAGATCACTGGGATAACGAAGATGAAATCATAGCTTACCTCCAGAAAGTCCTGAATAAAGAATTATTTGACCATGCAGGGCTGATCTATGGTATGGGGCATGCAGTCTATACACTTTCCGATCCTCGAGAAGTGATCCTGAAGCGCTTTGCCCAGGCACTTGCTGAGGAAAAGGGAATGACAGAGGAATTCGAGCTTTATAACAGAGTAGAAAATATTGCCGGCAAGCTGATTATGGAACATAGAAAACTGTTTAAGAATGTCTGCGCAAATGTGGACTTCTACAGTGGATTTGTATACAGCATGCTTGGTATTCCGGAAGAATTATTTACTCCGATCTTTGCTATTGCACGTATGCCGGGCTGGAGTGCTCACCGCTTGGAAGAGCTGATCAATGCAAATAAGATCATCCGTCCTGCTTACAAATATGTAGGACATCATACAGATTTTGTTGCTTTTGACGAAAGGTAAACAGATGAAACTTATTACTGGCTGCGGTTCATTCCGCAGCCGTTTTATTATGTCACTAAAGTGAGATTCCCGCAGGAAGAGAATCCTGCGCTACTGTCCACTGGTAATATCCTTTCTCGTAAAAATATAATTTGCATTTGTTGTATGAGATCTGTATAATCAAAATAAATCCGAAAAAGGAGGTATTCTCTATGGCAAAAGAACAGATTGCGGTTGCAGAACTGGTTTTAAATATGATTCTTGGAAAGACAGGCGGTACACGTGTAGATTATTTCCCACAGAAACCGGATTTTCCGTTTGATGCAGTTTATGAGCAGGCATTTGTACGTGCCACACCGGAGAGTCAGGGAATCTCCTCTGATCTGTTTACTGCCCTTCTTCGGGAACTGGATGCTTCCAAAGATACGGAAATGCATCATTTTATGGCACTGCGTCATGGCAAGGTAATCTGTGAATGTAATTTTGCACCATACCCTAAAGGAATGTGGCATATTACACATTCCATGTGCAAGAGCATCACAGGTATGGCAATCGGCATGTTGATCGAGGAGGAAAAAATAAAGCTCGATGAAAATATTTATGACATTTTTCCGGATCATATAAATGCCTTTTCAAAGATTTTCCGCCCTGTGATCACAGTAGAGAATCTGCTGACCATGACAAGCGGCGTAACTTTTAATGAATCAGGTATCGTGTCCGGAAATGACTGGCTTGGAAGTTTTCTGAATGCATCTGTCAATGGAAAACCCGGAACAGAGTTTCAATATAACAGTCTGAATACTTATGTTCTTTCTGCAATCGTGACGAAACGTACAGGAGAAACCCTGACCGAATATCTGACTCCGAGACTGTTTGGTCCTCTTGGTATCACGAAATATTACTGGGAAACCTGTCCGAAAGGAATTACAAAAGGCGGCTGGGGACTGTTTCTCTGTGCAGAAGACATGGCAAAACTTGGCCAGCTGTATCTTCAGAGGGGAAAATGGAATGGTCAGCAGCTGGTGTCTGAATATTGGATAGAAATATCTACGGCACGACATCTGAAAACTCAGAATGACACCTATGGATATGGATATCAGCTATGGATGGAACAGCGCCCGGGAAGCTTTGAATATAACGGAATGTTGGGACAGAATGTTATTATTTATCCGGATATGGATATGGTTCTTGTCACAAATGCTGGAAATAAAGAAATGTTTCAGGACTGTATCATGCTGAATATCATTCGGAAATATTTCCCTGTTAATTATCATCCCGCCGATGTTCTACCTGAGAATCCGCTCTCCTATAGTCTTCTGAAACGGTTGTGCGGAGAACTGGAAAATGGAGAAAATAATAACAGAAGTACTTCTCTGCGCGGGAGATGGAAAAGAAATGTAGTTTCCAGAAGGAAGCATTCAGATAAAAAGTACAGCTACCGTATTTCAGCAGCCGTTGATCGCCCATCTGATCATCACAGTTTTATGCGGGCTGTAAGCGGCAGAACTTATGTTATGGAACAGCAGAATATTGGAATTGCGCCGTTGTTTGTGCAGGTATTCCACAATAATATGACAGATGGTATTTCTGAAATTTCTTTTACTTATGATGCGGGAAACTTTTGCGTTTCTTTTACCGAAGGTGAGGTGATCCATAAACTTCCTGTTGGATTTGGAAAGGCTGCGGATGGATGTGTTGATCTTCATGGAGAACATTACCTTGTAGCTACACTGGGAGAATTTGCAAGAGATGAAAACGATATCCCTGTGTTAAAACTGGAGGTTACTTTTATCGAAGAATGTGTGAAACGAAAGGCGCACATTTTCTTTCATGAAGATAATGGAATTGAAATCAGATGGAACGAAACACCCGGCAAAAAAATGATTCTGGCAGGACTGAGTTCTATTACTGAAGAACTGTCAGGAAACTTCCTGTATAATTCGCTTCTGGGAGATCATAATATTACGACAGAACTGCTGCACCGGCTTATGGAACAAACGATTGAGCCTGCTGTAAGGGGATATCTGAAGAGGCCGGAAGAAACAGGCAGTATTGATACGGATGAGTGAATATAATAAAGTCTCATATACAAAAATGCATTTCTCACTAAACGATTCAGATGAGAAATGCATTTTGCATTTTACAGGTTGATTTTATTTATGGTATGAATTATTCACGAGGATTGCTATAGTTCTGTTTAGTCCTGTTTTACATTAAAGGCTTTCATTCCCGGATATACTGCGCTTGCGCCGAGCTCTTCTTCGATACGGAGAAGCTGGTTGTATTTTGCAACACGTTCGGATCTGCTGGGAGCTCCGGTCTTAATCTGGCAGGTGTTCAGTGCTACTGCAAGGTCTGCGATTGTTGTATCTGCTGTCTCGCCGGAACGATGAGAAGAAATTGCGGTGTAGCCTGCTTTGTGAGCCATTTTAATTGCTTCCAGTGTTTCAGATACGGAACCGATCTGGTTTAATTTGATCAGGATCGCATTACCTGCGCCAAGGCTGATACCTTTTGCAAGTCTCTCTGTATTTGTAACAAACAGGTCATCACCGACAAGCTGTACTTTGTCGCCAAGTCTTGCTGTAAGTTTCTGCCATCCTTCCCAGTCTTCTTCATCCAGACCGTCTTCGATGGAGATGATCGGATATTTCTCGCACAATTTAGCCCAGTGCTCAATGAGCTCTTCGGATGTATACTCTGTTCCTGCTTTTGGAAGTTTGTAGTATCCTTTGCCTTTTTCGCTCTTCCATTCAGAGGAAGCTGCGTCCATAGCGATCTTGAAGTCTTTACCTGGTTCATATCCGGCTTTCTTAACTGCTTCAAGAATTGTTTCGATTGCTTCTTCATCGGATTTCAGTGCAGGTGCGAAACCACCTTCATCACCTACTGATGTTGCAAGTCCGCGTTCTTTCAGGATAGAAGCAAGTGCGTGGAAGACTTCTGCACACCATCTTAAGCATTCTTTGAAGGAAGGTGCTCCAACTGGCATGATCATGAATTCCTGTACATCCAGACCGGATGATAATGCGTGGCATCCACCGTTTACGATGTTCATCATTGGAACTGGAAGACGGTTTCCGGATACTCCGCCAAGGAAACGATACAGCGGAATCTCAAGAGAAGTTGCTGCTGCTCTGCAGCATGCGATAGATACTGCAAGGATTGCATTTGCTCCAAGTTTGGATTTATCTTTTGTTCCGTCTGCTGCGATCATTGCTGCATCTACTGCATAAATGTCACTTGCATCGAGACCTTCGATTGCTTCGTTGATTGTTGTATTGATGTTTTCTACTGCTTTCTGTACGCCTTTTCCAAGGTAACGAGCTTTATCTCCATCTCTTAATTCCAGAGCTTCGAATTCACCTGTAGATGCACCGCTTGGAGCTGTTCCTCTTGCTACAGTGCCATCCATCAGATATACTTCTGCTTCTACTGTCGGATTTCCTCTGGAATCCAGAATTTCTCTTCCAATTACTTTCTCAATTTCTAAGTACATGATAAATCCCCTTTCTGGTTTTGCATTTGGACTCCTGGTACATCGCAACTGGGATGTACCGGGTGGATCATATCTGAGGTACGGCTTTCAGCATAGCCGCGATTTCAGCAAGTACAGATGTAATCCAATGTTCCGAAGAATTCAGCAGGTCTTCGGATGGAGTTCAAATGATTTAATTCACGCGAGAGTTTGCTATATCTAACTCTATTGGTTAGTATATTCTAACTTTTGTAAAAATGCAAGAGGGAAATTGGAGGGATATTGAGAAAGTATTTCAAGAGATATCAATTTGTACTAAACAAGATTCTATCCTAAAATAAAAAACTTCCACTAATCCATATGCATATAGATTAATGAAAGTTTTGTCATACACCATCTAAGATTTCTTATTTATTAATGAGGGCATTTTACAAATGTTGTTGTGGAATAATATTTAGCATTAGCGCGATAACCACACTTTTCACATCTTTGACATGTATATGTTGTAATAGTACATCCACCAGATGAATTTTTCGCATGCGCATAAAATTTTCCAGGTACCATACTATGTGTACATAAAGCACGTGGAGACACAGTTTCTTGACACGCTATTTGAATATTATCTGAACCAACAAATATATTGTCAGTTTCTGTAAAATCAAGAGAATCTATAATATCCATTTCAGTATAATCGTTACTAAAATCACTATATGAATCATCAAAAATAATGTCATTAAAACTAACATCTGATGATGCAATCGGTTCATACGCCATTACCGTCCCGGCACTCGCCACAACTGTCAACGCCGACACTGCCACCATAATTCCTCTCTGTAATATTCCTTTTCTCTTTCCCTTCATCATGTAGTTGATCCTCCTTTTTAATGTTTTAAAATCCTTTCCTTCCTTATTGTTTTTATGTCCGGAAAGGTTATTTTTCCACACGGCTGGGCGAATATCAGAAGTTGCGGCTTCTAATACCAGCAAACTTGCATAGTCTTGACGTTTTTCTTTTGTGCATCCATCGACAGCTGCACTATCACTGACTATTTCTGCTGTATCTATGTAAAGGAAAAGTAAAAGATATGCCACGGGATTCATCCAGTGCAGACACAGAACGAAAAGGCATAAAAGTTTTACTAAATTGTCATGATTCTTCAAATGTGTATGTTCATGTTTGTATACCATAATAAAATCAGGATGCAGAGGAAAGCTCTCTGGAAACACGATTTTCTGACGGAAAAATCCGATGGTACATGGACCACAAATCTCATCCGGAATCAGGTAATAAGTAAGATTATCTTCAGGATCTTCAATCTTTTCAAAGATATAGTTCCGGATAGAATGTGCTCCTCTCCAGTATTTAATAATCTCATAGATTGCGAAGATAATAATTCCTGCTAGCCAGATCCTGGCAAATATATTAAACCATTGAGGTATCCATATGTAATCACCCTGCTTTTCACTCCAGAAAGACAAGGTGCCTGATAAATAAGAATCAGCTTTTCTGCCAATTAACATTGTTTCCGGAAGTGCATCTTTTGGAAGTAAATACTTCACCAACTGCACAGGCACCAGATAAAAGAAAACACCTGTCAGCAGTAATCTTCTTCCGAGAATGTAATTATAATTTTCACACTGAACCACATATAAAAGCAAACAGATCACAACAGGAATGCTTCCTGAAATGGACATACAGACTAATAGTTCCATTTAAAACATCACATCATTTCTTCTTAATGTATTCTAATAAGAATTCTTTCTCTTCCTCTGTAAGTTTCTTATCAGAGATCAGAGCGCTGACAAGGGTTTTCATATCAGAGACTGTATATCCTGATACGGATGGTTTGGAAATCTGTGTAGATTTGACAGTTTCCGTCTCGCCCTTTTCTTTAGCAAATTTGTTTAATTTATCATACAGATAACTGTTTCTCAGTCCAAGGATAAACATAGTTCCCGGATAAAGTAAAGATACTGTTGCAGCACCGATCATATATAAGGTAAATTTATGTGTATCGTCTACAGGAGGTTTGCTCATAAAATTGATAAAGAAGCAAATACCGGAACATAAGGTAAATAAAATCCAGCAGACAAGTTCTATTTTTCTTTTCATTCTTTCATCTCCTGATTAATCAGGCAGATAGAGTCATTTGTCTCACCTGATTCTGTTAAGTAATTGTAAATTTCTGTCACTTCTTAACTACAAATAGTCTACCATGTTTTGTACAAATTAAGCAACTGATTTTTTGGAATTTTTCAGACTTTTTAACGCCATTATTCGAGATTTGTCGAGAAATCAATTTGTTGGCACAGAGAAAGCCAGGCAAAAACTGCAGTATAATCTGCAAAGTTTCTGCCTGTTTTTTTAATAGGTTTATGATTTAATGATATTTACTGAACATGCTCATTATTTATGAAGAAATGAAAACAGACCTTTCTTTTTTTCATAAGGTTCTGAACTGATACCTTTTACTTCGTATCCTGTTGCGCTGATGGCTGTTTTTAGCTTTGCTTCGTCTACAGGTTTCTCTGAAATGATCACAGTTTCCCCTTTGCTGTGGGAAGAAGTAACTTTATCTACCTGAAAGACTTTTCTCACTGCATCGTTTACGTGAGATTCGCACATTCCGCACATCATACCGTCTACTTTTACAGTTGTTTTAATCATATTGTTGTCCTCCATTTTTACGTTATAAGTTAGAAATAGCCAGAGCATATGATTTTTTCTCTTACAATAATTTTATGCCAATGCCTGGGCAAGAGCTTTCTGAATTGCTCCAAGGATTCCCTCTGAGGAATAAGTGGCACCGCTTGCAGCATCAATTCCGTCTGCTGACTGATTTCCCATAATCTGAGGATAAATAGTTTCCCATGCATAATCAAAGTACTCAGGTGAATCACTGTTACTCTGTTCAATAGATGCAATCTGACCGCCCTGAATCGTTACTGTTACATTTACTCTTCCACTGTATCCGTAGCTTGAGCCTGTATAAGTTCCGTCAATATATGGTCCTGTAGGTTCCGGCGTAGGCTCCGGAGTCTCTTCCGGTGTTGGTGTGGGAGCCGGTGTTTCCTCTGGCGTTGGAGTAGCTTCCGGTGTCGGGGTTGGGGTTGCTTCAGGAGTTGGCGTAACTGTTACTTCTGGTGTTGGAGTTGGTGTCACTTTTGTGGTGCCTTTTTCTGCCTGTTTCAGAATATCTTTCATTGCGTTTATGATACCCTTTGAAGAGTAGGTTGCACCACTGACAGTATCAATGCCATCGACAGACTGATTCTGAATGATCTCATTTTCCAGGATATCCCATGCTTTCTTAAAGAACATAGGCGTATCTGTATGCTCTGCCTCCAGAGACTTGATCATACCTTTTTTAATCTTAGCTGTCAACGTAATTGTCCCACTGTATCCTTTACCGGTTCCTGTATAGGTTCCGTCTTTGTAAATCTGTTCGTCTCCCGGCTTCGGTATTGGAGAAGGTTTCTTTGTCGGTTTCGGTGATGGAGTGGGAGTTGGCGTAACAACTGCCTGATTTCCTGATGGAATTGCCTGTGACAATGCATTCTGAACCGCAGTAATAATTCCGTTTGAAGAATAAGTGGCACCACTGACTGCATCTACGTTTGGAGACTGGCTTGCAAGAATTTTACTGATCACACCCTGTGCATTTGCAAAATAGGAGGCTGTTTCATTTGATGCATCTACAATATTGATAGCTGCAATTTTATGGTCAGTGACAGTTACCTGAACAGTGATCGTTCCTCCGAAACCGGTTCCGGAGCCTGTATAGGTACCGTCTGCATATCCACCGGCAGGAACTTCTGTAGTTGGTGTGACTGTGCTTCCTGCACCACCCCCTGCTGTACCTCCATTTGCAGCGGAACCTGTAGATGAATTTTTCTTTGTTCCTGTTTTAATCTTACTTGTTTTTTTTGTCTTTTTTGATGTTTTTGAAATTGAGGTTCCATTGGTTTCAGAAGAGTCTTCTGAATCAAAATCCTTACCTGCAGTTCCTTGTGAAATCAATTCTTTAATCTCATCAGTAGACATAACATTATTATCGGAAACTGATGTAGTCTCCACAGGACTTTTATCTGCCTGATAACAGGTTACACAGACTGCTGCAAAAACTGCTGCCGCAGGAATAAGCTTTAACCATGGACGGAAACTGTCCTGTTTGGGTTTCATTTCCGGAGTCTTATTATTTTTCTGCTCATTATTTTTGTCCATAAATTTCTCCTTCTTCAATAGTTCCAGGAAATCATATTCAAATGATTTCTTTTCAACTGTATAAAGTTTTACAGTTGAAAAGAAATCCTGCCCTTTCTGGTGGGATACAGGATTTCTTTTCTCAGGTCAGATTATTTTACAGTTACTTTAACTGTTTTGGTTACGCCATTGCATGTTACTGTGATTTTGGCAGTACCCTTTTTAATACCCTTAATTGTACCATTGGATGATACTGTAGCAATTTTCTTGTTGCCGGATTTGTATGTAACTTTTCCTGACGGAGCTGCTTTTGCTGTGATCTTAGTTGTTTTGCCGACTTTTACAGATACAGATGTTTTGCTCAGTGTAAGAGTTGGATTTTTAACTGTTACTTTGCAGGTTACCTTTACATCTCCGCATTTAGCTGTGATGACTGCACTACCTTTTGCTTTTGCAGTAACTTTACCGGTTGTTTTGTTTACGGCTGCAACTTTTGGGTTGCTGGAAGTAAATGTAACTTTTGGTGCATCTGCTCCTGTTACAGTTGCCTTCAGTGTAGTTGTTTTTCCTTTGTAAACAGTGGCTGTTTTCTTGTTGAGAGTTACTGTTACCTTTGTATCTGCTTTAACAAGAGCCTCTACTGCTGCGTTCAGATGAGTTGTAGCTTCATCAACCTCTGCCTGAGTTGGCTTTTCTTTTGCAAGAAGATCCTTTGCTTCCTGAAGCTCTAACTGCATTGCCTTCCAGGAATCTGCTGTGTAATCTGCTTCTTTTAAGGCTTCTGCTTTTTCTACTGCTGCTTTTAATGCTGTTGTATCTGCTTCTCCTGCTTCCGGTTTTACGATGTTTGCATCTGTTGCATTAACTTCAAATACAGTATCTGCATATCCCATTGCATATACGGTGATTTTCCATTTGCCGGTTCCATCTGTTCCTTTTGGAAGCTGGCAGCGGTAGGAATCTGTCAGACCAAGCTGGATTCCCATTGCCTTGTGCATCCAGTTATCTGTTGCAAATTTTGTTCCGTAAGATGCCAGAACTTTATTACCATTTCCGTAGTAATCCCATTTTACAGCATACATTTTAGCACCAAGAGCACCATATCCGTCACCTGTAATATCTACTCTTAAGAATTCGCCGTAACTTCCACTTGCTTCTTTTACTGTTGCGGTAACATTGGATGCTGTCTGGAGTGCCTGATCTTTAAGTCCGGAACCTGTACCGTTTGTTCTGGCCTTGAATGTGAATGTTCCATCGGAACCTTTTACAGCTTCTTTTAAGCCGTTTGTTTCAGCGGTAACATCCGCAACTGCACTATAGGACTGCAAATTGTTTTCTCCAAATCCTCCGGCAACTGTGCTTCCGTCTTCCACAACTTTGAACTGGGATTTGAAGGCTTCATAATCTTCTGCCTTTACTGCGACAGGTACATATTTCAGGCCTACTACGTTATAATGGTCGAATTCTACAACACTTCCATCAGCTTTTGTAATCTGTCCTCTTTCAGGCTGATTCAGCTTTACAGTTGTTCCATCTGTAAGAACTGCATCATTAGCTGAGGTCCAGTAGGAAATCTCATAAGAACCGCCGTTTTTGTCATACATGATTGCTTCACACTGGTAGCTTCCTCTGTGCAGGCCATGGTTTACAGTAGCTCTGGTTACTGTGTCGAAACCGCCCTTGTCAAGTTCATCATGGCTGTCTTTTGTTGCATTGGAAGCTGTGTTTGCAGCATTGTAGACTCCCTCAGATGCCCAGTACTGTGCCCATGTCAGACCTGCATAGACATATTTGTAGCCTGTTTCTGCTGTTGCAGCGAACTCATCTTCTGCTGCTGTCTGATCGTCAACAAAAGGTGTTTCCTCATCGCCTGCAAAAGCATCAGCAGTGTCATCTGCTGCATTAAACTCATCTGCCTGTGCCTCAGTCTCCACAGCAGTATCAGATGTAAAATCCGCAGCCATAACCGGTAATCCTGAAACCATCATTGCTGCACTTAAAATTGCAGGAGCTGCCATTTTGATTAAATTTCCTTTGCGCATACCTTTAAATCCTCCTGAATATGAGTTAATAAATATATTTCCAAACTGTCCGGAAAACTGAAATTTTTGACAGTTCAGAGATCTTTATATAAGATAAACCTATTCACCGATGGAATAAGTATCTTTCAGTAATTGAAATCTTTCTTTCATGCCTTCCGTCATCCAGACATGATCAGAATCATCTACGAACAGACCGTCTGCATTGTATTTCTTCAAAAGTTCTTCTGCCTTTTCTTTTCCCAGTACAAAGCATGCAGTGGAAAGTCCGTCTGCGTTCAGGCCGTCATCACACACAACCGTCACAGATGTGAGACCGCTTCTTGCAGGATATCCTGTAGCAGGATCCAGTATATGATGATATCGAACACCATTTTCTATAAAGTATTTTTCGTAATCTCCGGAAGTAGATAAAAATTCGGTACCATTCAGAGTAACTACTCCCAGGTAATCACCTTCTGTATCCCGCGGATCAGTGACAGCTACCTGCCAGGCAGAACCGTCAGGTTTGCTTCCATAGCTCATAACACTGCTGCCGCCCAGATTCAGGATCATGCCTGATACATTTTTATCTGCATCAAGAATCTTCTGTGCTGCATCACAGCCAATTCCCTTACCTGCAGCCCCTAGATCAAGAGTTACTCCCTCCGGCATGGTAACTTTATTTCCATCCAGAGTCACCTTGTCATATCCTACATTTTCAAGCAGGGAATTTAATTCATCATCTGAAGGAATGTGCGGATTTTCTCCGTCAATGTCCCACAGGCGGATCACTCTTCCCATAGTAGGATCCATGGCTCCGCCAGAAACTTTCGACAAATCCAGTACCTGTTTTAAACAGGTGGCAGTTTCATCAGATACCGTTGTTGTATTCCCGGCATTTTGATTGATCTGATATATCTGAGAACTTTCTTTTGTCCAGGAGATCCAGTTTTCTTCCACATCTTTTAATGCAGAGATTATGTCTGCTGTGATATCCTCACCTGTTGTGTAAAGAGTCTCTGATACTACGGTGTCCATAGCAAAGTCTGTTTTGGTGTATGTGTTTATTTCAGAGTTTCCCCATGCAGTCCGGGATGTGCATAAAAGAGAGGCTGTAATAAAAAGTCCCAGTACAAAAGAGCGTCTGTTTGTCATATATTTTCTGATTCCTTATCCTCTTATTGTTGTTTCCAACTAACTCTATAGACTATATCACTGTACGGATAGTATGTCTACCAATATAGTTAGTTCTTACTAATCAAATTTTTTCAATAAGTTAGCAGTTGCTAATTTTTATCAATAACAGTGCCTGTATGAATATTTTTCCTTGGGCAGACTGCAGTGCAGGCGTGACAGCAGATGCATTCCCCTGAATGTGCAGTATCGCCGTCAATATCCAGATGTGCCGGACATCTCTTCTTACAGAGAGTGCACTTTGGCGCACAGTTTGGACGATTTCGTTTGAAAAGTGCTCCCGGGATGATCGGCATGATTGCAAATACTGCTCCCATAGGACAGAGAAACTGGCAGAAGAAACGCTCCTGTGTACACATTCCGACCATGATCAGGATCAGCAGAACTGTTCCCACAATGTAGGTAGATTTCGGCAGTCTGCCTGTTGTAAGCATGGAGAATACATCCCATGGACTCATTCCCTGTAATTTGGAATAGAATCCTGTTATGCAGGAAAGAAGCAGAAATGCAAGAATCACATATTTTACTTTCTGTAATCTGTGTACCCATTCTTCCGGATATCCATGTTTTTTCTTTTTTCCAAAACATTTCGCACGGATAAATGCGGTAAGCTCATACAGAGCATCTCCCAGCGAGCCAAACGCACAGGCATAACCGCAGAAATGACGTCCGAACAAAATAGTAATGATCAACAATAATGCCGTAATATTCAGAAAAGAGTTCCAGGTTACGCTCTGCTGTCCTCCGATTGCAAGAAAGATGGATTTGATTCCTGCAAATGCTGTGGAAAAAAGGGAGGGCGCTGCTATAAAAAATATAAGCTGTATGGCGGCACGGATCAGCCGTACCTTTCGTTGTTTCTTTTTCATGCGTTTTCCGCCTTTGATAATGCGTCATTTACTGCTTCTAAGATACCGGTAGAACTGAAAGTTGCTCCGGAAATGGTGTCAACATCTGTGCTCTGCTCGCTGATGACACTGTTTATGACATTCTCGCCCTGTGACAGATAAGCACTGTCCTCACCCGGTGCACTGACTACACTGACTGCTGTAATGGTATCATCTTCCAGAGTCACCTGAACAGTGATCGTTCCACCGTATCCGGTTCCTGAACCTTCGAAGGTGCCATTTTTATATACATTGTCAGAATCATCGGTTTCTTCAGAATCTGCCTGATCTGCATTTTCTTTATCCTCTGCAGAATCCTTTTCAGATTTATTATCAGCTTCCGAAGATACATCAGAAGAAGCATTACTTTCTGCTACTGTTTTCTGTTCCTCATAAGTTTCCTTTAATGCTATAAGGATCTGGTCCTGCTGGTTCTCCAGACTCTCTGTTTTGGCAGTCAGATCTGCAATATCCTGAGCCTGTTCTTTATCTTTTACTGTTCCGTTATAGAAAAATACCGCCATGATGATCAACAAAAGTGCGATCAGACGCAGATAAAAATTTTGATTATTCACGTTGTTTCCTCTCCTTCATTTTTTTATTTTGCCGGATATGATATCTGTTTTTGGATGAAGCAAAACTTAATCATAACTAACTTTAAAAGTGTATCATTTTAGTATACAAAAATCTATATATAACAGATTCTGCTAATGTTGTTTTTTTCTCATTAAGATGACCCCGGAGCAAAATCCGAGGTCATTTATTGTGTGAATTATTTACCTGTTATCGTTTATTTTACTTTTACTGTAAATACTTTCTTAACACCATTGCAGGTTACTGTGATTTTGGCAGTACCTTTTTTCTTTCCTTTTACAACGCCTTTGGAGCTTACTGTTGCAATCTTGCTGTTGCTTGACTTGTAAGTAACCTTTCCTGATGGAGTTGCCTTTGCAGAAATTTTTGTTGTTTTTCCAACTTTTACAGTTGCTGAAGATTTGCTAAGTTTCAGGGATGGATTTTTAACTGTTATCTTGCAGGTTACTTGGTATTCTCCGCAGGATGCTGTGATCACTGCTGTTCCTTTTGCCTTAGCAGTTACAACACCTTTGCTGTTTACAGAAGCCACTTTTGTATTGCTGGATTTCCATGTGATTTTATCTGTAAGGTTTGTTGTAACTTTGAGAGTGGTTTTTGTGCTGCCTTTTGTATAAAGAGTCTTGGAAGAAGTATTTAATTCAAATGTATTTTCTGCTTCTTTGTAAGTAAAAGTAAGATTATTCTTATATCCTACAGCAGTTATTTCAAATACAGTTGCATCTGTTACCTGAATATCTGTGAGATCAAGAGTTCCATCTTCTTTTACAATGACCTTGCTTCCTCTTCCTGTTGCGGCATATTCTGTATCATCAACTTTTACTTTGCTGATGCTCTTAATGTATGCAGAGAACTCTTCTGCTGTAATGCCTTTTGCTGCAACCAGTTTTGTCTCGTTACTGTCATAAGAAGCCGGCATTTTGTCTGTATTTACTGTAAATTCAGTTACAATGGCTGCATATTTTCCGCTGGCATCTGCAATTTCAACCTTATGTGTTCCCAATGCAAGAGCTCCAACTGCAAGTTTTCCGTCTGTGCAAGAAACCGCTGTTCCGTCTACAGTATACTGTGCCTTGAAGTCTGCCGGCAGAGCCTGGTCAAAGGTAACTGCTGCAGATGAGTCTGTATTCATAATATCTGCCACTGTTGCCTTGATTCCTGTAGTTGTCTGCACCTTTACATCCGGAACATCAAAAGTAATCATGCCTTTATCTGTGTAATAAGTAACGCTGTCAATTGTTTTTCCCATGATTGATTTATAATGCGCAGAAGAAACAGGGCATCCGTGAACTTCTGTTGTATATCCTGTACCCCAGGCAAGCATACTTCCACGCCAGATATTCTCCAGATGACGCAGGCCATAGTTGGTTCCGTCTGTAGTATTTACAGTTACACCATAGATTTTATCTGTGTTTGTATCAATTACTGCTGCAAAAGCCTCATTGTTAAGATCAAGCTCATAATCACCGTATTTTGTTTCTGTTTTTAATGTAGCATCAATAGTAACGTTTTTTGTCTGGGCACCTTTCATTGCTGAGAAAGAATAGCTGCCATCTGCATTTACAGTAAGTTCTTTGTAATAAGACGGTGTTTCGCTTAAAATGTAATAAGAGTAAGAGGCATTTTCAATCAGGGAATCTTTTCCTGTATAGGTGTTGCTGCTTGTCTGTCCTCTGTTTGTCACTGTGATCGTTACAGAGTCGGAATCTGTGACCTGCTTCTGGTCTTTCAGAAGGGAAAGATCACTGACCTTTACAGGGAAAGTAACACCTGTTACATCGGTTCCATTGGGGTCTACGTGATAAGCGGAATTTCCGTTCATCATACCTGCGGTTCTTGATTTATTAAGAGTTGCAGATGTGAAAGCATCAACTTTTACATCATTATTTTTCAGTTCTGCCTTGTAGAAATCATCGTATGGAATATTCATAAGCACATAAGCTTCGCCCTGCTGTGCTTCTGCAGCAAAAGCATCCTGGACATCTTCGGTGGTAAATTCTTCCTGCGCATCCTCGGCGGCAAACTCTTCGGAAACAGAGAAATCTGTGCTGTCTGTAAGTACCTCACTGTCTGTGAAATCAGATGCCAGAACTGCATATGGCATGCTGGTCATAGCAACTGCGGCACTCATTACAACAGGTGCTATTTTTTTCATAAGTTTTTTGTTTGTCATGTTTTTCTCCTCTTCTAAAATTTTTTTGCGGAATCACTCTTACCAGAGGGTTAATCAACTTATTAACCAAAGGGATTTTACTTTTACCAAAAGGGAGTGACTTCTGCCAAAGATATTCATATAGGATTGCTATAGGTATGCTGTCAGCAGTAATTATATAAATTAGTCACTACTAACTCATAAAATAGTAACATGCCTGTCTGAAAAAATCCACACTTTTTTATCTGGGATATTCGTCATTTTTTCTCAATAAATACTTCAGTAAAAATCAGTATTAGTTACATCTAACTTGTGGTTGCGGGAATATTTTTTCTGTGTTAAAATGTCTGAAGAATTCTGATAATTCCATTTTGGATTTTTTGAGAGGAGAAAATAGATTTATGAAGCAAAAAACAGCCTGCCTTGGGCTTTTTTCAGCTGTGGCGATCATTCTGGGATATGTGGAATCACTGGTGCCGGTTTTTGCGGGGATTCCGGGGATTAAACTTGGACTTGCCAATCTGGGAGTACTTTTTATTTTGAAGAAATATTCATTTAGGGAGGCTGCTCTGGTTTCTGTTGTCCGCATTCTGGTGATCGGATTTATGTTCGGAAATCTGTTCAGTATCCTGTACAGCCTGGCAGGCGCTGCGCTTAGTATGACAGTTATGACACTTATGCTGAAAAAAACATCTTTCAGTCTAATCGGTGTCAGCGTTGCAGGAGGTGTTTCCCATAATATCGGTCAGTTGATCATTGCCATGCTAATCGTACAAAATGCAAGTGTGTTTGTATACGCACCGGCACTTCTGGTGGCAGGTGTTGCTGCCGGGGTGGTAATCGGCGGACTTACTAACGAGATTTTGAAAAGAGTTCATCTATAACTTTAAAAGCATCAGTTATCTGAATTTATAATCTTTCAGATAACTGATGCTTTTTTCAATCTTCTTCTATATGTTCCCGTCCCTGGTTGATGATCGTGCGGACATGATCATCTGCCAGAGAATAGAAAATAGATTTTCCCTCTCTGCGGCTCTTTACCAGTTTATTCTGTTTCAGAATACGAAGCTGATGAGAAATCGCAGACTGAGTCATATTCAATGCTTTAGCGAGATCGCAGACGCATACCTCTGCCTCAAACAAAACAAACAAAATGCGTATTCTGGTAGAGTCTCCGAAAACCTTGAATAATTCGGCCAGATCATAAAGCTCTGTTTCTTCCGGCAGGGTTTCATCTACAATTTTAAGCAGATCTTCATGTATTTCATTACTCTCACATAATTCTTCTTTGCATACTTCCATTTTCTTACCTGTTACCTTTCCGGCTTATCACAAAAGGTTTCTGCTGATTTGCCTGTTTCTTATAAATTCTTTACAAATAATGTACGGATCGCGTTTAATACTGCCAGGATCATAACACCTACATCTGCAAAAATGGCCACCCACATGTTTGCAATACCTAAAGCTCCAAGGATCAGACAGAGAATTTTAATGCCGATTGCAAAATAAATATTCTCATATACAATACGGATACATTTACGTGCAATTTTGATCGCTTTGGAAATCTTCAGAGGATCATCATCCATCAGAACGATATCTGCTGCTTCGATAGCTGCATCTGAACCAAGTGCTCCCATCGCAATACCAATATCGGCTCTGGATAATACAGGAGCATCATTGATACCGTCACCTACGAATGCAAGTTTATCCTTTTCAGATTTCTGATTAAGAAGTTCTTCTACCCTGGAAACTTTGTCAGCAGGTAAAAGTTCGCTGTATACTTCCTGAATTCCCAGTTCTTCGGCAACCTGATCTGCAACACGTTTTGAATCGCCTGTCAGCATAACAGTCTTGCTGATTCCGGCTTTCTTCAGTTCAGCGATTGCCTCTTTTGCATGAGGTTTGATGATATCGGATATCAGGATATGTCCTGCATATTTGCCGTCAATGGCCATATGCACAACAGTTCCTACATGATGGCAATCCTGATAAGCAATGCCAAGTCTGTTCATTAATTTGGTATTACCGGCAGCTACAGATATGCCGTCAACTTTGGCAATCACACCATTACCACTGATTTCTTCAATATCAGTAACACGATTTCTGTCGATTGGTTTTCCGTATGCTTTCTGCAGGCTCTTGCTGATCGGATGGGAGGAAGAACACTCGGCAAGTGCTGCATATTCTAACAATTTCTCATCAGGCATTTCGTTGTGATGAATGCCACTTACTTCGAAGACACCCTGAGTCATAGTACCTGTTTTGTCAAATACAACATATTTTGTCTGAGCCAGTGTTTCCAGATAGTTGGAACCCTTGACCAGAATGCCCTGATTGCTGGCTCCACCGATTCCTGCGAAGAAACTTAACGGAATGCTAATGACCAGTGCACATGGGCAGCTGATTACAAGGAAGGTAAGGGCTCTGTAGATCCAGTCTCCCCACATGGCAGGTTTTCCCATAATAAGAAGTACGATCGGCGGGATAAATGCAAGAGCAAGGGCTCCGTAACATACTGCAGGTGTATAGTATTTCGCAAATTTGGAAATAAAGTTTTCAGATTTTGACTTTCTGGAGCTGGAATTCTCTACCAGTTCAAGGATCTTGGATACTGTAGATTCACCGAATTCCTTAGTTGTACGGATCTTCAGCAGACCTGTCATATTGATACAGCCACTGATCACTTCATCGCCTGCTTTTGCATCACGCGGAAGACTCTCACCTGTCAGTGCACTTGTATTTAATGTAGAAGTTCCCTCGGTGATCACTCCATCGATCGGTACTTTTTCACCCGGCTGAACAACAATAATGGTTCCGATCTCAACTTCATCAGGATCAACCTGTTCCAGTGTTCCGTCTTTCTCTATGTTCGCATAATCAGGACGGATATCCATCAGTTCACTGATGTTTCGTCTGCTCTTTCCCACTGCATAGCTCTGGAAAAGTTCTCCAATCTGGTAGAAAAGCATAACTGCAACACCCTCGGAATAATCGCCAAGGAGAATTGCACCTACTGTGGCTACAGCCATCAGAAAGTTCTCGTCAAACACCTGTTTATTTAAAATACCCTTAAATGCTTTCTTCAGGATATCATAGCCGATAACCAGATATGGGATCATAAAAAGAACAAATCTCAGGTATCCCTCTGCCGGCAGTAAGGAAAAGACCACGATCAGCACTGCTGCTATGATAATTCTGATCAGCATTTTCTTCTGCTTCTTGTTCATATCAATACCTCTCTCTTCTTATAAAAGCAGGACCGCTGCAAAAAACTTTCCGGCGAAAAGCTCAGTGCCGGGATACGTTTTATGCAACAGTCCATTCTCCGGATAACTCAAAATTAAAGATAAATCTCACAGTCGTCTTCTACCTTCTTGCAGTTCTTTAATACGTCTTTCATAACTGCTTTTGGATCCTGTCCGTCTTCGAATTCAACGATCATCTTCAGCATCATGAAATTAACTGTTGCATCTTTAACGCCGGCTGTATTCTTGGCAGCTTCCTCCATTTTATTAGCACAGTTTGCACAGTCCACATCGATTTTATAAGTTTTCTTCATAATATTTTCCCTTTCCGCTCATCTCTTTTATATTAACATATGAGCACTTGTTCATTTGTTTGATTTTATTATAGCATTATTTTCTCTTCTGTCAATAGTTTTGAGGAGATTTCTTTACGGAAATCAAAAGTTATGTTATAATCCATGTTATTATAGTTTAACGTGTTGCTTTAATGTTTTAAAAAACAGGATATTATTATCCGGCAGGTATCAAAATTATAAAAAGAAATATGATACTCTTTGACAGAACATAACTGCCTGTACTGTTTGCGTACAGCAGTTCACAGCAGCAATATCGGAAAGAAAAAAGGAGGGAGTATCAATATGGCGATACATGAATCAGGAGAAGATTATCTCGAAGCGATCCTTATGATCAAAAAAAGAAACGGTAATGTCCGCTCTATCGACATTGCGCATGAACTGTCTTTTTCAAAACCGAGTGTCAGTGTTGCAATGAAGAATTTGAAAGCCAGTAATTACATTACGATTGATGAGAACGGATTTATCAATCTGACGGAAACCGGGCAGGAAATTGCAGATAAGATTTATGAAAGACATACCTTTCTGACCGGATGGCTGACTTCTATCGGAGTTGACCCGAAGGTTGCAGCCGAGGATGCCTGTAAGATGGAGCATGCGATCAGCGCAGAGAGTTTTGCTGCCATTAAGAAGTCTATTGCAGGCACGCATGAAAATTATAGCAATCCTCGTAAATAATGCATTTAAGACAGTTCAGCAGCGTGCGAAAGACAAGGAAGATATCTGCAGGCGTGCTGACGCACGGCAAAGATATCTGACGCAGGATTTCACACTCTGATGGGCTGGATTAAGATGCATTATTTTAGAGGATTGCTATAAATAAAAACATAATAAAAACCATATCCCGGATTTTCAGAGACTAAGCATCTGTTGCTTTATCATGAAATCCCGGATATGGTTTTTTATGGTTATCTTTATGCTTCCTCTTCTTTTGGAAGAAGATTTCTCATACTTCTTAAACTGATAGTCAGTGTTGACATGTTATGAAGCAGTGCGGATGTTGTAGGCATAATGATACCTGTAACTCCAAGTGCGATCAGACCGCCGTTTATACCGATAATAGTTCTGTAATTATTATGGATACGCTTCATCAGCGCTGTGCTCAGTCTCTTTAACGTAACAATCTCATGAAGATTATCTGCAGAAATTGTAACATCTGCGATCTCACGTGCAATAGCTGCGCCATCACTGATAGCAATTCCCACACTTGCAGAAGAAAGTGCCAGTGAATCATTGATTCCATCACCGATCATAATAACTTTATGCCCCAGTTCTTTTTCTTTCTCTACAAAAGATGCCTTATCTTCGGGCAGGACTTCGGAGTAATATTCATCTACTCCTACACGTTTCGCAATAGCTGCTGCTGTACGTTCACTGTCACCGGTCATCATTACGACTTTTGTAATGCCGGCTTCTTTTAATTCACGTACTGCATCTGCAGCCTCTTCACGAAGCGGATCCTCTACACAGATAACTGCTGCAAGTTTTCCTTCGATTGCAAGATACAGGTGAGAACATTCTAATGGCAGGTGTTCAAATCTGTCTTCCATTCCTTCCGGAATTACACACTTTTCATCTTCCATTACGAAATGCCAGCTTCCGATCACTGCCTTTTTGCCTTCAATAGTTGTAGAAATACCATGAGCTACGATATATTCTACTTTTGAATGCATTTCCTCATGAACAAGACATTTCTCTTTGGCTGCATTGACAACTGCTCTTGCCATGGAATGAGGGAAATGTTCCTCCATACATGCTGCAATACGCAGAAGCTCATCTGAACTCAGCTCTTCACTGAAAGATACCACATCTGAAACTACAGGCTTTGCTTTTGTAAGTGTACCCGTCTTGTCAAATACAATAGTCGTGGCATCAGCCATTGCTTCCATATATTTACCGCCCTTTACAGTAATACTGTGAGTACTTGCCTCACGTATAGCGGATAATACGGAAACAGGCATGGCAAGCTTCAGTGCGCAGGAGAAATCTACCATAAGTACCGCAAGGGTTTTCGTCATGTTTCTGGTAAGCAGATAAGTTATCCCTGTACCTGCAAGAGTGTATGGCACAAGTCTGTCTGCAAGATGCTCTGCATTACTTTCCACAGAGGATTTCAGCTTCTCAGAATCCTCGATCATGTTGACGATCTTCTCATAGCGGCTGGAACCTGCTGCTTCTTTAACCTTAACAGTGAGTTCGCCCTCTTCCAGAACAGTTCCTGCATAGGCAAAGCTGCCTTCTGCTTTACGTACAGGCGCAGATTCACCTGTCAGAGAAGTCTGGTTGACCATTGCTTCTCCTGCTGCAACATCTCCGTCAAACGGAATCACATTACCCATATGTACGCGTATCAGATCACCTGCTTTAACAGAAGAAGCAGATATAAGAACCTCCTGTCCGTCTTCGTTTACAAACCATACTTTCTCTGCATTGATAGACATGCTTCTTGCAAGGTCATTGACGGATTTCTTATGTGTCCATTCCTCAAGGATCTCACCGATTCCAAGCAGGAACATGGTGGAACCTGCAGTATTGAAGTCACCGCGGAGCATAGATACACCGATTGCTGTTGCATCCAGAACAGGTACTTCCAGTTTGCCCTTCATCAGAGTACGTACACCATGATAAATGTATTTTACTGATTTCACTGTAGTGATCGCTACACGTACCGGGTATGGCAGAAACATTTTATTTAATGTACGCATTACTACAGAGTTGATCAGTTTTTCTTTATAGGTTTCGTTTAATTCACGTCCGGAATTCTCAAGTGCTGATTCAGATACCTGAGCAGTTTCATAGGAAAATCTGCTCAGTAAGCGAATCAGCCCATCTCTGCTGCCGGTATAGACAACAGCGACATCCTGAGTTCTTACATAAACCGATGCCTTGCTGATATTTGCCTCTTTCTCCAGATAACACTGCAGAATATCCGCCTGTCTGTAGGTCATGTGTTTCTGCGCAAGGTGGATACGGATTCGTCCTTTTATTTCATGCTTAATAGCAAATTTCATTATTCCTCGCTGCCTTCTTCTGTTTCTTCTGTCTCTTCTTTGAAATCTGTTGTCTCTTCTGTTTCTTCTGCTGCTTCGTCAGCTGTATCTTCTACCACTTCCTCAGCTGCTGCTCTGTCTTCGTTGATCTGCTGTGCTTCTGCATAAATATCCTCAGCATTCTCCTGAATTGCGGAAGCTGTTTTCATTACACATGCCTTTGCACGTAAAACGGCTGCTGTGCAGTTTGTGTATAATTTCTTTGCATCTTTACTTGTAAGAATCTTGATACCTGCTGTACCGAAAGCTACTCCTGCTGCAAAGATTCCTGTTTTTTTACCGTCAAATTTAATCATTGATGTATCCTCCTGTTGTGATTTTTAATTTATTGTAACCACTCAGCATCCTTTCGGTGCTGAACAGTTATGAACTGTTTTCAGATAAATATGATGGGCAAACGCATTATTGCGACATCAGCTTATTTATATTTCATGTATTATACAGCCAAAATTTCTGTATTTCTACTTTTTTTTTCTTATTGAGAAATGTTCTCATTTCAGGCATGTTAAGATGGTTACCGGAAACCGTATTGCCAAAAGAGCGTAAAAAACTGAAGAAATATAAGAAAGCCACCGGAAATTATACTCTTCAGTATTTCCCGGCGGTCATCAGTTCGTTCTCTATTTAAATTTTTACTTGTTTTCAATGTTTAAAATCACAGGAATTTACGAACATCCGCTCAATTTCCTGTTTGTCAATGTATCCACAGGCCTTCAGTCCTGTCAGAACTACATTGTTAAAACTGTCTTTTGATAATTTCTGGACTGTATTGTCATCCAGCTCAATGGTGCATACACTTTCATCTTTACAATCCGGATTTCTCACGATTTTATACATATTTCTTCTGCTGATCGCACCAATTTCTTCCAAAAGATTTACCATACGGTAAACCGTAGCTGATCCGATGCCCGGATCCAGGCGGGATGCATTGTAATAGATTTCTTTACAGCAGGAACACTCATTTTCAAGAATGACTTCCAACAGCATTCTTCTCTGTTTGGTAATCCTGCATCCTCGCTTCTTTAATTCCTGGATTACAACATCTTTCTGCATTCGGGTTCTCTGGTAATTGGGCTCTTTACAATTTTCCTGTCTCTGTAATGCTGCTGCTCCCAAAATCACATCATCCTTCCGCTTGTTAATTTCTGTTTCCTGACATATGGCTGCTGTTTGGCATCAGGTTTCAGTAATATGCCTGATTCTCAATGGCACCCTCTGCAGTGGCTGCAGTCTCCGCCACATGATGACTTGCCGCTTTTTTTGTCTCTGACGATTCCTCTTATGATCAGTCCGACAATTAAAATCAAAATTGCTCCTACAATCAATGTTCCCATAAATGACACCTCCTGCTTTATATCATTATCATACACATATAATCACTATACTGCAATCTGATAATCAGCAGTCCACTAACTGTGAAGATACGTTACTGTTCACTTCGTTCTCAGTAACACGCTCCGCGATGAAAAAGGTATGAAACAGTTGCAATTCTGTTTATCAGAACCCGCACCACCAGATGGGACGCAGGCTCTGATCTTATTACTGTTTTATCTGGCTTTTGCCATACCCTTTACCTTTACATTAAGGCTGCCGCTTTCCTTATAAGGTCTGAACAGCAGATATAAAAATCCGATGATAATTGCGAATGCAACCACTGTCCAGATACCGAAACCGCCGCCTGTAACCAGTGTACCGATCTGATAGATACACAGAGACACAAGATATGCAAGTCCACACTGATATCCGATTGCAAATAAAAACCATTTTGTATTGTTCATCTCTCTCTTGATCGCACCCATAGCTGCGAAGCAAGGAGCACAAAGAAGGTTGAATACCAGGAAGCCGTAAGCTGCGATCGGTGTCATGGCTGCTGCCAGGTTACCCCAGATCTCAGCACCGTCTTCTGCAACTTCTGCGAATCCATAAAGCATACCAAATGTAGCTACTACATTCTCTTTTGCGATCAGACCTGTAACAGCTGCAACTGCCATCTTCCATCCTTCGCCGGCTTTTGTCCAGCCGAGAGGTGCAAAGATCCATGCGATTGCTGTACCGATCTTAGAAAGGATACTCTCGTTAAGTTCTTCAACCATACCGAAGCTTCCGCCTTCCCATCCGAAGCTCATTAAGAACCACAGAATGATTGTTGAAAGAAGGATGATTGTTCCGGCTTTCTTAATGAAGGACCAGCCTCTTTCCCACATACTTCTTAAGATATTGCTGACTGTTGGCCAGTGGTATGCAGGAAGCTCCATAACGAACGGAGCCGGATCACCGGCAAACATTTTTGTTTTCTTTAGGATGATACCGGAGCAGATAATTGCTGCGATACCGACAAAGTAACAACTTGTTGCAACCCATCCGCTGTTTCCGAAGAATGCACCTGCGATCATGGCAATGATCGGAAGTTTAGCTCCGCAGGGAACGAATGTAGTTGTCATGATTGTCATCTTTCTGTCACGGTCATTCTCGATCGTACGGGAAGCCATAACACCAGGAACACCACATCCACTACCAATCA